>Ga0208784_1000970_pt1 | contig 12576 bp, 12 predicted proteins | sample DEB19_08_DNA_FD_184531 | JGI IMG/M metagenome (GOLD analysis project Ga0208784, IMG submission 184531) | Aqueous microbial communities from the Delaware River and Bay under freshwater to marine salinity gradient to study organic matter... | ecosystem: Environmental > Aquatic > Marine > Coastal ...
ATTCAAACATGGTCAGCTTTATATGATAGAGCAATTGCTAATATTAAAACAAGCGACTTGGGTCAAACATACCCATACACTTCACTAAGCGTAACACCAAGATAAGGACAATATTATGGCAGAAATTAGTAACTATTTAGAGAACGCACTTATAAATGTAACTCTACGCAACACAACATATACAGCACCAGCAACGGTTTATGTATCGCTATGGACAACAGACCCTACAGATGCAGGTAGTGGCACAGAAGTTAGCACAGTTAGTACAAGTTATGTTAGACAGTCAGTAACATTTGGCGCACCTTCTAATGGAGCTTCACTAAATACTACAGCAGTAGAGTTCCCACAAGCAACAGCTTCATACGGAACAGTAGGTTGGATTGGTATTAATGATGCAGTATCTTCAGGCAACCTTTTATATCATTCACCACTAACAACGTCTAAAACAATTGACACAGGCGATATATTCAAAATTGCTATTGGTAGTCTTTCAGTAACATTATCTTAAGGTAAATTATGCCAGTGCCAATGACGCTAGAGCAACTAGACGTTTATGGTAGTTTGGAAAATGTACCATATAGTTTAGATAATACATTTTATGACAACGGCACTACTGTATGTGGACCTTGGACATTAAACCAACTAGACGCATTTGGTAGTTTAGATAACTTAGCCATTTCGCTAGATAGTACGTTATGGACTACTAATGCTTGTATAAATATATCAGATGCACTTATTAATGCAGCCGCAGCAGTAGTTGCAGATGCTACTAGAATAAGAACAAGTAGTGGTGCAATAGATGCCAATGCTACAGTTGTAGCAGACGGTACTAAAATTTCTACAGGTAGTGCAGATATAACTGCTAACGCACAAGTAGAAGCTAACGCTACTAGAATTACATTTAGTGGTGCTGATATTACAGGAACAACTACTGTTGTTGCTAATGGCGTTAAAATTGTAGTAGGTGCTGCAGATATAGCAGCTTTAGCTACTGTAGATGCTACAGGCTTTGCAATATACTCATCTAGTGGTTCTATTACAGCCACAGCTACAGTATTAGCAGATGGTATTAGAGTTCAGCTTGGCGAAGGTTCTATTACAGGTAGTGCAACAGTCGTAGCTGACGGAATACGTATTAGAACAAGTGATGCAGATATAACAGGAACTGCTACAGTCACAGCAATTGGTGGTGTATTGTATGCAGGTCAAGCTAATATAACAGCAGAAGCATTATTATCATGTAGCCCAAATGCAATATTCTTTGGCATAGGTAGTATTTCAGCAGTCGCAAATATTATAGCTTCAGGTACGATATTAGGTGAAGAATGGTCACCAGTTACACCAGGTTCAGAGTCATGGACAAATGTAACACCAAGTAGTGATACTTGGACAGTAATAACAGCAGGTGGTAGCTCATGGTCTGACGTAAGCATTGGTTCAGATACATGGACAGCATCAAGTTCAAGTAACGATACATGGTCACAAATTTAATTACGAGGTAAAAAATGGCAAAAGATAAAATCAGTCAGTACGACTCTACAAGTGCTGGCGCAAACTTAAACACAGATATTGCAGGTATTAATATTGATGAGGGTTGCGCACCTTCAGGTATTAACAATGCTATTAGAACTCTCATGGCACAAATTCGTGACTTACAGTCAGGTGTTAGTGGTGACTCTATTCCTGTTGCAGCAGGTGGTACTGGTTCTAATACTGCAGCTTCAGCTAGAAGTTCATTAGGTCTAGCAATTGGCACAAACGTACAGGCTTATGATGCAAATACAGTATTTGATGATGTAGCAAGTACATTTACAGCTACTCAAACATTTGCAGGCTCAACAACAGCTTTAGGTGCAGTATTCCAAGATGCAGCAGAAGTAACAACAATATCAGCTACTGCAGCTACAGGCACAATTAACTATGATGTTACAACTCAATCAGTCTTATACTATACAACTAACGCAAGTGCTAACTGGACAGTTAATGTAAGAGGTAATGGCACAACATCTTTAAATACTCTTATGTCTACAGGGCAAGCTATTACAGTAGTATTTTTAGTCACACAAGGTTCAACAGCATACTATAATAATGCTTTCACTATTGACGGTTCATCTGTCACGCCTAAGTATCAAGGTGGCACAGCATGGACAAGTGGTAACGCTTCAGGTATTGATGCTTATTCATATACCATTGTTAAAACAGGTTCAGCAGCTTTCACAGTATTCGCAGCACAAACACAATTCAAATAGGAATTAACAATGTCATTATTGTCAAGACTAGCCATACAAGCAGCCAGAGCTTATGGTGTTCTATCATCTAAAAGTACCAATGTAGCTGCATCCTATCTTGTTGTAGCAGGTGGTGGTGGTGGCGCAAATAATAATGTAGGCGGTGGTGGTGGTGCAGGGGGTCTTTTAACTTCTACATTTACTTTATCAACTCTTAATACTTATACAGTTACCATAGGTGCTGGTGGTGCTGCTGGGTCAAGTCTTGGGTCAACAGGAGTATCGTCTTCTTTTGCAGGCACAGGAATTACAACTGTTACTACTACAGGCGGTGGCGGTGGTGGTGGTTTAAATGCTAGCGGTGGCAATGGCGGTTCAGGTGGTGGTGCGGGACAATATACTTCAGGTGGCGCTATTCCAGGTGGAACAGGAGTAAGTGGACAAGGTTTTGCTGGTGGTGCTTCTGCTGCAACTAATTTTTCTGCTGGAAGTGGCGGTGGTGGTGCTAGTGCTGTAGGCGGGTCAGCATTTAGTAATAATGGAGGAGTAGGCGGAGCAGGAACAGCAAGTTCAATTTCAGGTAGCTCTGTAACATACGCAGGCGGTGGCGGTGGCGGTAATGCTAATAATAGTAATCAAGCACCAGGTGGTGCAGGAGGCGGCGGAGCTGGTGGTGGAACTTCTACAAACGGAACTGCTGGAACGGCTAATACAGGTGGTGGTGGTGGAGGAGCTTCGGGAGCAAGTGGATTTTCAGGTGCTGCTGGAGGTTCAGGCGTAGTTATCATATCTTACACATCTGCTACACCTAAATTCACAGGTGGCACTCTTACTACTTCAGGTGGTAACCAAATACATACATTCACAGCTTCAGGTTCATTAGTCCCTGCTACAGCAGTTACAGCTAGTTATTTAGTAGTGGCTGGTGGTGGTGGAGGTGGTGCTGCTGAAGGTGGTGGTGGAGGAGCAGGAGGTTTACTTGCTTCCACAACTACACTTTATTATCCTGCTACCTATACTGTAACAGTTGGTGGTGGTGGTGCTAGCGGAGCAATTAATTCTGGAGGCTTTGGTCAAAACCCAGGTGGAGATGGTTCAAATTCAGTAATATCAGGAACTGGTTTATCTACTGTAACCTCTACAGGTGGTGGTGGAGGTGGTTGTGGAGACCAAGGTCCTTCTGGTTCAAATGTTGGTAGAAATGGTGGTTCTGGTGGTGGTGGCGATAGATATTTGTCAGCTGCTGGAGGAACTGGAATATCTGGTCAAGGAAATAATGGTGGAGCAGGTGCAGCAGGAGTAAGAGGTGGTGGAGGTGGTGGTGCATCCGCTGTTGGTGCTTCTAGTGCTGCTGGTTCTGCTGGCGGTGCAGGAAGTTCATCTTCTATATCAGGCTCATCCGTAACTTATGCAGGCGGAGGCGGTGGTGGTGCTGGCGTTGGAGGTTCACCAGGAGCAGGAGGTTCAGGTGGAGGAGGTGCAGGAAGCAACTCTCAAACTATTGCAACTTCTGGAACTGCTAACCTAGGTGGTGGCGGTGGAGGAGGCGGTGGTGGTGGAACTTATGGAGGTCCAGGAGGTGCAGGCGGTAGCGGAACAGTTATCATCTCATACGCTGGCTCACAAGTATTTACAGGCGGAACTGTAACATCATCTGGTGGAAACACAATACATACATTTACAAGCTCTGGTAGTTTAGTAGGTGCTTATTCTGCTGACTATTTAGTAGTTGCAGGAGGTGGCGGTGGAGGTAATAATGGTGGTGGCGGTGGTGGTGCTGGTGGGTATTTAACTTCATCTACATTTTTAGGTATTGGAAATACATATACTATTACAGTTGGTGGTGGAGGTAGTTCTGGTTCTAATGCAAGTAATTCCGTATTAAGTGGAACTGGTATTACAACAGTTACATCTACTGGCGGAGGTTCTGCTGTTGCATCAAACACAAATACTGCTGGTTCTGGTGGTTCTGGTGCAGGTGGTTCTAGAGCTAGTGGCTTTACAACTACTGGAGGTTCTGGAACATCTGGTCAAGGTTTTGCAGGTGGCAATGGTAATAGCACCAATCCTTATCCATCAGGAGGTGGAGGAGGTGCATCTTCTGTAGGTGCAGCAGGCACAGGTAGCCAAAGTGGTAATGGTGGAGCAGGAACTGCATCTAGCATAACAGGTTCTTCAATTACTTATGCAGGTGGTGGTGGTGGTTGCGGTGCATCAGGACTTTCAGTAGGAACTGGCGGTGCTGGTGGCGGAGGTAGCGGTAGTGCTTCTACTAATGGAACAGCAGGAACAGCAAATACTGGAGGTGGCGGTGGTGGTGCAGCAGAAAATGGTTCAACTGGAGGTGCTGGCGGTTCAGGTGTAGTAATATTATCTGTTCCTACAGCTAAATATACAGGAACAACTACAGGAAGCCCAACTGTTACAACATCAGGTGCTAATACTATAATTAAATTTACTGCTTCAGGCACTTATACAGCTTAACAACAAAGGGGAAATAAATTGGCACATTTTGCTAAATTAGAAAACAACGTAGTAACTCAAGTAATAGTAGTATCTAACCAAGACATTCTTGATGAACAAGGTCAAGAGTCTGAAGAGTTAGGTATTAAATTCTGTTCTAACCTTTTAGGTGGAACATGGAAACAAACTTCTTATAACGGTAACATTCGTAAGAATTATGCTGGTGTTGGATACACTTATGACGAAGGTCGTGATGCTTTTATTGCACCAAAACCATTTGCTTCATGGGTATTAGATGAAACTACAGCACAATGGAAAGCACCTGTAGATATGCCTACAGATGATAAAAGATATACTTGGAACGAAGCAACAACATCTTGGGATGAAGTAACCGTTTAAGGAAAATGAATGCCTACGCAAAGAATAGCTTTTACAGAATGGCTACCAGACCAGCCTACAACAGCAAACGCTTTACTAGAGGCTAATAACGTCTATCCTTTAACGATAGGTTATGGTCCATTTCCATTATCTGCTGACTATTCTAGTGCAGCTAGTGAAGACTTAAACAATGTAACTGCAGCTAAGTTTAACTTAGAAACACAGTTATTTGCAGGTGGGAATACTAAACTATTTAAGTTTAACCCAGCTACTACAGCTTTAGTAAACGTAAGTAAAACAGGTAATTATTCTAGCTCAGAACGCTGGAGTTTCACACAATTTGGTCAAGCAGTATTAGCATCTAATAACACAGCTAAAATACAAGCATGGTATGTAGGTACTTCTACAGCTTTTGCAGACGTATCTGCTACAGCTCCTATAGCTAAATTTATTACAGTAGTTAGAGACTTTGTAGTGGCTGCTAACATTAGTGGCACTCCTAACAAATTACAATGGTCAGACATTAATGATGAAACTGACTGGACTTCAGGCGGTGCTTCACAAGCCGACTATCAAATTATAGCAGAAGGTGGAAACATTACTGGCATTACAGGCGGTGAATTTGGTATTGTTTTATTAGAACGTGCTATTTACCGCATGTCATATATTGGCTCACCATTATTCTTTCAGTTTGACGCTATCTCACGTAACTTAGGTTGTAATACACCAGGTTCAGTTACACAATACGGACCTACTACATACTTCTTAGCGGATGACGGTTTCTATGGTTGTGACGGTACTAATGTATATAACATTGGTAACGATAAGGTAGACGAATACTTTTACGAAAACATGGCTTTAGCACAACAAGATACTATTAGTGCTGCTGTAGACCCAATTAGAAACATTGTTATATGGAATTATCCTAATACTTCAGGTGGTCGTTCATTACTTATCTACAATTGGTTAGTTAAGAAATGGTCTTCTGCTAGTACTACTTCAGAATACATTGTATCACTAGCTTCATCTACTATTACTTTAGAAGGTTTAGATGCTTACGGTACTATAGACACACTTCCTGCTTCACTAGACAGTCGTGTTTGGTCAGGCGGTAAGTTCTTATTTGGTGGTGCAGACGGTGCTAAAATTGTTACATTTACTGGTGTCAATTCTACTGCGTCTATTGTAGTAGGTGAAATGGAATTTGGATATAACTCTGTAGTAACTAATGCTCGTTCTCAAATAGATAATGGTGCAGTTACAATAGCTGTTGCATCTCGTAAAGAATTAGATGACGCAGTTACTTATAGTTCTACAGTTACACAAAACTCAGATGGAAAATGTCCATTACGTTCTTATGGTCGCTATCATAGACTTAAAGTTACACCTACAGGAACATGGACACATGCTATATCTGTAGATGTAGACTACACACAAAGCGGAAATAGATAATGTCTAGGGACATGTATCGTAAACTGAATTGGCAAGGTGGCACACCTCGTGAAGTATCAGAAATAGTAAACAATTTAGTAGAAGGTAAGTCTAATAACACAGGTGAAATTACTTTAGCTGCTAGTGGTGCTACTTCTACAACCATTAGTGATGAACGTATAGGTTTTAATTCTGTAGTATTGCTTATGGCAACTACAGCAAGTGCTGCTAATGCTATTACAGACGCATTACCTTATGGAGCATGGCAAGATAGCACAACACAGTCAGCAGCAAGTATTACTGCAGCATATCCTATTACATTTAATACTGTAGACTATGAAAGCGGAATTACATTAGCAAGTAGCTCTCGTTTAACAGCTACTTATGCTGGACTATATAACCTTCAATTTAGTTTTCAATTATCTAATTTAGCTAACTCTACAGAAGATGTAAATATATGGTTTAGAGTAAACGGTACAAATGTAGCCAAGTCTAATAGTATATTTGGTTTAGCACCTAGAAAAAATGCTACAGACCCATATCATGTTATTGCTGCCATGAACTTTTTTATAGGTTTAGCAGCTAATGACTATGTAGAAATAGTGTGGCAAACATCTAATGTAGATGTAACTATAAAAGCTCAAGCAGCACAAACATCACCTACTAGACCAACAACACCTAGCACTATTGCTACTATGCAATATATATCTGCTGGAGGTTATTCATCTAATGTATTTGGTGGTGTATATGTAAGTTCTACCACTAAAGGTAGTGCAGTTATCACTCATCCAGCTAACACATTAACAGACAAGACATACAGGTATCTAATTGTAGCGTGATATAATAGTAGGATGATATTACACTATATACCTAAAGATAAATTAAGAGAACATTGGGACTATGTAAAACATGGTCTTGAATTAGTAAGAGCAAAAGGTCACACATCTTGGATAGTTGAAGATGTTTATTGTGACTGTTACGAAAATAGGTCTATGTTATTTGTAGGCATCATAGATAACAAAGCAGTAGGTTTTGTAGTACTTCAACCATTAGGAGATACGCTTCATGTATGGGCTTCTTGGTCTACTATTAATGACAATACACTCTTTCAACAAGCATGGCAAGAAATTCAAACAATAGCAAAACAAGGCGGTAAGTCTAAAGTTACATTCAATTCACAACGAAAAGGATGGGAACGTAGAGCAAGACTAATGGGTTTTAAACCTCAAACATGGGAATATACACTTTAAGGAATTAGATATGTTTAAGTTACACAACTGGGTACAAGAATTAGTACAATCATTTACATTTTACGGTGGTGGTGGGTCAGGTGGTGGAGGTACAACTACTTCTAAAACTTCTTCTGAACTAGACCCAACAGTTAGACCGTTTGTAGAATATGGTTTACAAGAAGCTAAAACATTATACGGTACTCCTGGTCCTTCTTACTATCCTGGCTCAACTTATGTTGGACCATCTTCTCAAACAGAAGCAGCATTAAAAGCAGCTCAAACAAGAGCTATGACAGGAAGTCCATTATCTTCAGCAGCTCAAGCTCAACAATTGGGTACTGTAGGTGGTGCATATTTAGGTGCTAACCCATATTTTGAAGCAGCAATGAGACCTGCAGTAAGTTCAGCTACTACTGCATATAATGATGCAATTAAAGGCGCATTTGGCACATCATCATTAGCTGGTCGTTATGGTTCTGGTGCTATGGCAGACTTAACAGGTCGTGCTAATAAAACACTTGCTGATACATTGGCAGGTAAAGCTGGAGAACTTGCTTATACCAATTATGCTACAGAACGTGGTTTACAAAACCAAGCTGCAGTTAATGCTCCACAAATGGCTGCTGCTGACTATGCAGACATTCAACAATTAGCCAACGTAGGTAAAACTGCTGAAGGCTATCAACAAACAGCATTACAATCAGCTATTGACCGTTATAACTACGAACAAAACTTACCATATCAAAAACTTTCTGCATACCTTGGTGCTGCTTATGGCTCACCTCAAGGTCAAGTTTCTACATCACAACAACAGTCTAGTGGTGGTGGCAAGATTGTATGTACAGCTATGAATGCTGAATATGGCTTTGGTAGCTTCCGTAACGCTATTTGGTTAGCTCAGTCTAAAGACTTAGACCCAGCATACGAAAAAGGTTACCATGCACTATTCTTACCATTAGTAAACTACGCTTACAAAGCAGGTGAAAAGAATGCCCTACAACGCATTTTAAGGGGTGTTTTAGAGCATATCGCAAGACACCGTACTGCTGATATATGGAAACAAAAACGTGGTAAAACTAGAGATAATTATGGCATGATTTATCGTGCTATTTTAGAACCAATTTGTTATGTAGTAGGAAAGGTAGGTAAATAATGGGCGCACCAATATTAATTCCAGCAGCAATAGGTGCTGTAGGTTCAGCAGCAATGGGCAAAAGCCCTATCACCGGTGCTTTAATGGGCGGTGCTTTAGGTGGGTTAGGTGGTGCTTCAGGTTTATTTGGAGCAGGTGCTACAGGCGCAGGCGCAGGTGCTACTACAGCAGGAGCAGGTGGCTCAGGTTTATTTGGTGCTACAGAAGCTATTAGTCCATTTACACCTACAGGTGTATTTGGCGCACAAACAATGACACCAGGACTTACAGGTTCAATTACAGGTTTAGGCGCATCAGCTCCAGCAATGGCAGCACAAAATGCACCTATGTTTGCAGGTAGTCAAGGTATGTTTGATGTAGCTGGTACACAAAACCAAATTTTAGGTGGCATTGGTCAACAAACAGCAACGGGTGGTGGTGGATTTGACCCATCATTTATGGGTGGTATTCAAAGAGGTGTTGAGTCAGGTTATGGAGCATTATCAGATTGGGCTAAAGCTAACCCTATGCAAGCATTATCTACTACAGGTCAAGCTATTCAAGCAGTAAGCCCACAAGAGCAACAACCACAAATAGGTCAACCTGCAATTCCACCAATTACAAAAGGTACATATAATGCAGCACCTACATTAGGTCAAGGTCCAAATGAAAGAGTAGCTACTAGAATGCAAGTTACTCCTAACCAACTTAATTTATATCCTTCATTCTATAGAGGAGGCTATTAATATGGCTTTTTTCCCTACAAACACAAGTGGTTTTTTTGATGGTATGAATATTTTTGGTGCTAAACAACCTGATTATTTAAAAGGCATATTATCACCAGAAGAATTACAAAAGGTTGAAAATCAATCTTTTATGCAAGGTCTTTTAGGAACTGCAGCAACATATTTAGCACAACCTAAAAACCAAGGATATGGTTCTGCATTACCTTATTTAGGTAAGGCTTATCTTGGTGGTATGCAACAATCTCAAGGTGCTTATGATACTGCTACACAAAATTTACTTACTAAAGGTAAATTAACTGAAATGCAACGTGAAGTAGAAAAAACTAAATTAGAACGTGATGCAATAAATGAGTTAATTAAAGACCCTGCTATTGCTAATGACCCAGTTGCTAAAGCAGCAATATTAGCTGGAGGAGTTAAAACAGGTTTAGAATATATTAGACCTGCTATTTCTACAGATAGAGATGCTTATGCTATGGCAAATTATGGAAAAGTATTTAATAAATTAACTTCTCCAGAACAAAAAGATGTTCTTAAACAGCTTCAAGATGTTAAATTACAAGCAGCTCCTTATTATCAAGCAGTTCCAACCGAAGAAGGTTATGCACGTTTTAATGCAAGAACTGGTAATTTAGAACCATTAACTGTTGGAGGTAAACAAGTATTACCTGCAGCATATTCACCAACATTACAAGGCGCAATTAAAGCTGAAGAAGCTACAGCAACTTCAAAAGCTAAAAAAGTAGCAGGTATGGAAGGTGCTTCAGACATTATTGGTCAAGCTGAAATGGTATTAAAAGGTCAAAAAGTTAATGAGCAAGGTCAAATAATACCTGCACCTAAACCAACACAAAGCGGTATTGGAACATTAGTTGACATTAGTGGTGCTGTATTTGGTAAAGCTCCACAAGGTGCTGCTGAAGCAGATAAACTTAAAGCTCTTGGTGGTCAACTTGTATCAAAAATGCCACGTATGGAAGGTCCACAATCTGATTATGATGTTCAAAACTATAAAGAAATGGCTGGTCGTGTTGGAGACTCAACTCTTCCAATTGAAAGACGTTTAGCTGCTCTTGAAACAGTAAAACAAATTGTTCAAAAATATGAACCATTAAATCAACCTCAAGGTAAAACTGTTGTTAGAACTGGAAAAGATAAATCAGGTAAAACAGTTGTTCAATATTCTGATGGGAGTATAGGTTATGGCAATTAATCCAAAGGATATTACTTGGGATGAAATTAGCATACAAGATGTAACATGGGATGAACCTGTTGCTACTACTCAAAAAATAAAACCAACAAAAGCTAAATATTCTGTTGCAGATATTCCTCAAGCAGCAGTTATGAATGCTCCACAAGATGTTGCAAATATAGCATCTGGTTTAGCTAATGTTGTTTCAAGTCCAATTCAAACAATGGATAATCTTATTAAATTAAGTTCAGGTATGTTAAGTAAAGCACTTCCTGAGTCAGTTATGAAATATGCTGATAAAAACAAAAGAAAAGAAGCTGAACAAGTTGCTGATACCGTAATACAAAGCTATAAGGACTCTTATGGAAGCAAAGAAGATATTAAAAGAACTTTAGCAGAAAGACCTGTAAGTGCATTATTAGATGTATCAACAGTTTTAGGTGGTGGCGGTGCTTTGTTAAAAGGTGCAGGTAAAGCTGGTCAAACTGGAAATATTATTACTAAAACAGGTGAAGCATTATCACAAGCAGGTAATTATACAAACCCAATCACAGGTGGAATAAAAGCTATTCAATATAGTGCTCCTAAAATTGGTTCTGCAGTAGCTAATGTTGTTGACTACTTAGGTACTCATACTGGCGCAGAAGCTATTAAACAAGCAGCAAAAGCTGGTTTTACAGGCAACAAAGAAACATTCCTTAAAAATTTAAGAGGTGATGTTAGCTTTACAGAAGTTGTAGACCAAGCTAAAACTAATTTAGAAACTATTGCTTCAGCAAAAAGAGAAGCATATAAAGCTGGAATGGTTAATGTAGCAAAAGATAAAACTATTTTAGAATTTGCTCCAATTGACAAGTCATTTGAAGATGTATCTAAAGTTGTTAAATATAAAGACATTGTTAAAAATGATGCAGCTAAAGCAGTATATGACAAAATTTCAGGTGAAGTAAATGCTTGGAAAAATTTAAACCCTACTGAATACCATACTCCAGAAGGTTTTGATGCTTTAAAACAACGTATTGGCTCTGTTGTTGAACAAATACCATTAGATGAAAAAACAGCTAAAACAGTAGGAAATACTTTATACAATTCTGTAAAAAATTCTATTGTTAAGCAAGCTCCTTCTTACGCTAATGTAATGAAAGATTATGCAGAGGCTACAGATTTAATTAAAGAAATTGAACGTTCATTATCATTAGGTAAACAAGCATCTGTTGACACATCTTTACGTAAATTACAATCAATTATGCGTAATAATGTAAATACAAATTATGGCGGTAGAACTGAATTAGCTAAACAACTTATGCAACAAGGTGGAACTGATATTATGCCTGCATTAGCAGGTCAAGCATTAAGTTCTGCATTCCCACGAGGTTTAGCTGGAGCAGGTTTAGGTGCTGGAACAGCATTAGGAGCTGGTTTAGTTGGTGGCATACCATTAGGGTTAGCTACTGCAGCTATTCAATCTCCATATTTAGTTGGTCAAACAGCTTTAAGAACAGGTCAACTAGCAAAAGGAATTAAACAAACTCTTGGAACTAATGCTGCTCAACAAGCATATCCATACTTATATCAATTAAATAGAACTGACCCACAAGGTCTTCTTTCAGAATAAGGAATAGTAATGGTCAAGACAGACACAGACTCACGTTTAAGTACGCATGAAGAAGTATGTGCGTTACGTTATGAGCAAATAAACGCAAGACTCAAACGCCTAGAACAAATACTTTTAGGTACAGCAGGTTTCGTTATCGTATTTTTGTTGACTCACTTT
>Ga0208784_1000971_pt1 | contig 12572 bp, 13 predicted proteins | sample DEB19_08_DNA_FD_184531 | JGI IMG/M metagenome (GOLD analysis project Ga0208784, IMG submission 184531) | Aqueous microbial communities from the Delaware River and Bay under freshwater to marine salinity gradient to study organic matter... | ecosystem: Environmental > Aquatic > Marine > Coastal ...
ACTGAGACATCATTTCGAGAATTGTTTGACGAAGACGTGGTCACTCAGTTTGCCTATGGCGGCACTGGCGCAAATGTTTTCGCACTTGCCAGCATGTTGCGACCTGCAGATGCAATCGTGTGCACATCGCACTCACATATCAACGTTGATGAGACTGGAGCTCCTGAGCGCGTTCTTGGCACCAAACTCATTACGGTTCCAACTCGTGATGCGAAATTGCGTCCAAGCGATATTGAACAGGTCTCGTCAATGTTTGGAAATCAACACGCGCCACAACCTGGAATTGTTGCAATTACTCAAGTAACTGAACTTGGCACGGTGTATTCACCCGATGAGATTCGCGCCATCTGTGAGGCTGCACATGCAGTCGGCATGTTTGTTTACCTTGACGGTGCACGGATTGCCAATGCAACTGCATCATTGGGTGGTACGCGCGCAGCACTTCGTTCCTTTACTCGCGATGCTGGCGTTGATGTGATGACTTTTGGCTGCACAAAGGCTGGAGGTGTATTTGGTGAAGCTGTCGTGTTCTTCAACAAGTCATTCACGAATCGCTCTATCTATGTTCGTAAGCAAACTACTCAGTTGCATTCGAAGATGCGATTTATTGCAGCCCAGTATGAAGCCATGTTGAAAGATGATCTCTTCATCACGCTTGGAGGCCGAGCCAATGCTGCAGCGATGAAGTTGTTTAATTCATTGCACGATATTGAATCCCTGAAACTTGCTACTGCTCCGGACGCAAACAGCATGTTCCCCATCATCAGCAAGCCTGAGCGAGAAATTCTTCAAAGCTGGGCGCATTTCTATGACTGGGATACCTCAATCAATCAAGTCCGTTGGATGACGGCGTGGGACGTAGAAACCGCAGAAATTGAGGCTTTTGTGGCTGGTGTGCGCGAGGTGCTCGATTAATTGACTGATTGGTTAGTTTTCCCCTAATCTCCACGCTGGGGCAAGTTCACATTCGCGGGGGCGTTATGGCATCACTTGAATTCACCACTCGGAGAGTGCAAACCGATGACGAGTGGATGGACGTTGCGGAATGTCGTGGACTCACTGAAGTGTTCTTCCCTCCTATTGCAGAACGGCCACAGGCCCGTGAGCGCCGTGAAGCAATGGCGCGAACCGTGTGCATGCAATGTGCAGTTCTTGATACCTGTCGAACCTTTGCTCGCGAAAATCATGAGTATGGTTTTTGGGGTGGAGAATCTGAGGAAGAACGGCATGCAGCCGGATATCGCCTCATTGCGCCAATTGGCGTGCGCACAGTTTCACGTATGTGATCAATCCACTGTCACAACCCTCGTGGAGAGGTTGAAATGACTCCATTTCCCTCGCGCGAACTAGCAGAACAACTCGTTCGCAAAGCGTGGACTGAATATGGCGCAGATGGAGCGATAGTTGATCTCGTTGAAGTCAGTGCCCACGTTTCTACCAATCGAGTCTTTCGAGTGGTATTTGACAATGCTTCACACATCGTCGCGAAGATCTCGTCATATGGTTCGTATTTCTTATTTGCAGAAGATCACGATCGTCTGTTTACGAGCACCAAACTGCTGAAAGGAACTAGGTGGGAGAACTTTCTTGCCGAGGTACTTCCCAGTGACGGCCATGCCTATACCTGGTACGACGGACAATATTGGGTTGCGTTTTATACCGATGTTGAGCGAGCTTCTCAGTTGCCGCCAATTTTGAATTCTGAACAGATTAAGAATTTGGCTCGCGAAGTTGCAGATTTTCATCGGCACTGCTCTCGGATCTCTCGTCAGTTACCAGCAACATCAAATTCGGTCAAGGGCGATGCAATTCATTTGCTTGATCAACTTTCGCACGAGTTTGCAGCAGAGCACTTTGGATTAAGTCATGACGAAATAGAAATTGCAAAGCGATCAACGCACGAATTTCTATTGCACCTTGAAAAGATTCGTTTTGACGAATGGGAAAAAATTCCAATTCTTGTTGATTGGAATCTCGGAAATTTCTCGATTCAACGAAACGATGCTGGCTTTACGTTGTTCAGTCGCTGGGACTACGACTGGTTCCGTATTGATACGCGGATGCTTGATTTCTATTTCCTGTCGCGTGTGTCGTCGGAGACCGGAGATCGAACATCATTTACATATTCGCCACATACTCTTGTGGAGCCACGATTTCTTGAATTTTTGAAGGAGTACAACTCAGTCTTTGCCCTTTCAAAACGTGAACTGATGTTTTTGCCGTGGGCGTATCGATTTTTTATTCTGAATTATGTGATTCGCGAAGGATCCAAATTCTTTAGAGAAGAAATCAGCACGAAATTCAGGAAAGATGCTGCACGGTTGTATTTGCCGATGCTCGATCAATTTGATGCATCAGCGTTGCTGACTGCCATTGACTGAATGCGTCAGTCGGATATTTTGCGAAGTGATTTGCTGAACCACTTCCCCTTCTCTACGTACACTGCAGCGCCGAATTCAATGTCTGATTTTCTAGCCCGCCCTTCTTTGATCTGAGCTGGCGCTCCAACTGCTAATGCTCCCGGTGGGACAATTTGGTCATTTAGAACCACGGCATTAGCCGCAACAATTGCACCAGTGCCCACACGCACGCGATGAAGAACAACAGCACCTGACGACACCTGTGCGCCGTCTTCAATGGTGCAGCACTCGAGGTGCACGATATGTCCAATCACGCAGTCGTCTCCAACAATGGTCGGATCATTCGGTGTTGTGTGAATAACTGTGTTGTCCTGAATGCTCGTACGAGCGCCGATCTTGATGTATCCGTCGTCTCCACGGAGCACCGCACCAGGCCAAATCGTTGATTCTGGGCCAATTTCTACGGATCCAATAATCACCGCTTCGGGATGAACATAAGCCGTCTCATGAATTTTTGGTACTTGATCACCAAGTGCATAAATCGCCATGAACACACCGTAGTTCGCGTGGGAATGCCTCTGGTATTAGTGAAATCGAGATTTCGCGGATACCGTAGAGACCCATGTCTAAGCGCATTGATATTGAATTGACCAGTAATCGTGGAGATGGAACGTGGACTTGGCGTGCAGCCGGTGCCAAGACTCCAAAAGGCACACTGAATGGATCAATTCTTGATGCAAATGCGAAGACTGGTGACACCATCAAGGTGGAAGCTGAGTTTGATCTTGACGGAGTAGAAATTTTGTCTGTTGTAAAGACAAAAGAGAAATCAGTTCGTGGAAACCTGTTGCAGATCATCGGATCTGAAAAAGAGTTTCAACCTGTAACTCAAAAACTCGCGGACAAAAGCAAAGATCGCAAGCCACGCAAAGACGGAGATCGCAAACCACGTCGCGATGGCGATAAGCGTCCAGGGCGAGATGGAGCAGATGGCGAGAAGACTGGTGATCGTCGTCCACGCCGACAATCGTTTACTGCCCCACCAGAACTTCCGAAGCGTCCAACTGCAAAGCGTTTGAAGCCGAAGCGAGTTCATCGAGCAGCTGTGCTTGACGCATTACCGGTTGAACAACGTGCAGTCGCCGAGCGCGCACTAACTGGAGGCATCAAGGCTGTTCGTGATGCCGTTAAAGAGCAGAACGATCAGTTGAAAAAAGAAGGCAAGCCATTGGTTCCCGCGGATGGTCTCATTTCAATGGCGCAAGAGTTGCTACCAAAACTTCGTGTGGCTGAATGGCTCGACAAGGCTGAAGCTGCAAAAGCAGAAATTGAATTGCTTGACTTGCGTGATTTGCGCCAGGTTGTTGTCGGTGCCGATGATCCGATGGTCGTTCGTGACGAGACAACCCGCACGCTTGCCGCAGAATTGAAAGCAGCTTTGAAAACCCGTCAAGAATCTGAACAGGCTCAATGGCTTGAGGACATCAAGTCTGCAATCGCAGCGCCACGTGTTATTCGTGCGTTGAAGATTTCGAGTGAACCACCAAAAGCTGGCCAACCATTCCCAGCCGATCTCGGTGCTCAACTTGCCGCAGTCGCGTCAACTTCATTGGCGTCCGAGACATCGCCAGATCGTTTCTGTGCGGTGCTTGAAGCCATTGCATTCTCACCAGTTCGTGGTCAAGTGAAACTTGCTGTAGTTCCGCCAAATCCAAGTGAAGCTGTGCTTGCAACGGTAAAGCGGGTTGCACCTTTGGTGCCACAGATTGCTGCTGTGTTCGGTGTGACAGTTGCTCCGGGAGCACCAACGCCTCGTCCGCTACGCCCTACGCGTCCAGTTCGCCCGAAGGCAAAGCCTGCAACGGCAACAACACCCGCAGCAACAACGCCCTCAACTTCTGCTTAGGGTCGCTTGCGACATAGTCTTGCACTATGTCTGAAGTCGTCACTTTTGAAAAGCAAGGTCAAATCGGTTTCATCACCCTGAACCGTCCAGAAGCTCGCAACGCCGTAAACGGTGCAGTTGCTCAAGCATTCGAGTCCGCTCTCGATCAATTGGAAAACGATCCAGAGGTGTGGGTTGGCATTCTTCGCGCCAACACTGAGGGTCAAGAAAAGCCGGTGTTCTGCGCAGGTGCAGACTTAAAAGCGCTCAACTCGGGTGAAAATAACTTGTTTACGGAACGTGGTGGTTTTGCTGGATTCGTATATCGCGATCGCAAGAAGCCAATCATTGTTGCAGTTGATGGACTTGCAACGGCAGGCGGATGCGAAATCGTGCTTGCAGCAGACATGGTGATTGCGACTACCCGATCAGCGTTCGGACTTGCAGAAGTGAAGCGAAACCTAATCGCAGGTGCAGGCGGTCTATTCCGCCTGCCTCGAGCAATTGGTCAAAATGTTGCAATGGAAGTGATTCTCACCGGCGATCCTCTATCGGCTCAGCGTGCGTACGAGCTTGGATTGGTAAATCGTCTGGTTGAACCAGGCAAAGCTGTCGAAGCTGCGATTGAGCTTGCAAACAAGATCGCGCTTTCCGCTCCACTTGCTGTATGGGCTTCGCGAAAGATAGTTCTTGCCTCTGCTTATGAGTCGGACGAAAAACTGATCAGCATGACGAATCAAGAGTTCGGTGCGGTTCTGAAATCTGAAGACACCAAAGAAGGACTTACCGCATTTATTGAAAAGCGTCCACCACAGTGGAAGGGTCGCTAAAGATCGCTTGAAGCAATCAATAATCGAGCCTTCATATTGGCTCGTTCAAACAAATTCTTAGTAAGTCGATCTCCTGGTAACGCAATCGCATCTATTTGCTTGCAACCTCGCCGCTTGGCCTCCGTACGCACGGCAGTCAGCAACTTTGCGCCGGCACCCAAATTTCGTGCCTGAGTTGCAATAAAAATGCGACGAACAGTTGCGACTTCTCCGTCAATTACTACATGGGCGAAGCCCTGTGTTTGGGATTGATGATCAACGATCAAGACAAATTGATTACCTGAAGAAAGTACGTTCAAAAGGTCTGCTCCAATGAGCGGTGCTTCACCAAGTATTTGCTGAACTCCACGGTACTGCTGCCCCTCGTCAACAGCTTGACGTTCCAGCAATTCAATTGACTGAGCATCTCCTATGTCGCAGGCGCGAACAGAAAAGAGTTCATCATTCACGACTGTGTCAACAATGATTGTGCTTCGGAGATAATTGACTGGCGTTTGCGAGTTTGCGATTCGTAGTGAATGATGTTTTCAATGCTCGTGCGATCAAGGGTTGCAAGCAACTCCGAAATTTGTGAACTGGCAAGTAGGTCGTAACCAACGATTGGTTGAGAAAGCACAGATACAGCTTCAGATTCAATGGGTGCCGTTGCAACAGGAGGTCTCACTCGTGATTGCTCTTGCGGGTATGCCGCAGACCTGAGACGACTAAACGCTTGCCAAACAAGGCCTGGAAGCTTTTGAACACCTATTTTTACGGTGAACTCACCGATGACGCGCGCGTTGCGAACGTCTTGTTTAAAGCGCTCTCCTATTTGAAAAGCGGACATGCATCGTCCTCAACAGGACAGCCTGGTGCGCTGTTGCGTACAAGCAAGAAGCACTGAGTGCATTGTGTCTCGTCAGGACGTCGAGGCTGCAAACGTTCCATGCCGTCTGTCTTGTCGTCAACAACTACGTCTTCATCGTCTTCGTCTGGAGGCAGATCGTCGGCTGCAGTGAGTTTTTCGCGCAGAATTGCGTCAAGGTCGGCTTCTACGTCATCTTCAGTGCGCAAATCGTCATCATCGTCGTCATCATCAGAGGACTTTTTGCTGACAGCTTCGACTGGGATCTCATCTGGATCGTCCGCAATTTCGACGCCTTCATCAACCGCGAATCCATCGTCTTCCAACTCGTCAATATCGAGTGCATCTACGTCAAGTTCGTCGCCGTCTAACTCGGGTGCAGAAAGAATCTCGCTATCTAGATCATCTGGGCCGATGACATCATCGTCTGACATATACATTTCCTTTCAACTGCGAACGGCGAGAGAGTACTCCATAACGGGGTCAATTAGGTGAATTTCGCTGAAATAAGCAGAAATTACGAATTACGGCGATTCTCTGCTTTGCGCTCTGAATCCAGCCGCTCTAGCGCTGGCGCTTCAAATGTCATATGGGTCATGGCATCGGCAACCGCGGTATGACCGGCCTTTTGGGCGATCAGGCGATGCATCTCAAGAACCACTCGACGATATGCGGGATGTCCCTGAGGGGCTGAACGAAGCTCTAACAGGTGAATTGCTTCCCGGGCATTGAATTGCATGCTGTAGCGCAGGCGGTACGCCATGGATATCGCATATGCAGCCTGTTCTGGGTAATCAGGTCGTAAAGCCTCGTACAACGTTGCTGAACGCGTCATGGACTCTTCGAACTCGGAGGCGACACCAGCTTCTGCAACTAATTCAGGCATGACGTATCCATGGTCTGGCGACAGCCGTTGCCACTCAATAGTAAGTAGACGATGGCGCTGTAGATCGCGGAATGCGCCGTAATCACCAAGTACATCAAATCGGTAATCAATCCGCTCAAAAGCACGACCCGGCTTATGTCGACGATTTTCTCTATTGCCCACATAGGCAGAAATCAAGCGGACCTTTTCCTCATGACTCAACTGTGCAACCCGACTAAGAAGTTGAGACTCAGGGAGGTGAGAATGTGCATAGCAAATCGCAGCGAGCAACTTATTTTCACCATCTGGATCAAAATCAATTAGTTCCACTTCATTGACATGTTCTGGCTCAAGAGCACCAAACATGTCGTCAACAAGAAACGCGGTTTGCTCGGCATTTGTTGCAAGATAACTGCTCCATTTACCACCACGCTCTGGCAGATCAACCCTGCGTAGGAAACTAGGTATCACTTTGCGAAGTTCGGCAAGCATCATGTCTGCATATTGGCGAGATTCCGGCAGCGGATGAGCTCGCATTCGCAACAACATTGCTTCATAGGCCTGTCCGGTTCCATAGATGCCTACGTTTGAAAGAGCACTCGCGGGCAAGATTCCGCGAACGGAGTCCAATCCTTTAGCACGTGTTGCTTGTCGATAGACAAAATCCGAATCATTGATTCCTCTCGGAATCGTCTTGCGTACGTGATCTGTGACCGACTGAACGAGTGAACTGTAACTATCAAACATGCGATCCATGTCGCCCACATATCGTGTTCCATATGGACCATTAAGAATTTCTGGATCACGGAAGTATCGATAACGACCTCCAAGTCGAGCGTCGTAATTGATGTATCGCGTGCTTTGCTCGAGATAACTCATCAATCTTCCCCACTCCAAAATCTTGGTGAGTAGGTTGGAGGCTTGTTCACACGCAAGATGAACCCCACCTAATTGGGCTACAGAGTCATCGCCGTATTCAACGAAAACTTTTTCGTAAAGAGCTTCTGCCTTGTCGATGCCGATAGTGGCATCAATTCCTATGTCGCCAGTTAAATCAAGATCATTGACAAACTCATCTAGGAACAAACGACGCAAACTCTTTGGGCTTCGGCTATACCGGGCAAACAATGCCCCCTTCACCACTTCTGGCAGGTTTACCAAAGCAAAAACTGGTAGGTCTAAGTTGGTGAAGTATCGCTTGAGAATCTCCGATTCATCAGGTGAAAACGCCTCTGGGATATAGACCGTCACAAGGGGCAATCTTAGAAGTTGAGGGCGGTCGCTTTGGGTATGCCTAAGAGACGAATAGGGCTAAGCAATCGCTCTGGACACGGCAAGAAACCTTCTGAACATGAGCTACAAACTCGCCATCAATCACGAGACGTTTTGATGCGCCTTTCCACTGAAAAAAGTCGCCTTGGCTGTACTGGATCAAAGGGTGAGGTAAGTGGGCACCAGCAACAGTTTTCTTCCAGGCCAAACGGCGTTGAGACCACCGCATAGCGGCTGATATCTCAACTATGTCAAGCTTTCCGTCATTTGGATGAGCTCGTGGTGCTACTTCTCTGCCACGCCAACAACCACTGTTGCTTACGATTGACAAAGCGCCTTGCAGGTAACGCTTTCCAATATGAAGCGAACCGAAGCAGACGTCGTGATGCTTTTTCCCATGGGTATCTTCGTACTCAACTGCAATTGCGTCAACAATGACCTTCAAACATTGTTGCCCTCTGAGAGCACTGTCAAGACCGAGAACTTTGATGAGATCGCCACTTTCATACGAAATCGGTTGAGATTGGATTTCCTTGGCGTTGTGATCTCTGAGAAAGACGCCTACTTCACGGTCGGTGCGAAGTAGCAACGAATCTGTGGGAGCATCACATCGCACTCCCCAAGCAGAGCCAGGTGTAATTGGCATATTACATTTTGCCGATCTGGCTAGATGCTGCAACTACGCCTGTGAATAATGATTTGGCAGCTAGAGAACTTGTCTGTTCGTCAACCTCTGCACTATTGATCGTCGAAAACTGCCTGAGTAGATCAATGAGTTGTTTCATAGTGCGAACAAAATCTCCTGCTGTCACATCGTCCTCATCCAGAATCTCAAACAGTGTCACACCATGTGACCAATCGAATACTGTTGCCATGAAACCGGCGTCAGGAACGCGGTGCGACTGCAGTCCTGCTTGATGCTCACTGATTGAAAGTCGTCTACTGATTTGATCAATCTTTTCAAATCGCTTCTTTAACTCGTTAGACGGGAAATGCGGCTTTGCGGTTTCATCCCTTCTTCGTTCTTCATATACGAACACCGAGGCAAGACTTGCCATTTCATGATGATTCAAGTCTTTGAAGAGTCCTTGCGCAATGCATTCGGCTATTAATAAATCGGACTCGTGGAAGATGCGTCCTAGTGATATTCCTTTTTCTGTGAGTGTCCAATTATCAACGTACCCCCATTCCTCGAGTAGACGAGTCAGGTCTTCAAACTTCTTACCCACTGAATGGGCAGACTGCGATACACGTTTTTCGAGTTGGTCGAGTTCCTTGGAAATCCGATCGGCGGATTCAGCTGCATTCAGTTTGAATTTTGCATTTGGATCTTTAAGGAAGGGATGATCTAAATGCAATCGACGAGGCTTGCGACCACTTCTTGTCAGCATCCGATCATTAATTTTGAACTTGGCAAGTTTTCCTGCTGACTCCTTCAGAAAGCGAGAATTGGTTGGTTGAAATGGCATCGGCAAATCAATATGGCCAAGTGTGTAGATGGCATCACTGATATCTCTCGAGGAGACAGACCGAACACCCTTGTTCATTGAAAGCAAGGACAGTTTTCCTCCTGATCCGCGACTGGCAGTAGAAATCACGAGTAGCCGTTCATTTGGCAAAGCATCTCCAATCAGGACTACATCACCAGGACGAAGGCGAGAGAACTGATCTTCAGCATCAATATTTGGTCTTTGCGAAGATTGCCCTTTTCGGTAATCGTCAATATCGCCAAACTCGCTAACAGATTGATCCCTCAGGCGCTGCACCTCTTTGCTTCGCCGTGAAATTCGCGCTTGCACTTCAACAATTTCTCTACCAGATTGGAATTGGGCGAATGAAAGATTCAGAAGGTGTCTGGCCTGAACCTGACTTGTCGTGCGGATCAGATTTGCTGCCATGTTGTAGGTAGGACGAAATGCAGAATTGAGCACGAAAGAACGGCTTGTTGCTAGTGCCGCAACTTGATCAAAGGTCACAAACGGATTCCACAATGTAAGGGCGTGCCCTACAGTGTCCAATCCTCTGCGACCAGCCCTGCCCGTTAGCTGAGAAAAGTCAGAAGGCTTAAGAGTCTGGTGTGTCTCGCCGTTGTATTTGGTGATCTTGTCCAGCACCACTGCTCGAGCAGGCATGTTGATACCTACCGCGAGCGTCTCAGTTGCGAACACCACTTTCACAAGCCCGCGCGCGAAACACTCCTCTACGGCTTCCTTGAAGCTTGGAACAAGACCAGCATGGTGGACGCCTATTCCTGCTTCTAACTGTTGGAGAAACCTGGTGTAGTTGAGTGCTGCCAAGTCGTCATCGGAGAATGCTTCAACATGACTTTCAAGAATTTCGGCAATTAATTCGCGGTCCTGGCGTGAAGTAAACGAAATACCCATCTTTAAGCACGCATGAGCGGCTTCGTCGCATTGATTGCGACTGAAAATGAAATAGATAGCTGGAAGTAAATCTTCGTCTCGCAATTGAAGAACGACGTCGGGCCGATTGGGAGTGAAAAATCGACTCGGCGCAGAACCAAATCTCGCTCTAGAACCGTACGGATGCTGCTTTTTAGAACGCGGTGCAGTCATTGATTCGATCTTTGCAACCTGTTCGTTTGGCTTGCCGCCCACAATGGTGTCGAACATGCGAATTTGATTTGTCGTTTTGTCGCCAACTAAATAGTGGTTGATCAGTTCGACTGGACGCTTTGATTCAACGATTGGACGAGTCGGTCCTCTGACCGTCGTAAGCCACTCACACAGTTCATCTGCATTGCTGACTGTTGCTGAAAGGCATACAAGCTGAACGGTGGGTTCGAGGTGAATGATTACTTCTTCCCAGACAGGTCCGCGATACGCGTCTTGCAAGAAGTGAACTTCATCAAGTACAACAACTGCAAGATTGTCAATATTGGATGATCGCGCGTAAATCATGTTGCGCAACACCTCGGTAGTCATCACCACAATTGGGGCTTGCGGATTTACGCTGTTGTCGCCGGTGAGCAAACCAACTTCGTTCGGACCGTAAAGCTTGACTAGTTCATGGTATTTCTGGTTTGAAAGTGCCTTGATTGGCGCTGTATAAAAAGCTCGCTTACCACTTTTGCGTGCCAGGCCAATCGCATATTCAGCAACCACTGTTTTTCCTGAACCCGTCGGAGCTGCCACGAGCACACTTTCGCCTGCATCAAGACAATCAAATGCCTGAATTTGAAAATCATCAAGTTCAAAGGCATACCCACTCGTAAGCGAATTGCGGTAGGGGGAAGCCACCATTAATTACTCACCTATTGGTGAGCGCTTTTTCCTTCGCCACTGAGCGATGAAACCAATGAGAATGGCAATCACAAATAGCATCGTCATCGGGACTGCAAGTGCGAGCATCGATACTGGGTCACCGCTAGGCGTAATTACCGCAGCTATCAAAAAGGTTCCCATAATTGAGTAGCGCCATTGCTTGATGAGCGTCTGTGGCGTAACGACTCCTACAAGCTGCAAGAAAACAATCAATACAGGAACGAGGAAACCAGCACCAAAAGCCAACACCATCATGGCTACAAGACTGATGTATTTAGATATTTGATATGTCTGTTCGACTCCCTCGCCAGACCACGCAATCAAAAATTCAAGAGCCTTATCAAGGGTCCAGTAAGCAAGCGCTGACCCGGCAAGAAATAAGACTATTGAGGTGACAATAAAAGGTATTGAGTATTTTTTTTCTTGCTTGTTGAGCGCAGGAACAATAAATTTCCAGAGCTGCCACATGATGATTGGCAAAGCAATGATGAGCCCGCCGTACCCTGCGATACGCATTCGTGATGCCAGACCTTCAATAGGACCTAATGCATAAAGTCCTCCATTGCAATTGAAGTCAGGGCGTGCAGAGCAAATGTTCCTATACGGCTGGGTTAGGAAATGAAGAAACGAGTCATAAAAAATAAGAATGACTGCTGAGCCTGTTGCCACTGCCAACAATGATCTAACCAAACGCATTCGCAATTCGGCTAGATGTTGGAAAATTGTCATTCCCCCATCTGCTGATGATGCTTGGCCTCTACGCAAACTCACCATTATTGCTTCTCTTGCGATTCAGTATCGGGAAGACCTATGTCAAAAGGTATGAACTTGGGTTCTGTTTCAATCGGTTCATCAGGAATATTCGGTGCACCGTGATCAAATTGTGCAGCTTCTCGAAGCGTGTTGTTGGCTTCAAAGCTTGCAGCATCAAACATCGATTTATAACCCTGAGCTGTTTCTTTTAATTCTCCCAAGGTGTCTCCAAACGCACCTTTGAACTCAGATTGAGCGTCTGTTGTGATGCGTTTGAACTCGCCATATAAGCGTCCTGCTTTTCTGATAACACCGGGCAACTTCTCAGGACCCAGAATCACAAGACCCAGGACAAGCAGGAAGAACACTTCGCTACCGGAGAAGTTAAACACGTCTACAGTCTAAACGTTTAAGGCTGTGCGATTGCATAGCATGGCGGTGTGCAAGAGCTAATTCCCCCGTTAATTGAGCAGCAAATT
>Ga0208784_1000975_pt1 | contig 12532 bp, 12 predicted proteins | sample DEB19_08_DNA_FD_184531 | JGI IMG/M metagenome (GOLD analysis project Ga0208784, IMG submission 184531) | Aqueous microbial communities from the Delaware River and Bay under freshwater to marine salinity gradient to study organic matter... | ecosystem: Environmental > Aquatic > Marine > Coastal ...
ACAGTTCATAAAAGATTTGTGATTGGTATTGACCGTGCAAAAATGCGTCTTTATGACTGCGAACAATCTGCTCAAAACGATATCCTTGACAACGGAAAGGATGAGGAGTATGATTATGAAGAAAAGAAACCTAAAAAATCATTTGAGGGATTTAAATTCTGATATGACACAAGTTATTGATACAAACAAATATATTGAATTCGTTCGTCAAACTACAAGTCCTGCAAGCAGTGATTTTGCTCAACTGCTTTCTCGTCTTACTGAACTTGAAGCAACTGCTGATGCTGATGTTCCTCGTCTTCTCACTGCTGCTCTTGGTATGAGTGCTGAAGCAGGAGAGTTTACTGAAGTTGTAAAAAAAATTATTCTTCAAGGTAAACCATATAATGAAGAAAATGTATTTCATCTAAAGCGTGAACTTGGTGATATCTGTTGGTATTTGTCTCAAGCATTTATGGCACTTGACACTAACTTCGAAGAAATTCTTAAGATGAATTATGAGAAACTGAGTGCTCGTTATCCTGAAGGAACCTTTGATGTCTACCGTTCTGAAAATCGTGTGGAGGGAGACCTGTGACTGAAACTTGGCCCTATAATCACCGACACTCTTCTGAACTCTGGGATATTACCGCTGAAATTCTTACAGAACTTTCCCGAAGAGATGAAGTTGAGTATCGCGTAAAAGCAACACCAGAATCTGTAAAGAAAAAAGTGGAGGTACTATGAGTAAAGAAAAACAAGTAACAATCAAAATGGATGCTCGTGCAGCAGCAGCAGTTCGTCAAGTTCTGTTTGATTCTCAAAAAGGATATACTTATGATGAAGTAAGTGTTCCTCCTCGTATTGCTGATATTCGTACAGTAATCCAAGATCTTGATGATAATATTGGTGCTGTTCTTGGTGTTTGACCCTACGGCCCTACGGGGTCTTTTTTTATAAATAAAATTATTAGAACTTTAAATTTATAAAAATGGATTCTAAAATTTTTAGAGAGGCAGCTCTTGCATATCAAGCGGTTTATGATGAAGAACTGCGTCAAGAAATTGAAGAGCAGCAAGACTTTGAGAACTGGGTAAATTCACTTGTAGAAGAAGGTTATGACCTGAGTGAGTATACCTGGGAAGATATGTATGAAGCATATTTGAGTGAAGGTGGCGCAGGTCCAAGAGCTTCAGTTCCAGCCAGTGCTACAGGAAAATATAAATCTTCATCTGATGGTAAATATTACAAAAATTATAATGATGCCCTTGCGGCAAGAAATTCTAGGTTGAATACTCTTAGATCCGCTCAAGATATGTTAAGGGGGAAGCCTTCCAGATTGGGTGCTACTCCAGCTGAAAGAGCAAGACCTGCAGCACCAACTCCAGCAGCAAGACCAGCTGCAACTACCCCTGCTTCTGGTGGTTCTTCCACTCCAGCAGCAAGACCAGCAGCATCCGCTCCAGCAGCAAGACCTGCTTCAACCGCTGCAGCAAGACCAGCAGCATCTGCACCAACTGCAAAACCAGCACCTACCGCAGCGGCAAAATCCTCTGCGGCACCAGCACCTACTGCAGCGGCAAAACCAAAGACTCCAAATCCTTTAATGCAAAAGACATTTGGATATCAAACTGGAAAAGCTCCTGATCAAGTTGCAAAAACTGCAGCACCAACACCAGCAGCAAAACCAACTCCAACTCCTGCAAAGAGACCTATGGGTTCGGTAAAACCAGGAAGTCTTGTTTCTGGTTTTGATATGTTTGATGTTGTAAAGGGATATTTGATTGATGAGGGATTTGCTGAGACTGAGCAGGCAGCAATTGCTATTATGGCAAATATGAGTGAAGATTGGAAACTCCAAATCATTGATGAAGCATCAAGAGCAGAAGAGTATGTAGATGAGGCACAACACGCTCGTGAGAATCCTGAGAAGTATGAAAGAGAGCAGGAAAAAAGAACCAGTAAAAGACAAAAAGCAATGAACGATCCACATAAGGGGATTAATTCACCAGCTTTTGCTGAGTTTATGAGAAAGCAAATGGGTCGCTGATAAATAAATCGGAAGGTTGCTCTGACCCTCTTGACTTTTTAGTTGAGAGGGTCTTATAATATCTAAACTTGGGGTGTTCGTATAACGGTTATTACTCTGGATTTGCATTCCAGCAATAAGGATTCGATTTCCTTACACTCCATTATAAATAGAGAGTAGTAGAGTTGCTATTCTAAAAAGTATAAAAATGCCTGCGAATAACGGAAGTAAATTATTAGATTTAAATGCCGCTCTTCAAGAAGTTATTAGTAGTGTTAAAGGTATTGATATAAAAGTCAAAAATGCTTCTTCAACCTCAGTCAAATATATTGTTAAGTCTAATGATAGATCAACAACAAGAAATATTTTAGAACAAAAACTCAAACAAAGAAAGGTAGGAGTAGTAACTAGGGAATTGAAAAGTGAATCTTCCATGGAAGTTACTAAATGTGTTATTAGAGTTGGTGGGAAATCTGAAACGCATATATTTGTTTATAAACCCATTAGAGGGGGAATGTCCCAAACAACATTAAACGCATCTATTACAGAATTGTTTCCATGCATTGCGTTTACCACAGGAATAAGATCTAGATCAATAAAGGGGACCAAAGATTTTTATGAAAAAATTCTAGCAAATAATAATCCAAATTTAAGGTGTTATTTAAATTCAAGAGATGCAAAATCTGGAAAAGAATTTGTTGAAAAGGCAGAAGAGGGGAAATTTGAAGAGAAAGTTAAAAATGCGATTAATGTTTTAAGATGGATTGAAGCAGTAAATAAAAAGCATCCAATATCAAATGTTATATGGGGATATAGAGCTAAACCTCAAGGAGTAATGTCTAATCATCCTGGAGATATTTTTATACAGTTTAGAAATGGAAAATTGTTAGGTGTTAGTTTGAAAGCAGGGGGGCAAAATACTGCTGAACCAAAGTTGAATACTTACATACGACCAATCTATGAATATTATGGAAAACTAAATGAGTACTCTAAGTTGAAAGATAAACTTTGGCCACAATATCTACAAATTCCTGGAATTACTGAAGACGATAAAAAGTTTTGGGGTAAGACTGTTTTGGCGAAAAAAACTTATGACTTTGAATTTAGTAATAAAAATAAGTATGATGAATTATATGATATTAATCTTGGGATTATAAAAAGCGAATTGATTAATTTGTTAAACAGCGATATGAACAAAACAAAGTCTTGGATATTAGAAAAGGTAGCCCAGCAACAGCAAGATGTTCCTTTGGTCGTTGTCAAAGCAACACAAGTAACAGCAAGAAGGGATAAATCAAGTGATGCTCTTGTCGAAGCATTAGCATCAGTTACTAGCATATTAGCAAAACCATCATCTGGAACATCAAAACAATCTTGGAATATTGTATTGAGAGATGGATCTATTTTAGAAATGGACTTTACTACAAGAACAAATAAAGTTGGTGCTGCACATAAATTGGGTCAATTTGAAAATCTTGCTGTAAAGTTCAATAAAGTAAGTAAAAAATAATTTTTATACAAGACCTAATAATCATTAAGAATAAATAACTAGAAGACAGATAAGTGCGTTAAGATACATTAATGAAAAACTTTTTCCAATTTTTGTCTGAGGCAGCACAATCGCAGGCATCAATGCAAGCGAAGAAACTTGGACTACGCGGAGATGGTCACGGCGGATGGGTTGATCGTTCCGGTAAAGTTGTAGCGAGAACAGAAAAGGGTAAATTAAAGTTTACGAGTAGAAGACAGGGAAAGGGTCAAGAAGAACCTGCAGCACAAGCACAACAACCTGCTGCTGCTCCAACTCAGGCACCTGCTGCAGCACAAGAACCTGCAGCAGAACCACAGCAACAAGCACCAGAAGAGCAACCTGCAGAAGAAACTCCACCACTAACTGTTGTGTTTGGACGTTTTAATCCACCAACAGTTGGTCATGAGAAACTTCTTAAGTCTGCAAGTAGAATTGCTGCTGGTGGGGACATTAAAATTTATCCATCAAGATCTCAGGATCCTAAGAAGAATCCGCTAGATCCTGATATGAAAATTTCATATATGAAAAAAATGTTTCCTGAGTTTGAAGAGGAAATCATCAATGATTATAAGATGAAGACCATTTTTGATGTATTGATTAATGCAAATGAAGATGGTTACACCTCAGTAAATATTGTTGTCGGGTCAGATCGTCAAGCAGAATTTGATAATCTGGCACAAAAGTATAATGGTGATCTCTACAATTTTGATCAAATCAATGTCGTTTCAGCTGGTGTCCGTGATGCGGATGCTGAAGGTGTAGAAGGAATGTCAGCATCAAAAATGAGACAGGCAGTTGTTAAAGATGATTTTACTGCATTCCGAAGAGGAACTCCAAAGACCCTTGATGATGCAGAAACACAAACTCTATTTGATGCAGTGCGTCAGGGTATGAATATAAAGAAAACAAAACTTAAGAAAGAAAGTTATTCTTTATGGGAGATTGCTCCAAAATATGATATGAAAAATCTTCGTGAAAATTACGTTAGTGGGAAATTATACAATATCGGAGACAGAGTTGAAAACTTAAATACGGGATTGGTTGGTGAAGTTATTCGCAGAGGAACAAATCACTTAATTTGTGTAACGGAAGAAGGTTACATGTTTAAGTCATGGATTAAAGATGTGATGGAATATACTGAAGTGAAAATGGATAGGAAATATAGAGTTCCTGGAAAACCAAATACGCTTGTGGGAACTTCTGGATATTTTAAATATGCTGCAAGTATAACTCCTGGATTTGAGAAAGGAGATAAAACAAATTTGCAATATGGCGATAAACCATATAAAGGATACAGAGAGACAAATATCAAAGAATTCATAAATAAGTATAAAGCAAAAAAAGCAAGTACTTGTTAAGATGACTAATAATCACGTAAAGGATATTTCCAGAATTTATCTGGAGCAGATTGTTGAATCTTCTCATCTCGAGACTGATATGAAAAAGCGTGCTGAAGAGAATGAAAAAGCACGCGAAGATATTAAAAAGACGAAAGCACATAAAGAAATGGCTGCCGCAGCAGCAAAGAAGTTTGATGAAGAAGTTGAGCAGATTGATGAGATCTCTGCTGATCTTGCTCTGTCTGCATCAAAGAAAGCTGGACAGGTAGCAGGTGTTCTTGCCGGATTAAGTGCTGGTGATCCAAAAGTAAAAGCAAAGGCAGTTAAAAAAAGAAAGCAATCAGAGCGTCTTTATGCAAAACAAGCTAAGAAGAGAGTTGAGATGATAAATCCAATTAAAGAAGATGAGGATATTGAAGAAGAAAAGAAAGCAAAAGTGAAGCGTTGGTGGGATGATGATGGTGATGGTAAAGGATATGAAGAAGGTGAAGTTTCTGGTAAGTTTAAGAAAAAGAAAGTAAAAGAAGCGTTAGACCCTGTTGGTAAAGAGGATGATGATATTGATAATGATGGCGATGTAGATAAGTCTGATTCATATTTGAAGAATCGTAGAAAAGTTCGTGGAAAATTTATTGCAAAGGAGGGTTATTCAAATTGGAGACAAGACCTCATTGAAATTATGAATGATGAGGAAGGTGAAAAACCAATTAAAGAAAAAAAGATAAGAAACAAAATTAAAACATCTGCAACAGATGGTGGACTAAAAATTGGCGAAGCTGTAGAGCAACTTGGTGGACAACTCATTGAAATGATTGAGTTAAATGGAATTCTTGATGAGATTAGTGATGAAGAATTACTTTTCATCTCCGATAGTATGATTGAAGAGTCTGTCAGAGAAGTTTTTTGTGATTATCTTCAGGAAGGATATGAGATTGAGGAAATTGAAGATCTAATTTGTGAATCTATTGATACTTCTTTTATGCTTCTAAACGAAGCTGAGGGAAATTCAAACAATGAAAAGAGAACCGGGATTCTTCAAAAGATCAAGGGAGCAGTGAAGTCTGTTGGTAAAGGTTTGGCTAGAGGAGCAGGATATGTTGCTGGTGCTGCAGTAAGGGGAGTCAAGGCGGTAGGTAGAGAAGCTGCTGCTGGATATCAGAGAGGTAGACAAGGATCTTCTGCATCAACAAGCACAAGCACAAGCACATCATCAGCATCTCATGAAGATGATGATAAAGATGAAAAGAAACCAAGTATTCTCTCTAGAATTGGATCTAAGTTAAAGAGAGGTCTTGCTAAAGCTGCAAGAGCAGTTTCTAGAGGTGCAAGAAATGTTGCTCGTAAGATGGAAGGTGGTGAAACTAAAAAAGTAGAGGCACCAAAAGCAGCACCTAAGAAAGCAGAAAAACCAGAAGATCCTTGGGCAGGAAGTGCAACAACTCCAGCAAAACCAAAAGCAAAAACTAAGAAGGCAGCAGCACCAAAAGCAAAAGCACCTGCTGCAGCAAAACCAAAAGCAAAAAGAAAGTCTAAATTAGATGATCTTCTTGCAAGTGTTAGAAGTGAGAGTGTGATTGGTGATAGAGCAAGAAATGCTGTTGCTGACCAAAGATTATATGACGATCAAAAAGAAACTCAATCATCTGTTGATAAATTAAAAAAAGGTCGTAAATCAGTAACCAGAGCATCTGCATCTATTGCTGCTAATAAATCAGAAAAAACTGCAAGAGGTATGCATCCAAAACCAAAAACTGGTGCTTATAGAGTTGAAGAAACTCAACTTGATGAAAAGACACTAACTGATTCTGAAAAGGCAAAGAAAGAAGAAATTTTTAAGTCTTTAAAGTCAAAAAGAAAAGATTTTGAATCAAGATATCCTGGTCGTGGTGAAGAAGTGATGCATGGTGTTGCTACAAAGATGGCAAAAAGATTAGCATGATTTCCTAAATAGATTAGGATACCTTTTATAGGAGGACATCATGGGAGTACTAGTAGATGTTGTAAGACCACTTCTTCTTGCAGCACTTAAGTCTTGTCATACAAAAAGACTTGTATGTGAACTTATTGATCGTTACGTTCACACTACTGACAATGATATCGATGATGTCATTGCAGGAACTGTAAAAACTGCTCTTCTTAGAGATTGTAAGTGATAACTTGTCTCCTAACCAATTTCGGATTTACCGCATTTTTAGCATTAGGGTGGGTTTTTTCTGAATGGTTAGGGCAAAATGAAAAAATAAAAGCAAATAGTGTATATCAGTTTTCTAAGAGTTTATTAAAAATTCTTTTAGAAAAGAAGTAGAGATCTTTTTTCAAGGTCTCTATTTTTTATAAATATTTCTACGATTAAATTAGTAAAGGTAAAAAGAATGGCACTCTGGGGCATTTCCACAACTACTGAGACTGAAGCAAATAATTATGCTATTCCTAAGCATTTGAATGATACTGACAGAAACACGACTCCTTGGAACTGTTTTGCAGATGTTCGTGGTTGGGTCTATAGAAGATATGGTACAACAGAACAATCGGGACTATCAACAACTTATTACGATGAAGTTCTTGTTCCAGTTGCTGGTCTGAACACTGCAGGTTTATATGGATCAACTGACTTAGGATCTACTGGACTTGGAACTGCTACTCCAGTTGCTGTTTTCTTTGAAGATCCTAATCTCAATTCACCACTTTCTCTTTCCGCAGGAAGTACATCTGGAATTGGAACTGGAAGAACCGCTTATGTTCATGTTGTCTGGAACGAAAATGTTTATTGTTCAGCAGGAGCAACTGTAAGAATTCAACAGTATAGTGCAGCTGGCATTTCTACTGGTGTTGTTATTGGATACGCTGCTTCCGTTGGAGCATCAAATTATAATGCAGATCTAGAGGTTTATACAAACACTAATGGACAACAACTAATTAGAAATTTCAACGGACAAATTTCTAATAGAGTGTCATTTGCATTTACTGCACCAACCAACGGAATCGGTTCTTACTTTGCAATTGACCTTAGAGCAGGTGTTGTGGGAACTATCACAGATTTCTCTGGTGGATCTGCAGTATTTAAAACATTCTCTAATGATATTGTTCGCAACGTTGGTGGCGGTGGAACGTATCTCTCTGGAGTTGGTATCGGTACAACCACATTAACTCTTGTTGCCTGATAATATATGATTTTTAATGAATTGAATGAGGATAATTTCCTTTTATTCGCTATTAAACATTATGAAAATCCTCAAGCAGTTACGAGGGAAGATTTTGATAAGGATTTAAATCATTTCAAATATATTAAAAGATTACTGAAACGATATAAGAATACTGGTCAGTTAAAAACTCATCTTCTTCTTAACCATTTTATTATTCTTTATAATATTTTTGGTGAGGCAACTACTCCAATGCTCTTCTTTAAAATAGAAAGTGAATTGTGGTCTTCCATGAAAAGTTTTATTATTTTTTTGGGGAAGTTGCCAGAATATCCAAAATGTTATATTCATGATATTCAAGTTGATATAAATTGTTTATCAGAACTTTATAAGATCTACAATGGAAAAGAAGAAGATTGATCGCATTATCCAAATAGTAAGAGAAAATATGACAGTTGGTGCTGGTGGATTTACTAGTGCTGGAGATCAAACTAGAGCTGGATATGATAAAGTTCAAGTTGGAATGATGAGAAGGAATCCTCCAATTTATGCTAAGGGTGGACAAGGATCACGTAAAAAATGGTTAGATTATTTAAAAAATAAATAACAATAATACTACTTGAGGTTTTATTTTGTAAGGGGTAGTAGGGAAATAATAAACCTCAAAAAAAATGTTTAATTCAAATACGTCCGCAGACACTAAAATTGCTGTTTTAGAAGAAAGGCTTTCGTCATATGAACTTATGATGAAAAAAATAGACGAGGCCATTCAAATAATGGGCAAGACTAGCCAAAACATCAGTAAGATGCTTGCTGTTCACGAGGAAAAAATAGAACAGTGTGGAAAGGCAGATGATTTGCTTAGTAAAATGATTTCGGCAATGAAAGAGGAAAGTGAAGAACATTGTGGTAAAGTATCACAAAGAATTGATAAAATAGAAGAAGATATAAAAGAAATTGTCAAGTTTAGATGGATGGTTGCTGGTAGTGGAATCGTAGTTGCTATTATTATCACTACAGTAACAACTCTTGCTTCTGGATGGTGGGATCCCATTGAAAATCATCACCAGTCTCATCCACAGCAAGTAATAAAATAAATAATTGAGTGTTGGCACAGGATGCCAATGAAAATTAAAAACAAGACAACACTTTATTCACTTCAAAAGATTACAAACTCGGTCGTAAAATGGACGGGACTTATGACCGCATTGTGTCTTGACAAAACAAGATGATCTGGTAGAGTAGATGGACATACTATCGCTTCATTATGGATTTTGTTGATGTAAAATACATCAATTTGCTTTCTTCTCGTTTTCAGAAATTCAAGAAAGTAAAAAATAATCTCTACAACTTTCGTTGTCCAATTTGTGGAGATTCTCAGAAGAATAAAAATAAAGCAAGGGGATACCTATACCAAGTAAAAAATAATACAAATTTTAAATGTCATAATTGTGGTATTAATGTATCTTTTAATAATTTCTTAAAGCAGATTGATACTACAATTCATAAGCAATATACTTTCGAAAAATTTAAAGAAGGACACTCTGGTAAAAACTTTACAGTAGAGGAACCTAAGTTCAATTTTCAGAAACCTGAGTTTTTCAAAAAAAATGAAAATTCTGAAAATGTGAAAAAGTTAGACCTTCCAAAAGCATCCACAAATACAGAAGCAAAAAAGTATCTTGAAAGTAGAAAATTAAATCCAGATAACTATTATTACACCGAAAAATTTAAGGAGTGGACTAATTCTCTTCGACCAATATTCGACAATACAGATAAAGATGAACCTAGGATAATCATTCCTTTGTTTTATCAAAATAAGTTAGTCGGATTTCAAGGTAGAGCACTTGGTCCCAGTAAGGTAAAGTACATTACTATAATGCTTGATGATGACGCACCAAAAATCTACGGTCTTGATAAAGTACAAAAAGACAAAACTGTTTACATCACAGAAGGTCCATTCGATTCCACTTTCATTTCAAACGCGATTGCTCTTTGTGGAGCTGATGGTGATGTTGGTAAGTGGGGTATTGACAATCCTGTTTGGATTTATGATAACGAACCACGTAATTCAGAAATCTTATCAAGAATTTCCCGTGTTATCGACTCTGGACAAAAAGTTGTCATCTGGCCTTCAACAATAAAGGACAAGGACATTAATGATATGGTTTTATCTGGACTTAACGTTCAATCTGTGATAGAATCAAATACTTACTCTGGACTAGAAGCAAAACTTAAATTTACTACCTGGAAGAAAATATGAGCAACGGAACAAAAGTTAAAAAACGTGATGGACGAATTGAGTCTCTTGACCTGGAAAAGATGCATCTAATGGTTGAAGAAGCATGTAAAGGTCTTGCGGGTGTTTCTGCAAGTCAAGTTGAGATGACTTCTGGTATTCAATTCTATGATGGCATTACAACAGCAGAAATTCAAGAAATTCTGATTCGTTCTGCTTCTGATCTTATTGATCTTGAGCATCCAAATTATCAGTATGTTGCTGCTCGTTTACTTCTGTTTGCAGTACGTAAGCAACTTTATGGAAAAATGAAGGAACTTCCTTCATTGGAACAGCATATTTACAACTGCGTAAATCAAGAAGTTTATGATAGCGAAATCTTTAACAAATATTCCAAAGAAGATATTGTTAAGGCTGATTCATACATTGATCATGACCGTGACTATTTGTTCACTTATGCAGGTCTACGTCAAGTCGTTGACAAGTACCTTGTGCAGGACAGAAGCAACGGTGGTGTATATGAAACGCCACAGTTTATGTACATGATGATTGCTTTGACTATTTTTGCAGAGTATTCAAAAGAAACAAGAATGTCATATGTCAAGAGGTATTATGACGCAATCTCAAAGCACAAAATCAACATTCCCACACCTATCATGGCGGGGGTTAGAACTCCACTTCGACAATTTGCAAGCTGTGTTCTTGTTGATGTTGATGACACCCTCGATAGCATCTTTAGCAGTGATATGGCTATTGGCAGGTATGTTGCACAAAGGGCGGGAATCGGTATCAACGCAGGTAGGATCCGTGGCATCAACAGTAAAATCAGAGGCGGAGAAGTTCAGCACACAGGTGTTGTCCCATTCCTCAAAAAGTTTGAGGCAACTGTCCGATGCTGCACTCAAAATGGCATCCGTGGTGGATCAGCAACTGTCCACTTCCCAATCTGGCACCAAGAAATAGAGGATATTCTTGTTCTTAAAAACAACAAGGGAACGGAAGATAATCGTGTCCGTAAACTTGATTATTCTATCCAAATCAGTAAGTTGTTCTATGAGAGATTTATTCAAGACGGTGAGATCACGCTTTTCTCTCCACATGATGTACCTGGACTTTATGATTCTTTCGGACTCCCTAGTTTTGACGATCTTTATGTTTCATACGAAAAGGATCCGTCCGTTCCGAAAAAAACTATTAAAGCGCAAGAACTCATCCTTAACCTTCTTAAGGAACGTGCGGAAACGGGTCGCGTTTACCTTATGAACATTGATCATTGTAATTCTCACTCTTCGTTCAAAGATAAAGTCAATATGAGTAATCTCTGTCAGGAGATCACACTTCCGACTGATCCTATTCAGCATATTGATGATGAGTATGGTGAGATTGCACTTTGTATTCTCTCTGCAATTAATGTTGGTAAAGTAAAATCTGATGAAGAACTTGAAGATCTTTGTGATCTTTCCGTTCGTGGTCTTGATGAACTTATTGATTATCAAAAGTATCCCGTAAAGGCAGCAGAGATTGCTACAAAGGCACGTAGATCCCTTGGAATCGGGTTTATTGGACTTGCTCACTATCTTGCTAAACTTGGGTTTAATTATGATTCCCAGGAGGCATGGGATGCTGTCCATGGACTTTCTGAGTCCTTCCAGTATTATCTTCTCAAAGCATCTAACCAACTTGCCAAAGAGAAAGGTTATTGTGAATACTTTGGACGCACTAAGTATGCTGACGGTATTCTTCCAATTGATACTTACAAAAAAGATGTAGACGAAATTTCTTCTATTCAACTTCAACATGATTGGGAATCTCTTAGGGCATCTATCTTGGAATACGGTCTCAGGCACTCAACACTGTCAGCACAGATGCCATCGGAGAGCAGTTCCGTTGTGTCAAATGCAACAAATGGAATTGAACCTCCCCGTGGATTCTTGTCCGTTAAGAAGTCCAAAAAAGGACCTCTCAAACAAATTGTTCCGCAGTATCATACCCTTAAGAATGCTTATACGCTTCTTTGGGATATGTCTAGCAATCGTGGTTATATCAATATTGTCGCTGTTATGCAAAAGTTCTTTGATCAAGCGATTTCTGGAAACTGGTCATATAATCCAGAGAATTATCCCGATAATGAAGTTCCTGTGTCAGTAATGGCAAATGACTTTTTGACTACATACAAGTACGGGTGGAAAACTTCTTACTACCAAAACACTTATGATATTAAGACTGATGAGGTAGTAGAAGAGAAACCCAATCTTCAAGATTTGCTAAGTGAGT
>Ga0208784_1000977_pt1 | contig 12511 bp, 29 predicted proteins | sample DEB19_08_DNA_FD_184531 | JGI IMG/M metagenome (GOLD analysis project Ga0208784, IMG submission 184531) | Aqueous microbial communities from the Delaware River and Bay under freshwater to marine salinity gradient to study organic matter... | ecosystem: Environmental > Aquatic > Marine > Coastal ...
TAAAACAGGAGCTTGACACAAAATGAAACCGCACGACGCTATGCATCCATACGTTCTGAGGTTTATAGGCTGCGGGCACGGAGTTTTGTTTAGCGATCCGTGCGTCGATTGCGAGCTGGCAAGCCTGCATGATCAATACAACCGAGCCGTTAAAAAAATCTCCAAAATTCAGGGTAGGTTAAAAGAACTTGGCGAGCCAGTCGGCGGCTACGTACCAAAACAAATTAAACCAAAGATGGTGACAAAATGAACCCAGAATTGATTCGTCTGATTGAGTCAAACGGAATCCAGATCCACGGAGATGTGGAGTATTTTGCCGAACTTGTCGCCGCCGCAGAGCGCGAGGCTTGTGCGAAGGTGTGTGAGGCGGAGGCAGAGAAATGGGAAGGCAATGACGGGCCGATCTGCCACGAGGCAAGGCTGTGTGCGGTCAACATCCGCGAACGGATCGCCTATCAGCACGGCGGCATAGGCGATCTATCTCGCACTGAGATGGAGTTCGGGGCAATGGTCGCCGCGGCCGAGCGCGAGGCGTGTGCGAAGTTGTGTCTTGAAGAAGCGCCAAGCCTTGACGGGCAACTATGCGCCGATGCTATCCGCGATGCTATCCGAGCAAGGGGAGAGAAATGACCAGAGACGACATTATCCGCATGGCGCAATGATCGGGAGGCATGTATGGCCAAAAAATACGAGATTAACGCAGAAGGACGTGTAGTTGCTCTACGCGACTTCGGCGACGTAAAAGTCGGTGATGTTGGTGGGTTTGTTAAATCAGAAAACAACCTCAGCCACGAAGGCGACTGCTGGGTCTACGGAAATGCTTGGGTCCACGGAAATGCGCATGTCTACGGAAATGCTTGGGTCTACGGAAATGCGTGGGTCTACGGAAATGCCCGGGTCTACGAAAATGCGTGGGTCTGCGGAAATGCCCGGGTCTACGGAAATGCTTGGGTCTACGGAAATGCCCGGGTCTACGGAAATGCGCAGGTCTACGGAAATGCGGAGGTCCGCGGAAATGCGCAGGTCTACGGGGCCATGAGAAGTGATGGTTTTTGCTTTTGCTATGTGCCCTGTGAAGACGGGAAGCATAGAGTCATTGCAGGATGCAGATACTTTACGATGCCTGAAGCAAGGGAGCATTGGGGAACTGAACACCCAAAACATAAAGAAACCTATGCAATATTAGACTCGCTGGAAAGCCTAAGCAAAGTCAGAGAGGAGGGTTGTGTATGAACATAGAAAAAATAGGAGATTTGAAAATGCAAAACGTAACCATCAATGGTGTTGAGTACGCTCCCGTTTCTAATCGTCCGACAGGCACCCGCGCCGTGGTCGTCGTGGATCGTGGATGGATCTTTGCTGGAGACGTGACGCGGGAGACCGGGCGTATTCGTCTGAGCAGAGCAGTTCACGTTTTTTCGTGGGAGTCGATTGGTTTCGCCAAGATGGTCGAGACTGAGAAGGCAGATCTTCGCCCAATTGCGGACGTAGATATGCCTGAAGGCGCAGAAATTTTCTGCGTGCCCGTCCACGACGGATGGGGGCTGTGATGCTCTCATTCTTCCCTGTCGGCTACGGCGACGGCGACGGCGACGGCTACGGCGGCGGCGACGGCTACGGCTACGGCGGCGGCGACGGCTACGGCGACGGCGGCGGCGACGGCTACGGCGACGGCGACGGCTACGGCTACGACTACGGCTTCGGCAACGGCTACGGCTTCGGTTACGGCTATGGCTACGGCTTCGGTAATGGCTACGGCTACGGCAACGGCAACGGCTACGGCGACGGCTACGGCTACGGCAACGGCAACGGCTTCGGTAACGGTTTAGGGACTATAGAGAAAAGCAGGAGGAGAAGATAAATCATGGCGATAGACGAAATCGAAGCGCTGATTTCAAAGAATGGAAGCATTACAGCGCAGCCTTTGATGGATTTAATCGTGACGGTGGTGTTAGAAGCTGTCGAAGCCGAGCGTGAGGCGTGTGCGAAGGTGTGCGAAATAGAGGCACAAGAATACGGTACAGATACGAATGAGTGGTATGTTGCAAGGGCTTGTGCTGTGCTTATTCATTCGCGAGGGAAATAAGAATGAAATTCAGTGAACTCAAACGATTGGTTGATTTGTATCACCGTGACGGACATCGCAAAGACCCAGAAGTAGTCATCCAAATTAAACTACCCTACTCCACTGTAGCTGGAACACCCACTGTTAAAGTCAAGAATGCCCAAATGGGATTCGATTGGGATAACGGTAAGTTTATTTTTCAAACCGAAGAACCACTTACTCCTAGCGATCGCGACTTTGCCAAGCAAATGACAGAAATGCAGGAGCGAGCAGCTCGGACAGATTACGAGAATCGCAATCTTAAGGCTGAACTCCGCCGACTAAATAAGAAAATTCAAGAAGGCAGTGGAGGCAACTACACTAGTCCAGTCAGTGATGGTGGAATGTATCCTAGAAAATGAAAGACTGGATTATGGAACTCTGTCCCGAGATTGCTGAGTGGCAAGCCGAGTTGATTGAAGAGCAGATACAAGCAAAAGTCGCCGCAGAGCGTGAGGCGTGTGCCGCTTTTTTGGAAAGCGGCGTCGATCTGTCTGGGTTAGCTGGAGATAGGATGATGCAGGCGTTTACCGGAAAACTTCTTATCGGCTTCGCCAAGGCCATCCGCGCGAGGGGAGAGCGATGAGCGACCAGAGCAGCGACAAAGAGTTGATCGAGCGCTTGAGAATTCCAGATACCAGAAAGAAGGTAGAAGAGATCGATAAAGATTTGATCGAGCGCCTGCGGATTCCAACGCCGAACAGACGTCTCACTGTATTTGAAATTATTGTTGCTGAGAGAGATGCGACTGGCCGGGAACTTGTCTGGCTTAGGGCAGACCTGATCAAGATTGCGGAAGCGCTTGGCATATTGAACGAACGATCAAACAGGGAGCACATCGAAGATGCTGAGACTAAATCATTCGGCTATTGGCGTGAGCTTGCTAGTCAAATCACAGACGCAGCGGCTTCGATCAGGAATGAGCGCGTTTAAATACTACTTCGAGATCGTTGAGTACAATAGCCCGTGGATTGTGGGTATGATGTTTGCATTCTTGATCGGGAAGAAGTGGGAAATAATACAGGCATGTCTGTTATAACAAAGTCTGGTCATGAGATACGCATCAGGCCTCACGGGATACAGGTGATTGGTCTGGAGAAATCGCTTGTCATCCACATGACAGAGGCAGAATCATTTTCTCTGATCGAAGAGTTGATTCGGTCTCGGGTAGTTGGATCTATTGCTCAAGAGGAAAAGATCAGGAAGCTGATATCGATTGTGGAGAAATCAAAATGAGCTACGTTTGCGCGGCATGCGCGCAGTTTATATCTGTCATCGATTCATTCTGTCCTCAGTGCAAGGGCAAAGCCTTCGTTGAGATGGGGCTGAGGTCAATGATTGAACTGATGGAACAGGTTGACGCGGACATGACCGAGTCAATGTTCATTGAGTCGCCACCGAGTAAGCGTCAGCTTCTGGTCTGGCGCAACGCAGTGAAGACAGTGCGGGTCATGCTAGAAGCAGAGGCTTGGGAAAAAGAAAACGAACACTGAGAAAAGCAATGGCATTTAAACACATACTAATTAGTCGCAAGCCTGTGGATCTTGGCACCGCTATGGAAGAGTCGCACAACGAACTCTGCCGGAGGGAAGAACGGATAGCTGGTGCTGCACCCATGCTTCTCGAAGCGCTGATCGATCTGGTCGAGGCGCATGAGTCTGGAGACATCCCGTCATCCACAATCACGGCGGCAAGATCAGCTATCGCGAAGTCAGGCGTAGAGGTTTAAACAAAGCAACAACAGATGACGAGGTAGGGTGGTGTCTAGTACCCTACCCCGTTAACCCGCTATCACACCCGCTAATCCAGATCAGGATCTTGTTTAAACTCTTCCTCTATCTTTGATTCGAGAGCCATCTCGCTCAGCTCAGCCCTGTCTTTCCAGAAATTCACAACAGCCATGACGAGATCCATCCGGGCGTACTCAATCGGAGACCCGGTTTCCTCGTCGAGCAGGAATAGTTTGTCTGGACTCATTTTTGAAAAGACAGAAGCAGCAGGGTGAGAATGATGAACCCGACCATCGCAACGCCGATCAGGATGTCGGTCCTGACGCCGGCCTTCAGGTCATCAACAGACATGGCTGCATCAATCTCGCGATTAAACGGGCCGGAAAGCACATTCTCATAGACTGGCTCACCTTCAAATACCTTAGGGTCGCGCTTTGTGCCAACGACATACCAAGTCTTAGGCTCAGGCTTCTTCACCCGGACACGCCTTTGTCGAGGCTTCTTCTCAGAAGTCCCACTCGTCCCATTCTCCGGATCTTTCGGAGATGATTGGCGCTTTGCTGTCATAGAACCTCCCTGTTTGACGTTCATACTTCAGGACTGTGGATCCTATCTGTCCAACCCACTTAAATCTAGACTTCCATACATGTAATTCGTTATCCATGCTGCCTTTCGACCTGTGAATTGTGATACCCATATCGCACTTCGCAAACCATGCAGCAGAACCGGATATGTGCTGGCCCACGGGCGGGCCTGAGTCTGGAAGCTGTTTAGACGGGTGAGCAACGAACCAAACGTGGATCTCGTGTGACTTGGCAAACAAGATGATGTCTGAAAGCATCCTGTTGATTGCCTGATGTTCGCTGTCGCCAGTAAGTTCTAGGTAGTTGTAAGGGTCTATCACTAGACCCCTAACGCCAAGCCTCATGATCGCCTGCTTTGTCCTGTCGATAATGCTTTGAACCGTTGACGGGGTGCCGTCTCTGGATTGCAGGAAAACGAAGTGCTCAGATATGAATGATGTCGCGTAGTCTTTTTCCTGTTCGGTCATCCGTTCATCACCAAAGAACGGCTTTCCAATGACCTTCTCTGATAGTTTTGCCACGTGCATTGCGATGGGGTTCTCGAATGACGCTATCGCAAAACGCCAACCCTTTTGCATCGCGATGTTGACCATGATTTGGTCTATGAATTCGCTCTTACCACTGCCCGGAAGACCAGTCACCACAGACAACTGCCCCGGCATGATCGTGTAGTAAGGGTCAACAGATTCCATCCCTGTAGACGCGCCCCTGACCACGCCTTCCGAGTAAAGCGTGTCGATTTGCTGGGCGAAATCATCTGCGGTGTATATTCCCTCAAGGGGTAGTGGCTGCGCGGCTCTGAGGGCTTCCTGTAAAGCCTCAGGGCCATGCTTGGAGAGGGTCTCGTTGGCATCTTTCTCCGGCAGCGAAACCTTCCAGCACTTCGCCCTGCCGATTCGCCTCGCAAGCTCTTCGACCAGCGCTTCACCGGGAGCATCCGCGTCCGGGAAGAAGACAACCCGCGATGACTTTTCGATGATGTGTCTGGCCGCCCAAACGTATGAGTATTTGCCATCTTCTGATGGGTCTACCGTGCCAGCGCTGACTTTTGAGGGAGCGCCGTTTGGAACTGAGACCGCCCTGATCCCAGCGCACGCCAACGCAAGAACATCTGCCTCACCCTCGCAGATAATCAGATCTTGTTCCGGGTCTAGCTGGTCGATGCCCCAGAAACTTCTGGCCGCCCCAGTCTGTGTAAACGACTTAGTGTGTATAGCCCGCCACTTGATTGCCTCTGGCTGACTCGATGGTCCGTAGACAAAACCAATGCACTCCTTGCCATAACGAACGCCAGTGCATAGCGGGTAGTCAGCAACCAAAGCCGGATCGATACCCCTCCCTGTCAACCATGAGTCAATCGCCGCCTGATCTTTTTCGATATGCCCAATCTCCGCAGGAGCGGCGGGCTTGGTTTCCTGTTTCACAGGAGGCTCCCACTGTCGTGTAAACGGTGCGTCTGTTGCAGGCCGAAAGCTTTTCGGTTCTCGCCAAGACGAATGCATGCCCAAAGAAATATGGTTCTCAGTCTGATCCCTCCTCACTGCGCCTTTGATGCCGCAATGATGGCAGTAATAAATAACAACATCTCCATCTCTTTTAAGAGACATTGTTTTATTACTTTTCTTTCTATCATTACTACATGAAGGACAATGTATTCTATTATCTTCTGAAGTAAGAATGATGCTTGATATCATATTATTCTTTTGATATATTAAGTGACTCTTACATTAGATAATTATATATATAATATATATGTAAGAGCGTTTAATCATGTAAGATTACATGAGATAGAAAACAATTGACACAGTACTCACTCAATTGTAATGTGTCAACATCATCTGGAGGATGAGTCATGAACGTACAGATCGAGAAAGACATTCCGATTCCCGACGGCCTGAAAGGTCGGGTCAACCTTGGTGTGATCCCGCTTGGCGAGATGCAGGTCGGCGACTCTATCCGAGTGGACTGCGCGCCGGAAGACATCCGTCGCGTGATCGCATCGCTGCGGATCCGCGCTCATCGGTATGCAAGACAGCATCCGGGCTGGAAGTTTACTGCCTCCCAGAAGGGCGGTGTCATCCGTCTTTGGCGCATCGAATGAAGCTGACTAATCGATACGGATTGCCTGACCCGGTTGTTCGGGCGCTTACCCGTAACGAATACACGCGCGGAGAAAGCAATCGGTCAGTCACCCAACTGATCGATTCGCCTCGGATCAGGATTCTCAGACAGGAGAACTGGGACGAGATGGAAGAGGACTGCTCAGAGAAACTCTGGGCGGTTCTCGGAACAGCCGCACACAAGATGTTCGAGGACACGGCTGATGGATCGTTCGTAAGCGAAGAGAGGATCTTTACCGACGTAGCAGGCTGGACGATCTCTGGCGCCATCGACGTGCAGCAAGTACACAACGATGGCTCTGTGACGGTCATGGACTACAAGACCACCAGTGTTTGGTCTGTGATCTATGGGAAACCGGAGTGGGAACTCCAGCTAAACTGCTACGCTTTTCTGTTGCAGCAGAAGCATGTCAACGTCAGGGCGCTGAAGGTCATTGCGATTTGCAGGGACTGGAAGGCCAAGGAGGCGGAGCAAAAGCAAGACTACCCGAAGGCTCCGATTGTCGAGGTTGATGTCGCGTTGTGGGATGAGGAGCGACGCAAGAAGTACGTGTACGACAGGGTTTCTCTGCACCAAAACGCAGAGTTTAACCGGCTTACGTCTGAGCAGATCCGTGATTGCTCACCTGAAGAGATGTGGCAGAAGGGTGATTCTTGGGCGGTCAAGAAGTCTGGAAACAAACGCGCTATCCGCGTGTTTGATTCGGAAGAGAAGGCGAAAGCCATGCTGGAGCCGGGGCTTGTGATTGAACACAGGCCGGGAGAGAGGACTCGCTGCGCTGGAGACTGGTGCAGGGTGTCTAGGTGGTGCGATCAATGGAAAGCATTTAAGGAGGAGAGCGGTGATTAGCACAGACCCGCGAATATTTCAGAAGCTTGCGGGTGTTTGGAATGATGTTCTATCTGACCTGTCTGTTGTGGCAGTCGATGGACTCACGTTCACGTCAGATGAAAAGGTTGTTTGGCGTGTTGATGTAAAGGAATTCATCGACATGACCGAGGCCGAAATAATTGAAAAGCTAAAGGAGAACGGTCTTGAGTTCAGAATTCGGTGAGATTTGGTCAACCCTTAGCTCCATCGATGTGTCTAAACATGTCGAGAAAAAGCTTGGACTCAGTTACCTGAGCTGGGCTTGGGCTTGGGCGGTCTTGATGGAGGAGTTCCCGGACTCCACCTATGAGTTTTCTGATAACGAAGTTCATCAGGATGGCAGCGAGACTGTTCATTGCACGATCCAAATCAAAAGCGTAAAGCGTTCGATGTGGCTTCCAGTGATGGACCACAAGAACAACGCCATCGTTAAGCCAAGCGCGAGGCAGGTGAGCGACGCGAAGATGCGTTGCTTGGTGAAGACGTTGGCGATGTTTGGTCTCGGGCACTACATATATGCGGGAGAGGATCTGCCAGAGATCAAGAGCGACCCGAAGCCAGAGAAGGAGAAGCAAGAGGCAAAGGTAGAAAAGCCAAAGTCGATTGCGAAAGCAGATCTTTCGAGCGTTGAAGATGATATCCCAGCACCGGCGGCATCAATCATCACAGAGAAAGATTTGACCGTGAACGTATCCCATCCTGTCACTGCCGAACATGCGGGAGAGGTTGTGGAAATGATGCTGAATATTGCAAAAGAGTTTTGTGATGATGTTCAGTCACTGGTTTCTTTCTGGAATGCCAACAAGAAACTGATTGATGTTCTTGATCACAACTTCAAGCCTGCTTTTGCAAGGCTCCGAGAAGGCTTCACTGAAATTAAACAGAATATTTTGCAGAAAGTTGGAGAGTGAAATGAATGATTATGCAGACCGTACCAGTGGCGCACTGTTCACCAATACGCGCAAACAGAAGTCGAACCACCCGGACTTCACCGGCAACATGACGTTCAGCAAGGATCTGCTTCGCCAGATGGTGGATATCGCCCGAGCTGGCGGTGAGATCAAGCTGTCTATCTCCGGCTGGGACAAGACAAGCAAGGCCGGTAACCGGTTCATCAGCTTGAATGCGTCAGTCTTCCGCGAGCGAGAGGACAAGGCTTCCGTCCCGTTCAACGACGACCCGTTCTAAGGTGCTGATCAAGATCACCCCTGCCGACCAAGCCTTCTCCCGGTGTATCCGGGAGAGGGCCGGGTGGCGCTGCGAGAGGTGCGGAAAGCAGTATGGGGAGGGCTATCAAGGTCTGCACTGCTCTCATCATCACAGACGAGGGCATTGGTCTATACGGTTCGAGCCTCTCAATGCAGAGGCTCTGTGCTACGGGTGCCACTCACACGTAGGCGGAACAGAACAAAGAATAAGAGAGTGTTTAACCGAGTCCCAGTATGACTTGCTGATCGAGTTGAAGAACAACATCGACCGAGCAAAGCAAGTCAGGAAGACCAAGGGCGTCGGGGATATCGCAAAGCACTACAGGAATGAGCTGGCAAGGATGAAGGAGCTGCGCTCAAAAGGCGAGACCGGAAGAATAGAGTTCGTTGGGTGGGTCTGATGGAAGACAAAAGATTCTGCAAGGTCGAAAACACAACATCGATTGTCATGATTGGTTGGGCAGTGCTTGTTGTCGGATCAATCGCGTGGTGGACGTTAGCAACGATTGCTGACTGGATAATTTCAAGGACGTTTTGATGCCAATTCAAGGTAGCTGGGATGAGGTAATGGCTCAGAAGCGGGCCGCAGGAAAGAAGATTATTGCAAGGTCTCCACCGAACAGAAAGTTTCCCGGCGAAGATACGATAAAGAAAAACGCAGAGACGATGTCGATAGAAGAGATATCTAACAAGTATTCTGTGTCAGAATCTACTGTAGTAAATTGGTTCAAAAGATGTAAGATAAGAGTATCGAGAGCAAAGAAGAAGTCTGGTCTGATGTGGAATCCAGACGCCCCTCTGATGCAAGAGTGGGCAAAGCTAAAAATCTCTAGCAGTTCTTTAGGTATCAATGGATGGTTCAGGAGGCTTCCGTTTTGATGGACCAAGAACACGAAGACAAAAGTTTAAACGCCAACAAAAAGGATTTGTATCTGACCCGCAGAGGGGAAAGACACCCGAAGGCAAAGCTGACAGATGACGACGTCAGGCTGATAAGGGCTTTGGGCCGAGAGGGGATAAGTCATCGGGTTTTAGCTAGGAAGTTTGAGGTCGGAAAGAACGCGGTCGAAAGCGTAATAAATGGAAAAACATGGAAGCACGTCAGGTAGGTGACGGACAAAATGAATAGGGACGAAGAGCTGACTTTGTTTGTTGGCGCAACAAGATACTACCTCGGTCGGATGACATATGCGGTAGACGACTTCTGTCGGATCCTTATCACGAACTGGAAGTCATTCTCTGAAGAGACAAAGAACACCATCAGAAGAGATGTTGAGACTGAGTTCGACATGGACGACAAGGCTCGCGTCAGAGGCGATCAATACAAACCGTTAGGGCATGACTGCGACCGAAAAAGCTGGGAGCGGGTCAGGAATCTTTGGGTAGAGAAGTGATATAGAGAGACGAATAAAAGTGTGGAGACCTTACAACGAGACTCAAGAAGATTTAAACATAGAGAACTCAGCCAAGATTCTTATAGAGCGCGCTTGGGACGCCGAAGTGATCAAGCTTCAGCCAATGCTTTATGGGTTCGACTGGGCTTTGTTTCGGGACGAGAAGCTGGTCGCAATCGCAGAGTTCAAGAAAAGGTCTCACAAGTTTGGAACGTACAAGACGCTCCTAATAAGTAGTGGAAAGATAGCAAACGCAATGTCATACTCAAGAGAGTATGATGTTCCGTTCATCTTGATTGTTCAGTGGGAAGACGATCTGCCGAGATGGATGTTGATTAAGAATCCGCCAAGGCCTTCCATAGGATTCAACTCTAGGGGTCAGGCTGGGGATAGAGAGCCGGTGTGTCACTTCGACATAAATGATTTCACGTTGATAAATGAGTGAAGAAATGAGCTTTGAAGTTGTTCAGGATCTTATAGTTGTCTGGGCCCGAGAAAGGAAGATCATTCCGAACGCAACGCCAGTAAGCCAACTGCTGAAAGCGGTGAGCGAGATGGGCGAGTTGTGCGATGCAGAAGGCAAGAAAGACACTGACGCCATAGTGGATGCTGTCGGAGACGTCATGGTCTGCCTGATCAACTATTGTGAGCTGCGGGGGATAGACATCACGCTCTGCCTGTACGAGGCCTATAACCAGATCAAGGACAGGAAAGGGACACTGATGCCAGACGGGACGTTTGTCAAAGAGTCCGATTGATTTAAACACAAGAAACCACAACGCGGAAACTTCCGCATACGGACAGTTGTCTTTGGGTGTAGATGATGATTGACCCGAGAGAGCAGATAAAAATGGCCTTGTTCGATGCGTTCTCCGAGTGCAACTCTCTGTGTAAACAGGACATGACCGCCCCAAGTGGACAAAGGTCTGCTCGGATATCTATCCGAAGAATAGAGTCATGTCTTTATCGGTTGGACGATCTCTCAATCAAGATGCGAGAGTTCATCAAACAGTCAGAAGGGAGCAATCTGGATTGAAAAAGGAAGCGTCGCGCGAGAAAAAGGCCGGAAGCTTGGGTGTTCAAGTTGGCGGATCTCATTACAAGAACAAGAAGATTCAGCCAGCCGAGTACATCCACGCAAACGGGCTAGGTTTCTTGGAAGGATGCGTGGTTAAACGGATGACGAGGTGGAGGGACAAACCTGCAAGCAACAGGTTTGAGGATCTTGAGAAAGCAAAGCACGAGATAGACCTACTAATAGAACTTGAGAAAAGAACCGGTGGAAATTCCTAACCTAGAAGAAGCGATAGCCGGAGACATCAAGAAGAAGAAAAGAACGCTGTCTCAAAACGACAAGATGTGGGGGATCCTTGGGGATGTTGCGCTGCAAGTCTGCTGGTGCGGCGACTACTACACCAAGGATGAATGGAAACAAATATTCACAGCCGCGCTCAGGAAGCAAAAGGTAGCGCCCGGAATTGATGGCGGCAAAGTGATACTTGGATACCCAACGTCCAAGCTGACGAAGGGCGAGATGGCAGACCTGATCGACTTGATCTACGCATTTGGAATACAACAGGGAGTGGAGTGGACAGAAGATGACGAATACTGAAATGCTTGAGCGGCTTCGCAGGGCAAGGATAGAGCTTGAGCCTATCTCGAAAGATCACTCTTGGGTAAACATGATCTTGAATGTCCTTACGAAGAAACACTCAGAGCTGTCTAGCGAAGTAAGATCAAATCTAGAAAAAGAAAAGGCCTCGTAAGAGGCCTTTCTTTTGTCAGCGAACAGACTGTCTCAATCCTTCCATTGATTCGCTTGGCTCTGTCCCGTAAGCCATTCGTCTTGCGATCTCGATATCAGATACAACCATCCTCATCTGCTCGTCTATCTGATCAACCATTTCCCTTCTGGTGTCAGGGTCATAGTTCTGATTGGTCATGATGGCGTTCTTGTAGTTTCTGAGTTTAGACAGACGCTGCTCTGTCTTGAGCACCCAGCGTTTAACCTGAACAAGGCCACCCTTCGATCTCATCATCGCATTGTATTCATCAATGCGACCTTCTTCTTGAAGCTTCTTCAGAGAGCCAACGATCTGGTCAACATTGGTTCTTAGTTCGTAGAACTGATTCTCTAGTCCAGAGTCGCCAGTCTGCCGAACGAATCGTCGGACGATTGGGTAGTCAACAATCCTTCTCGATGGCAAGTCAGCGCCAGTTGCCGACCTTGTGATCGAGTCAACAGCGTTTAAAACATACGTACCAAGCGTGCCGAAGTATCCGCGCGCAACGTGCTCGATCTTCATCGGGCTGATGTCTGCGAGTCCTCGTTCAGCTAGCTCCCTTGAAACAAGCCGGGCCGCCTCGTTTGTGGTGGGTCGATATTGCAAGTACGGCAGTTTGTTCATCTGCTCAAACACGGGGACGATTGGTCTGCCGGTGAAGAACGAAGTGTTAGAAACAGACTCAATGACCGGCTTTGCAATTTGAGGGAGCGGAT
>Ga0208784_1000979_pt1 | contig 12478 bp, 27 predicted proteins | sample DEB19_08_DNA_FD_184531 | JGI IMG/M metagenome (GOLD analysis project Ga0208784, IMG submission 184531) | Aqueous microbial communities from the Delaware River and Bay under freshwater to marine salinity gradient to study organic matter... | ecosystem: Environmental > Aquatic > Marine > Coastal ...
AGAATAAGGCTCAAGCAGAAATTGATGCTACTATGGCAAGACTTGCTGCTAAACCAGATGGTCAAATGCCAGAAGAGCAACCAGTTGATTTAGATTGGCATAAGGAGTAATCATGGCAGAACAGGGTACAGCAGCACGACTTATTGAAGTTGCTAAAGGTGAATTAGGAACTATTGAAGGTCCAAAAGATAACGAAACAAAATATGGTGCTTTTACTAAGGCAAACTTTCAGCCATGGTGTGGTTCATTTGTTATGTGGTGTGCAAATGAAGCAGGAGTAAAAGTTCCTAATACTGTTTATACTCCAGGTGGCGCAGCAGCATTTAAAAAGGCTGGTGCTTGGATTGATGGCGATGTAGCAGATCCAGAACCAGGCGATATTGCTTACTTTGATTTCCCATCAGATGGTGTTGATAGAATCTCACATGTTGGTATTGTTATTGCAGACAATGAAGATGGAACTGTATGGTGTATTGAAGGTAATACAAGTCCAGATAAAAAGGGTAGTCAAAGAAATGGTGGACAGGTTTCAAAGAAACTTCGTGCATATAAGAAAAATAAGGCTGGAGAAATGATTTCTATCGTAGGCTTTGGTCGTCCAAAATTTGGTGGTAAGCCAGCAGAAAAATCTAATGCAACAGAAACAACTAATAAGTCTGTTAAGCCTAAGTCAACTAAAATAAAAACTTGCCCAACTTGCCAGCAAGAAATCAAATAGTTGACACATTTTTGATTCAATGCTATACTAAATAGTAAATCTAGAAGGGTATTCAATGACTTGTATTGCAGTTGTGCGTGATGTTACAACTAATAAAATCTATATGGCTGGAGATCGTGGTGTTTCTGATGATAACACTATCAATGTTTCTTCTAGCCCAAAGGTTTGGAAGAAAGAAGGATACCTTTTTGGGTACGCTGGCTCAATGGATGGCGATAGAATAAAGCATTTATTTGTTCCTCCAACTCCAGAACCAAGAGTAAACATTGATAAGTTTATGTATGGAAAATTTCTTAAAGCACTTAGAAAATTTTATGAAGAATGGTGGGTGGATGTTTCTCCATCATCTGATTTTGGATTAATTATTTGTGTTAAGGGAAAAATTTATGAACACAATGCAGCAGATATGTCATTAACACAATACGACCAAGACTATCTTGCTATGGGATCTGGCGGTGATTTGGCTTTGGGATCTTTGTATTCTACTAAATCATATAAGGATGGCAGGAAGAGAGCAAACTTAGCAGTTCAGGCTGCTATTAATCATTCAACTTCTTGCAAGGGTCCTATTGACATTGTAAGTATTTAAAGGTATACTAAATATATGAATCATATGGGTATGGAAGACTTGTCTCCAGAGGAGCAGGAATTTGGTATTTGGTTACAAAACGGCATTGAGAGAGGCTGGATTAGTGATCCTTATTGTCATACACATGATGGTGGCTATGAGTATATGAGTGAAGAAGAAATTGAAGAATGGGAAGCAGGAGGCGACCCATGCGAACTTGTAACAAGAATATTTATTTAACAGAAAGGTAATACAAATGAAGAAGATATTAGTAGGAATCCTAACAGCAGTAGCAATTGTTGCGCCAACGCAAATTGCAACGGCAGCAGATGAAAGAGTTGTAGCAATTATTGATTCTGCAATTGATTCAACAAAGTTTAGTTCTATAGTTTATGAGGCATGCTTTACTCAAAATAAATCATGTCCAAATAAAACAAATTTTATGGAAGGCAAGGGAGCAGCAAATTCTCCAGTATGGCCATCTTCCATGCTAAATACCGTATACCATGGACACTCTATGGTTGCAGCATCAGTTAAGACTAATCCAAATATTAAGATTGTTTTTGTAAGAATTGCAGATATAACATCGTCTGGATCATCTTTAAATGCTGGGCAAAGTTTATCTCAGGCAATGGACTGGGTATCTAAAAATGCATCTAAATATAGTATTGATGCTCTTTCAGTAAGTCAGTCACGGGTTAACTGGACAACATGCCCTACAGATTTACTTGTATTAAATTCAATTAAATCTTTAAATGTACAAAATATTCCAACTTTTGTTTCTACTGGAAATGATGGACTTGCCGATAAGGTAGGCTTCCCTGCATGCGTTGATGGTGCAGTTGGGATTGGTGCAGTAACTGCTGATGGTAGTGCATTTGCTAAAATAACAAATAGAGGTCCTGGACTTGATGCTGTTGCAGTCGGTGATATGGATATTGTTAGATCCAATGGAACAACAGCAACCATCTCTGGAACATCTGTTGCAAATGTTGTAGCATCAACAAAATATGTTGGCCAGACAAATCTACTAAATCAATTTATTTCTGGGTTTGCTAAGTTTTTAACATACCCATTTATTAAGTAATTAATAGTCCTGGGTATGACTAAAACTGCCCAATAAGTGCTATAATTGTATATATTCCAAAAGGAGGAACATCAATGGAATCAATTAAAAGAATTTCTTTAAAGGCAACCTGCTACACGATATATCATGTAACTATTGCTACTTTAATTTTTTCTACTGTAATATATTTTATTACTGGGAAATGGGAGTACGAATATTTTGAAAAAATAGGAATGGGTCTTTTTGGATATATTATTTGGGAAATTTTTGGGTACTCTCTTTTTGAAATAATGTGGTCTAAATTTAGAAAGAAGGCAAACTAATGCGTATTAAGATTATTCGATTTGTTGCTAAAATGTTGGGGTATGAGTTAAGTTCTGCACCACGTGGAGTACCTGTTTGGCAACTGCGAAAGAAAAAGTAAGATGCCAGCATACGAATACGATTGCATGCCATGCGGTGTGCGTTATACCAAGGTTAGAAGTATGTCAGAAAGTGATCCAGGGTATTCGTGTGATACTTGCCAAAAGCCCTTGGTACGTGTATACTCTAGTATAGGAGTTACATTCAACGGCTCTGGATTCTATAAAACTGACAATAGAAAGGTATAATATGTTTAGTATGTTGAGAGATAAAGAAGAAGAAAAGGTATGGCTTCTTGATGCGACTGATCGTTGTGATCGTTGTGGCGCACAGGCATATGTCAAGGTACTGGGCAAAAATGGTTCAGATTTATTGTTTTGTGGCCACCATTATAACAAGGCTATGGACAATGCTATTGGATATGACAGTATGATGAAGTTTATGGAAAGTGTTGTTGATGAAAGAGAACGCCTTCAGGAAAACCGAACTGTCGGAAGCGAAAACTAATAATGAATATTCTTGGAAAAGAGTATGATGGAGTTCTACATATCCATATACCTAAAACTGCTGGATCATCAATTATAAAAATATTACAAGATAATAATTTAGATAATTGGAAAAGAGAATATCCAAGACATCACGATCCATATTTTTATATGCAGCAAGCCAATAAAATTGATGATAAAGTATTTTCCTTTTCTGTTGTAAGAAACCCATATACTCGTACTTACAGTTCCTATCATCAATACAACAAGGCTAATAAAACCAATATTACTTTTATGGAATATTTAAATAATATTTTAGAAAAAAGAATATCAAAAATTAGTCCACTACTTCACCTACCAATGGCTTGGTATGTTACTGATTCACAAAACAATATTCAGGTAACAAAAATATATAGGTTTGAAAATATAAAAGAATTAGAACAAGATCTTAATTGGGAACTTGGTTTTTATCATATAGGCAACTACACTAAAGATATGTATATTGAAGGATATACTGATGTTGCTATAGATATTGTTAGAAAATTTTATGCCCTTGATTTTTCAATCTTTGGCTATTCAACCGATTTTGCAGAAACATTGGAGTAAAATGAGAAAAACTGAAGAAGATTTTAATGTTAAAAAACATGCACAATATGATGTAACAGAACTTAATAACTATATTAGTAATTTTTCAGATGAGTGGATGATTGATACAAGTAGGCAAAAAAGGCCAAACACCCCACACAAACACACTAACACCTACAATGTATACACTAGTAGCATACAGTGGAAGCATGGTCAAAAATTTATAACTAATAAAATTTCTAATGATGAAAAATTGCTTGAATTATTAGAACCTATATTGCAAGACTTAGAAAGAATCCATAGTGGTGTTAGGGGCAATGTTTTATTAATTAAACTGCCAGCAGGAGAAGATGTAGCATTACACGAAGACGCTGGAGATTATTTGATGTTGGCAAGAAGAAACCACGTACCAATTATTACATCTGGAAATGTGGTTTTTGGTGTGGGATCTGAAAGAGTCAATATGCAGATAGGCGAATGCTGGGAAATAAATAACCATAGATTTCATTGGGTAGACAATAATAGTGATATAGATAGAGTGCACCTATTGGTTGATATAATGCCCAACGAGGAATTAATTTAATATACAAAGGAGAATAATAATGTATGAATATAGAGTAAAAAAGATTACTAATGTTGTTGATGGTGACACTATAGATGTTGACATCGACCTTGGTTTTGCTGTATCATTTTCTCAACGAGTTCGACTTGCTGGTATAGATACTCCAGAGTCAAGAACATCTGATAAGTTTGAGAAGACGTTGGGTCTTGAGGCTAAAGAATATCTTAAGAAGAAACTAAAAGATGCAAAGGATGTAATTATTAAAACAGAAAAGCCAGATTCATCAGAAAAGTATGGCCGTATTTTAGGATGGCTTTATGTGGATGGTGACACTGTTTCTGTTAATGATCATATGATCGAAGACGGATATGCTTGGGGTTATCTTGGAGAGACCAAGGTAAAAGACTTTGCTGCACTTGCTGCACAAAGAAAAAAGTCTGGAAAATAAATGGATGCAAAGACTAATGCTTTAGTAGAGCATTTAGTTTTACAGGGCGGTCTTGAGATTTCTGATATTGATCTTGAAACTGGTGAAACTTATTATAATATAACAGACAAGTTAAAAGAACTTGCCCCTGAAATATATCAGGAGTTAGAGGATCAATTTAAACACCATCTGTTTATTTTAAATAAAAGAGGACCACAGTCTATGACTTGGAGAATAAGAGGGTAACATGGAGATAGAAGATTTAATTTTAAGTGGTGCAATAGAAGTCGCAGGGGTAGATCCTGAAACTGGTGAAATGCTGTATAACTTTACAAATAAACTTGATCAGGTTCACCCAGCATTGGCTAGGGAAGTCCACAATATGTTTGACTCACATGTAATGAAGTTATGGGAGTTGGGTATGGTTAAGATGAATGTCATGGATAAAAATCCTATAGTAAAATTAACACCAAAGGCTTTTGATCCTGGATCAATAAAGTCTCTTGATGAAGACGTTTTGTATACACTTAACGAAATCAAGAGGCACATTATAAGATAGTAGTATAATTGTTCTGGTGCTACTATGAAATATTTTATAGGTTTTGCTTATGCGTTTGTTCTAATATATTTTCTTGCTAGATTGCAAAAACAGTATAACATTTTTTATACCTTTTCTGCAAAGGCTTTTAAAAATAGACAAAGTAATGAGCACTATCTAAAAGTTTTGTCAGGTTTTAATGCTGTTAAACCTAAAGAGATAAAGAAAACACAATCAAAATTGCATGAATCAAGAATAAATATTAAGGTAATTATAGTGGATGATGAGGCATTTTGGATTAAGGATAATGTTTTTTATACCGCCAATATGTCAGGGGACATTGTAGATAAAGAAACTACGAGAGCAGTTGACACAATGACCATGAATAAGGTACAATTAGATAAAATGATGTTCATTATAGATCGTCTACGAGAAGGGACTTTTAATGATAGTGGGGGTACAGGGTACTAGTAGTTTTGATGACTACAAGGTTTTCCTTCGTGCTATGGGCGTAGCCCTTTCGGGCATGCCAGAAAATGATGAGTACTTTTATATCTATAGCGCTGGACCTGCAAAGGTTAATGCTATGGTAATGGAATTTGTCAATGTTTCAGAAAAAGGAATGAAGTCACGTGGGAAGAAAATTAAAATGTATAAAGTTGCTCCATCGTGGATCGCAGAAAATTTTTCAGAAATTAATTATTTTGCTTTTCTTTCAAAGCCAAGTGAGTCAAACTCAAAATTAGTTTCAGAAGCACAATTAAATAATGTCGAAGTAGGAATATTTAAATACTAGGAGAACAATGATAGTAAAAACATTAGAAGAAATGGAAGCAATCGTATCTGGCAACAAAGGTCTGTCTTGGGATGGTTGGACCGTTGTAAATAGATATAAGTCAGATAAGGCTAAGACTTCTAAGTATGGTGTATATTTCAGAGGCAACTGGTATATATCTAAAAGATTTGAGCCAGGTAGAGATGGCTGGGACATTCCAGAAAGGCTTGTTTTAGGACATGCACAAACTTAAATGGAAAGATACTGCATCTTGTTTAGATTATGATACAAATTTATTTTTTGATAAATATGAAGAAGAAGAGTTACTAAGACCAGCGATTGACGCTCTGTGTATTGCATGTCCAGTAGTGCAAACATGCTTTGCTGTAGGTGTATCAAGCAAAGAGTATGGCGTATGGGGCGGTATTTACTTAGAAGCAGGTGTAATTTCAAAAGAATTCAACAGCCATAAAACAGAAACTGACTGGGGTAATACATGGAAGCACCTTACTATTGAAGAAGAATCTAAATGAACAATAAAGAGTATTTAGATTTTTTAAGACAAAAAAATAAAAATATGTTGTCAAAATGTCATTATTGTGATGGTTTTGCTATAACTATTATTGCTGATGGGTATGCAATTAGGCCAGTATGTAAAGATCATGACGATAGACCATTTGATATAATGGAAGAAGACATTAATAAAATATTTGAGGAACAGAGGGATTTTGAATGATTATACAGATTATTGGACTGCCTGGGTCTGGAAAAACAGAATTGGCAAAGGCTCTTAAAGAGCGCATCAATGCTATCCATCTTAATGCGGATGAAGTTCGTGCATCAGTAAACTCTGATCTTGGTTTTACTCCAGAAGATAGAATTGAGCAGTCTCGTCGTATGGGAGAAATGGCTCGTCTTATTGCAAAGCAAGGTGTTGCTCCAGTAGTTGTAGATTTTGTATGTCCAACAGAACTAACTCGTGCAGCATTTGGTAGGCCAGATATTTTGATTTGGATGAATACAATTCAAGAGGGTAGGTTTGAAGATACTAATAAGATGTTTGAAGAGCCAACTCATAACGATCACGTATTTCGTAATCATGACATGATGCCTGAAGAAAAAGCATCATATATAATTAGTAAGTTTGGTCTTCATGACTGGTCTGCGCCAACAACTTTAATGCTTGGTAGATATCAGCCATGGCATGAAGGACACCATGCGCTTTATGTTGAGGCTGGGAAAAGAACAGAACAGGTACTGCTTGGAGTACGTAATACATACAACACAAGTGAAAAGGATCCACTTAAGTTTGATCAGGTAAAAGAATATATTGCCAAAGATGAATTCATGGATGGCGCAATGGTATTAAGATTACCAAACATTACTAATATAGTCTATGGACGTGATGTAGGATATAAGATTGAACAAGTAGATTTGGGGGCAGAGATTCATGCTATATCGGCTACGCAAAAGCGTAAAGAAATGGGTATCTAAATTATTAGATAAGATAGGCAATGACAAACTGGAGTGGCCATCATGAAAGTTACTAAAAGTAGATCATTTGTAAAGGCATGGACATATCGTGTATTTGGTACATTGACATCATTTTTAGTTGTCTATTTTATTACTGGTAAAGGTAGTCTTGCAACATTAATTGCATTTTGGGAAACAATTCTAAAAGTTTTTGTCTATTACTGGCATGAGCGTGTATGGGACAAGATTCAATGGGGTAGAAAATAATGTATACAGACTCTATGCGTAGAGCATTTAAGTCTTTAGATCATTTTTGTCCTAAAGGTTTTAGTTTAGACTTAATTGATAATGATAGTTTTATTACTGTTCGTGCTTCAGAAAAATCTTTTATGTCGCTACTTGACGAAGACAAGCGTCGTGCTGTAGAATATATGGTGAGGGTCAAAAAGGCACTCGAAGACAATGGCGCAATTGTTTTATTAGTTCGTGAAGGCGGTAAAGAATAATGCAAACCTTTTTGCCACATGTTAATATACAAGAATCAGCAATGGCCTTAGATTCTAAAAGACTTAATAAGCAAATTCTTGAGGCATATCAAATACTTAAGGTCCTGTCTAATGCATCGCCAACAGGTGGATGGCGTAACCACCCTGCCGTTTTGATGTGGAAAGGTCATGAATATGCGCTGCGTAGTTACGCATATACCATGATTGGTGAGGCAAATCGACGTGGTATTAAGACTGACAAAAATTTAGCAAACATTCAAGAGTTAGAAGCAACATACGGCCCTGATTGGGGAGAAGATCTACCAAGTTGGATGAAGGATCGTGCACGAATGATGCGTATTACAACAACTCATAAGGCTCGACTATTTGATAAAGATCCACTATTCTATGCACGTTTTGGATACGCAAAGCACAGCGTATATAACCAGCCATGCTGCGCTGGATGTAATTATTATTGGGTTACACATGAGGCAAGGCATGCTTGATTTTATTATTTTTACATCTATTGCCACAGTTTTAACTTTTGCTAATGTTGTTTATTTTAGGTTAAAAAATAAAAATTTACAATTACTAATGATTTTAAATCAAACAATTTCAGATGTTGAGTTATTACAAAATAACTTTAATAAAGATTCCTCTGTAGAAAAAGAACATCTAATTGCTTTTTTAAATGAAACCAGAGATGTTGCATATAAATATATTGAAGATGTACACAAGGCATTATTAGAATATGAGTCTGAGATTGAGTTTGATTTATTAAATCCAAATGACTTATCAATAACACGTTTCAGATCTGCTTTTGAAAAACTAAAAAAGATTTATCCACAGGACATTCCAAATGATTAATGCTAGAGGAATTCCAACAGCAATATGCCCACAATGTGGTTTTGATTTATTAAAAGTAAACATAAAAATTGACCCCTCTGATTATGAATTAGGAATATATATGCTTGATGGTGAATGTGCTAAATGTGGTACATTGGTTACGGTAGCAACACCTCTTGATCATCCTAACTTTAATAAAGGAGAAAAATGAAAGATATTATATTTTCAATATTAACAGGCTTTGGCTGCGGAGTAGTCTTTGCAGCCTTTAAACTTCCAGTTCCAGCCCCTCCAGTATTTGCTGGTGTTGCTGGTATAATTGGATTATGGCTCGGATACGATGTCATAACAAAGTTCATATCCTAGGAGGAAAATAAATGGACGCAAAAATGAAAGCAATGCTTGCATCATACGGACGATCAGTTCTTGGTGCTGCGCTTGCACTATATATGTCTGGGGTTACAGATCCTAAGACACTTGCATACTCATTGTTGGCTGCTATTGCACCAGTTGGATTAAGAGCAATCAATCCTAATGATAAAGCATTTGGTAGAATGCCTGCAGTTTCTGCACTTGAAGCAGCACTTGCAAATGTAAAGGTTAAGAAGGCTCCAGCAAAGAAGGCTGTTGCTAAGAAGTCATCAGGTGGCGGTAAACCATCACAGATGGCATAATTAAGTTATGATAAGATGGGGATGCTTATAATGGCATCCCTATTTTATTGTAAGGAGCACACATGAAATTTAAATATTATATTTATATAATTTATTATAAAATTAAAAAATTTTTCAGAAAAAAGGATAAGGGCACCTTTATATATTAGGGTGTGGTTATTATGATAATTCTTGGAATCAATGAAACATCTCATGATGCATCTATTTCTTTAATTAAAGATGGAGAAATATTATTTGCGGGGCATGCCGAAAGATATAGTAAAATAAAAAATGATTGGTACAACAATAGGGAAATATATCTCGACATGCTTAATTATGGAACCCCCACACATATTGCTTATTATGAGCGTCCAAGATTAAAACAATCACGCATCTTATTAAAGGGTGGTTCTGCAGATTGGAAACCTAATATTCCAATGAACCTTTCAGTTAAATATTTTAATCACCATTATTCCCACGCATGTGCTGGGTACTATACAAGTAAATTTACTGACGCTGTTATTGTTGTTTTAGATGCAATCGGTGAATATAATACCTCCACAATTTGGGTTGGAGAGGGTGAAAAAATTAAACTAAAGTATAAACAAAACTATCCAGTTAGTTTTGGTTTATTTTATTCTGCATTCACTCAGTTAATTGGCCTTATGCCTAACCAAGAAGAATACATCATGATGGGTATGGCTGCGTATGGCGACTGGAAAAGGTATTATAAGGAAGTTGATGAGTATTTCCCGTCTTACAGCAAACAAAAATATAATTTTCATAAAGGTATTGACGACTGGGGTATGAAAATAACTGAGCAAGATCGTTTTGATATTGCTGCAGCAGTTCAAGTTGTATATCAACAAAGACTTAATGAGTTTATGCATATGGCTTATGCAATTACAGGTAAAACTAATTTAGTTTTTATGGGTGGATGTGCACTTAATTCTTCTGCCAATACCCTTCTTTGGAATATATTTAAAGATATCTGGATTATGCCAAACCCAGGAGATGCTGGCAGTTCATTAGGCGCAGCAGCAGCATTATATGGAAAACATATTAATTGGCAAACCCCGTATCTTGGACACGATCTTGGAGGCGAATATCCAATCCAAGCAATTGTCGACGGGGTATTAAAAGATGGAATCGTAGCAGTAGCAACTGGAAGAGCAGAATATGGCCCAAGAGCATTGGGAAATAGAAGTATTCTTGCAGATCCAAGAGATCCAAATATTAAAGATAAAGTTAATCTAATTAAGCAAAGAGAATTATTTAGACCTTTTGCACCTGTCATTATGGCAGAGCATGCGTCTAAATGGTTTGATATGAATTTTGAAAGCCCATACATGCAGTATACTGTTAAATGCTTAAAGCCAGAAAAGATACCATCTGTAGTGCATGCAGATGGAACATCAAGAGTCCAAACAGTTACCAAAGAACAACACTACGGTTTATGGAGAGTTCTAAACAAATTTTATCTTCAGACTGGAGTCCCAGTATTACTTAATACAAGTTTAAACATTAAAGGGCAACCATTGTTAAATGATCATAATGATATATTTAATTGGGAAAAAGAGTATAATAGTAAAATAATAGTGGGAGAAATATAATATGACTCAAGATGAAGTTGATTTAAAATATAAATATTTATACAATAGATCTTTAAAAGAAATGAGTCACATATTTAATTTCAACGAAGATAATTCACCATATGACAAAAATGCTAAACCAGTGTGGGCAGACAGTCATTCTTATCATGTTGATTATACTCATAATTCTTATGGATATAGGTGTGATGAATTTAATAATCAAAAAATAATGTTTTTAGGTTGTTCTAATACTTATGGAGTAGGGTCAAATATTGAAAGTACTTGGCCAAATATATTATCTAAAAAATTAAATCTTGATTATATAAATCTTGGAACGCCTGGTGATTCTGCCCAATCACAAATAATAAAAGCATTTCAATTTTTTAAAGAATTTTATAATCCTGAGTATATTGTTGCTTTTTTACCAGTATTTAGACTTGAAGCCCCTAAAATAAAAAACATTTTAATGAAAGAAAAAGAAAAAAATAAAGATGGACATGAAATATTTCAACATTTTTTTGATAATAAAAATATTTTAAAATATGCAAAAGCACCATATAACTTAGATTATATATTGCCAAGAGAGTTTTCAGTATTTTATAATTTTATGTTTATTCAGATGTTAATTCAATATTGTGAATCAAATAATATAAAGTTATATTGGTCAACATATGAAATACAAAAAGGATATCAAGTAAAACCTTTTTTAGATTTAACAAATCCTAAAAACTATTTTGAGGTAAATTTTTTTAACCCAGATTATTTAAAAAAATATGATTGCCATCAAGAATTTAAAGATAGTGAAGGTTTTGATTTTGCAGCAGACAATAGCCATCTTGGGCTTCATTATCACTTACACTTGGCAGAACTTATACACAGTATTATGGTATAATATATATGTACCTGCCCAAAGGGGGGTACTAAAAATGACTCGCTTAACAAGGAGGAAAAATGGTAAGTACATGGTCATTGGATCTTTTTAAGGATCCTTTTTTTATTGGTTTCAACCGAGAGTTGGACCGCTTCTATAACATCCATCGTGAGGCAACTCGTCAATCTTATCCACCATATGATGTGGTAAAGATCGATGAGGACACTTACAAATTATCTTTGGCTATTGCTGGCTTCAGCAAGAACGAAGTTGAGGTTTCTGTGGATAATGGAAGTTTAATTGTCAAGGGTGAGAAAACCGAAGATGGTACAGAGAATGTACTTCATAAGGGTATCGCAACTCGCAAATTCACACGCACCTTTGCTCTTGGAGAGTATATGGAGGTAGATCGTGCTGAAATGGCAGACGGTATTCTTAGCGTCTTTGTGGAAAGAAACATCCCAGAAGAAA
>Ga0208784_1000981_pt1 | contig 12466 bp, 18 predicted proteins | sample DEB19_08_DNA_FD_184531 | JGI IMG/M metagenome (GOLD analysis project Ga0208784, IMG submission 184531) | Aqueous microbial communities from the Delaware River and Bay under freshwater to marine salinity gradient to study organic matter... | ecosystem: Environmental > Aquatic > Marine > Coastal ...
ATATAAAAAAAATCAAAATGGAAAAGAAAAATATAGTTAAAAAAATTACAAAAAAAGATTTGTTCAAAGAACAAGAAGAAGTTGGCATGGAAATAAACCTTGAAAAAAAATCGGAAGGAAACGATTTTTCTGAAATGATTTCAAAGTTAAATACTTCATCAATTCAGGTTCATATCTTTCATTGGCAAGTGAAAGGTAAAAGTTCATATGCCGCTCATAAAGCTTTTGGGGATTACTATGAAGCGATTCCTGGTTTAATTGATGGTTTAGTTGAATCCTATCAGGGTAAGTATGGTATAATTGAAAACTTTACTTGTGATGGTGTTGAAAACTTTAAAGACGTTCAAACTTGTGTAGATTATTTAGTAGGTTTAATGGAAATGGTTGAAGAAAAAAGAAAATCAGTTGAGGATTCTTATCTTCAAAACCAAATCGATGCGGTTATCGAACTTATTACTTCCACAATGTATAAGTTAAGATTCCTCCATTAATTTAACAAATTTTAACATTCATAACCCCCACCAAAAATGGGGGTTATTTTTTTTGGCCAATTCAAAACAAATTCGTATATTTGAAGTATGGAAAACAAACAATGGTCAATCCCTACGGTAGGTGAAACAATTAAAATCAGTAGAAAAGTTGCAATGAAAATGAAGGAAAAACATCACTTGATTTTCTTTCCTGTTATCTTAGATATTAAAAAGATAACCAAGTTGGACCCAAAGACAGGTGAAATTACGTTTGTTGGTAAAATGACTGAAAAACGTGGAAAATGTTGTATGGTTTGTAATCGTACTTTAACTGATGAGTTTAGTATGAAAGTTGGTATTGGAAGTGTGTGTAGAAAATATTTAAAAATTGACGTTAAAAGTGAAATGGATAAAGTAGATTTGGCTAAGGAACTCTACTTGAAACGTATCGAACAGATTGGTGAATTTGAAATTTTGGTGGGTAAAAAAGAAATAAAACAATGGAATGGAGGAACTAAACTCGTACTTCAACACGTATAAAATTAAATTTTTTTCCTTAAAAAATTGATTCTATTTACCATAAAACATTTAATAACTATAATTAATATTATGCAAACACTAATTTTTAATACATCAGAAAAAATCGTATACCTAAAATCAGAATTAAATATATCATCTTTTTTAATGATGTGGGAAAATGTACCAACCGTAAGAGTCGACACAAACTTTTATGAAGTGATGCAAAAAAAAGATGGTATAACCTCTATTCCAGTTTTCAGAGCCCCAATCGCTAATACCAATATGGTGATAGTGAAAAATGACTAGACCTTCCAAATCTGAATTATTTATAGAACATATCAAAATCTATACTGATTTTGAACAATATTGTGATGATGTATTTATTCACAATGATAAAGTTTTTTATCATCAGAAAAAACCTCTGACTTTACTTTTAACTTATACCCACCAAAAGTTTTTATTGGATTTGAAAGGTTACACAAAAATGTTTGGTTTAGATGGTCCTTATGAATATATGGACACCGAACTTTCTAAATTTTAATTTTTTTTATTTAATTCTTATACAATCAGCGGTGTACAACCTAGAAGGGTTTACCCACTTTCCAGAAACTCTCCTTTCATCAACAATTGATAAATAGGTGTTTCTCAAAGTTGAACCGAGTTTAGTTATTCCACTTCTAGAAACACTTTCCCTCAAGACGCGATAGTAAAAAAGTGGTTCTTTCAAATATTTTATTTTTATACCCAAATTCAAAATTCGTTCTTGAAATTCCGCATCACTATGACATCGCCAAGGATGATATCCATTTAAAGACAGAAAAACATTTTTTTTAATACCCAAACAACCTAAAAATTCATTTACAATTTCTAATTTATCACTAACTTCGTCTTCACCATCTCTAAAAACAAAATAACTCCAATTTACCACATCATATATTTTTATCTCCTTAAGAAAATGTTTTAATAAATCTTGATGGAAAAAATCATCTGAACCAACTATTATTATATTTTCATATTTTGATTTTTTAACTAAGGTATTTGTCACTAAAATATTACCCACATTTTCAGGAAAAAAATAAAACTTTATATATTCAGGATATTCTGTTTCTGAAACTTTTTTTAATACATCAGCACAAGCGTCAACCCCTACTAAAATTTCAAAATTAATAAAATCCTTTTTTAGATTTACAATTGAATTCAATAATGAATCTATATAATTTTGTGTCTTGTATGCGGAAGTTATGAATGTTATTCCTACTTCAGCAACTTGGAAATTTTTGATTTCTACCAAATCATTTTCATCAATCTGTAGTTTTCTATTCCAAATATCAACTAAAAATTTGAATTGATAATCGGAACCTCTCAAAATAACTTCAACAAAATTATTAGTCCATCCACTTTCCCATTTAGACGGATTGGATGATATCCAAGTTGAAGGAGAAAAATTTGTTTTTACATAACCTGAATAAAAAGCTTCTGGGTTGTAAATGGATAGTTGGTATTCATTAACTGATAGATTTTCCACAAAAATAGTATTATCTGTTTTTAATACTAAATCAATACCTTTGTGAGAAATTTTTATTTCTGAGAACTGCCCTTCCATACTCTATAAGAATCTGAATCAAAATGTTGAGTTGAAACTTCAAATACTTCACCATCTTCTAATGCTTCTAATTGATGAGGCGAACCTGGATATTGTCTAACCACATCACCAACTTTCAAAATTACTTCGAATAATTCCGCAGTTTCCGTATTAATCCATCTATATTTGAATGAACCACTATTAACATACCAAGTTTCATCTTTAATCATATGGTAATGCATTGAAAACATAAAACCTTTCTTGAATCTTAATATTTTACCGCAATACTTTTCGTTGTTAGTTATAATAACTTCTTCACCCCAGCCTTTTGGAACCTTACACTCACTACACTCTAAAACATTTTTTATTTCGTATTTTTCCATATAGAATATATAAAATAAATATAAATGAAAATAAATATTAAAAATTAATTACAATTCTTTTTTCTGATTTCACATCATCTTCGGAATTAATTCCGATTTGTAGAATTACAACATTGTTTTTAAAATCAATTTCAAATTTACCTTGAGAACCTTCATTAATTTCCCAACCACCATATTCAGATAACATATTATATAAAAAATCTTCAAATTCTCGTGTTATCAAATTATTGAAAGTCCTATTATTACAACTGATTACATCTTCAATATATCCACTATCACCACCTCCACTGAAATCAATTTCCACAATATCACACTTATCGCTTAAAGTATCAACAATATTTTTTGCGGAATCAGGAATCCAATCCTCAGATGTATGATATTGTACGTCATTAATTTTTAACCAAAAACAAATTTCTATTGTATTATCCGTGGTGTCAAACTCTAAATCGATTTGGACTTGGTTGATATCGTCATACCCATGAGTAAAATAGTCCCAATCAAGTTGTTCAACAATTTTATCAATTAGTTTTTCCACTTTAGGATATAAAGAAATTTCAACATTACCTTTATCGGCATACATAGTGTCTTGGAAATCAAAGTTTCCATCGCCATCATAATAAATTGAAATTTTCGATTTTCTAGTCAGTGAGTGACTTTGTATATAAAGTGAAAATAACTTTAAAGTTTTTTTATCTTCAGGTGATAATTCAATTTTCATATCAATAAATATAACAAACTTTGATTAATCTATGTCCAAATCTAATGTTCTAATCATCCACACGGGTCTTTCTTTGCTTTCTAATGCTTTAATCCATTCTAAAGGTGTTGGTACATAATTGTAACAATCTTCTCGTATATGGTCAGTTAAAATATAACGAGTATAAACAACCTTTCCATCGGAATTTGTAAAGTGGGTTCCGAATTTTTTTTCTCCTTCGTGAATACCCATAGTATGATGACGGAACATTCTGTGAATTGAATCTGGACACCAAAGCTTGGATTCATCCATCCATTCGTGTAAATGAATGTAATCGGTATAAACTCCTCCATACTTTTTTACAGAGGATTTTGCGTGCAAAACAGAGTGAGCCATAATATAAATTTAGTTTTTTTTTCTTTAATAGTAAATTTTGGAAGTGTATTAAAATGTTAATCTAAACCAGGTAAATCATCCAAGTTTTTACCGACTAAATTTATAATTTCATCAATGAAATATTCGTCATCAGTATCAGAATTATCAAATAATGATGAGTCAAATTCATCAGATTCATAGTTTTTGATAACCAAAGTTTTTTTGTTTTGTTCAGATAATTTTTTTAATAACATAGGGTCATTCTCAAATACGGGTGTAAATTGTTTATCACTTTTTTTAGATTCGTCTGTGAATAAACTCACCACTTTAGGGTCATAAGTATAAATGTAGTGTTTTTCTAAAGTTATTTCAGATTCATCAGTAACATCTCCACTACCACCACAATCATAACAAGAATTGCTACCATCTCCACCACACTCATCACAACCAATTTTTCCGTGCCCTTCACAATTTGAACATTTTACCTCACCACTACCCTGACAATCGTCACAAGGTCCTTCTTCATCATTTTGTCCACTCCCATCACAAGTTTCACAAGTTACATCTCCCGAGCCGTCACATTCTGAACATTCATTTTCTCCATTACCATCACAATAATCACAATTTATATAACCATCACCATTACAATAATCACAAGACCTCTCAGGATGTCCTGTGGATTCGTACAAAATAATCTCATATAAATTACTTTGGACTTCTTTAATAACTTCCCCTGGTAATCCATCGGAAGAAACCACAAATAAAAACATCAACTTATCTTCACCATTCAATTTTTTAATGATTGGTTTCAAATGTTTATTATCTTTCAAACTCTTGATGTTTTGTGTTGGAGTATTTTTACCAAAAAGAGGTCTAAGTTTGTTTGCCAACAAAAAATTCAAATATGTTTTGTTTTCCATACCTAAATAAATATTCAGTAGAAAGATAATGATTAATATATTTATAATGAAATGAATTTATTACAAGAACTTCATAGAATTAAAGAACTAAACTCCACGTTTGGAGTCATCATCGAAGCGTCAAAAGTTAAAACTTTAATTGACAAATTAGGATTTAGTGAGGAAAATGCAAAATTATTAGATTCTTTATGTGGACCATTATCGGTTTGGATGGCAAATAAAATTATTGATGAAATAAAAAGTGTTTATAACAATCCTGATGTGGTTGTTATTCGTCCAAAAATTAGGCCATACCAACAAAAAATTACTTCCATAATGGATTACATTCGAGTAGGACTTAATGGAAATATTAAAGATATAAAAGGAGATACCTTTATCGAATTATACAATAAGTCAGTGAGTTGGCACGAATCATTGGGTGGTGGTAAAGCTAAAATTAATTATAAGGAAACACATCCCATCATTTTGGATTTTCGAACTGAAGACGGGATGGGGTTTTATTGGGTGAACTTGGAAACTAATGATTCTAAAGAAGAGTGTGAACGTATGGGACATTGTGGAAGAAGTTCAAGAGGGAATCTTTATTCTCTTCGACAAGTAACCCCAATATCAGGTTCGAAATATAGTTTGAACAGAAGTTACTTAACTGCAGCAATTTCAGATGACGGAATTCTCTACCAATTAAAAGGACCATCAAATACAAAACCTTCAAGTGAATTTCACCAATATATAACTCCTTTGTTTAATGTAAAAGATGAGTCAAATGAAGAATATTTAATTCAAGGTTTTGGTTCAGAATACGCTAGTGAAAGAGATTTCAAATTAGCTGACCTTACAAATGAAACATTACTTGAAATTTACAAACAAAGACCCGAGTTATTTGATACAAGAAGCTTACAACGCAAGTTAGTTGAATTAGGTGTGATAGAAAAACCACAAATTGATTATAACATTGAGCTTAAAATTGACCCAGATGATATTCAAAGATATATCAAAGGTGGATGGCAAGTTTCAAGAAGAAGAAAAAATAAGGAAGGAAAATGGGTAGGAAGAGACGTGGATATTTTTGAAACAATATTATCAGGTGACTTATGGGATGTGTGGCAAAGTGGAAATTATTCTTTAGGTGATATTTTGGATTGGATTAATTTGACTGATGAAAATGAGAAGAAAATTTGGGAATTACTCAATATGGTTGCAACTCCTGAGGAACTCAAAGATTTGAGTTTGGAAGAAGCAATTGAGGAATATGATTACAACTCGGAAATAAGTAATGCTATTACTTCATCATACGAATTTGCCGAATCAGATGACTTTTATAATCATATGTACAAACTACTCAAAAACGCTTTAAGTGAATATGGTGAAATTAAATCCCTTGACGATACAGGGGTTGTCTTACAAATAAACGCCGAACCTTTTATCAATTCAGCTGACGATAATTACGTAGATGATTATATGGAAACTTTCGATAATAATATAAAAGATGTATTTGTCGAAATGGTACTTCAAGGAGATATTGAAAAACCGGATTTTGAATTCGACGATAGATGGTCACCTTCAATAGATGACTCTAATTTCAATGAAATTTTAAGAGAAAGATTGGGTGAAGCTGAATATGTTTTTGAAAAAGAAGCAGTTAAAAAAACTGAAGAAAAATCTTAATTTTCAACTTTAGAATCCACAACAAAAGGAACTTGGAATTTTGATTGAAAGGTTGGTATATCTATTTTTTTCAAATCATCAGAAGAACCAGTTAATGTGACATCAATTAGCGGTAAATCTCCATTTATTTTATAATCGTACTTAATTTTTTTCGAGTCCAAAAAATCAAATGCGGGTTTATACACCTCTTTAAAATTATCATTGTGCAAAAACCGAACTTCGAATGTGAATCCAACACCTATCATCGATTTGATAAGATTTTTTATTTCTTCTTTGACTTTGTAATCAGTCAATAAGAAAAGAGTTTGGCGATAAGTTGGGTCATAGTTGGGTGATAGTTTCCAAAATTTAGAATCATCAACCTCAATGAGCAAGAACACAAACGGAAAGTCATTTAGTGTACCAATCCACCTTACATCAAAATTGACACTATCTTTTATGATAGTCGAATTAATCAAATTTTTTGTGATTTTTTCTATCTTTGAGTTCTTATTCACAGATTATAAATATTTATAAAAACAAATAAAAGGAGGTTTAATGATTTTTTTAATCACAGAAGAACAAGAATTGGAATTGAAAAAATTTAAACTACAAAGAAAAGTCGAACTTATCCAAAAATTTTTGGAAAGTGTTTTGATTAAACAATATTCTGAAATTTGTTCCATTAAATTATTTCCTCATTTTGATTCAGAAAACACCTTGAATTTTATTCTACACGTAAACTTAAAAGAACCTGAAATTCTTGGACCAAGATTAGTTACATATTTTAGGATTAAAGAAAAAATTATTAGAAATACCATAGAACAATTATTTTTGAAAAATTTCAAGAAACTTCCTGACGTTAGATTTGAAATTGGTTGTTAATCAAATTTATTTTAATTATCTTTGATGGATGAATATTTTCTTCTTGGATTGGAATGTCACAAAGTGTGCTCAACAACACTTAGATAAACATTGTGTTAAAATGATTTTGGAATACTCACAAATTTTGTGTTCTGCTCATCACATGACCGAACAAGTAACCGACCAAGTAACCGACCAAGTACCGTACAAGTTATCTCATAAAAATCATCCTTGTTGTATTTGGGTAAGAACTTCTATGTCGAACTATCTTTACCTTTGTGAATTGGGACTTGAACTTTGTTATGAATATACATATAGGTATGGTAAAAGACATAAATCTCAAGATGTCATAGAATGGTGTGTTATAAATAAACCCAATATACCTGATATTGGGTTCACAGAACCTCCTAAAGCAATGCCTGATGAATTTAAAGTAAAAGACGTGGTTGAATCCTATCGTAATTATTATCGTGGTCCTAAATCAAAATTTGCGACTTGGAAAGGAAGAAACATTCCTGATTGGTTTTTAACAAATTTTAACAATTCAGTTTTGGTGGAATCAAATTGATTCTATATCTTTGTATCACACAAACAACTACAAATATGGCAACACGAGCATCAATAATTATGAAAGAAGAAGGTCAACCACTAATGGCAATTTACAAACATTGGGATGGATATCCTTCAGGACTTGGAAAACAAATCGAAGATATTATAGCAGGAGGCAAAATTGTTAACGGGTTAAGTGTTGATAGTAAGTTGGGAGAAGTTTTCAATGGAGCGGGTTGTTTGTTCGCAACGATGATTGCAAAACTTAAAGAAAACCCAGGTGATGTCTATATCACAAGTTTGGACTCGGTTGGAAATAATGGTGAAGAATACATCTATGAGGTTGATGTTCAAAACAATATTGCAGTTTTAACACATAAAGAAAATTAAATAATGAAAACACTTTGGAATAAATTTGAAACCTGGTTTAATAAGAATTTAGCTTGGTTTTTTACAAACGGGAACAAAAAATAAAACAAATATATGAAAACAATCAAAGTACGCTTTGTGAAGCGTGGAAAAGAAAAACCTGATTTCTTAATTCAAGAAAAAGGTATGTTAGGTTGGCGTTATATCCAAAAACCTGACAAAATGAGTAATATCAAATATTTATTTACGGACAAGGATAAAGAAACACTTTTAGACCGAGTAGTTATGGAACATTATATGACTGACCGAGATAAAGTAAAAGTGATTGAATATCCTTCCATAAAGGAATATTAATTACTTAGGTGATAAGATTACTGAGTTTGATTATTTTTTCAGTTTGTTTTCAACATCTTATTTCTCAAACTTTAAGGGACAAAGTAGTAATAAAAACCAAACTATTTGTTATTGAGTATTCTGAAAAGTTAGAACAACCAATCTCTATTCAATATACGGTAATTTGTCCCAACGGAACCGCATCTAGAAGTGGAATGGATTTCTATACAAATGATTCCATTCACACTTCTGATAACGCGGATTACGCAAACAACATTTACGACAAAGGTCATCTAGCACCCGCAGCGGATTTTAATTGTGATAAACAAACCTTACTTCAAACTTTCTCTTATTTAAATTGTGCTCTTCAAAATCAATATTTGAATCGAGGAGTATGGAAAATGTTAGAAGAACAAGAACGAATTTGGGCTAAAACAGAAGTGGTTGTTGTTTCCGTAAAGTTAAATTTTAGTAGTAAATGTGAAATCCTACCAACCAAAGCAACCATACCTTTGGGTTTTCTAAAAATAATCGAACTAAAAAAAAATAAAAAAATTTATAAATTCTACTTTGAAAATAGTACACCTGTCAAAAAAACATTTTGGGATTATCAAGTAAAACCATAAAATACTTGATTTACATTTTTATTTTTCCTAATTTGATAAAAAATTGTTGAATATAGCTTCATATCTCATAGGTTCTATACCAATGTCCGTTTGGTTGGGTAAGATTATTTGTGGTGTTGACTTACGAAATTATGGAAGTAAAAGTACAGGGGCAACAAATTCATTTAGAGTACTTGGTACAGAAATCGGTATTTTTATTTTGATTTTTGATATATTAAAAGGAATTATCATTCCAATAACAGGTTCCCTATTAAATTATAAATTTTCAAATGTTGAAATATTGTGGTTAGGATTATACTCTGTTATAGGACATATATTTCCAATTTTTTGTGGACTTAGAGGAGGAAAGGGAGTTTCCACTATATTTGGATTGTTTTGTTTTCTTTCACCATTTGGTTCATTATTAGCTTTAGGATGTTTCTTAATTACTTTGTTAAGTACTAAAATGGTTTCTTTATCCTCAATAATTGCTAGTATCAGTCTTCCTATTTTTTGTTATTTGACTCACCCTTCAGAACCTTTATTTTACGTTTCAGGGATATTTGTTCCTATACTAATAATTCTAACACATAAAAAAAACATCAAAAGAATAATTTTAAATGAAGAACCAAAAATAAATTTGGATTTTTTTTAGGGTTGTAAAATTTTGTAAGCGTATCGTATTGTTTCTTGTGGTATGGGGTCCCCTTTACCTTGATACTTAGTATTAATTTCTCCAAATGGAGTTCCATCCTCAAGAGCTAAATTGTATTTTGGCCAATTTGTACCTGAATTATAACTTGCAATCGCTAAATCTAATCTATTTGGAAATTTCTTTAAGTGAATTTCTTTCATCAATTTAATATAACCTTTGAGAGCTTTTTTATAATCACAACAACCCTCGGTTGGTCTACTTTGTGAACAGGGACCATCTTTAATAACAGAATTCCAAGTACCTGGCATAAATTGCGCAATACCCAAAGCTCCTGCGGTTGAGGGTTGTCTACATTTAATCACATTTTCAGAAAACGCTGACTCTGTATAAAGTTGTCTTAGGGCAATAGTTGGGTCTAAACCAATCGACTTACAATCGTTTATGAAATCATCATAAACATCTTCACCAACTGCTTTTTTAAATTTTGAGTTCAAATCTGATGGAAAAGGGTCAATTGTCATTGGTGGATTTGATAAAACAGAGAATGAATCTTCAGTTTTTTTACTCGAAGATTTGAATGTTTCTTTTTTTAATTTTTCCAAATCTTCCATATTAAAACCCTTATCTTCTAAAACTTGGATAACTTTTTTCATATCTTCGGCATCTAATTCACCATCTTCAGTTAAACCATTTTCAGATTGAAATTTTTTAACAGCCCTTTCCGTCTCTGAATCAAATATCCCATCTGGTTTGTAATCCTCAGGAAAATAATTTAAATGCTTTAAAGCCGCTTGAAGTATCTCAACAGACGAGTCAGAAACTAAAAGTCCATTTAAGTCAATAACTTTATCTATACCAAACATTTTGAAAAACGCATTAAAAATAGAAATAAAAAAACCTGTTACAGAATCGATATTTTTTAAACCATCTATTTTTTTGTCCTTCTCAGTAACTTTTTCGTCCACATATGGTTTTATAAAATCGTACATAGATTTGTGAGCCGAATTTGTATAATGAACATTATCACCCGAAACATTACCACTCTTATCCAATTTCAAAGTTGGTATGACTTCAGCTGAAGTTATTTTACTTAATGACTTTTGAAAATCTATGTATCGTTGCCTCATATTTTTCAAATCATCTGTTGTAGCTAACACCTTTCCATTATAATATGTTGGTTCAGTATAGTTTCCATCAATCATACTTTCAGTATCAAATCCGCTAATCACATAAGCTTTCCCACCTTGACTATTGACCATATTGACCATATCTTGAATATTGTTTAACGCACTATCCTTGGATACATTAGAAAACATATCGTTGTTACCACCATATATAAAAACTTTATCGTATTTTTTTTGTTCCAACGCTTTTTTTAATTCTCCCTTCATCCATTCTGTTCTTTTACCTCCGATTGCTATGATTTCAACATTGGAATAGTTGTTTTTAATTAAAGAGGAGTATCGATTATGACCATCAATTGTATGACTATCACCAACTATGAGAATCGAACCAACATCTGTTGTTTCAATTAATAACTTATACTGAGATTCTGAAATTAAAATTTTCATATTTTAATAAATACTTCGATTATATTTATAAATATAATGTTTAAATATATTTCACAAATATTAAATTCATTAACTCCAGCACAAAGAATTTTAGGACTTGTTTTTATACTTTGTACCATAACTATCATAACTCTCGGACCCTCGTTTATCAACGCGAATACCACAAATTGTGAAGATTTGAATTTGAGGGTCAATTCTCAAAACAAACAAATCATTGAACTGAATAATAGAATAACAGAATTAAATAATACTTTATTAAGTAGTCAAACAGAATGTACAAATAGGTTAGTTTCTAAACAAAGAGAAATTTTAAATATTATATCTCAAATGGAAAATGAATTAATAAAAAACAACTCACAACCTAATCATTTGAAGTTGATTTCAAGAGAAACTAAACCCGATAGTTTGGTTTCTTTCAGAACATTAAAACCATTGAAACAAGATAATAACAAGATGATTAAAATGGTAAAAAAGTTAAAAAATATGTATCTTTCTGATACAATAAAATAATTATTATTGTATGAAAAGTTTTATCAAAGAATCAGATGGTAATAAAAATTCAAGATATTATATCAACAGAATAATTGATTTACTTCAATTCAACAAAATGTATGGTAAAATAAACCAACAAATTTTAGAAAAAATTATTGAATATTCTAAAGAACAAATATTAGATTTCAGTTTGTTAGAAAGAGGTATAATCAAAACTCTAAAGTTGTCGGGTAGTAAAAGTAAAAATTTAAGTTCCTTCTTTAAAACTTTATTGAAATCTTTAAAAGAACGACAAAAAAACATTTATACTCAAGACCCTGAGTTCGAGGATGAACTTTCTTTGACTCCTGAAGAACCTTCAGTAATTCCAAAAAAAGTTTATAAGAATGAATTATACTATCTACAAGTTGAACTTCTCAAACTACAAGAATGGTTAAA
>Ga0208784_1000986_pt1 | contig 12440 bp, 20 predicted proteins | sample DEB19_08_DNA_FD_184531 | JGI IMG/M metagenome (GOLD analysis project Ga0208784, IMG submission 184531) | Aqueous microbial communities from the Delaware River and Bay under freshwater to marine salinity gradient to study organic matter... | ecosystem: Environmental > Aquatic > Marine > Coastal ...
ATGATGGAATATTGCCATCTTTTGATTATGTTCTTCAAAGCATTTTAGAGTCTACAAAAGATATTATAACAAGCAAATTTTTTGAATGTGATGAATTTGCATATTCTGAGTATAGTGATAGGTTGGAATTAATAGGTAAAACTTTCCCCAAAGCTTTAAAAAATGTATTGATTGTTTTAAAAAATTTGGGTGTAGAGTTTAAGGTAATAACAGAAGATTTTGAATATTTTTACAATTATGAAAAAAATAAATTGTTGTTACGTGGCGAGTAAAATTTATGTATAAGTTAGAAATTAAAGATAAATCAGTAGTGTTCGGTGAACATGTATGGAATTCATTTCAATACATAAAAACCACAAAAGATGTCTTAAATAATTTTCGCAATGAATTAAATATAAAAACTTTAGATGATTTTTTGAAAGAAAAAGGCGAAAAAAAAGATAACTATAAAGTTGTTCAAGAATATTATAAGCTTTATTATACAAAATATGCATTTTTGGCGTTTACCGATAAGTATAAAGTAGCACCGTCTAAATTCAGACAGATTTTTAATGCAATGATGATGAATATATGGTGTGTGCAGCCATATTTTTCTCGTTATTGTTTCACAAGCAGAGGCATAATAGAACGCAAAGTAGAATTGCTACATATGCACCTTGATCTTATTCGGCAAACTGAAAAAGACAATCAAAGTAACATTATTCCATTTGTGCTTTACACTGGAATGAACTCTCAACAACTTAGAGGAATTTTAGGAAGAGGCTTGTGGCGTAAAATTTGTAAAAACAGCCATAACAAAAATCATCTTATAGCAAAAAAGTTGAATTATAATCCATTTTTTTTCCCTGATCCTAGGTATCCACCATCTACGTACTCAGACTCGAAAAGAAAAAAAATGAATGAAGAATTTAAAAAGTTTGTGGAAGATCAAAACAAACTATCTTCTTCTATTTTAAAACATACAAATTTTCATGACATTGAAATTTTATTGGCAATTGATAACTGCTTTAAGTCAAAAGATTTAAAGCAGGCACTAGGTGGCTTTAGCAACACTGTGGCAGATACTATCAGGATGGCCAAACAATTGAATGAAAATTACAATTTAAATTGGAGTGAGAATAAATGGAAGCAAAAGCATGAAGAATACTCAGAAATCTTAACTAGCCGGCAATATAGTAAAGAAAAATTTAGCAAATTAGATGAATATAAGGATCATATTATAGATGATTACGAATGTGTTTTGTTAAGAAGTCCTTTTGAAATAGCACAAGAAGGCTTGAAAATGGGACATTGTGTGGCCTCATACATAAACAGGGTTGAAAAAAATTCCTACTTGGTTTATTCTGTGCGTAAGAATGGCGAAAAAATTTCCACTTTGGGTTTAAGCAAAAATTCACCCACGCCATTTGATCTTATGCTAGAAGCTGATCGTGGTGGAAATGCGGTATTAAAGAGTAAATGGAAACTTGACCAGCACTACAGAAAATACAATAATAGTGTTGGTGAAGAAAAATTAGTAGAAGAAAAAATAATAGACAGTTTGAACAAGTGACATGTAAATCACAAAAAATTTAAATGGTAAATCAAGAGTCTTTTCTGGGTACGCTATGATTTCGTGGTTCTAATCTAACAAAAGGAGAGAGAAAAATGACCGACCTTCATATCCCAAGTTACACTGTGATTCAGTATCTTCGCAACAAGAAGCGTGTTCCTTATGGCGTTCTTGTTGCTGTTAAGAACGAGAATTCTTCTCGTGGTTATTGTTTTGGCTATTCACTTTGCAATAAGAAGGATAAGTTTAACAAGGCCATGGCTCTTAAGGTTGCCATTGGCAGGGCAAATGTTGAATGGAATAATGATCCTCCGCATGATGTTAGGCGAATGGCTGGTCAATTCTTTAGTCGTTGCGACAAGTATTACAAGTTTGGTTGCGGAGTTAATGCTTGATGATTGCGTGGCTTAGTGGATTTTTTAGTGGAATATTTTTTCTTTTGTGGACAAGCTATAGCTTAAAACTTTACTTTGAAAAGTTTAAGTGAAACAAGGACAGGTAGCTCAGTGTAGCCTTTGGTTCGGTAGAGCAGCAGATTGAACACCTGCGTGTCGTTGGTTCGAACCCAACCCTGTCCATTAAATTCAAGGAGGAAATTGTGGAAGAAACCATCAAGAAGATTATATGTGAAAAGTTCAATCTAAAGGAAGTAGATGAAGATTCCCATTTAGACGATCTTTCAGAAGATAGTTTCGGTAAAATAGAATTACTTTTTGCTATAGAAGAAGCAACTGGTAAAAAGCTTAGTGAGGGTGAGATTCTTCAAATAGAAACCTTTAAAGATCTTCTTGATATTATTCGTAAAAAGTAAAATTTATGTGGTTCAAGCACACTATAGCAGAGCATGTAGAAAGGCCTAGCAAAAAGCTTGAGCCTTTTATTCTTCAAAACCTAAAGACTTCATATTTATATTCTAAAAATGTTTTAAGAAAAAGATGGAAGATTTATGAAGAAATTTTGACTCATGAAGCTTTAAACGGTCGAGCAGCACCTTATGATACTATAAAGTATATTTCCCTGTATTCAAAAAATGTTTTAAAGAAAAGATGGAAAGAAGGAGAAAAAGCAATAATAAATATTGCGGAATATACTTATAATGTCCACTATTTTAGCAGATACTATAATATCGAATCTTTAATTTTATATTCTAAGTATGTAATTAAGGGAAGATGGAAAGAGATTGAGAAATACATTCTCAAGACAGATCAAATTGGCTATTATTTGTCAATTTTAAAGAATGAAAAAGATATCAAAGAATTCAAAAATGCTATAAACCTTGAATCTTTCAAAGGAGAAAACGTTTTTGTGAAAAACTTTATGAGTTGGAAGCCAACTCATACTGTTAAACTTCCTAAAAGAAAAGCTTTTGACGTTATGATGGTTCCTTGTTTTTCGAACAATAACGAAGAAAGTAAAAGTCAATATTTATTTCAAATCGATGAATGGCTTAATGATGGCGAAAATTATACCTCACAAATGGAAGCATTTAAAAATAAAGTTAAAAAGCATTTTTCTATTAATGTAAAACTAGTTCTTAGAGATGATGACGAATTCTATATGGGCACTAGTCATTATAGAAAAAGAAAAATACCCAAAGAAAAGATCAAAGTCATGCAGAAAACAAACGTTTAGTTATATATAACTGTGTGAAAACCTACAAAGAATACAAAAAAGAAATCAACATAGTTGCAATACAAGGTAGTCCAAGAAACGAAAATTGTTGTCCTGCTTTTGTTTCTAAAACTCAAAGATTACTTGATAATGCAATAAAAGACAGAGAAGATGTAAACTTTACAGTAATAGACTTATCAGTTAAGTGTGATGGTGTAATAGTTCAACCTTGCAAAGGTTGCATTAGCACAGCAGGTGGTTATCACTGTCATTTTCCTTGTTCTTGCTATAACAAAGGCAACAAAAAGGAACCTGATCTGATGAGTGAACAAGATGTTTATAATAAACTAAAAAAATGCGATGGATTTTTTGTATTCACTCCAATAAACTGGGATTCTGTTAGTAGCGTTGTTAAAAGTTTCTTTGACAGACTTGTTTGTATTAATCTTTCTTTGGAAGTAAGTGACGCTAAAAAAATATTAGGCGAAGAAAATTTAAAGAACAGTGAAGTTACAAGAAAGTTTGCTAAAAAAGGCGAATACGATAATCTTTTAAAAAACCATTTAGAAGGCAAATATGCTGCTTTGTTTTGTCAAGGAGACAATGGAGCAGATGACTACAATGACAGTTCAAAAATACCACTGGCATACAAAGAATACAACAAAGGAAAAATTTTAAGATCCAACCCTAGGGAATGTTTAGAGCCTATAATCAAGCAACTGTCTTACTCTGGAGTTTTTGTAAAGGATGATTGTGTAGATGGAGTAATATCCGGTTATGGTACTAGTTATCCATTGAACGATGATAATCTTTCGAAAGCTTTATTTGAGAAATCAAGAAAAGTTGTAGACAATCTTATAAATCATATAAAACAAAAATGAAGTTGTTTTACAATGAATAAAAAATTAAATGTTTTTAAAGACTTCACCCTGGGTGATGTGCTAAACAGTATAAATGAAAGATTTTTAGTTGATATGTCTAAAGACAACGAAGAATACCTTTTTTGTCAAGTAGAAATAGACGAAAAAGAAGAGAACGATGTTGGAATTTTTGACGGAAGAAATTGCATGCGTTGTCTTTCTTCAAAAGATATTGTTAAATTAATTGACCATAATGTTTTTAAGGTTATAAAAACAGATCCAAGTTCTGACTATAATGTTGGGGTGGTTCTAACTTTTTATTCACTCAAGCCGCACAGTTTTATTTAACGGAAGTTTCTCAGAAAAGGATTTAAAATGAAGATTAGAATTTTTGTTGCTTTTTTGTTTTTCTGCTTGTTGTTGTATTTTTGTTACAATGTTGGGTTGTATCAAGAAAAGAAAGAAAGTTTAGTTTACAAAGTTAATGAATATGAAATGGGCTACGAAACAGGATACAATAGTGCTATTTCCCAATTTATTGATGATCCAGAATTAAAGGTTAAAGCAGACATAAACAAGAAGTATTTTTCTTACACTTCTAGTGAGATTAAAAGTGAAGAAAGTATCAAAGGGTATGAGGATGGTTATCACAAAGCAGTAGAGCTAATGTATTGTCCTCAATAGTTTTTAATGTTAGCAAGTTAAAGTCTGGGTACGCTCTGTCTTGCTGTCGTGTTCAACATTGTTGAGAACTTTATATGACTACCAAAACTTCTATCAGCAACAACACTTTTATCAATGACATTGATGCTTTGTACCGGGTTTACAGTGATTGTGCAAATGAATTTTTGAATGATAAGAATGCTTTCTTCGAGAAAGTTGCTGAATTTTCAAAAAATGGTAAAAACCATCTTGATCTTGCAAAAAGTCTCAGTTGGCCCCGTCATTTAGTCAAGCATATTATTGAAGTTGCAAGTGAGAATTTTGAAAAAGAAAATAACACACTCTTCAATAACTTTGTTGCAGATAATGAATCAGTTTTGAATGAATTTTCACAAAACAAAGAAAAAAAACTGACAATTTTTATTTATCTAGATGATTCTGATGATTTTTTTGTATATGATAACAATTCTGTAGTTGAGATTGATTATCCTTATGAAATTCCTGAATATATGGATGGTTGTCTTAAGTATGACACCGAGAAGAGGCTCATTTATATTGATGTTTTTGATAATGGACTTTGGAATTTTTCATTGAGAATAAATGGAATAAATGAGATAGTTCATTGCACTAATATTTCACAAAAGAAAGAAGCACTAGAAATGCTTCGATGTATGAAAAAGTATCTTTGTTGAAAGGAAAATATGTTTAAAAAATTTTGGGAACACAAAAAGAATAGAATTCCTCAACTAGATCTATTAGATTTAAAAACTATAATCTGGTTGGTTGAAAATCATGGAAATAGAGACATTCCTTTATTTTCTAAACGCTTAATGAAAAAAGTTAATGAAAGTATGAGCGTTTACCAATGGGAAAAAGAATTGCTAGAAAAAGCTGCTATTACGTACCCCGACAGAAATATAGAAAAAAGTGGTTAGATTAACAAGTTAAAGTCTGGGTACGCTCTGTTGTGCCGGCCTTGCCGGATTCTGAAAAGTCTGTATAATCACGTTGTTTGTTTTCTGTATCTGGATTGCGAAAAGCGTAAAACTAGTATATTATAGAGTCGATTGTATGACTAATAATAATACTGTTCTTGCTTTGAACAATAAAGATGTAGATGCTCTTTTATTTGCAATTGACGAAGGTATTGAAATAGCATCGTTAAAATATAACGCTGCTAAGGAAAACTTTGAAAACGAAGAAGATATTGAGCCGTATCGTGAACGACTTGAAATTTTAAAAAGTATATGGAATAAGTTAAGCGGTCAGAAAGTGGTATGATTAACTAGGTTTTCTGTAAATTTTCTAAGAAAGGAAAGAAGATGAAGATTATTCTTGCTTTTATGCTCTTGTTTGGCACTGTTAACATTTGCAATACTACCTATGCAGCAAATCCTATAGAGATTAGCGATAGTGATATTGACAAGATTTTGAAGGCCAAGGATATTGTTCGGAGCATGGTTTGTAATCCTGATACTCTTGTTTTTCATGAATTTAGCACCAAGGTTAGCGGTAACACCGTGACTTTGAAGTTTACCTGCAAGAATGACTTTGGTGTTCCAGAGACTCATGTCAAGGATATTAAGGTTAACTGATTTTTCTACTACTTGATTTTTAAAAAATTAATGGTAGAATGGTTTAGACGGCCCCATAGTTCAATAGATAGAACAAGTGCCTTGAAGCAAAAAAGGAGTGCTTAAAGGGAAACCTTTAAAGTAGAACTGCTCAAATTCGGTGAAGGCTTAACTGCTAATACCGAGCCAAGCCTAAAAGAAATTTTAGGAAGGTGTAGAGACTTGACGGGCAGCACCTAAAGTTGAAAAACAATGGTGAAGGTAAAGTCCAGACTACAAACAGAAATGGCAACGAAAGTTGTAGTAGTATGCTAAGCATTAGATAGAGGTGCGATTCCTCTTGGGGCTATTTTTTTATGTATTTTCTTGTATTTATTTCTTCATGTAATTCTCGATGACAATTAGAGCAAAGCAAACTACACTTATCTAATTCTCTTTTCATTTCTTCATTAAAACTTCTTTGCTTTGCATGAGCAATTGTAAAGTCTTTTTTTGAAGGATCTTTGTGGTGAAATTCCAAGGCAGCTTTACATTTATTGTAGCCACATCTTTCACATTTTCCTCCTTTGTATTTAATCATATTAAACTTGATTTCTCTTTGCCTTGATATTGTTTGTTCGTTAGTACATATTTTACAATAAGGAGAGGAATTAGGCTTTCCTCTTCTTGAATAAAATTCTTTTGTGGGAACTTGCTTTCCGCAGCGATAACAGAAGCGAAATTCATCATATTCTTCTATTGGCTTGTTTTTAAATGTGATGAACTTTGATCTTAAATTATGTTTTCTTGTCCAATAACGAACGGTGGTCAAAGACTTTCCAGTTTTTTTGCTGATTTGATTTAGCGATAGATTTTGATTAATATAGTTCTCGAGAATATGTTTTTCCATGCTCTATAGTAGCGGATAATTTTAATTTTTTATCCGTTATTACAAACAGTATTTGATAACATGCCAACAACCGAAAAACCACTATACTCCGAAATTTATAAAGATAACGTTATAAACATTTATAAAGACCCAGATCCAAAATTCATTTCTACAATTGGTGTTATTTTATTAAATGAAGATTTGCTAGAAGTTTTTTCTAAACATATTAATTCTTTTAGTCTATCACATTCTTTGTTTCCCTCTTTAAGGGAAACTATAATTTCAGATCCTTACTACATTTACTGTAATATCTTTTATAACGCTGAAAAGAATCATCTAACAACAACGGCTTTGAAAGATTATATTGAATGTGGTTTGGTATACCACATGAGATCGTTTTTCAATAATATAATAAACACAGACTTGAAAAAGAACAATAGTCACAATCAAAGTGACAATTTGTTAGATTCTTTTGACGATTACTATTGGGCAAAAAATATTTTAGCCAATGATGTTAAAAGACTTGATGATTGCATAAATCAAAGAGTATATGGTTATGAAATAGTAAATATCAAAAATGATAAAGTAACTAATAGTTGTTATGGGTTTTTTTGTAACAACTTTAGCGATTTAATTGAAGAAGCTAAAGAGCTAATAGACAAACTAGCTGATTAAGCTATTCTTTTCTTAGATTGACTTTCTGTCAATTTTTACTTTCATGGTTAATATATAACAAAGATAATATAAAATAAAATAATCATGAATTTTAAGCTTTTTTTAACATTTAACGAGAACATACAAGAAAATTTTGACAATTGGTGCGATACCCTAGAAAAATATGCTAAGGGTGATGAAAAAGTTTTATTAAATAGATTTAAAAGTTTTTTAAGCCCATTCTCGTCTGAGGTTAGTTTAAAAGATTTATTTGAGAAAACTAGCAGTTTTTGCCGTGTTAATAAAACACAGATAATAAACATTTTAAAACAAAAAAACTTGGAAAATTTTAATTGGTTTAGCTTTTCTCTTGGATGTTTTTATGCATATGCTGAACTTTTTCATGGTGAGGATTTAGAAGCCGCAATAGAGAACACCAGAAGAAGAATAGATAACAGAAGTCTTTCTAAAGCTGAGATAGGATCAAAAGGTTGGTTTACAGTAGGATATGAATCTAAGGAACATGTTGCCCAAGAAATAATAGCCAATCAAGCAATAAGCAATCGTGAAAAAGAAAGGATGCGTAAGGCCGGAAAATCTTTTAATGAAGATGAAAGATTAATAAGATTGCTTGCAAAAGAAGGAGATTATACTCTTTATTTTTGCCCTAAACTTATAGGTCAAGAAAGTACAGAAAACAGTTACAATTATTTAACAAAAAATCAAGAAACTGTAGATTCCAGACACAGAATACTTTGCAAGTATGGCAAAGGTGGAGAATTTTGTACAGCAAGTCCTAGTGGTAGTTATCATAGAATGTATATTCAAAATGATATTTATATTTTACATGTAAATGATAGTGTCAGATATCAATTTGTAAGTTGCAACGATAGTAAAAACTTACAATTCATGAATGTTAAAAATAAAAGACCAGACTATGTTTCACCTAAAGAATACTCTTTTTTAATTAAATATGCCCCTATAGGTTGTTACAATCTTAAAATAGGAATGGGTGATTATGCTGATGTATTGGATGCAATAAGAAAAGGCTCTAAAGAAGAAATCAAGCATTTCAATCCTTCTCAATTAGGTCAATTCTTATTAAATGCTTTGGAAGAAGAAAAATACCAAGATGTAAAACTATTAATTAAAACAGGATTTGAAGTTTGTCATAGTGATTTTAAAAACGCTACAACATCCAGGTTTATATTAGACGAATTTATAAGAAGACTAGAATCTTTTAGCGATCAATATATTCAAGAAATTTTAAGTTATATCTTGGACATTATGCTAGAGGACAAAGTAAATGCATTTGTGGCAGGAACTGAGACTGTAGAAGAAATATTGAAAAATGCAAATATTGAAAATATAAAGAAAACAATGAAGCTTAGTAAAAATTCAAGTCACAGACTGAATTTAATAAATAGAAAAAATTACATAGGATTAATAAAAAGATTCGACAGCAGCGATGAGATTATAGAAACTTTATTAAAAGAAGATTTAACTAATCTTCCTGTTTGTTACATGTTGGCAGTTTGTAAAGATAAGAAGAAAATATTTGAACTTGCAAAAGATAAAATAAATAAATTAACCAGTTCAGAAATAATTAGTTTGTTAATTGGACAAGTCAATCCTGAATTAAAACATGGGGCAAATTGGTGGGGAACAGGAGAAAACAACGAGATATTGCCAGGAGTTAAAATAAAGAATGTGAAATTAATAAGTGAATTGCTTGGAAGTGAAATTATAAGCAAGTTGCCATCTGACGTAGTTGAACAACAATACAGCAGAAAAAGTTCTGAGTTTAGAAATTTAGATACAGAGCAAAAGAAAAATTTAATAGAAGCAGTTGCCAAATATCATAAAGATCTTAGTGCTGACGATATTCGTCAAATAATAATATCTTATAAAAATTTACCTGGTATGCACAAGGCTGTGGCAAAGATAACCGATATACTAGGTAAGAAAAATATGAAAAAGTTAGACAGATGGGACAGGGCAACAATATGATATTTAAAGATTGGTTGTTTTTAAATGAAGATGTTGAGTCTAATTTTGATCATTGGGTAGAAGTATTAAAAAAATATGCCAAACCAGAAGATGAGGCTCAAAACTTTGTTTTAGATACAATTGTAGAATCTTTCAAAAATATAATTGTACAAGTTTTAAAAGAGAAAAATTTAGAAAACCTTAATTGGTTTAGTTTTTGTGTAGGATACCTGTCAGTTAAACATTTCAGAAAAGAAGATTTAGAGTTAGCAATTGATGTTACTAAAAACATGATAAGTAGCGGAGAAATAACAAAACCTGAAATTGGCTCAAAAGGTTGGTATAGAATAGGTGTAGAAGCAAAAAGCCATGTTGAATCTTATTTAATTTCTTCGCAATCTTTGAGTAATAGAAGAATGCTTAAAATGAAGAAAACAGGAGAATCAATAAATGAAAAAGATTATATTGAATTAAAAGCACAAGAAGGCGACTTAAAGTTATATAAATTAAGAGGCTTATCCGGACCTACAGATATTGATCTTGTTCAAGAAGAAGGACCAGAAGATTTAGAAAAAGAAATAAAAGAAAGAAAACTTGTTTTGTGCAAATATGGAAAGGGAACAAAGTGGTGTACAGCAAATCCTAGTGGCAATTATGACAGATATTATGCACACAATAATATATTTATTGTTATTAAAGATAATAAACCAATGTTTCAATTTGTAAGTTGTCTTGATGTTGATAAACAAAATCATCAGTTCATGAATACCGAAGATAACGAGATCAGAGATTTACCAGACGACATATATGATTTTTTAGAAAAATATGCAAAACAAGATGTTAAGTGCTATAATTTAAAAGTATCATTTATAGCAAGTTCCGGAAAAGAACACTTGGCGACTTTAAATAAGTTCTTGAAAAGAGAAAACTTAAAAAATATCAACTGGTACAGTCTTATCAAGTTGTTGGAGACAGAGTACAGAAACTATGCTAATAGGATAGACATAGATATGCAGGATAAAATTATTGATAAAATGTTAAAATACTATAAAAAAGAAAAAAACTATTTTGAAAATCTTTTAAGACCTTCATATAATAAATTGAATGATTTAAATAGTCTTAGCAATCAATTTTTAGTAATTTTAAACTACTTACCAGGTGGTGGTAGGTGGGATGAAGCAAATAATTATTTGCAAGATGAAGAAAAAAGTCAAAGAAATAAACTGCATAACTGGAACACATATTAAATTATTTTGTTACTGTCTGGGTACGTGGTCAGGTGTAGTCGCCCCGAAAGCACCAGAAAGATGCGATTAGGGGCGGAAAACTTTTCATAAACAAATAGAAAAAGAATGATTTATTACGATAAGCATAATGAATATCAGATTCATTATGAAGATGATGAAGTTGATTTCAAGAAGAATAATCGTCGCTTCAACGATAACAATAAGAAGTGTCAGGATTGTGGTTGCCCAATAAAGAATAAGAGCGACCAAAAAATTTGCAAAAGTTGTGCTAGGGAAAACAAGAAGCGTTACTGTTACTGAAATAAGGAGCGATTAATGGCTACCTTGACAGAAGCTGATGTTTTTGATTTTTGCGGGTATACTATACCCACTGATACTAATCAAAAGTGCAAAGAAGTTATTCGAACTTTGGCAGAATGTGGTTGTGTCGAAGTTATATTTAATGACGATAGTATTTGCGAAAGCAGCGAATTGCTCAAGTTTGCTGCTGATTATGGTTTGACCGTTTACAAGGACGAATATCGTTTTATTATTTGTGATAACCCAGTAAAAAAGAAGATATAACAAATAAATATCAAGGAAGATAAAAATGACTATTAATGAACAAATAATCGCTGAGAACCAAAAGATCCAAAACATCTTTGCTCAAATTAAGAGCGAGTGGATGAAAAGTTGCGATTTTGAGGATTCTGTTAAGAACAAGATTCTCAGAACTATCTGGATTAATCATAATAATTGCGTTGGAAATATTGCTGCTAAGATAGCGAGCAACCTTTAATGAAATCTAATCAAATTTTAGACAAGTTTGTCAAGGTTAGCAGTATATTTGTTGTAGGTCGTCGATGGTTTGAAAAGACCAACGGCAACACCTACCATAGTGCTGAAATCTATGTTAATGGGGAATTTGTCCACAAAATAGATTTTACTTATGGATATGGCGATCAATACATGTATAATGCATGGACTTGGTTGAAGAAAAATGGTTACATTAATGGAAAGTATTCAACTGACCAATCTTCGCCAAGAATTTGGTGTGAACATCATGGTGTGAAGTTTGCATACACCGTTGCCGACGTTAAACGAAAAAAAGATCTATGAAAAATGACAAGCTTAATGTTTTTCTTTCCAGGAGAGACTTGGCCCACAAAGCTTATTTAGATGCACTTAATGATCATAGTGTTAATTGGGACGTTGTTATTGAGTTGAAGAAAATTTACTTTAAGCTTGTCATGAAGGAAAAGAAAGCAAGAAATTTCAAAACTTGATATTGCTAAAATTTATCTTGGGGTGTACATATTGTTATGAACAAGGGTGAAATTTTAAGCTTGGTGAACAGTCAAATGTCTAATGGCAAAACTTTGATTGAAGCAATAATCTTTGTTGCCAAGATTCTTCATCATGAAGAACCAGTTGACCCAGTGG
>Ga0208784_1000990_pt1 | contig 12426 bp, 18 predicted proteins | sample DEB19_08_DNA_FD_184531 | JGI IMG/M metagenome (GOLD analysis project Ga0208784, IMG submission 184531) | Aqueous microbial communities from the Delaware River and Bay under freshwater to marine salinity gradient to study organic matter... | ecosystem: Environmental > Aquatic > Marine > Coastal ...
GCGCACCTCTAGCGTGTCTCCTAGGGCTTCCTATGAGCTCCTAGAGGGCTTTCTGTGGTGCTCTGAGGGGCCTGATGATCGAGGTGGGCGGGGATGGGGAATGGTCAGTGAATTTATAGTAGTAGCCACTCAAGGTTACAAAAGGCAAATTTAAAAAAGGCCACTCAAAGCCACTCAAGGCCACTGTAGAACACACAATAAAAACACACAAAAATTAGCTAAATTCCCCTCAAGGGGTGTTTACTTCTCTTTAAAAATATGCTAAAATTAAGACATATATAAGACACTTAAAGTAGTAACTATTAAGTAATACTATTAAGTATAACTATAATAGAATACTAATAAAGAATACTACTTAAAGACACTTAAAGCTTCTTAAAGACACCTATATATACTATGGACCACTTAATGGACAATCCTAGTACACCTAAACAAGATGTTGTGTTAAAAAGAAAAGGGCGACCACCTAAAGCTCTTTTAGAAAAGAAAAATCCTGTAGGGAGACCTAAAGGAGAGGCTTCTATCATTAATGAGTACAAGAGGAGGATGTTAAATTCTCCTAAGTCTCAAAAGGTACTAGACTCGATCTTTAATGCAGCACTTAATGATGACCACAAAAACCAGGCAGCCGCCTGGAAACTACTTATGGATAGAATGCTTCCTGTTGCTGCGTTTGAGCAGGAAGTACAAAAGAATGGTGGAAAGTCAGCAATCACCATCAACATCTCAGGAATTGTCACTTCACAAGAACAAAACACACCACTAGAAGATATAGAATATTCTTCTTATCAAGAACAAGATGAATAATAGATTCTACTATGGCGATAAAGCTGTAAAGAAAGTTAAAGAGCTGTATCCTGATTGTGTTCTTACACAAGCACATAAACTTTTAATTCACCATGAAGGTTTTTGTGAAGGTGTCTATACTGACGACAAAGGTGTGTTAACAACAGGCGTAGGTCAGACCAAGGAATACTTTAATATGTCCTTTCCTGATGTGTTTAATATCTTTCTACAAAAAGCAAAAGATCTAACCCCTAACTTTGATTCTTTGTCAGAAGAACTCAAAGCAGCTATTGTGTCAGCCACCTACAGGGGCGACTGGCAACTATCCAAAAAGACCAGACAGCTATTCAACCTTGGCAAATACCAAGAAGCTGCTGATGAGTTTTTGAACAACAAAGAATACAGAGAAAGGCTTCTTAAAGACACCAAGGACGGTGTTGTAAAGCGCCTAGAATATATTGCTGACTGTATTCGTAAGTGCAACTGTGTTAAAGGTTGTTAAATGGAATACTCCATAGGTAAGAACCTAACAGCAGGCACAGCCAACACCCTGTTTGTTGTGCCCACAGGTTACCATGCAAAAGTAACCATGTTGTTTTTAGCTAACTCCACAGGCTCCACCAAGAGCATCAGTGCTGATTGGCATGATGGTGCAACAGTAATTCCATTCCAAGGAACAAAATCAGTCAACTCAGGAGATTTTTTAAAATTTGGTGGTTCTGTTGGCGAATATCTTTTGATGACTGAAGGGGATTACCTTAGTGTCACCCCTGAAGCAGGTAGCACATTTGTTGCTATTGTGTCATTTGATCTTTTCCCCCATAAACCATCTAATTTTGTTTTCTAACTAGATGGCTGAACTTAATGTAAAACTGTTAAACTGGCAACAAACAGTTTGGAAGAACAACGAACGTTTTCAAGTAATCGCTGCTGGTCGGCGGTGTGGTAAGTCTAGGTATGCCGCCTGGCGAATGATTGTAGCTGCCCTTGACTCTAAAGCAGGGGACGTGTGGTACATAGGCCTTACTCAAGGAAACGCAAGGGACATCATGTGGTCTTTGCTACATGACCTTGCCAGGCCAGTTATCAAATCCTCTCATGTAAACAACCTTCAGATCACCCTGATCAATGGGGCTGTTATCTCTCTAAAAGGTTCTGACCGCCCTGAGACCATGAGGGGTGCTTCTCTTAAGCTAGCTGTTCTCGATGAAGCTGCTTTTATGAAGCCTTCAGTATGGGAAGAAATCATTCGACCAGCACTGGCTGACCAAAAGGGTAAAGCTGTGTTTATCGGCACCCCTGAAGGTCGCAATTGGTTTTATGAACTATTTGTGTACGCTGAGAAGTCTGATGACCCTGAGTGGGCTGCCTATCACTTCACAAGCTATGACAATGAAATGCTTGACAAGAATGAAATTGACAATGCAAAGAAGTCAATGTCAACGCATATTTTTAACCAAGAGTTCATGGCTTCTTTTAATGCCAAAGAATCTGAACTATTCAAAGAAGAATGGCTTCAGTTTTCTCAAGAAGAGCCTCAACAAGGCGATTACTACATAGCAATTGACCTTGCAGGATTTGAACAAGAAGGTAAAGCCAAGAAAAAACGTCTTGATGACTCAGCAATGGCTATTGTCAAAGTCACTGACGATGGTGAATGGTGGGTTAGAGACATCAAATATGGCCGTTGGTCCTTTGACGAGACTGTCAGGAACATCTTTTGGGCAGTCCAAAGGTACAAACCAGTGGCTGTAGGGATCGAAAAGGGCATTGCAAGGCAAGCAATCATGTCACCTTTGCTAGACATGATGAAAAAACACAATCTTTTTTTCAGAATTGAAGAACTAAGCCACGGTAACACCAATAAAACCACCCGTGTAGTTCATGCCCTTCAAGGGAGATTTGAACACGAGCGGGTTATTCTGAATGAAGGTGAGTGGAATATTAAATTTATAGACCAACTGATGCAATTTCCATCCGCCCTAACACACGATGACCTTATTGATGCTCTTGCGTATATTGATCAATTAGCAAAAGTGTGTTATACTTATGATTTTGAAGTGGACGAATGGGAAGAATTTGATCAAGTAGCAGGATATTAACAAATTATGTCTGAATTGTCCTTTGATGCTTCCACAGATGAACTTCTTGTTGAACAAGACCTGGCTTCTTGGGTTATCGACAAGTGCAGCCAATGGCGTGATCACTACGAAAGCAACTATCAACAGAAGCACGAAGAATATTATCGCTTATGGCGTGGCATCTGGTCTCAGGAAGACGTAGAACGCCTCTCAGAGCGTTCCAAGATCATCTCTCCAGCCCTCCAACAAGCCGTAGAGTCCAATGTAGCCGAGCTAGAAGAAGCTACCTTTGGCCGTGGCACCTGGTTTGACATTCAAGATGACATGAATGACCCTGAAAGGGCTGACATCATGTATCTAAGAAATAAACTCTCAGAAGACTTCGAAAAAAACCGTGTTCGTAAGTCAGTAGCAGAGTGTTTGATCAATGCTGCTGTGTTTGGTGTTGGTGTTGCAGAAGTTACTCTTTCTGAAGAAAAAGAAATGGCCCCTGCAACACAGCCTTTGATGGACGGTCAGCTCCAAGCTGTTGGTGTTACGATCAAAGACCGGACTGTGGTCAAACTTCGCCCAGTCATGCCACAAAACTTCCTTATTGACCCTATTGCTACTTCAATCGAAGAAGCCCTTGGATGTGCTATTGATGAATTTGTATCGAGACATCAGGTAGAACTCTTGCAGGAACAAGGGGTATACGCTGATGTTTATATTGCAGACGCAAGCCCTGACACCAACATCGAGCCTGACCAAGACTTGACTGTTTACAGCGACGACAAGATCCGCCTGACCAAGTATTTTGGCCTTGTGCCCCGTAAGCTGCTTGAACAAGCCGAAGAATATGAAGATCTTGGCGCTGAAGAAGAAAACAGCAGCATGTATGTAGAAGCAATCGTGGTGATTGCTAATGATGGTGTTCTTCTGAAAGCAGAACGTAACCCATACATGATGAACGACCGTCCTGTAATTGCTTTCCCTTGGGACATCGTTCCTGGTCGCTTCTGGGGACGCGGTGTTTGTGAAAAAGGCTATAACTCACAAAAGGCACTTGATACTGAACTCAGGGCTCGTATCGACGCCCTTGGCCTGACCGTACACCCGATGATGGCTATGGACGCCACCAGGCTCCCGAGGGGTGCCAAGCCTGAGATTCGACCTGGTAAAATTCTGCTTACCAATGGAGACCCTCGTGAAATCCTTCATCCTTTTAATTTTGGACAAGTTAACCAAATCACTTTTGCCCAAGCTCAAGCCCTTCAGCAGATGGTTCAACAGGCTACAGGAGCGGTGGACTCAGCTGGAATCGCCGGACAAGTTAACGGCGAAGCTACTGCTGCTGGCATTAGTATGTCTCTTGGCGCTATTATCAAGCGGCATAAGCGGACCCTGATCAACTTCCAGCAATCTTTCTTGATTCCATTTGTTGAAAAAGCTGCATGGCGCTATATGCAGTTTGATCCTGAGTCTTATCCTGTAGCTGACTACAAATTTGTAGCTACCAGCTCACTTGGCATTATTGCCCGTGAGTACGAAGTGACTCAGCTCACCCAACTGCTTCAGACCATGCCTCCTGATTCCCCGATGTATCCTATCCTTGTTCGTTCCATCGTGGATAACATGAACCTTGGTAATCGTGAAGAACTTATTGCTGCTATTGAGCAGGCTGCACAGCCCAACCCTCAAGCACAACAAGCTCAAATGCAACTTCAGCAAGCACAGCTTGAATTTCAACAAGCACAAACTCAGGTTCTTCAAACGCAAGCACAAGAATCTAGTGCCCGAGCACAAAAGCTCCAAGTGGAAGCACAAGCAGTGCCTGCTGAACTTGAACTTAAAAAGCTTGATGTTGCTTCTAAGAATATGCAGGTTGGAGCACAAGACGACAAAGAGTTTGAACGGCGTCTTAAGATTGCCGATCTACGCCTGAAGCAAAAGGATCTCGAAATCAAAGAAAAGTCAGTAGACAACCAAAAGGCTCAAAAGCAGAAAGAAGAACAAGCTGAACAGATGTTGATGGAACGCTTGTCTTAATATCGTGGCTTCCGTTGATCTTAAATTAGCTGCTCTTTATGACAAGCTAGACGCAAAGATAGCAGCAGTCTCCACCGTCATAGGCCCTCAGGGTCCACAGGGCCCTCAGGGGCTTCAGGGGCTTAAAGGGCCTAAAGGCGATAGGGGACTACAGGGCCCCCAAGGTGAACAGGGTCTACGGGGCTCTGAGGGCCTTAAAGGAGAACCTGGAGAGGATGGTGTAGGGGTCCAGGAAGTTTATGAAGCTGCTGATGGTCAGATTGTCTTTGTACTGACCAACGGTGAAGAATATAGCGTAGAGTTACCTGAGGGCAAAGGAGAAGTAACCAACTATGTAAGCACTTCAGGTGGAACATTTATATCACCTGTTAAGTTTACTTCAATCACCTCTAGCCCATATTATATTCAAATTAGTGATCTAATCACCGGACATAATCTTTTTGGTGTTAATACGGGATCTAATGCAACTGTTTACTTGCCATCGTTTACTGATTCAGTTAAACTAATCATAATCAATAACGAAATGCAAAGTTATTCAGTAACTGTTGAATCTGACATAGGATAAACATAAACAATGGCTTTTCTAATTGATGATGTATACGATTCAGGACTTTCTTACGTTAGCACTAATGCTAATCGTCTTGATATCTGCAGCACAGAACCAACCACTTATACTCAAGCAACTTCAACTTACACTTTGGGTAATAAAACTTCTTTAAGTGTAGGTTCTCCTGCTGACCACACCCCTGACGGGCGTAAAGTGGTTGTAGCTGCTATCACTGATGGCACTGTAAGTGGCACCGGTACTGCAGCTTATTGGGCTATTACCAAAACTTCCACTTCCACTTTGATTGCCACTGGCTCCTTGACCAGCTCACAGGCAGTTTCAAGTGGCAATACTTTTACCCTGGATGCAATCAACATTGCTATCCGTGATGCAACCTCGGTATAAATAATATGGATGTCTTTTTGATCAAAGACGGTAAGGTAGACAACTGCATCTGTGCGGACAGTGTGCAGAGGGCGCAGCAGTTTTACCCCGACCACATCTGCATCGAGCGCACGGACGCATTGCGCGGCTATGGTCCTGGTGATCTGTACGACGGGCAGAACTTCTCAAAGGCTCCGTATGTGCATGTGATCGTTCCGGTCAGCCGGTTGGAATTCCTGCGTCGCTTCACGCCTGAACAGCGCATCGCCATCCGGGCATCGACCGACCCGGTAATCGTTGACGCACACGAGCTGCTCGATATTGCCAACGAAGTCGCTGCTGACGACCCGGACACGATCCGATACGTGCGCTATCTGCAACAGCAGGGCTTCATTTCGGCTGCAGATGCCGACCGCATTCTGGAGGTAGACCAGTGAGTCTTGGCGGACCTGTGCTGCGTCAGCATGTAGTCGAGTTCATCGATGGGACTGGCATCAAGACCGATGGCGTGGTTGATACGTCAGACACCGCTTCGCCTTTTAGCTGGACTGTTCCTGCTGGAACTACAAAGCTCTACGTCACTGGATGCGGGGGCGGGGCAGGGGGTGGTGCTGGACTAGCTACGTCAACACAAAGAGCCGCCGGGGGTGGTGGCGGCGCAGGAATGTGCGTCATGAATTTTCCCGTTGATGTTGTGCCGGGAACGTCTTTGACCATCGCTATCGGATCAGGCAGCGCCGGATCGACAACTGGCGCAGCTACTGCAAACGGGGGGTCAACAACAATTGATCCTGTACTTGTTGCGGTTGCTAATGTTAACACAACAACGCTTGTTTTGCTTGGCGGTGGTGGGGTTGCAAATGCGCCGGTGTCCGCTACTACTGCGCGGTCTGGTGGTCTCGGCGCACAAATGAACGAAACCAATGGCGGCCAAAGCGGTGATGCAAAAGATTATTTAGCATTATTGTCAAACTTCGGCTTTTTTAGTCCATATTTTTTGGCTCGCGGAGGCGCTGGAGGAGGTAACGCAGGCGCGTCTGGTACGGTGGCAGGAAATAATGGGGGTGGCGCAGGTGCTAATTATTTGGGCAACTGGATGGATCAAGGCGGCGTGACTGCGGCTGTTGGCGGAACCGGCGGGACAGACGGCACTACCAGCTTTGGCGGCGGAGGTGCAGGCGCTTCTAGCTTTTTTGGCAATGGTGGAAATGGCGGCGGCAATGCCGGTGGAACCAGCCAAAACGGAACCAACGCCACTGGTTATGGGGCGGGGGGCGGCGGTGGTGGCGGTGGTGGTAATGGCGGGGACGGCACCAAAGGCTACGTTCGATTTGTCTACTGGAGCGCAGACTAAATGCTAGGCGGACCAGTAGTACAACAGCATGTCGTAGAATTCATCCTTGGCACAGGCGTCAAAAAAGACGGGGTACTAGACACCGCCAGCCCTAGTGGGCCTTGGTCTTTTGTCGTTCCAGTCGGCGTCGCACAGTTGATGGTTACTGGATGCGGGGCTGGGTCTGGCGGAACGGGCGGGACTAATAACGCAACCAGCAGCGGCGGTGGTGGCGGCGGTGGCTCGGGAATGTGTGTTACTGATTTTCCGGTTGACGTTGTACAAAACACATCTCTGACGGTAACAATTGGAGCTAAGGGAACAGGTGGGACACCAACTGTTGCTTCTACCGCCGGAGGTGACACGACAATTGCAGGCGTCGTGACTCCGATCATGCAGGACACAGGAAGCACGATCAAATTTCTTGGTGGCGCGGCTGGCACAACCTCAACAGCCGGAACGGGCATCACTGGTCTAGCTGGCGGAAAGATTGCGCCCGGATCCGCCGGTGGCGCTACAGCGACAACCCCCGGCGCAGGCGGCAACCAGTCTGGTGAACGGGTAGGATTTAACGTGTTTATGGCAGGCGGACACGGCGGCGGTGGCGCAAGCACAACCGGAAGCACTTCCGGCGCAGCCGGGGGGTCAATGCCGGGGGCATTCCGCATCGCACTTTGGACGCAACGGGCCGAAACTGCTGGAACTTCTCCAACAGGCGGATCTGGAAACACAACCGGCACCGTATCACGAGGCGGCGGTGGCATAGGCGCAACCAGTCTTTTCGGTGAGGGCGGCAACGGCGGCAACGGTGGCGCTAATGGGACCAATGCAACCGGCTATGGGGCTGGAGGTGGCGGGGGTGGTGGTGGAGCAAACGGGGGGGACGGATCTGATGGATATTTGCGGATTACTTACTGGAGCGCCGACTGATGGCAATTTCTGAAGCATTTAACGGCAGCGCCTCGATCAGCACGACTGAGTATGACTTGCCAAGTGCAAGCACGACTGTCTCTGCACAGACCACGGATGGCATCTATCAGTTGTTCTTGGACCTTAACGCACTGACCTCGACGGAACAATACACACTCAAAATTTACGAAAAGGTCCAATCAAGCAGCACGCAGCGCGTGGTGCAGGAAGTTGTATTCGCTGGGGCGCAGTCTGAGCCTGTGTACGTTACGCCATCGCTTTTGTTCCTTCACGGATGGACGTTTACCCTGACGAAGAATTTCGGCACTGACCGCACCATCAACTGGTCCATCCGGTCGGTTGCATAATAAATGATCTGGTGGGGGCCGTTACTACAGGGCGGGACGCAGCTACAAGCCACAGGAGGTGCTACAGACGCCCTTCTAGCAAATGATCTCCAGAGTCTTTCACAACTCTCAACCCCTGCTGTAGGGCAAACACATGCTTTGTTGGCTAATGACCTTCAAAGCAATTCTCAACTCTCACAGCCAGCACTAACAGAATCTAGTGTCCTGCTGGCTAATGACCTTCAGAGTAATTCTACTGTATCTACAGTATCTATTACTCAGATACACAATCTTTTAGCCAATGACCTAGAAAATCTTTCACAACTTTCTTCTCCTGCAATTGGAGGTGGTGCTGCTTTTGCTTTGTTGGCTAATGATCTTCAAAGCGCAACCCAACTCTCAATCCCTGTCCTTAGGCAAAAGAGACAGGTTAATTATGCTACAAGCGTAACAATCGCCTCGCTTAACGGCGTAACTTTTTATCACAACGGCGGCAAATGGTACGGGTACTAATACAAAAATGCTAACTCAACGTGAACTTCAAAACCTGGTAGATCAAATCAATAACAAATTTGATCAGCTTCGATCAGACCTTAAAGACCTTAGGGAAGAACTTGAATCCCTAAAAGCAAGGAAACCAACAAATGCCAATCAGAAAGGTTAAAGGAGGTTATAAGTGGGGTAAAAGCGGTAAAGTATATCCCACTCGCAAAGGAGCAGAAAAACAAGCACAAGCTGCATATGCTTCAGGGTATAAAAAAACCAAGAAAACTTGAAGCTATAATAATAATATGGTAAAATATGGATAAAGAAACTGAATATTACTATAACAGTTATTTTGATCTATTTAGATCACAAGGCTGGAAACAACTGATTAGTGAATTTTCAGAAAACTCAGAAGCCATTAATTCAGTAGAGCATACAAAAGACTTAGAAGACTTGTTTTTTAGAAAAGGACAACTGGACGTTATCGCTTCAGTCCTTAACCTAGAAAGCTACATCCAAAGAGGCTATGAAGATGCCACAACTAAGGATGTTTGACTTTAGTTGCTTTAATGATCACACCTTTGAGGCCCTAGTGGATAACCCACAAGAAGCTTTAGTGTGTCCAAAGTGTAATCTAAAAGCAACCAGAGTTATCAGCCCCATTCGTTCAATCTTAGACCCACTAAGCTTCCCCACAAGTGAATCAAAGTGGATCAGAGAACACGAAAAAGCGGGCTCACGAGGAAGATCCGATTAACTCGGCAAATCTTTCTTAAACAACCTCCATAATGTGAAATAACCACGGAGCAAAAGACTAATGGGTAGAGCAATCCTACTTGACGAACTTGAGGAGAGTTTGAACGCAGACGAGATTCAGGATCCTACACAGGATACCCCTGACATTCAAGATTTTCAAGAGCAACAACCAACACAAGAACAAGAAGAAGAAGAAGAACTCCCTGATCGCTATCGGGGCAAGAGTGTTAAAGATCTTGTTCGCATGCACCAGGAAGCTGAAAAGCTGATCGGAAAGCATGGGTCTGAAGTTGGTGAACTTAGAAAAATTGTTGACCAGTATATTCAAACACAACTCCAAGCAAACAATAAAAATGAGCCTGAAGGACAACTTGAAGAAGTTGATTTCTTCGTTGACCCTAAGACTGCTGTAAAGCAGGAGATCGAGAACCACCCAAGCATCAAGCAGGCCAAACAGTACACTGAAGAAGCCCGAAAGGCTGCTGCTTTGTCTGTTGTTAAGAATAAGCATCCAGAAATGGAAGATATTCTTAAAGATCCTAATTTTGCTACTTGGATTCAGTCAAGCAAGATCAGAACGCAATTGTTTGTGATGGCCGACCAACGGTACGATGCAGACGCTGCTGATGAGTTGTTTAGCCTGTGGAAAGATCGCCAACAGACTGTCCAAAACACAGCTACGGTGGAAAAGGCAGCACGACGTGATGCTTTGAAGTCCGCCAGCACTGGAACTGTTAGGGGTAGTGCAGAACAAAGGGCCAAGAAAAAGTTTCGTAGGGCTGACATCATTAATCTAATGAAAACCGACCCCGCACGCTATGAAGCTTTGCAACCTGAAATTATGCAAGCCTACGCTGAAGGGAGGGTTATTTAACTTTTTTTTACAGAGGTAATTTAAGAAAATGGCTGGTGAAACTAGTGGTGCGTATTTTACAGCTAATGCTGTAGTAGACAAAACAGCAGCAGATAAATTTATTCCAGAGATTTGGAGTGATGAGATCATCGCTGCTTATCAAAAGAATCTGAAGCTGTCCCCTCTGGTCAAGAAGATGACCATGAAGGGCAAGAAGGGCGATCTGATCCACGTACCAAAGCCGATTCGTGGTTCTGCTTTTGCCAAGGCTGAAGCAACGGCAGTAACGATTCAAGCTAACCTTGAGTCTGAACTGACCATCAATATCAATCGTCACTTTGAGTATTCGCGTCTGGTTGAAGACATTGTAGAAGTTCAGGCACTATCGAGCCTGCGTCGCTTCTATACGGAAGACGCCGGTTACCAACTGGCACTTAAAGTTGACACTGACCTGTTCAGTGCTTCGACTGGCTTTGGTAATGGTACGCTGACCCTGAGCCCGACGACTGATGGTGCTAGCTGGGCAAGCAACAACGCAGTGTACTACATTGATGCTTCCACGGGCTTGACTGCCTATGCAGTAGATACCGTGATCGACACTGATGTGTTTACTGACGCAGGCTTCCGTGCGCTGATCAAGAAGATGGATGACAATGATGTGCCGATGGATGGCCGTGCATTTGTTGTTCCGCCTGCACTGCGTTCGGCAATCATGGGCATTGACCGTTACGTGTCCTCGGACTTCCGTGACGCACGTACCGTACAATCGGGCCTGATTGGTTCGGTTTATGGTATTGATGTTTATGTGTCCTCGAACTGCCCCACGATTGAAACGGCAGCAGCCAACACGGCTGTTGGTAACAGCGTTGCAATCCGTGGTGCCCTTCTGTTCCATAAGGAAGCCCTTGTCCTGGCAGAACAGATGGCCGTTCGTTCGCAGACTCAGTACAAGCAAGAGTACCTTGCTACGCTGTTCACTGCAGACACGCTCTATGGTGTTCAGGCTTTCCGGCCTGAAGCAGGATTCGTTTTGGCTGTAAACGACCTGTAATAGCTATTGAAAGGGGCAAGGTGAAACTTTCTTCCAAAAGAGAAAGCGTAGCCTTGCCTTTTTCTTATATATAAACCCATAGGGTATCTTGACAGTGACTGAAGATCGACTCTCAAGGATTGAAAATAAACTAGATAAGCTCACTGAAGCAATCTTGACCATTGCTCGTGTAGAAGAAAAAGTTCTTGCTTCTAATGAACGAATTGAAAAGATTGAAGATAGACTTGAGAAGCAAGAAGAAGCCCTTGGTGGGTTGATTTCTAAGGTTGCTGTAAATTCTAAGCAAGTCTCTATGTTTGAAAGAGCACTTTGGTTCTCTTTAGCAACCATTGTAAGTTTTGTCACATACTACGTAAAAGCAGCAGGCTAAAATGGCTAATTATTCTAAGACCACTAACTTTGGAACTAAGGACACCCTTCCTACAGGTGATTCCCAAAAGATTATTCGTGGTTCTGAATTTGATACTGAATTTGATAATATTGCTACTGCTATTACTTCTAAACTAGATTCTCCTGCTAGTTCTGCTAATGTAAATTTCTTGCAATCTGGTGCTACTGCTGTCTCAAGGACTGCTGAGAGCAAGCTGCGTGATGTGGTGTCGGTGAAGGATTTTGGGGCTGTGGGAGATGGCGTAACAGACGACATTCTGGCATTCACGAGAGCGCTTGCAACGGGCAAGGACGTTCTGGTGCCTGAAGGAACCTACAGGCTTGCGCCGACGGCGGTGCAAACCATTGCGAATTTGGGCGAACAGCTTATTTATGGAGAAGGAACGGCGACACTAAAGGTCGATCTTGCATCGAGCATTCAGCTTTTTGCATTTTATGGGCCGGTATCTCTAGAAAATCTTTCTGTTGATTTTAA
>Ga0208784_1000995_pt1 | contig 12387 bp, 19 predicted proteins | sample DEB19_08_DNA_FD_184531 | JGI IMG/M metagenome (GOLD analysis project Ga0208784, IMG submission 184531) | Aqueous microbial communities from the Delaware River and Bay under freshwater to marine salinity gradient to study organic matter... | ecosystem: Environmental > Aquatic > Marine > Coastal ...
TTACGACATTGAGCTTACGGACCAATACGTTTTACACCAATCGAACAATCCAATTCACGCCACCGCCCGCCAACGCGCCGAAGCTTTTTTGCGCACATCGGGGAAATGGAAGGAATAACACGATGAAAACAGCAAATGAATGGTGCAAAGAAAACGAGCAGGCTTGGGAGTCAGGCGACGGAGAAGCATGTAAACTGGTTGTAGTTGACGAAACTGTCATCAAACAAATCCAACTCGACGCCATGCGAGAAGGTATGAGGAGAGCTGCTAGTGTAAAGCTACCACCAGCTAATGGTGAGTTAGATTTTTGGCTTAAACACGATCAAGCTATTCTCTCCGCCGCTAACTCCCTCACCGACCAAGACATCGCCGCCACCACTGGCACAACACTTGCGAAGTAGACTATTGTGAGTGCTACGATTAAATATCGTGGCTGGCGTTTGCTAACTGGTCTTACGCAACAGCTTGGTAATATTGAATGCCTAAGCCTTTCTGGGGCAAATCGCAGCACTCACACACTTTCAAACTTTGCTCACATGGTAGACCGCTGGACACTATCACGTGAGCAATCAACAAACACAAACAAATCAGTTCAGCACAAACAACAAGCAAAACATATGAGCGAAGAAAACAACAACCCCTCGATGCAGGAAGTTCAGAATCCCTACGCTGGTCAGTTCGGCGTGCGGAATGGTGTGAAGGTTCCGTGGGCGGGCAAGGTCGTGGTGCGTGGTGCCAACAAGAACACCCCGTATATCACCCTCGACTTCAACGCGCTCGATGACAGCGCTTTCATCAAGGCTGTCGGCATCACGACTCTGCGTGAGTTGGTTGAGACCAAGATGAACGTCGCTGGTCGGGCGATGTGCAGCGAGATCATCGGCGAAGATCGCGAGAAGGCCGGATACACGGTCGATCAGTTCACCGCCGAAGAGTTCGCGTTGTTCCAAGACTGGGCCGACGGCAAGGTTGCCGATCGCACCCCGCTCGCGGATCTCCGCAAGAGCCTCAGCGATCTCGTGCTCAAGGGCAACCTCGAAGATCCCGAGGTTCTCATGCAGATCATGGATCTGCGCAAGGAGATCAACTCCCGCCAGCGCAAGTAATCGCCGCGTCGCGTTGCAGACAACTGCAACGTGTGCGAAACTCAGCCCATCAACGAGTGATCCTCGTTGGTGGGTTTTCTTTTGCACACAGCGTCGTTGGCACAGAACTTGCTTTATTCTCCTCGCCGAGCAGTTCGTATTCTAGCATACGAATGCAACTTACAAATGTTACTCTCGAATACGCTCCTACAATGTTCACTTCGATGTGTAGACTACGCGCATCCATTCCGCTACAGCGCACGTTATACGTATCGTGTGCATGCGATGTGGTTGGACACAGGTGAAACGATAGATTCCGAAGCAATCGGCGGCGATGTTGATGAGGCTCTGCTTTGGTGGAAGAAGACGTATGGAGATGCGAAGCTGCTGCATCTGATCATGATCGATCCTCGACCGATACATGATATGAACGCAGGCGGTGATGCGAAAACGAAAACTCTCTCAGCAAAACGAAACACACAATCAACTATGACAGACCACGAATGGGGAAGAAAGGTTAATTGCACAGACGCACAGACAGGCCGCATCGGTTTGTTTGCGCTACTCAGACTGATTGCGAATCAGTATGGACTAGGCACAGGTTACGTCAACGAGTTCGAAGACTCGTCGATTCTTGCAGCACTACGAGAGGCTGATCCCGAGATGCGGCATTGGCATCTTGAGATCAAACGCAGCGGACGCATCGACGTGCCAGATGTCTACGTAATCTGGCGGCGCAAGGAGTGGAACGAGTCGTACGAGAAAGTCAAGCACGACGAAGTTCGCAAGGAGGTTTTGTTTGCGAACGAGCAAGAGTATCAGGCCGCCAAGAAAATCGTCATCGACTTCTTCCTCGAAGTGTTTGACGGTAACCGCAAGGTGGCTGAGACAATGTTCGCGCCGATGGCAAATGACCACAAGAAACTCATAGCGAAAGCCAACACAATCAAAGCAACTCTTGAGAAAGTGAAGACGAAATGAGCACCCCCAACACACCACCACAGAAGACCGGCTTGCAGTCTGTGCTGCACGGCGGCCGCACATGGGCAACACAGAGTGACGAAGCTAAGGCACGCTTTGCAACGAAGGCATTCGAAGCATCGCTGCAAGCTCTGCGATTTGCATTCGCCGCCGGTCGAACCACAACACTCCACGCCATATGCAACATCCTGAAGATCGAACCAGTCGGACCGGATCGTCACGTCTCAAAGGAGGAACTGAACACTCTAGTTCTGGCAGGACGCGAAGCATTGGCGAAGCGATTAGCTGGTTCACCAGCACCTACGACCCAGACGGACGCACCGAAGTCTGCGACTACTGTGGTCGTCGAAACTCCATCCGCAACACCACCTACACCCAAACCGGACACTTCGCCTGCACCGGCGGCTGTTACGTCTGAGTCAACGTCGGCAGATGATCAAGGTGACGATGCGATACCGTTGCCTGAGTTGCTAGCGAACAAGAAGGTTCAACCATTCGGATTCCAAGTGCGCAAGACTCGTGAGTTGTTGCGCAACATCACGATCAACAAGCATCGTGCGAATCTATTGCTGTCGCAGACTGGTAGCGGCAAGACGTTCATGCTTGGTGCGATGATGGCCGCGCTCAAACGCATGAAGTTCTTCGATGATTATGCTGGAATGTATCCGATGCTCTACGTGACGAAGGCTTCGATCGTCGAACAAACCACAGGTGTTTTGCAGTCATGCTTTGGACTTGATGATCTCGACGTGATGGTCACGAACATCGAACAGCTTCGCTCGACAATCGGCCGCGTCTTCATCCAAGAGGAAACGGTCATCGTGCAAGGGCAAGAGCACATCGTGTTCAAGTGGCGACCACGTAGTTTGCCACGCTTGATTATCTGGGACGAATCGCAGATCCTTAAGAACATCGACTCGACACAGTCGCGTATTGCTCAGGCGCTGAACGACATTAACACTGTGACACACGGGCCAGAAGCTGATCGTGTGGTGCAAGTGTTCTCAAGTGCAACGCCGTTCATGCGGCTTATCGAAACCAAATGTTTCGCGGTTGCAACCCGAGCGGAGATCATTGAGATATGAGAAAGCACGAACTGATGTTAGTCGCGGCTGCATTGTTCATCCTTGGTGGTGCATTTTTAGATACGCCGGGATCGAAGAACCTTGGGGCGGCGATGATGATGGTGTCAGTTGGCTCGATTGCGTATGCATTGACATCACAGTACTTTGATGACAACAAGTAACACAACACAAACACATGCCAGCAAAACTAACTAACGCATCATGGGCGCCTTGGGCTGCGGCTATTGCAGCACCAGCATCACCACTCGACTACAATCCTCCAGCGATGGAGCGTTTCATCCGCACGATGAAGCCGTACATCGTTGATGTCAAGGGTGTACGTCCCAAGTTTCCTGCACGCAATCGCGTGCGCAAGATCTCGTTCGACAACGAAGATCAACGCAAGCAATACAATCTCGCATGGGAACGATACGAACGTGAGATGATCCTGCTCAAGGGCGGCATGAAAGAACTCGGACACTTTCAGCAGCTCGTTGCGATGATGAAGTTCTCGCAGGCCGCCGAGTTGATCCGACACGAATTCTTCGCACGCGAGATGGACCGCATTATCCGCGATGGCAAAGCCGCCGTGCTCGCGGTAAAGTTCAAGGAGACCATCGCGGCAACGGTTAAACTTCTCGTGACCAAATATGGTTACAGCCGCGACGACATCTCAATCATCTGGGGTGGTATGGGCGGCACGTTCACTGCAGACGGCAAGGTCAAGTTGCGTGAGAAGCGTGTGCCTGAGAATGTCTGGGCGGCCTTCGGTCCTGATGACATCGAGATGCTCAAGACACTCAACATCCGTGTCATCGTGACCAAAGCTGGCGACGATAAGACCGTCGTCAAAGAGATCGAATTGTCAGCGGAGCTTGACGAGCGTGACAAACTCACAAAAGCTGGACTCAAATCTGTTGGTGCGAAAGATCTGAACGAGCTGCGGCTTGGCAATCAGAACGCACGCAATCGTCAGCTTGAGATTGATCGCTTTCAGACTGGCAAAACTAAGTGCGTGATGTTCACGTTCAAAGCTGGTGGTGTTGGCTTGTCGCTGCATCACCACGACAACACGTGCCTGCCGCGCGAGTCTATCATTGCGCCATGTTACAGTGCAATCGAGATGGTTCAAGGTCTAGGTCGTGCGCCGCGTCTCACGTCGTTGAGCGAGACAATCCAGTCGATGATCTTCTACAAAGGTACCATCGAAGATCACATCGCAGACAAGGTGAGCGAGAAGCTCATGTGTTTGCGTGAGGTTGTGCGTCAACGTGAGTCGTGGGAGGACGTGATCGTCAATGCCGCCGAGAAAGACCTCAAGGATTTCGGTGACGGTGATGGCGATGAGATCACACGTGAGGTGATCGACGACGGCAGTGCCAATGATGAGGCTGGTGAGGATGACGACGAGGAGCAACAGCAATGAAACTGATCCTCAATCTACGCAACGCACAGTCAGCAACGTGCGGCTGGATGAATGAGTACAATCATGTCGTATGGGGTGAGCGCAAACCAGAGCGAACATTCCTTGGTACGACTGCACATCCTGATCGTCCTGTCGAGCAACACGACAAGTGGCGATTCTTCGTGCGACTCAACTACGGTTGGGCGCAGTTCTATACAGTTGTCGGCGACCGGGCGGCGGCTATCTGGAAACTTTGGAAAGGTACACACTTAAACAACGCAACAAACAATGAGCAACGACGCAAACGTAAATCAACCAAGACCAAACATGGGCGGCAACTTGAACTTCTTCCGTGAGGCACAAGCCGCCGCACTTGCTGCGCGCTTACGGACCGCGCGAGAATCGAGCGCATCGGCAGCCAACACAAAGCAACAGAGCATCAATCTGTTGCGCGCAGAGAATCTGATCACCGATCAGGAAGCTCGCAAACTTGAGCGACAGATCGAACCTGTTGTCAAGACGCAGGAACCGACACAGTTGCAACCCGGTCAGCCAGCAATGCGTGCGCTTGATCGGTTTGTCACGTGTGACCCTGATCTGTTGCAGATGAAGGAGCAAGTGAAAGTACTTGCAACAGTCAATCATCCGGTGCTCATCCGTGGTGACAGCGGCACAGGCAAAGAGCTTATCGCTCGTGCATTGCACGGCAATCGCACTGGCCCATTCGTCGCAATCAACTGCGCCGCCATCAGCGCCAACCTCATCGAGAGCGAGCTGTTCGGACACGTCAAAGGTTCGTTCACTGGCGCATTCAACGATCGTGCTGGCTTACTGCTACGTGCAACAAGTGGCACAGCGTTTCTCGATGAAGTCGGTGACTTACCATACGAGCTGCAAGCCAAGCTGTTGCGAGCCATACAGAATCGTGTGGTGCGCCGCGTCGGCTCAAACGAGGATGAGATCATTAACTGTCGTATAGTCTCAGCTACGCACGTCGGTATCGAAAGCGAGTTGAACGATAGATTCAGGCTTGACTTGTACTATCGTCTTAGCACGTTCGTGCTTGATCTCAAGCCAATGAAGGATCGCACACGCGAAGACTTCGAGTTGATTGTCGCATACTTCAAAGGTGATGCCGATGACGTTGATCGTTTGTGGAATGCACGTGCGCGTATGCACGGTAACTTCCGCAACATCGAACAATACTTCATTCGTAAGCAGGTGCTTGGAGTGTTGTCATACTGATGGCACTTACAATTGTGGCATACGAAATGCTTATATGACTGTTACCTACAATTTATGTCTCCAACCATAACACCAGCCGCATTCCTCAAGGATGAACTTCCCACGCAACGTGGGCAAGTCAGGAAAATTGACGGCACTAATCGCTACGGTGATCGACCGCCAGCGTACTACAACGAAGCCTTCGCCAAAGGTTTGTTGCCAACGCTGTTGGACATGATTCGCACGCGGCAAGATAAAGAGATTCTGCGTGATCGCGTATCGACTGACACGTGCTATCAGCGTGTGCATCAAGCTTTCGCGTATGCTGTGGATCATCTTGATTCGGGCGGCGTGCTTGAGAAACTACGACAAGAGACGAAGCTGCGGCGAACGCCGCGTGGTATCGTGATCTGTTTCCTTGAGAACGCGTCGCGATATGATCGGCAAGCGCACGTGCATAACGTCGCACGGATGGATGCGTTCAAGGTGCGCGATGCGATCAGCGTCAACTGGCGTCTCGAAGTGAACACCTTCATCGAAGACACAGATCGCAAAGAGTTGCGGCTGGTCGATGGGTTTGCGTTGACGCCGCAAGAGCAGAGCGAGCTTCGCGCTCTGGTCGCACTCGTGCCGCCGGATGTCGAGCCGATCAATGTTGTCAAGCTCGATGGGTTCACGATTCACCTGCGTCGTGGAGTTTAATTATGACCATCGAACAGCTACTCGACTTGCCGCCCGAGGGGCTGGAGGCTCTGACTGATTCGCAACTTGTAGAGATGCTGGGCAAGTACTTCGCAGTGACTCGGCCCAAGTCAGACATCAAGGTGCTAACTCCGCAATCAGTTGGACGCAAGCCAGCAACCGGCGGCTCATCTCTTCCTCGACTGTCGCAACGCACGTTGCTTGACAGGATTCTAAGTGATCCGAACATGACGCCAGAGAAACTCAAGACCATGAAAGAGTTGATGAAATGAATCCTACCAGTAAACGCCACATACGACTTAACTCGTCTGCCATACGGCACTCAGCTTGTACACGTAAGGTTAGCTTTGTGCTGCAAGGTTATCACGAAGTTGCTACACCCAACGACATCGTCTTCGGTAACTGCTTTCACGATTTTGTCGCAGAGTATCGACGCAACGGACAAGAGTTCAACAAAGCCCTGACCAAAGGTTGGGAGTTTCGAGCCACTGTACCACGCATCTTCACGAAGTTTCGCAAAGATTATCTCAACGACTTTGCGTACTTCAAGCAGGTCTGTTTCTTGTGGTCAATGGAACACTCATCGTGGAAGACTGTTGAGATCGGTGGTAAGCCATGCGCTGAACTCGGCTGGCTCATTCCATTCTACACAGGCGAACACGTTGACATCTCGCTATGCGGTACGATTGACGACATCTGTGTGCATCGAGATAATCCCGGTGCAGTAGCGATTCGTGACTACAAGACGACGAGTGCGACAGATGCGCAAGACTACTTCGGTAAGTATCGCTTGTCATCGCAGCTGATCACGTACTACTACGGTCTGTCTCGCTCATGTGAGCGCGCTCGTCTAGCAAAACCAGACAGTGAGTTGGCCGCGATCTGGCTAGATGCGCAAAGCAGACACGTGTTCATCGAGGGATTGTTTCTCAACCCTGATCCATTCAAGGTCAAGTTCCAGACGAGTGATGCATTCGAGATCGATCCGAATCGAGTTGTCGAATACGAGTCACTCGTGCTCGATCTATGCCGCCGACTTGATCGACCGGCTGATCATGTGTTCTTACCGGAAGGTCTAGTGACTCGTGCCTGCGAGTCGGAAGGATATGGTCGCAAGTGCAGCTTCTTCGAAGTCTGCGCGGCCAACTCCAAGGAAGACAGTGCAATGATGTTGCAGTCAATGTTTGCGAAAGATGAAGAATACAATCCACTACTAGCATGAACTCAGACAAACTACACAAACTAAACGAAGCAATACGTGACGTCGTCGAAGACATCGAAGCCGGACGCGGCCTGTTCACTCCAGCCACACGCGAGTGGATGGTTGAGGTTTTGGCCGACAGCATCATTCGCCGCACGGCGAAGTTCTGCAAAGGTCAGCAAGAACACGGCGGTGATTTCCTGACGAAGGAGATGAAGATCGTCGGGATGATCCAAGAAGAATCTGATGATTCATTCTGGTACTTCGAACGCTTCAAGCTCGACGTGCAGAAGATGCTCGACCGTTACGCTCAACACAAGAAACTTCAATCAAATAACAAATGATCACACTACCAACAGCACCATCACCCGCATCACACACCAACCCTAAACTAATGCTGCTCTATGGGCCGCCCAAAGTTGGCAAAACCACGGCGCTCTCGCAACTCGAACAGTGTCTCATTCTCGACTGCGAGGACGGTTCTGATTATATCACCGCTCTCAAGCTCAAGATCAACTCGTTCGAAGAACTCCGCGAAGCGTGCAAAGCTGTTCGTGATGCGAAGTGTCCGTATAAGTATGTAGCAGTTGACACGATCACGCGTGTCGAAGACTGGTGCGAGAAGTATGCGACTGCTCTGTACAAGCAGAGTGTCATCGGCAAGTCATTCACTGGACAGACTGTGCTTGAGTTGCCACAAGGTAGCGGATACTTCTGGCTGCGTCGAGCCTTCGATGAAGTCATGATGATGTTGCACAATCTTGCACCGCACGTCATTCTCGTCGGACATCTACGTGAGAAGTTCATCGGCGGCAAAGACGCGAAGGTTGATAGTGTTGTGTCGTCGAAGGATCTCGATCTCACTGGCAAGATCAAGCAGATCGCTTGTTCGCGCAGTGACGCAATCGGATACATCTATCGTAATCACGAGGATGGATTCAAGTTGTGGATCTCGTTCGAGAGCAATGAGCAAGTCAACTGTGGTTCGCGTTGTGGTCATCTGAAAGGCCGCAAGCTCGCGCTCAACTGGAAGGAGATCTACAAATGAACACCCTCATCGTTGTTAAGTCGCAGGCTGACGCTGTGTTAGCAGAAGATATCGCAACGGTTGTCGAAAAGCGGATGATTGATCGTGAGGCTGACGTCAAACAGTATGCGCTATCCTACATGGTCGCCAACCCTGTCATCCTCAAAGATCTGCGCAACACGGTTGCCAGAACTTCTGACGCTTACTATCGTTCACTCAACCCAACAATGCAGCGAAAGTTGCGCAGCATATTCGCACGCATCATAACAATTTCCGCCTAGTGGCGGCGAGGCTGGTATCCTTACTACTAAAAACAAACAAAGCAAAAACAAACAAGTAACACATATGAGCAACATCCTGAAACCCGAAGCCATCGACGCATCCCAACCTGAACAACTCAACAGCCGTGTCAAATTGCCGCAGGGCAACTACGTGATTCGCTGCAAGAAGGTTGACTTCAGCTTCTCGCGCAAGGCTGGCAACCCCATGTTCGTTCTGACGTGGGAGATCTGCAAGCCTGAGACGATCAAGGTTGCTGGCAAGGTCTACTCGATCGCTGGTGTCGAACTGCGCAAGCAGTATCTGACACTGACGCCCGATGCAGTGAAGCGCACGTTCGAGCTGCAAGCCATGCTCGGATTGGAGCAACGCGTCGACATCGACAACCCGATGGAAGACGGCATCAAGTTCGAAGGCGCAGTCGTGAATGCGATCTGCGGCAGCGACGAATACATCAAGCGCGCTGATCTCACTGATGATGAGATCGCCGCTGGCAAGCGTCCGGAAGAAGCCGCCGCGTTGACCTACGAGGACGGCTCACCGGTGAAAGGTTACACTCGGGAACTCGTGCAGATTCTGCAGAAGTCCAGTGTGGCTGTCGCTCCTATGTCGAGCGGTTCGCTGTAACAAGCGTCACGTGATTATGTAATCCTGTCTGGCTATTGGCGACGCACCACGTCAGTAGCCAGCAGGGATTGCAGAATAACAAAAGGAACCACATGAATGAACATCTATTGACAAAAATAACTGTGCTGATCGAGAAGCTGGGCGGCGAATCCAAGGAAGCTTTTTATGTCTATCTCGGATATGAAATAGTTTCGATGGTAGTTGTAGCAGTGACCGTCTCGATATGCGTTAAGCGTGTGTTGAGTTTCTTTGCTGCGGGTAGGGCAGCGGTTGTGTTCGAGCGAGATATCGCTAGAGCCGCTAACAAAGAGCTGGTGTATGGCGACTTTGGGAACTACATGCGTGATGACGATAAAAATGCAGTGATTGAACTAGTCCGTAAAAACTCATCCAAATAATCCATATGACACCATCTGAATATCAAGAACTGGCGGCTAAGACCGAAGCTCCAATCGACAAGGCTATCGTCATGCTCAACGGCAAACGTCAAGCGCGTTTGTTACACGGAGCACTGGGATGCTCAACAGAAAGTGGAGAGCTTCTCGATGCGTTGAAGAAGCACATCTTCTATCAGAAGCCACTTGACGCTGGCAACCTATTCGAGGAGTGCGGTGATATCATGTGGTATGTTGCAATCATCTGCAACGAAATGCAGTGGCCGCTTGAGGAAGTGATGGCGGCTAACATTCGCAAGCTTCAATCGCGGTACCCGAACAAGTTCACGCAGAAGGATGCGGTGCAACGTGATCTCTTTGCGGAGCAGCAGGCGATGGGTGGAGATGGCAAGCTGTGAGCACTCCAACAAAAAGTCTACGCCACAAACCTAAGCTGGTTTATTGCGGCCTGACAATCGTGTTATCGAACCCTTCGCGGTTTGACACTCACGAATTGTTGACCGGATCGGCCGGCTCATGGTTTCTTGATACGCTACGCAAGGTGTCGGGTGGCAAGATATTGCGCTTTCATTGCGACATTCGCACGTCGAACACGCGTGATGAAGGTCTATTGCCTGACACGAAAGTTGTGCTATGCCTCGGTGAAGTTGCACAGCACGAATGGTTCGCGTCACAGAACGAACTCAAAGCACAGCGAGGTTCGCCGCATGTCGGCGCGGACGGCACGATTTATATCTCATCTTTTGCGCCTCAAGATGCATGCGATCACCAAGCATATGAACAACGACTCAACGCTAACTTTAGGGGAACTCGTGACGATGATGAAGAAGCCGACGATAGCGAGGCTAAAGGTCACAAGGGAGCGACAAAGCGAACCAACTACAAGTTCTGGCTCGGAATGGATATCGCCAAAGCAATTCGCATTCTCAGATCCGGCCTTAACCGAGGGGTTCAATCAAGCATTGTTAAGTATCCGCTTGCTGAACGGATTATATCTGAACTACAAGGCACGAAGAATTCTACGCTCTATCTGGACATCGAAACCTTGTTCGATCGAAGCCTTACATGCGTGGGCTTCGCGTTTGAGAACCGCCCCGTTATCGTCTTTCCGATACGGCGGTACCACGGTGGACTCGCCTACGAGTTACATGCAACGTGCCGGATTATGGCTGCACTTGGCACAGCCATGCGAGACAATCTGACTGTGACTCACAATGGTCACGCATTTGATTGGCTCGTTCTCGCGCACCACTATCGTGTTCCGTTTGGCAGGCGGCTATACGACACGATGATCGCGCACAATCGTTGCTGGCCTGAGGCTGAGAAATCGCTTGGGCATTGTCTGTCGCTCGAAACCGATGAGCCTTATCACAAGGACGACGGTGTGTTTGATCCGCACAACTCACAGCAGGAAGAACAGTTGTGGGACTACAACGCGAAAGACGTTCATGCGTTGCGTTTGCTGAAGGCCGCATACGACAAGCACAGCGCAGAAGATCCTGGACTTGGAGCGAGCATTGCACAAGGTCAGTCGATGATCTATCCGTATATGCTTGCGACGCTAAAGGGTGTTCGTGCTGACGAGCAGCGTGTGCAAGAGATAGTGTCGTACAATGACCGCGTGCTAACGCAATACATTCGCATCGCAAAGATCCTGATGGGGCCAGATCAGTACGCGGCTTTGCAGGGCAAGAGCGAGGCGGGCTTTCTGTCTTCACCTAAGCAGGCGGCTAAGTATTTCTACGAGATTCAAGGATACAAGTGTCCGCACAAGACTGACACTGGTGAGGATGCAGTGGATGTGAAGGCGATGCTCAAGCTAGCAATCAGTCTCAAGAAGAAGGGCGTCGAGAATCCGCTGATACCGTTGCGACTCGCGTATGCTGAGGTTCGCAAAGAGACTTCGACTTTAGCGAGATGGAATATGTGGCCTGAGAAAGCTTACGTGATATGACCCAACCATTTCGAGTACCTCACACACTGACACGAGCTTTTGTGCTTTCACGCGCAAACGACACGGTATTTCTCGTGGGCGGCACGGTGAACAAGATCAGGACATCTGGTGAGTCAGCAGAGTTTGATGGATGTCCGAATGTATTCTTCGTTCCGATCAAGATCAAGTGTTGCATGGACACGGCGGCCTTCTTCGATGACGACCAGATGCATCGTGATCTGTTTCAGTGGCAACTCGAACAGGCCGCCCACGAACTCGAACAGTTCGTTCGCGAGCGAAACGCTAAGCACGTTGTGCCTGACCCGAACATCGCTAAATCTAATTGGGCAGGGCCAATGCATCTGAGGTCGCCGAAGTGCAGACGTATGCTAGACGAGTGGCTTGCATTGGTTGCAACTCCGTACGAGATTGACTACACATTTAAGGTGACACCGCAATGAACC
>Ga0208784_1000998_pt1 | contig 12353 bp, 6 predicted proteins | sample DEB19_08_DNA_FD_184531 | JGI IMG/M metagenome (GOLD analysis project Ga0208784, IMG submission 184531) | Aqueous microbial communities from the Delaware River and Bay under freshwater to marine salinity gradient to study organic matter... | ecosystem: Environmental > Aquatic > Marine > Coastal ...
AGCCAAACATTACAGAAGTTAAAGAAATCTTTGCTCTCTTCGAATTCAAAACTATGTTCTCTAGATTCACGGAAGCGCTTAAACACTTTGCAGATATCAACTTTGCTTCTGTTGAATCGTCAAGTTTGAACACTGCTGGCGAATCAGAGGCGCAATCTGAGATAGTTGCGACGATTGAAACTTGCGAAACCGCCAAGCAAGCCATCGCTGCGTTGCAAAAAAACGAAATATCAGATTTGGCTGCGGCTTGGATTGGTGATCCAGGGAGATCTGAGCTTTTGGGTCTTGCTGTGGTTGACGATATAAAGCAGAACAAAGTTTTTTGGATCCCCACAAAAATTTTGGTGTTGCCTGATGTAAAGAAAGTTATCGCCGGCGGTTTTAAGTTTCGGGGTCACAACGTTAAGCCGATATTGCGAAGTCTTTTGAACTTGGGTATTGACCTTAAAGAAATGGTTCTTGATACTGCGATTGCCGCTTACCTTCTCGACCCATCAGAATCGCGCTACGAGATCAAGCAGGTTGTCTCTAGGTATCTCGGTATTGACATCGCTTCGACCGATTCGAAGTCGCAAGATGGCCAACTCAATTTTGACGAGCCCGATTCGACAAGCGTTGCTAGTTCTGTCGCTGCGACAGAGTCGATTGGCGTTGGTCTTGTTGCGTCGGTGATGCTGAAAGCCCTTGAAAGTCAAAAGTTGATGAGTCTCTATTCGGAAATTGAACACCCATTGGTACGAGTTTTAGCACGGATGGAATTTCTTGGCGTTGAGGTGGACAAAAAGCAGTTGAGCGAGATAAACAATCGTTTGACAGCCGAATGCACGGCACTAACGAAAAAGCTGCATGCTGTGGCCAACCAAGAATTCAATTTGAATTCGCCCCTGCAATTGCGAAAGATTCTTTACGAAGACAAGAAGTTGACACCTGGAAAGAAAAACAAAACCGGACCAAGCACCGATGCAGCAACACTTGAAAAGATCAAGGATCAATGGCCCGAATTTATCGAGCCGTTACTTGAGTATCGCGAAGTCGAGAAGTTGCGATCGACGTACGGTGAAGGTCTATTAAGTGTTGTTGAAGCTGACAGCCGAATTCACGCAACTTTCAATCAGACCGTTGCACGAACCGGTCGTTTGAGCAGTGATCAGCCAAACCTTCACAACATTCCTGTACGAAGCGAACAAGGAAAAGTTTTCAGGACTGCATTCGTTCCCCGCAAGGGTTGCGACTTTTTAGTAGCCGACTACAACCAAATTGAATTGCGGTGTATCGCGCATCTCGCTAACGACCCCGGATTGATTGACGCGTTCAATAAAAACATCGACATTCATAACGTCACGGCTGCAAATGTATTCGGCGTTGCAACTGACAAGGTCACGAGTGATCAACGATCTAAAGCGAAAATGATTTCGTATGGTTTGGCATATGGCATGGAGGCCTATGGCCTTGCACAAAGACTTGCAATTGGCGTAAGTGAAGCGAGCGAAATTCTGGACGCCTACTTTGCTGCGTTTCCACGAGTCAAGAAATATATGGATGAGACAGTTGAAGAAGCACGAAAACGTGGTTACACAGAAACTTTGTTTGGTCGCAGACGATCTATCCCTGAATTACAAAATCCCAATTTCCGAATTCGGCAGATAGGTGAGCGACAAGCAATGAACTCGGGCATTCAAGGCTTGGCAGCCGATATTTTCAAGGTTGCAATTGTTCGGCTCGATCAGGCGCTAGAAGAGGGCGGTTTTGACTCGCGATTGGTCTTGCAGGTCCACGACGAGGTGATCGTTGAAGCAGTTAGGTCAGAGCACGAAAGAGTTGAGGCGCTGGTGCGAGATTCAATGATGAAGGCGGCCAAATTGGCGGTGCCTCTCGAAGTCAATTTGGCTTGGGGTGACAGTTGGGCGTCGGCGAAAGCCTGATTTTCCGGCCAGAAAACCACCGTCGCAGATAGGCTGAAGCGTCCTATCCACCTCTCCTATCCACCGAAAGTAATAACAGTGTCAACAACTCAAATGATGTCGAGCCCAGAAATGGGAACATTCGACGCAGAAGGCAATTACACCCCGCGCAAAGTTACAGAACGAGATGTTTCGTTCGCAGACTCGATCAACGAAACGATTGTCGAGCTCAAAGAAGGAAAGCTAGTCACCGGCACCGTCGTGCGCATTACCCGCGATGAAGTTTTAGTCGAAATCGGTTACAAGACCGAAGGCGTCATTTTGAATCGTGAACTTTCGATTCGCCACGATGCAGACCCAAATACGATCGTCAAATTGGGCGACAAGATCGAAACCCTTATTCTCACACTCGAAGACAAAGAAGGCCGTCTGTTGCTTTCAAAGAAGCGCGCGCAATATGAGCGTGCTTGGGGCGACATTGAAGCAATCAAAAATGCTGATGGCACAGTTGAAGGCCTCGTCATCGAAGCAGTTAAGGGCGGCTTGATCGTAGATATCGGTTTGCGCGGCTTTTTGCCAGCTTCGCTTGTTGAATTGCGTCGCGTGCGCGATCTTGCGCCGTATCTTGGTCAGCGAATCACTGCAAAAATTCTTGAACTTGATCGTCAACGCAACAACGTCGTGCTTTCGCGTCGTGCATTGCTTGAGGAGAGTCAAAAAGGTACACAGACAGATTTCCTCGAAAATATCGCGGTTGGCGAAGTTCGCACGGGTCGAATCTCGAGCGTCGTCGCATTCGGAGCGTTTGTTGATCTCGGGGGCATGGACGGATTGATCCATGTTTCTGAGCTTTCATGGAAGCACGTCGACAATCCGGGCGCAGTCGTCAAGATTGGCGATGAAGTCTCGGTCAAAGTGCTTGAAATCGATCGTGAACGAGATCGAATCTCACTCTCGTTGAAAGCGACGCAGCAAGATCCGTGGCAAGAGTTTGCATCAAGTCACCAAGTTGGTCAGTTGGTTTACGGTCGAGTTACAAAACTTGTGCCATTCGGTGGTTTCGTGCAAGTTGGTGACGGCATTGAAGGTCTCGTTCATATCTCAGAAATGTCGACACATCATGTTGAGGCCCCTGAGCAGGTTGTCACACCAGGTGAAGAGCTTTGGGTGAAGATTATTGATCTTGACCTTGCTCGTCGTCGAATTAGCTTGTCAATCAAGCAAGCTGCTGAAGGCGGAGAACTTGCCGAAGAATATCGCGGTCAGTTTCAGACCGACGATCAGGGCAACTGGGTCAGCGGTGATGATTCAACGCGAGAGTCGGCATGGGCCGAGTTCTTTGATCCAAATGCTGCACCTGCAGACGCAACCAAGACAACTGAAGAACCAAGCGCTGGCTGATTAAAAATTCAGTTTTAGATACGGTGAGTATCTGATGATTCTCATTGGACTAACCGGTGGCATTGGTTCGGGTAAATCTGAGGTTGCCCGTCTACTGACAGCTCGTGGAGCCGAGGTGATCGATGCCGACTTAATCGTGCGCGAATTGCAACAGCCTGGCGCTGAAGTTTACGAGAAGATGGTTGAGCTGTTCGGCCCGGAGGTGGTTGGTGCAGACCGTGCTTTGGACCGTGCAGCAATTGCCAAAAAAGTTTTTACCGATGAATCATTGTTGAAAACCCTTAATCAATTGATTCATCCGATTGTTCGTCGTGTTATGAACGAAAGAGTCGAAAGCTTTCGCAGCACAGACAAGGTAGTCGTTCTTGATATTCCGTTGCTTGTCGAAAATCCACGCGAAGGACTCGATGGCGTGCTCGTTGTCGATCTTGATAGTGAACTTGCCGTTAGGCGTTTAGTTGAGCAACGAAACATGAATGCCGACGACGCTCGAGCACGAATTGCCAAACAGGCGACACGCGAGCAACGTCTAGCTTTAGCAAATCATGTCATTGATAACTCGGGTGATCGCGATGAGTTATCGCGAAAAGTTGATCTTGCATGGTCGTGGATCAAATCGCTGAAATGATCGACCGCAAATTTGTCGTTGAATCTCCGTTTAAGCCAGCAGGTGATCAACCCGAGGCGATTGCAAAGCTCGCCGCCGGCGTTAATCGCGGTGACCGATTTCAAACATTGTTGGGCATTACCGGCTCAGGTAAATCAGCAACGATCGCATGGACGATCGAGCAGGTACAACGACCGACATTGATCTTGGCACCGAATAAATCTCTCGCGGCACAGTTAGCCCAAGAGATGCGAGAATTTTTTCCAAACAACAGAGTTGAATACTTCGTTAGTTATTACGACTACTACCAGCCTGAGGCGTATATCGCGTCGAGCGACACATTTATTGAAAAAGATTCATCGATCAACGATGAGATTGATCGCCTAAGACATTCGGCAACCGCAGCGTTGTTGACTCGACGCGACACAATTGTTGTCGCTTCGGTCAGCTGTATTTACGGCATGGGTGACCCTGGCGAGTATCGCGGAAATCTTCTTGAACTGCACACCGGCGTTGATTACGACCAGAGAAGTATCTTGGCACGACTCGTAGAACTTCAATATGACCGCAATGACATGACACTTGGTCGAGGAAACTTTCGAGTGCGGGGCGACACGATTGAGGTGCATCCGGCATACGACGAAACCGTGACACGGTTTGAGATGTTCGGCGACACGGTTGAGAGAATCACCGTGGTTGACCCGGTTACTGGCGAGACACTTCGTGACTTGAGTGAAGTAGTGATCTTTCCGGCGACACACTACGTTGCTGGCGAAGAGCGAATGCGCGTCGCTATGGCGAACATAGAAATAGAACTTGCTGCACAATTGAAAATATTCGAATCGCAAAACAAGCTCTTAGAGGCTCAGCGCATTCGCATGAGAACGATGTTCGACCTCGAGATGATGAAAGAAGTGGGTTATTGCAACGGCATCGAGAACTATTCGATGCATATTGACGGCCGACAACCAGGAGAGCCGCCGTTTACTCTGCTCGACTACTTTCCGAAAGATTATTTACTTGTCATTGACGAGAGCCATGTCGCAGTTCCGCAACTTCATGGGCAGTTTGCTGGTGATAGGAGTCGAAAACAGACATTGGTTGAACATGGCTTTCGACTTCCATCGGCAATGGATAATCGTCCGTTGCGGTTTGAAGAAACGATGGAGCGTTTGAATCAATGTATTTTTCTCTCGGCGACACCTGCGAAATTTGAAATTGAACTCAGTGACCAGGTTGTTGAACAGATTGTTCGTCCGACGGGGCTAATCGACCCAGAAGTAATCGTTAGACCAACAAAAGGTCAGATCGATGACTTGATTGAAATGATTAAGTCAAAGACAGCTCAAGGTGACCGAACTCTCGTGACTACCTTGACAAAAAAGATGTCCGAAGACCTGTCTGAATATCTAATTGAACAAGGTCTTCGAGTCAGGTATTTGCACTCGAATATCGACACCATCGAGCGAATTGAGATCTTGAGAGCGTTGCGGCTGGGCGAGTTTGACGTTTTGGTTGGCATCAATCTATTGCGCGAAGGTCTCGACCTACCAGAGGTTTCACTTGTTGCCATTCTCGATGCCGACAAGCAGGGTTTCCTTCGTAGTCAGACGTCTTTGATTCAGATGATTGGACGCGCGGCTCGAAATGTCGACGGTCAGGTAATTATGTATGCCGATAACCGAACAGATGCAATGGAGTATGCGATCTCTGAGACTGCACGGCGCCGACAACTGCAGATCGCCTACAACTTAAAGCACGGCATTGACCCGCAAACCGTGCGCAAGGCGATTGGCGACATATTGTCGGTATTGCGACCGAGCAACACCGCACCAATGCCCGGTAAAGGAAAGCGAAAAGACCACGAACGCGACAAGGTTGTTCGCGAGCTTCGGGCTCTTCCAGAAAGTGAACTGGCACGCCTAATAATGACCCTTGAAGAAGAAATGAATTTGGCTGCCGAAGAACTGAAATTTGAGTATGCCGCACGTCTCAGGGACGAAATAAAAGAACTCAAGCGCGAGTTACGAGATGCCCACTAACACTTTGTAGCCTGCCTGTGATGGCAAATCAGATAGTTGTGCGTGGTGCTCGCGAGCACAATCTAAAGAACATAAGTGTCGAGCTACCTCGCGACAAGTTAATCGTGTTGACTGGGCTCTCGGGTTCGGGTAAATCGAGCCTGGCATTCGACACGATTTATGCCGAAGGTCAACGTCGATATGTCGAGTCGCTTAGTTCTTATGCGCGTCAATTTCTAGGACAAATGGACAAGCCTGATGTTGATTTGATTGACGGTTTGTCGCCAGCGATTTCAATCGATCAAAAGTCATCTTCTCGCAATCCGCGATCAACAGTTGGCACGATTACTGAGGTCTACGACTATTTGCGGCTTTTGTATGCACGCATCGGAGTTCAGCATTGCTCGCGTGACATGACGCGACTTTCGCGGCAGACCCCTCAACAGATTGTTGATCGAATTATGAAGTTCGACGAGGGCACTCGCTTTCAGATATTGGCGCCGGTAGTTCGCGGCAGAAAAGGCGAGTACGACACTTTGTTGCAAGAACTCGCATCGCAGGGCTTTTCTCGTGCTCGAGTTGACGGCGAAGTGGTTGAGATCAGCGAGTTTCTTAAAAAGCCAACAAGATTGGCGAAATATGAACAGCATCAGATCGATATTGTTGTTGACCGCTTGGTTCGCCGCGACGGTATTACGCGCCGGTTAACCGACTCGCTTGAAACCGCATTGCGCTTGGCAAACGGTGTGGCCGAGATTGAGATTGTCGATGGTGGAGAGCCGATCACTTTTAGTCAGCACTTGGCCTGTCCGAAGTGCGGTGATAGTTACGAAGAATTAGCGCCGAGAAATTTTTCGTTTAATTCGCCCTTCGGTGCGTGCGCTAACTGCTTGGGTCTCGGCACGAAATATGAGGTTGATGTCGAACTCGTTGTGCCCGACCCAAACCTGAGTATTAATGAAGGTGCAATTGCGCCGTGGCGATCTGCTCACACGCAATATTTCACGCGAATGCTTGAGGCTGTTGCCGACAGATTTGACATTGATCTCGACAAGAAGTGGTCGAAGCTCTCACCAAAGGCACAGAAGATAGTGATGACCGGTGTGGATGACAACATGATGGTTAAATATCGCAATCGTTATGGTCGCACTCGCGAATACAGCACTTCGTATGAAGGTGTAATTCCGTGGATTAAGCGACGACATGAAAGTGCTGAAAGCGATAACGCTCGTGAACAATTTGAGAGTTATATGCGGGAAGTGCCGTGCCCATCGTGCAAAGGTGCACGACTAAAACCAGAATCCTTGGCTGTTTTGGTTGAAGGAAGGCACATCTCAGAGGTTTGCGACTTGTCGATTGGCGAATCGGCAAAGTTTCTCGCAGATCTTGAACTTTCAGATCGCGATTCGATGATCGCCGAACGAATCACAAAAGAAATCAATGCTCGACTTGGATTTTTGTTAGATGTCGGTCTTGATTATCTGACACTTTCTCGAGCCGCCGGCACTCTCGCGGGAGGAGAAGCTCAGCGAATTCGGTTGGCAAGTCAGATCGGCTCAGGACTTGTCGGCACGCTCTATGTATTAGACGAGCCAAGTATCGGTTTGCACCAGCGAGACAATCATCGGTTGATTGAAACGTTGCAGAGATTGCGTGATCTCGGCAACACCGTGATTGTCGTTGAGCACGACGAAGACACGATCAGGTCAAGCGACTGGTTAGTAGACATTGGCCCAGGGGCGGGCGAGCATGGCGGGCAGGTCGTCTACAGCGGTCCAGTTAAAGGTGTACTCAAAGTTAAAGATTCGATTACAGGCCAATATCTTTCGGGAGAACGAAGTGTTGATGTGCCTGCAATGCGCCGTAAACCAGGTAAAGACTTTCTGACGATTCGCGGTGCCCGCGAACATAATTTAAAAAACTTGAACGTGAAAATACCGCTCGGATGTTTCGTTGCAGTAACCGGCGTTTCAGGCAGCGGTAAGAGCACGCTGATTCGTGACATCTTGTTGCCATCACTGATGCAAAAGATCTATAAGTCAAAAGACGCACCTGGTCGGCACACAGGTGTTGATGGTGTTATGCACCTTGACAAAGTGATCGACATGGACCAATCACCAATTGGTCGCACCCCTCGTTCAAACCCAGCAACATATACAGGTGTCTTCGACGATATTCGAAAACTATTTGCGTCGACGCCAGAAGCAAAGGTTCGTGGATATCAGCCGGGTCGTTTCAGTTTTAATGTGCCGGGTGGACGATGCGAGGCGTGTTCTGGTGACGGAACAATCAAAATTGAAATGCACTTCTTGCCAGATGTTTATGTGCCCTGTGAAGTTTGCAAAGGTGCTCGATACAACCGAGACACCCTGGACATCACCTTCAAAGGAAAAAATATCGCAGAGATTTTAGATATGCCGATCGGCGACGCTGTTGAATTCTTTGCGAATCAACCTCGTATCGCGCGCCATATGCAAACTTTTGTCGATGTTGGTTTGGCGTATGTTCGACTTGGCCAGTCGGCCCCAACTCTTTCAGGTGGCGAGGCGCAGCGCGTGAAGCTTGCAAGCGAACTTTCAAAGCGAAGCACGGGACGCACGATCTATCTGCTCGATGAGCCGACGACTGGCTTGCACTTCGAAGATGTTCGTCGATTGTTGATTGTTCTAGCGAGACTGGTCGATTCAGGCAACACAGTCTTAGTAATTGAGCACAATTTGGACGTCATTAAATCTGCCGATTGGGTGATTGATCTTGGTCCCGAAGGTGGCAGCGGGGGAGGCTTGGTTGTTGCCGAAGGGTCGCCGGAGGATGTAGCGAAAGTGAAAGGGTCACATACGGGTCGATATTTGTTACCAATCTTGAATGAGTCGAAGACCGTGAAGCCTAAAAAGCTTGCAAAGAAATAGTTTTCGATCATGCAACGCCCATCGGGTGTAATACCTGAGACACCAGGTTCGTATCAATTTAAGGACGGAGCAGGTCGAGTAATTTACGTTGGCAAGGCCAACAATCTGCGCGCCCGTATAAACAGTTATTTCGCCAAGGCCGACAGTCTGCATCCGCGAACAAGCAACATGGTCGAAGCGGCTCGCAGCGTCGAATGGATAGAAGTGCGCAATGAAGTAGAAGCACTGATTCTTGAACACAGTTTGATTAACCGATATTCGCCGCGATTTAACATCCGTCTTCGCGATGATAAGAGTTATCCATTCTTGGCTGTCACGATAGATGAGCAATGGCCGCGTGCAATGGTGATGCGAGGTCGCAAGCGCAAAGGTACAAAATATTTCGGTCCTTATCCGCACCCGTGGGCGATTCACGAGACTCTCGACTTGCTATTAAAGACGTTTCCGATTCGAACATGCTCATCGGCAACTTTTAAACAGCACGAAAGACTCGGAAGACCATGTTTGCTGTTTCATATTGAAAAGTGCTCAGGCCCATGCATTGGTTCGGTGACGGCTGAAACTTATGGCAATTTAGTAAGCGATTTTCTACATGTAATGGACGGTGAAAGTGATTCTGTTGTGTCGCGCCTCGAAAAGCAAATGGGCGAAAGTTCTCGTGCGCAAGACTATGAGCGCGCAGCAAAATATCGAGATCAACTTGAAGCGATCAAACTTGCTCTCGAGCGCCAGCAAATGGTCGGAGAGCGCGATGAAGATCTCGACATAATTGGCGTTGCTGAAGATGAATTCGAGGCTGCGGTTCAGATTTTTTATGTACGTAAAGGTCGAGTCGTCGGGCGCAAAGGTTTTATCGTCGACAAAGTTGAAGACGTGACCAGTTCGGGTCTGGCAGCACTCGTGATTGAACGACTTTATGACGATGCTCCAATTTTGGGTCTGCCAAAGATCGTGGTCTTACCGATCGAACCGGACCGTAAAGAATTATTAGAGCAGTGGCTAACACAGACCAAGAGCACCAAAGTTGAGATTCGAGTGCCTCATAGAGGCGACAAGCGTGAGTTACACGAGTTAGTGACAGTGAATGCGAAGCAAGAATTAAATCGCCACCGTCTCCGTCGTGCGGCAGACCATACGGCGCGGTCGCGTGCATTGAGTGAGTTGCAAGATTTGCTCGGTTTACCTGAGGCGCCTCTTCGTATCGAGTGTTATGACATGGCTCATTTGCAAGGCACCGATTATGTGGGCTCGATGGTTGTGCTCGAAGATGGCCTTCCACTCAAACGTGATTATCGAAAGTTCAAAATCAAGAGTGGGCAAGGTAACGACGACTATGCGGCGATGCGCGAAGTACTAACTCGACGTCTCAGCGCATATATAAAGGAACGTGACCAACCGATAAGCGAACGTGGTGAGCGCCCGGGCAAATTTTCTTATGCGCCACAACTACTCTTGGTCGACGGTGGCAAGGGTCAGCTGAGTGTTGCTGAGCAGGTCGTTCGCGAACTTGGTCTTGAACACGAGATACCTGTTGCATCGTTGGCGAAAAAACTTGAAGAGGTGTTTATCCCTGGTCGAAGCGAGCCAGTAGAGGTACCACGAGGAAGTGATGCGTTATTTATGTTGCAGGTAATTCGTGACGAGGCGCACAGGTTTGCCAACCGGTTTCATCGCGAACTGCGGGGCAAACGAATGACTAAGAGCGAACTTGACGGCATATCAGGTCTCGGACCTGCGAGGATCAAAAAACTGGTCACCGCTCTAGGAGGAGTTAAGGAAGTCAAGAAAGCCTCTCGCGAACAGTTGTATGAGTTGAAATGGTTGCCTAAAAATACGGCTGACGCTGTGTATGAGCAGTTTCATTCAACGTCGAATAACGAGACCTAGATAGCCTGAATAGCAGTGGCTGACATACTTTTAATTGCAGGCCTTTCTGGAGCAGGGCGGTCGCAGGCTGCAGATGATTTAGAAGATTTGGGCTGGTTCGTTGTTGACAATATGCCTACCGAGTTGATTGACAAGGTCGTGGAGATTGCGTCAGCAGGCGAATCGCTGTCAAAGTTAGCCCTTGTGGTTGGTACACCAACTGCGCAAGTAGGCGCAATTGCTGTGCTGAAACGAATGCGAACATCTGGACATCGAGTTCGAATGTTGTTTTTGGACGCTACGAACATCGAACTGATTAAGCGTTATGGCGCAACGAGACGTAAGCATCCACTTGCCGAAGGAAAGTCTGGCGTAGAAGAAGCCATCGCCAAAGAGCGCTCGATGCTCGAACCTGTAAAAGCCGAAGCAGATCTAGTCATCGATACGACAAACCTTACGATTCATCAGTTGAAGTCACAGTTAAGTGAATTGTTTACTCACGACGGCGTACTTGATGCAATGCAAGTATCAGTTGTCTCATTTGGATACAAACACGGCTTACCACTTGATGTCGATCTTGTGTTTGATGTGAGGTTTTTGCCGAATCCTCACTGGGACGAAAACCTTCGACCACTTTCGGGTCTTGACGAACCGGTACAAAACTATGTAATGGCTCAAGAACTCTCAGGTAAATTTCTTGGTCAACTTGCGCAAATGCTGACATTGCTATTGCCGGCGTACAAGGCAGAGGGAAAGAGTTATCTGACTGTTGCAGTTGGATGCACAGGTGGTCGTCATCGCTCGGTGGTTATCGCCGAGCAATTGAAGAGTTGGCTGATCCAAAGCGGCCAAAATCCGCGAGTGACGCACCGCGACATTTCTCGCTAAAACGTCGATCTGACTAAGATTCGAGCATGACAATACGAGTTGGTATTAACGGTTTTGGTCGTATCGGACGCAACTTCTATCGAGCAGTAAAGCAGTCGGGTTCTGACATTGAAATAGTCGCAGTTAATGACCTTGGCGCTATCAAGACGATGGCACATCTTTTGAAATATGACTCGGTGCTCGGAGTATTGCCGAACAAAATCGAAGCAACCGATGAAGGCATCAGCATTGATTCAAAAATTCTTAAGGTCTTATCAAAGCGCGACCCAAAAGAATTGGGCTGGGGTTCACTCGGAGTAGACGTCGTAATTGAATCAACTGGTTTTTTCACTGACCGCGACAAGGCGGCGGCTCACTTAGACGCGGGCGCGAAGTGTGTGGTTGTGTCTGCACCTGCGACAAATGCAGATGCCACCTTTGTTTACGGCGTAAACCACAAAGACTTCGACCCCAAAAAACATAAGGTCGTTTCTAACGCAAGTTGCACGACCAACTGCTTTGTGCCACTAGTCAAAGTCTTGGACGACGCATTCGGTGTTGAAAATGGTCTGATGACGACCATTCACGCTTACACCGGCGATCAGTCAATCGTCGACGGGCCTCACAGCGATTTGCGTCGAGCAAGAGCGGCAGCGATAAACATCATTCCGACAAGCACTGGCGCCGCTCGAGCAACGAGTCTGGTTATGCAATCAATGAAAGGCAAGCTTGATGGCACTTCGCTACGCGTGCCTGTCCCGACGGGTTCGATCACCGATTT
>Ga0208784_1001004_pt1 | contig 12330 bp, 15 predicted proteins | sample DEB19_08_DNA_FD_184531 | JGI IMG/M metagenome (GOLD analysis project Ga0208784, IMG submission 184531) | Aqueous microbial communities from the Delaware River and Bay under freshwater to marine salinity gradient to study organic matter... | ecosystem: Environmental > Aquatic > Marine > Coastal ...
AGTAATGGTAGTGTGTTAACCTACAATGTTACTGCGGACAATACTACTGAAGGAGCCGAAACTTTTACAATAACTTTAAATAATGGTTTAGCTACTACTAGTGTAACAATTAGTGATACCAGTCAATTACCTTTTTATAGTTTAACTAGAAGCGCTACTAGTGTTAATGAAGGTGGTAGTTTCTCAATTACCTTTAATACAAACCAAGCTGGCAGTTATGGTTATACTATTACAGGAGTTAGTAGTGCTGATATTGGCGGCGCTAGTTTAACTGGTACTTTTACCTATGATGAAGAATCTAGAACTTATAATGTAACTGCTGATAGCACTACTGAAGGTGCTGAAACCTTTACTATGAGTTTAAATAATGGTCAAGCAAGCAGTAGTGTAACCATTAATGATACTAGTGTAACACCCAATCCACCAACAATTAATTATTTTCAAATTAAATTAAGTGGTGGTAATTATGGTAGTTCAGTAGGTCCTGTTAGCAGCAGTGGAGCCACACCATTTTTTAGATGGAGTGTTAGCGCCGCTACCAGTGTTACTATTAGCGGTATCGGCGGCGATCAAGGTGCTAGCGGTAATGAAGCAGCATTAGCTGGTAATGTTACAACAACTACAACATGGGCCTTAACCGCTACAAATGGAGCAGGTAGCGTAACTAGTCAAGTAACAATGTATGTATGTAGTCCAAGATATACTTGGGATGGTAGTAGTTATACCTGTGTTGGTTCGGACAAATATAAATTGGTCAGCGATGGTAATTGTAGTACAGAGCGAGGAGATTTACTACAATCAAACGCTTATGATGCTTGTTGTACACAAAACGGAACATTTTTAGGCTATTATAGTTGTTACGGAACTACTAATAAATATCAAGTAGTAGCTAATGGAGAATGTGGTACAAGACAAGGTCCGTTAGTAGCTAATAATGATTATCAGTTTTGTTGTACACAAGATGGTACACCAACCGGTAATTATAGTTGTTATGGAACTACTAATAAATATCAAGTAGTAGCTAATGGAGAATGTGGTACACGACAAGGTCCGTTAGTAACTAATAATGACTACCAGTTTTGTTGTCCCACTGAAGATACTCCAACTGGCAGTTATAGTTGTTTTGGAACCACTAATAAGTATCAAGTAGTAGCCAATGGACAATGCGGAGTTAAATCTACACCAGGCCCATTAGTAACTCAAAATGATTATCAGTTTTGTTGTCCCACTGAAAATACTCCAACTGGCAGTTATAGTTGTTTTGGAACCACTAATAAGTATCAAGTAGTAGCCAATGGACAATGTGGAGTCAAATCTACACCAGGCCCATTAGTAACTCAAAATGATTATCAGTTTTGTTGCACAGGATATTCTTGGACAGGTAATACTAGGTGCGTTGGCTCAACCTTACAACGTGAGTACCATACAGGATATTGTACTACAACTTGGGTTGATTATCAAGAAAATGCTTATAGTAGTTGTTGTGCTGGTGAAGGAACATGGACAGGTAGTTACGGCTGCTTTGGAACCCCTAATAAATATCAAGTAGTAGCTGATGGAAGATGTGGAATTAGTTCTAATCCAGGTCCGATAGTAACTGAAAACGATTATCAGTTTTGTTGTACAGCCAGCGGTACCTGGACAGGTAACACTCGTTGCAGCGGTACAACCCTACAACGCCAATATCATAATGGACAGTGTGGTACGTATTGGGCAGACTATCAGTATAATGCTTACAGTAGTTGTTGTCCTGCTGATGGTACATTTTTATATTATAGTTGTTATGGTACACCACATAAATATCAGGTACTTGCTAACGGTCAGTGTGGAGAAAGACAGGGTAGTATTGTAGAATACAATGCTTATAGTTTTTGCTGTGCTGGTGCAGGCTTTAGTGGTGCAACACAGTGCCAATATTGGACTAGTACTTATGGTTATGTAGCCGGTTGGTACAACGATGGACAGTGTGGTGGATACTGGGCAGCACTAGAACCTAATCAATACTGTTGTCTAGGCTATGGAACATTTTTATATAGTTATTGTGCTAGTAGCAATGTTGGCAACAATAATAAAATAAATGTTTATAGTGGTGGAGGTAGTCCTACTGGTTGCAATGCTTATACAACTACAGAGTATAACGCCAGCGAATGTTACGTTAATCCTCCGGCAAATACTATTGATTGTAGCGCTACTAGTCCAGCAGACCCTAATGTTGGTACAACTATAAGTTGGAGCGTTAGCGGTCCTTGCTCTGGTAATAATGTGTATGTATATGCTAGTAATGGATCTACAGCATATTTACCATGTAGTGGAACTATTAGCGGTGTAGGAGCTGGTCAAGGTTTAAGCGGCTATCACTTTTTACAGTTCTCATATAACGGAGCCACTTGCATGGCATGGGTTAACTTTATGTATGATAGTGGTGGCGGTGCATAATTAGATCGACAAATCTACCCCGACCTGGCGACCGAGCTGACTAAACCAACTTGGAAACCACAGGTCGACTAACAAAGAACTCAAAAAGTTCCGCTCAATGCCCTGCTCAATAACGATTGAGCAGGGCATTTTTTATAGTTGACAAGTCTTTGCCCTTGTGATATAATATACAAGAATTGAAAAAGGTTTAAATATTTTTACTTGACAACAGCAGTGCCAATAAATATCAGTTGGCAGCCTGGCTACAACTAAACCTGTATGTTAACGACTGCTAACAGAGAGGAGCTGCAATGGACGTCGTAGAAAATAATGGCCTGGTACAGACAATTTCTGTAGCGGGAATGGCACTTATTGCTTTATCAGTTGGTATACAAAAATTAGTAAAAGAATGGCGCAGTAATGCTGCTGAGAATAGCGTAATTAAAATGATGCATGAAGAAGTAGAGCGCATGGGTATCCAAAACGCTAGGCTTACAGAAGAATTAACTAAGTTACAAAATGAGATTGTTGAACTTAACAATCAACTTATTAAACTTAATATTGAAAATAATAAGTTGCAGGAAGAGGTGGCAGCACTTACTACTGAACTGAATAGTTTTAAAAAACTGGCAAATATTGCTAAAGTAGGAGGATGATATGCAACCTGCAAAACTTAATTATAAAGTATATCAAGGCAGCACATTTCAAGAAGTATTTAGGTGGGAAAGTCAAACAAAAGGCTATGCTCAAATTAGTGCTATTACAAAAGCAGCTCCTTGTGTAATTACTACCAGTGCTAATCACTCAATACCTGCTGGTTGGCGCGTAAGAGTTACTGGTGCTGGTGGAATGAAAGAGTTAAATCAAATTAGTGAAGACCAGTTTTATATTGCTACCGGTGTGACCAGCAATACAATAACACTTAATCAAGTGAATAGCAGTCAGTATACTACCTATACTAGTGGTGGAGTCGTAGAGTATAATACTCCAGTACCCCTAACAGGTTTTACTGGACAAATGCAGATTAGGGAAACTATTGACAGTACTACACCTATAATTGAACTAACTACTGCTAATAATGGTATAGTTATTGATACAACCGCTAGTACGGTAATGATCAGAATAACTGCTACACAAACTAGAGCATTTACTTTTGTTACAGCCGTGTATAGTTTAGAGCTAACAGACAGTAGCGGTATAGTAACATCATTTTTAACAGGAAACCTTACATTAGTGCCGGAGGTTACAAGATGACCACAGAAACTATTGTAACAGAAAAGAATAATACAGTAATTAGTGAAAAATTACAAACACAAGTAGTTGTAAGAGTAGAGCAACCACAAGTAATTGTGACAGGTATGATGGGACCTAGCGGTGTAAGTAGCCTGCAAGGATTACAAGACGTAGACTTAACCAATCTTATTAATGGTGCGTTATTAGTTTATAATATAAACAATCAGAAATGGACTGCCACTAACCTGCTAGAGCAGCAAATAGTAGAGTCTGGTCAATATTAAAGGAATAAATCATGGCTTCTATTTTACGTATTAAACGTAGTGAGGTAAGTGGTAATCCAGCAGTACTAGGAGCTGGTGAGTTAGCCTATAGTGGCTTAGCAGACAATGGCTCTAATGGTGGTGATCGCTTATATATTGGTATGGGCGTTGAATCTGGTGGTAATGCAGTAAACCATATTATTGTTGGTGGTAAGCGTTACACAGACATGGTAGATGCTGCTACTAATTTAAATACAGCTTCTACCATTGTTAAACGTGACGCAAGTGGTAATTTCACAGCAACAATGATTACCAGTAATCTTACTGGTAATGTTACTGGTAATGCAGATACTGCCACTAAGTGGTTAAATGCTCGTAATCTTAGTTTAACAGGAGATGCTACTGCTACTCTGAGCAGCATTGATGGTAGCGCAAATGTTAGCGCAACATTAACACTTGCTACTACTGGTGTAACAGCAGGCAGTTATGGTAGTGCTACTGCGATTCCTACATTTACTGTAGATGCTAAAGGTAGGCTAACTGCTGCAGGTACAGTTAACATAGCTACTTCACTTAGCATCGCGGGCAATACTGGTACTGATACTGTTAGTTTATTAAGTGATACGCTTACATTTACTGGTACTAATGGCATTACTGCAGCTGTAACTAACAATACAATTACATTTAGTATTGGTCAAAGTGTTGGTACTACTGATAATGTTACTTTTAATAATGTTACAGTAAATGGTACACTAAGCAGCGATGATATTACCGCTGCAAATATTAGCGTAGCTGGTAATGCAACAATTACTGGTAACTTAACAGTACAAGGTACAACTACTACAGTTAATTCAACAGCAGTCGCAATTGCAGATGTAAATTTAACACTAGCCAAAGATGCTACTACAGCTGCTCAGGCAAATGGTGCCGGCCTAACAGTTAGTGGTGCTGGTGCTACCCTAACTTACACAAGCGCAAACGATCGCTGGAACTTTAACAAAGATCTAGTGGTTGCTAATGTATACGGTGACCTAGTAGGTAACGCTGCAACAGCTACAAAGTGGCAAACTGCTCGTAACCTGAGTTTAACAGGCGATGCAACAGCCACATTAAGCGGCGTAGACGGTAGTGCAACAGTTAGTGCAGCACTAACATTAGCAACTGTTAATACCAACGTAGGTAGCTTTGGTGATAGCGTAACTGTACCTAGTTTTACAGTAAACGCCAAAGGTTTAGTTACTGCTGCCAGTTCAACAGCAATTCCAACAGCAACTACCGCTGTTAAAGGTTTAGCCAGTTTTGACAGTACAATATTTACAGTTACAGCTGGTGCTGTAACAATCACCCAAGTAGACGGCGGCACATACTAATAGATATAGTTGCTTTTTAGCACGTAAAGTAATCCTTTTTAGGAACTAATAAAATGTCAAAGGTTATATTAAAGAAAAGTTCAGTAGCAGGTAGAGTACCTACTATTGCAGACTTAGATTATGGTGAGCTAGCGTTAAATTATACTGATGGTAAGCTATACTATAAAACTAGTGGCAACACAGTTGCACAAATTGGTGGCACCAGTGCCACACTATCTGGTACTGCACTAAGAGTAGTAACAACTGTTAATGTTACTAGTACTCAAACTGTATTTAATCCTACTGGCGGATATGTTGTAGATGCCCTTGACGTTTATAGAAATGGTGTAAAATTATTACCCACATTAGACTTTACGGCTACAAATGGTAGCACTGTTACACTACTAGTAGCAGCAGAAAATGGTGATGTAGTAGAATTAGTAGCTTATACAGTCGAAGCACTAGCAAATGGTTATACAGGTGCAGAAGCTGATGCTAGATTTCAATTGGTCAGTCAAAAAGGTGTGGCAAACGGCTACCCAAGCCTAGACAGCAGCGGATTAATTCCTAGTAGTCAATTACCACCAAATAACTATATTACTATTGATTCAGCCATTGCTATGGCAATAGCACTAGGATAATATCATGGCATTTAAAAGTAAAATATCCGCAAATATAGGTTTAAGTGCATCGCCTACTACTGTAACTGATACAGTTAGTGCAAGCACAGCGCACACAGTAATCGGTTTTTCACTAGCAAATACTAGTGCTAGTACAATTACCGTTAGTGCTAAATTAAATAAGGGTGCCAGTAGTGCTTTTGTAATTAAAGATGCTACAGTACTAGTAGGTGGTACACTTATAATAGTAGGTGGAGACCAAAAATTGGTATTAGAAGCCGGAGACAGTTTAACAGCTTATAGTAGTGCTAGCACTAGTTGCGACGCAATTATTAGTTATCTATCAGCTAGTAACTAGGGGGTTGTATGGCTTATTTAGGCAATCATCCCATAGATTCAGTAGGAATTGATTCAGGTAGTATTGTAGACGGCACCATTCAAACCATAGATATTGCTAATGGAGCAGTTACTAGCAGTAAAATAAGCGGCATAACTACTAGTAGTATTAGTGAAGGTACAAATTTATACTATACAGATACTCGTACTAGAGCCGCTATAAGTGTTGCTGGTAGCGGTAGCTATAATAGTAGTACTGGTGTAATTACTATTACAGGCGGCGTTACTAGTGTTAATACTCTTACTGGAGCAGTTACACTAAGCACAACTAACATTAGTGAAGGAACTAATCTATACTATACAGATACTCGTACTAGAGCTGCTATAAGTGCTGGCACTGGTGTAAATTATAATTCAAGCACCGGAATTATTAGTATTGATCAAGCGGTAGGTACTAATAGCAATGTGCAATTTAATAGTATAGCTATTGGTCTTACGCCAGTAACAAATAATGGAATTTTGCAATTAGGTGGCTATGCGGCTATTAAAGCATTAATAGAAACTGCAACAATCAGCGCAACGGCAGCTACAGGAACAATCAATTACGATGCCGCAACTCAAGCAGTGCTATACTATACCAGTAATGCCACTGCTAATTGGACCCTAAACCTCAGAGGTTCTAGCACCCTATCATTAAATTCAATGTTAGCTATAGGTCAATCACTAACTGTGGCTTTTCTTGTACAGCAGGGTGGCACAGCATATTACAGTACAGCGCTACAAGTAGATGGTACTAGTGTAACACCAAAATGGCAAGGTGGAACAGCACCTACTAGTGGTAACACAAATAGTATTGATATATATACATATACTGTTATTAAAACCGCCAATGCCACCTATACTGTATTAGCTTCAGTAGTTAAATTTGCATAGGATTAAAAATGCCAGTATTAAGTGTACGAGGTGCGGCAGCCGCCAGAGGTTTTGGTTGGATGGGTTTACGCAATATAGTAATTACACAAACTTTTACTAGCAGCACAAACTGGACAGCCCCGTTAACAACAACTAGTATAACTACACTGGTTGGTAAGGGCAGCGATGGTGGCGGTTACTATACGCCAGAAGTACCTGCTAGTCCCAGTGCTTGGTTTATGGGCGGCGGACCTTACACCCAATCGTTAACTGTTAACGATGCACATAAACCCTATAACTGGGCAGTATCAGGAGTAGATCCTGATACTATGGCACAAACCGGAGGTTATATAGACATACATCCTAGCAATAAAAGCGGTAGTTTATGCTTAAAAGATTGTGGTGGGGGTGGTGTTCAAATGTATAGAGGGGCCGGCCATAATGGTGACTATTTTAACCCTACTTATCATCCTAGCAGATTTTTTGGCGATGAAATAGTGGATGATATGACAAATAGAGATGATAGCAGGTTTCAAACTACTTGCCCAATGACTTTTCAAACTATGCACGATTATTTTCAAGGCGTAATTAATTCACTTAATTCTGCTAGTAATGGAACCACCATTAGTTGGAATAAATATACATATTATACACGTTCTGCAATTGCTTATCAAGCAGGCTATTGGACGTACTATAGTGGTAGTAATACTACCGGACTAGGTTATACATTTAATGGCGGAGCAAGTAATAGTGCTGCTAGTAGTGTTACCTACAACAATGTAGCTGTTACACCAGGTGCAACATATAGTCTAAGTATACCTAGTGGCGGATCTATACAAATGACTTATACATATAAAGGATAAAAATTGTTATTAGCTAAGGTAGTTGGCGATACTATTGAGTATCCCGTAGATTTAACACAATTTAATGATCCAAATATACTAGTAAATTATAAAGATTACAGTTTAATGCTTGTAGTAGCTACAATTCCTCCTGAATTACCTTGGTATAAAACTATTACTGGTGATACTGCTAAATTTATAGATAACCAGTTAACGCAAGTATGGGTTAGTGATTATATTGATGATAATCTTATTAAACTAGAATATAATAAGTTATTGAATAAAGAATTAAAATACTGGATGGATAAATTAAATGAATTTGATTTATCTACTGATCCTGCTGTAACTAATAGTAATTATATAGCTATATTCAATTATATAAAAAATTTACGAACAAATTATAGTGATTATAAATTAGTTTATAGCCCAGAATTTGCCTGGCCACAGCAGCCACAAGTATAGGAGTAATTAAATGGCTAAAGCGCGAACCTTAGCAAATCTTGTAAGTAGTGGTGGTACTTTAGCTACTCCATCAATCATATCGGTGCCAGGAACAGCAGTAACTGGCGGCTCTATTAGACTGGCTGAGGATACTGATAACGGTACCCACTACATAGGCTTAAAAGCTCCAGATTCCATTACTACAAGTTTAGATTTTAACTTACCAGCAAATGATGGTGCGGCTGGCCAAGTATTGATTACTGATGGTAGTAGAAATTTATCTTTTGCATCTATTTCATTACCTCAAGCAAAACAAGTAATTGATACTGCAATATCAGTACAAACCGGTTATAATGCAATGTCTATGGATGCAATTCGTGTTACTACTGGTGGTTCAATTACTATTAAAGGTGGCTCTAAATATGCCATTAAGTCTTTTTAGGAGTAGTCATGAGTGACGTCATTATTCAAGCAAATTCTAGCGGCTCAGCATCAGTAACACTTACTGCTCCTGCAATTAATGCTGCAGCAACATTATCACTACCAAATCAAACTGGTCCACTGGGGTATGCTAATATTCCTCCTGTGGGTACAAAAACATCTAGTTATACTCTTAGTGCTACGGATGTTGGTAAATATGTACAAATAGGTAGTGGTGGATCTATTGTAATTCCTACAGGTATTTTTACAGAAGGAGATACTGTGTTATTATACAATAACCATACTTCTGGTATTACAATTACTTGTAGTGCTCTAACTACATATATCTCTGGAATTAGTACTGCGTCAACAAGCGCAACCTTATTAACTCGCGGAGTCGCTAGTGTTCTATTTATTAGCCCAACGCAATGCGTTTTATTTGGTAGTGTTGCTTAAGGATATATTATGACTGGAATAGTAGCAGCTGGCGTAGGATTACAAGTACTTTTACCTCCTCCACCAACAATTGAACTTTTAATGATTGCTGGCGGTGCAGGAGGTGCACCAGCTGGCTGTGGTGCTGCTGGTAATGGTGGCGGAGGTGGTGCTGGTGGTTATAGATATTTTTCATCACAAGCGGTAGCTAAATTAACAAACTATGCTGTTGTAATCGGTGGTGGAGGCGGTGGCGGACGCAGTAGTCCTTGTTACTATAAAGGCTATGCTGGATCTAATACAACTTTTATTGGTGGTGCAATAAGTTATACTGCTAATACTGGTGGTGGCGGTGGTATAGGTACTACAGACGCTTATGGTAAATATGGTGAAAGCGGCGGTAGTGGTGGCGGTGGCGGATATGACGGTGGTGGAGGTGCTGGTATATCAGGTCAGGGTAATGCAGGAGCTGCTGGTTCAACTAATGGAAATAATGGTGGTGGTGGAGGCGGAGCAGGATCGGCAGCAACAGATGGTAACGGCGGAGCAGGAGCTACTAGTTCTATAACAGGTAGTCCTGTAGTACGAGCCGGTGGTGGAGCCGCTGCTGGCGCAAATCCTGGTTCAACTTATGCATCAGGATATGGTACGGGTGGACAAGCAGGTGCAGTTTCTTCTGATGGATATACAACATTTGGAGGTGCTGGATATTCTGGTACTGTAATTATTGCTTATCCTATTGACTATCAACCAATGCAATTAACTGCAGGTCTTACTTTTACATCTTCAACGTCATCTAGACCTGGTTATTATGTATATCAAATAACAGGTGGTAGCGGTAACATATCATGGAAATAACAGATGGCACACTATGCAATTTTAGATGAAAATAATGTTGTTTTACAAGTTTTTCCAGGCCCAGAAGAAGATGGCATTGATTGGGAAGCTTTTTATAGCGATTTTCATAAAAAAACAGTTAAACGAACCTCTATTAATACTTTAGATAATAAGCATATAGCTGGTAAACAGCCATTTAGACATAATTATGCCAATCCAGGTATGATTTATGATCCGGTACGTGATGGTTTTTTTGACCCTAAACCGTTTCCTTCTTGGATATATGACGAAACAGTAAATCGTTATATGCCACCAGTACCTTATCCAGAAGATATGTCTACTATATATGGTTGGAATGAAGAAACTTTACAATGGGTTGCTGGACTAAATAATGGTACACATTTTTGTTGCAATCAATAAGTTAGTCTAAGCCGTATAACTATTGATTAAATTGTTTGGAGAATAACAATGTCATATTTAGGAAATAGTCCCGGCATCGCTAGCCATCGGGTAGTAACACCAGTTACAGCTACTAGCGGACAAACACTGTTTACACCTAGTAATGGATACCTTATAGGCTATGTGGACGTTTTCTTAAATGGTGTTAAATTAGTAGATGGAGATGATTATACTGCTACCAATGGTTCAACTGTAACATTAACAGTTGCTGCTGTTGCTGGAGATAATGTTGAACTAGTTGCCTATCGTCCACGCGGATTAATAATAGACAGTTACGCAAAAAGCGAATCAGATGCTAGATACATGTCTATTAGTAGCACAACTACTAATATTCCTGAAGGTACTAATCTTTACTTTACAAATGCCAGAGCTAGATCGGCAATTAGTATTGCTGGCAGTGGTAGCTACGATAGTAGTACCGGTGTAATAACTATTAACGGTGGCGTTACCAGCGTTAATACTCTTACAGGTGCAGTAACACTAACAACTACTAATATTAGTGAAGGTACTAATCTTTATTTTACAAATGCCAGAGCTAGGTCGGCAATTAGTGTTAGTGGTAGTGGTAGCTATGATAGCAGTACTGGTGTAATTACAGTTACAGGTGGAGTTACTAGTGTTAATACTCTTACAGGTGCAGTAACACTAACAACTACTAATATTAGTGAAGGTACTAATCTTTACTTTACAAATGCCAGAGCTAGGTTGGCAATTAGCGTTAGTGGTAGTGGTAGCTATGATAGTAGTACTGGTGTAATTACAGTTACAGGTGGAGTTACTAGTGTTAATACTCTTACAGGTGCAGTAACACTAACAACTACTAATATTAGTGAAGGCACTAATTTATACTATACTAATGATCGTGTAGACACTAGAATTAATGCCACTAGCATAAATGCATTAAGCGATGTAGACACTGCAACAACAGCACCTAGCGACGGACAAGTACTTGCATGGAACGCGGCAAGTAGTTTATGGAAGCCTGCAACAGCTAGTGGTGGTGGCACAACAGGTGGAAATGGCACAATACTGCTTAATTTAACTAGTATTACTAGCAACTACACACTAGCAACTGGTTATAATGGGTTTTCAGTAGGACCAATAAGTATACCCACTGGTGTTACTGTAATAATTCCTCCAACTCAAAGATGGGTGATAGCATAATATGAGTACGATAAGCGCAGGCACCGGCTCAACAACAGGATATGTAATTACATCTGATGCAACAGGCCAGTTAAATCTAGAAGCAAGTACTGGTATTATAAATTTAGGCAGTAATACTGGTGCTGCAATTGTTCCAAAAGGTACTACTGCACAACGCCCTGCTACACCAGTTGAAGGCTCGCTACGCTATAACACTACAACTAGTGCGCTAGAAGTTTATAAATCGGGTACTTGGGGCAGTGTTGGTGGCGGTGCAACAGGTGGTGGACAAAATGCGGCCTTTTATTTAAACGATACAACTATCAGTGTAAACTATACTGTGCCTACAGGACAAAATGCAATGACTGCAGGTCCTGTTACTATCAATGATGGTATTACAGTAACAGTTAGTGATGGTTCAGCCTGGACGATAGTATAATGAGCATAGTTAGAGCAAACAGATGGCAACGAACAGATGGATCTGTTGTAGGCACTATTCTACAGGTTCAAAGTACCCTGTATACAACAACTACATCACAAAGCCTTAGTGCTAATACTTATACAAATATTACCGGAATTACAGCAACTATAACGCCTTATACAACTAGTAGTAGAATATTAATTT
>Ga0208784_1001005_pt1 | contig 12328 bp, 9 predicted proteins | sample DEB19_08_DNA_FD_184531 | JGI IMG/M metagenome (GOLD analysis project Ga0208784, IMG submission 184531) | Aqueous microbial communities from the Delaware River and Bay under freshwater to marine salinity gradient to study organic matter... | ecosystem: Environmental > Aquatic > Marine > Coastal ...
TTAATCTCTTTTCCTGTCATTTCAGTTTCCTTACTTGCTTTTTTACCTTCCTGATAAACTTTAACCTTTCTAACCTCGTCACCCTCTTGATTAATGTTATCAATTTTAATTATTTCTTTATCACTTAATGACTGCATCGCTTCTTCAACTCGTTTCGGTGTACTTTCCAAAACTTTAGCCAATGTCTTATTATCAATTAATGGATCTTTGCGAAGTAATGATAATATGTTTTTTTCGAGTGTAGTTAATTCATCTTCTTGAGATGCAAAGCTAAAAGCACCATGCACATCAACCTTTGCTGAATCAAATATCTCAAAGTTTGACTTTAATTCACCTGATTGATAAAACAAATGCAAAGCTTTTTGAACTAACCTATCTTCATGTGAAGCAAATTGTTGCTCGTTTTCTTTTTCTTCAACTTTATGAAAGCCAATCATCTCACGAATCTCATTTACACTCAACACATCCTTAACTGTTGCGAAATCAAATGGCATCACAGGTTGTGCCTCTTTTAACTTAATACGATTGTCAAATCCTTGCTCAACATATAAAGCATTTATCCACTTTTCAATCTTTAACTGACGAGGTTTGATATAAATGTTTTTAAATAACTCATGTGATTCAATTATCTCTGTACGCCCACCAAGTTGACCTTCGGTTTTGTCACCAATCAACATCGGATTCATTTTGTGAGCGTAAAATAATTCTTTCTTAACTGTTGTATTTAATACTTCAAACTTTTGTGATAAGCTATCAGGTTCTAATCGAGAAATAACAGGCGCACCTTCTTTATCACGAGTAAATTGAAGCAATAATGAACCTGCTCTATCAGTACCTGTAAACTTTTGCTTTATTTGTCTTTCAACCTCTTCCATTTCAACAGCAGTAGGTTTACCAATGAAAGTGATAATAGTACCAACGTAGAAACCAGATTTAATATCGTTGATATGATAATTACCAATCTCGTAATCTGCCTCACAAGCCCAAATGGCAGGAGAATAATTAGGTCGAGGATACCATTCCAATGATGGATCATAAGCAATCAAAGGATAAATTTGTTTTCCAACAGGATTTTCTTTATCGTATAGTGGAATAAATTCAAACTTTGTTTTCTCTTTGGTTTGGTCATTCTTTGGCTTACTCCAATCTTCGCTGTAAAAATATCCGTCTTTTTCTTTAGATATACGCAAGTTTTTAAATGGCATATGAGTAACATCAAAAGTTGTTTTGTTACGATGCCAGTTAATTTCTAAATATGCTCCATTAAATAATTCAAAGTCAACTCCAACCTTTTCAAGTATGTCGCTGATTGATTCTCCGTTCTCATTAATGTTTTTAAGTGCATCAATTAAGAATGACTGCTTTTCAACTGTTAATCCTTCTTTATCAATTGTTACTCCATTACCTGTTAAATAATATGACTTTGTATCAAGTAATGTGCGATGCTTTGACGAACGAAGATATAATGAAATTAAATAGTCAGGATAGCGATTAAGCCAAGGTCTTTCATTTCCAAATGTAATCCATTCTAAATCTTTTACCTCTTTAAATACCGGAGGATTGGTTGTGTTAAAAGCTAAATTTACAAATTTCATGTCGCAGATGGATTATACATATATGATGTTTGGCTTATTTGATGCGTTGATGGATTTGATGCAGTTGAACCAATTACTCTTACAATTCCATTTTCAACTTCACTTGTCACGTTAACAGGATCAAGATTTGAAGATGATGTTTGCTCAAATATGCGGTAATGCCATTCACCGATATATTTTAAATTAATTGTACCACTTGTAAGTATTTCATTTCCTGCTTCAACTTCAGTTACCAAGAATTTATTGAATCTATCAGGGAATGAACTTACATCGGATGCAATAAAGTATTTAGTTGTCGTACCATCACCTCTAAACTTTAATTCAAATAACCAATAAGGCGAAGTTAATGTTTGCTTTTCCTTAAGAGTAAAAACTAAAGTTGAATTAGTTGAACGAGTGATTATTTGCATCCTATTTTAAAGTGCTATAAACCTTCAATTTGTTACAAAAAAATAACCCGACCTTACGGGATCGGGCTACCAACGGATGAAACAAACAACAACCTTAAGAACCTGTGGAAAGTCCAGTAACAACCGATGATGATACAAACATCGCCTCTTGTGGTTCTTTTGCTTCTATGGTAATTGTTGCTCCGCTAAAATCAGAAGCCATCTTACCTGATGTTACACTAATAGATGGGATGTAAGCTCCACGAGTTAATCCAACCATTTTGTAAGTACCATTAGAATCAAGAATCAAAGCCATAAGGCGATTCTGTATTGCAACCTTCATCCAGTTACGAAGTTTAGCAGTAGGTTTATTGACAGTAAATGTCAATGTTTGAGTCCAAAAATTCGGCACGTTGAGACCTCCCGTCATGGCTTCAGTAAGAGAACCATTTTCAGGCGCAAGGTCAACAAGCCAAAATTTTGTGCCTGCATTTTGAGTTAATGCAGTAATAGTTCCACTTGTCTCAGTAATTGTACCCTGTGGCACATTGCTCCATTCAGTCAACCAAAGTTTCTGAATACCAGCGATGCCATCGTTACAATAAAGAGCAGAACCTTCAACAAAATTACAAGCCATAGTTTTTAAAATTTAAAGGGGAGAGTTACCCCTCCCCATTGTTAATTATTAGGAGTTTGTATACTGAACAACGTGATCATTCCATTTAACTGCTACACCTAAACGGAAGCGAGTTAACATACGGAAAGTTTGGTTGTCTTTAGAATACCAAGCATCCATTTGAGTCATGTCAGTTCCTAAATCAGTACCTACAACCAAGTTTGAACCATAAGTTGCAATGATACGATTCTTAACAGCAGTTGGAAGAACAGATGTATCAACTGAATTATCGGCATTCATTCCACCGATTGCTTGAATACGCATATTAGTTCCGGGATAAACTAATGACCAAGAACCTGCAGCAGCATCGGTAGTATAATTACCATAAAATCCATAAGTTGAAGTAATCTTATTCAACAAGATACGGAAAGTGTCCATACCGCAGAAAGCAATAACAGGTTCATTGTAAATTGCAGCAGCAGGAACTTTTGTGTAAATATCTTCAAAGATACCAAGTACAGTAGATGAAGAAATTGAAGCTTGTTGAGTAGCAGCAACAGCAGTACCTGCAGTATCAATTGTAGATAAGAAACCATTGATGGCTTTTAATACAGTTGAGTTAGTGTAGGTAGTTTTACCTTGCCACAAAGCTTGGTCTACTGACTTTGCGATATTAGCAACCTTGCGATTGATAATGTCTTGTGCAACAGTAGCAGTTTCAGGTTTTGCTCCTGCAGGAAGATACTTTTGAGTAAAGTAAGCCTCAAGGTCTTGCAAACAAATTTCTTCAGCTACTTTAATAGGAGAAGTTGCAATTTGCACTTTGCTGATGGTAGTAGTACCAGAAGAAGTGAAACCACAATTTGCACCTGCTTGAAAAGGAGCAGTAGATTCAAGTGTTGGAATTTGTTCAGTTGATTTTATTCCGTAACGAACATCAACTAATTCCATTGTTTTACCTCCCAAGATTGCTTTGGAGATAAGGTCAGCTTTGTTTTCTTCAACATAAGCTGTTAGGTCTAATGATAATGACATTTTGTTTTGTTTTTTTTAAATTTTTTTTAATTCATGTATTTTTTTCTGAACTCTTCGATTGAACCAACTGATTGAGCAGTGGTTTTCTCTTTTGGTTTGTGAGTTGTGGGTTGAGCAGGAGAGTTCAAAAGCTTTTCCACAATGTTGATAATATCGCCACTTGACTTCTCAAGTTTTTCAACTTGGCTTTGAAGTTTAATGACGATTTGCTTTGAGTTAGAAACTTCTTCGCTTTGCAGTTGTGCTGATTCACTCAACATTGCTTCAAGCTTTGCGATTCTTTCTTCAAGCATTTTAATTTTTTCATCATCTACCTTTGCAGTTTCGGTAGCTACAGGTTCAGTTGGTACTTCTTCAGTAGGCACAGGCATTTCTTCGGTTGGCATCATTGCTTCACCATTCTCACCTTTAACTTCTGTTATCAATCCACCAACTGTTACAATCATGTACTTTTCTTCCATGACCACTTCATACTCGCCATCAGCGATTGGAGCAGTATTACCTTCAGCATCAACAACCATAACAGGAACGCCAACATTTATTTCTGCTGCGTCAATCATGACTTTTGTGCCATCAGGCAATGTACCTTCCATCGCAAACTTTTGAGCTTTCGCCTCACCAAAGAAAAACTTTTTAGTATCTTCAATGAGTGCTTTTAGTTCGGATAATGTATTTTCGGGTATCATTATTTTAAAGTGTTATTTGTTTTTAATTTGTAACAATTTGTTGACTTCCTTGCGTAGTTTAGCAATCCTATCATGCAGATTTTCAAGCGTTTGCGCTGTTGCATCAACCACATATTCTTGTTTAAAAAGTCCCTCTACGCTGAAACCTGTAAAAGTTCCGGTCTTAATAAACTTATCCCATATCTCGTCGTTGTCAACTTTGAATGTACCAAACCATGAACCATCAGGCAAGTCACCAAATCCTGCAGGTGCAGTCATGCCTCTATCTTTATCGATAATCATTGATTCAATCATATAGACACCTTCTAACTTCTTTTCAGGATCATGCATCATGTTTACATTTGAAGTAAATCCATTACGAAAATACTTTTTAACTATTTTAAATATAGTTTCTTTATCAAAGACAACATAATACTGACCAAGCTTTGCATCTTCTCGGTAGATTGGTAAGTTAGCGACCATTAATGCTCCGGATATAATTCGCTTTTCAGGTGCAGTTGATTTGAACTGATAATGTTTGTTGAATGCCATCCATACTTTATCGGTAGCAGGTTGGTCAACAAGTGCGACAAAGTTAACACCCGAATCATTTGTGTCATTCTCATCAATGACTAATTTGTAAAAAGGTAATTTTTCCATGTTATTCTATTTTTGCTTTATTTTCAATTGCTTTCATTTTTTGATCCTCACTAGCTACATCGGTTTGTAGTACATAAGCTTTAATCGGTTTTTGCTCCTGTTGACCTTGTGCTAAATTACTTAAATTAGTTGAAGTATTATTTACTCCGTTTTGTAAAGGTGCTGACATTGCTCCTCCTGCTCCTGCTCCTGCATCAGCCATTCCACCACCTGCTCCTCCTCCACCTTCAAATTTAGTTTGAGATATTTTGCGAATGTTCATCAATCCATAAGCAGCAGCAAGACCTGCTTGAACGTATGGATATCCAGGAAACACAGCAGTAAATGGAGAAGCTTGAGCAGCAGTAAAAGCTGACTGAACACCTTTAATCATTTCAATAGTTGCTAAAGCTAACTGAACTTTTTTATTTATTTCAAATGCTTTACGTTGTGATGCTTCATCTTTACCTGCAAATTCTGTTGTAATTGCTGATACTAAATTTAATGAATCAATTAATAATTGAACTTCTGCATCTTTAATAGCTTTTTTTCTTTCTAACCTTTTAGCTTCTATATCCTTTATATAGGCATCATATTCTTCTTCTGCTGCTATTTCATCGGCAATTCTTTTTTCATTAGCTTCCTTTTCATTTTTTGCTTTTTCTTCATCAATAGCTTTTAAATTAGCATCATGCTCAACTCTTAACTTTTCAAGTTCTTCATAAATTAATCCTGCTTTTTCAGTTTCAAGTTTATATTTAGCATTCTCAAATTCAACTTTCTTTTCATAAGTTAGTTCATTATGATTTTCTAAATCTTTACGTTGATTCTCTAAAGTTTGTAATTCCTCAAGGCGATTTTTTTCAATACCAGCTCTTAATTCTTCTTGTCTTTTCTTTTCATCTTCAGCTTCTTTTAATCTATCTTGTTTTCTTTTTTCTGCTGCTGCTTTAGCTTTTTCATCTGCTGCCTTTTGAGCTTCTTCTTCTTTTTTACGTTCATTAGTTTGTAGTTGTTTATATTTTACAGCGTAATCTCTTTCAATATCTTGAATTTCCTTTTTATTTTTATCAAGTAGTTCAATGTTTTCATTATACTTTTTAACTAATTCTTCTCTTTCGTCATCATCAGCATCACTAATTAATTTTTTTAAATCGTTTAAATTTTTTCTTTTTTCATCATTTAATTTATTTAATTGTTTAATTCTTTCTAGTGCTGATTTTTTTTCTAATTCTAAAATTTCTTCTTCACTTTTTCCTTCTGCCTTTGCTAAATCAATTCTAAATTTGGCTGCTCTATTTATTGCTTCATTTTCCTTTTCTAATTGAGCCATTGATTTTTCACGAGCATCAATGTTTCTTTTTAATGCTTTTGTTTCTTCATCTTCACGAGTTACTAAATAAGCAATTGCAGCACCTAAAGCAGTTAAACCAACTAATATCGCTGTGATTGGGTTTGCCAGCATGGTTGCCCATAATGATCGTAAAGCACTAATCCCACTTTTCGCAAAATTTACAATTCCATTTTTCATCATGGACATTGCATCACTAAACTTTACTTCGGAAATAGATTTAAAAGTATCAAGTGCTTTATTTTTAAAATTCTTTAAAGTTTCAACTGCTGCTTTATCAAAATCTTTTATTACTGAACTAAAGTTTTTCCAAGCATCACCAATACCTTCAAGTTCCTTTATTGCACCAACCATTCCCATAGCTGCCTGAACCTTTTGAAGTGCTTGAGTTACAACTTCACTTTCACCTCCAAACATTGCCATAGCAGATTCAGCTAATGCAAATCCACTTGCCAATTGTGACATTATCCCAGTAACTGCTTGAAACTTACCTGCCTTTGTAGTTGTCTGAACGATTTCCTCATTCATGTCGGCAAGCTTATCCTTTGCATTACCGATTGCAGCTGCCGTATTTTTAAACTCTTGACTACCTTGAGGAAGTTTCTCAAGTTCTTTAGTTAATTCTTTAATGCCATTTTTTAAAGCACCAACGCTTTCAGCAGCATTAAGATTTTTAATTTGTATGTCTATTGGTATGACTACTTTCTCTGCCATTTTAATTTTTTTTATTTATCTTATATACCAAACATTATTGTAAAAAGTATATCTAAATGAATCACCATTAGATAAAACATGAGTTGTTGCAGTTGTTCCGTCACCTTGTGACCAAGCAGGTGTAGTTGTTCCTGATGTTATTGTTACAGTTAAGTTATATCCTAATTTGTTATCGTTTTTAATCTCAATAGTCCATCCAGCAGTAATAACATTAGGTGATGGAAGATAGCATGGAGTATTTGCGCCAAGTTCAAAGATTGCAAACTTACCTGCATCAGTAACTAAAAAGGAATAAGTATCATCCTTCCAAAGAATAGTATCATAACCAAATATAGTTCCATTGATTATGGTTTGATTGCTATTTTCGGAAGTAATCGATGTATCAAATGAGTTTATGACTGTTGCATTGGTAGTTCCCGGATAAACAGTAACTCCTGATGAACCAATCACATTAACATTGTAACTATTCGGATAAATAGTGACACCGCTTGATGCAAGTATCGATGCGCCATTGGTATATCCTACAAAGTTATTTTGACCTGTTACAATAATACCTCGTGCTGATGGATCAATAATGTTTTCAATACCTGACTGAAGTTGTCCTGTCCTTTGGTTATTAAATTGGTCAGCAAATGGATTGTAAACAACTGCGCCATCTAAACCAATGCCAGTATCAGTATTTCCACCTGTAATCGTTCCGCTTGTCGGACTAAACGATGGAGATTCTTTAATCTTTAGAAACTCGCATAAGGTTGGTTTAACCTCAGCAGGATTATAGTCGATTATTTTATTTAAACGATAGTAATCACGTTCAAAGTAATAAATATCTCTAAAGTCCAAACGATTAATATCCAACGGATTTAAATGAAAGTAACCACGAATGATTTTAGAATCCTTGTCAGTAATCTCATCAATCATTTTCTTCCAATAGCGATTAAATAAATTACCATCAGTATAAGCAGTTGCAGTATAATAAACCTCAATAGGCATTCCGAATGACAAGTCCAATGTAGGATAACTTACATCATCCAAGTGACCAGAATAAGGATAAGTTGTTTGAAGTAATGCACCGCCTGATGTAGTATAATAATTCCAACCAAATGTCGTTGTCTTTACACCACCGTAGTAAAGTATTCTAATGTTACCTGTTTTAGGTTGAATACCTCCTGCCGTTGTAAGTTCAAAGATTCGAGGTACTACTCGGTCATTCATGTTCCTATCCGCTATTGGAGTAGGTGAGAATATCACTTCCGTTTTTCGCTCATTTTTGCGATGATCATTACGGACACTATACAACTTATGACCATAATTATACCCATAATCTTTTTTATATTTTTGATTGTAATAGTCCGCATCATCTTTGTAAGTCCAGTGATATGTTTTAGCATCAAGTTCACCCATTGGAATTATTTCCAAATCCCTTGACATATCAAGTTTGTAAGTCCAATCCCTTGTTGTTCCTGATGAAGCATAAAAAGCATCGCGAGGTTCAATGATGAAGTTATTTGACTTACTTTTATCTTGGTCAACGTAAAGATTGAACATCTTAATAATTGACGATATAAAATCTTTTTGCTTTACTTGATTAGGCAAAACGCTTGACATATCAACTGTTCCACCTTCAACTAAACTAACATTGGCTAATGTTGCCTTATATTTTAAACCTGCTTCAAAAGTAAATGTAGCATAATCATTAAAACTTAAAGTAAATCCAGTTTGAAGAGGATTATTAATAATAGTAAACTCACTTCTAACCTCATCATTTTGATTTAAAAAAGCACTTACATTACATTCAAAGTATGTATAGCTTCCCAAATTAAAATAAGTTCCTGATGGTATTGCTACGTTATGATTATATCCTGTACTAATGTTTATTGCGTTAGCTTGTAAGTTAGTCGCATTAGCAGCGTGAATATAAACAGGTAAACTTACTAAAGTTGTTGCACCAGTATTATTAGCTTTTATTATTTGAATTAAACCAATGTGAATCGGTTGTAAAGTATTTAAAGTATAGGTAGCAGTTGAACGAAAGATTGCACCTTTAATGTTACCTCTTACTGTTAGATTGTATTGATTATCATCGGTAGCTGTAAATATATTATTGATATTATCATATACGTTTCCCGGATCAAAGTTTCCACCTGTTGAATCGTTTTGAAAAGATAAAGTCCAAACTTCAGCGCATGGATTTGTAATTACACATGAAGTATGTTGAAGTGTTTGATCAGCATTTGAACTTGCCTGAAAAGTTTTATCAAGTATTTCAGTATTTGAAAGATTTAAATTTCCTTGCGTGTAAGGAATGATTAACTTTTTAAATAAAGCAGATTCTAAAAACGTAGAACTCCAAGTAAATCCTTCCGTTTCAAATATCTTTTTCATTATGGTGTAAGCATACACCGCAGGTTTGAAATCAGTTACCTTCCAATCGCTATCGTTATTTGTTCCGTAGTCGATATATGGATAAACATAACCATCTCCATAATTAAAAGCTTGAGTGCTTCCGTTTTTGTAGATATAGTTATTCCATGATGCCTTTTGAACGTGGTAAGTATATGGATGGTTATACTCGCTTAAATCAATGTCACTTAAAAACTTTTCGCCTACGCTAAAGAATAAGTTAACAAGGTTTCCGGTACAAGTAACTTCATATCTTACTTGGTAATCATCAATCTTTACAATCTTATTTAATTCAAGATATCCACGAAATATCTCCGCACCTTCGTAAAGAATAACACATTCGCTTTTTAAGTTTGGATCAAAACCTAAATCATATTGATAAGTACCTGATGAGTTAACAGTAACAGACGTATTAAATAAAAACGAAAATATCTCATTATTGTTTACAGTACCCGGTAAGCTAATCGTTTTAGAAAAGTTAGAGTTCTTTGATTCAGGATTACGAACATCGGCAATGGCATAATTCAATGGAATGACAACATCACTATCTAAATCTACTTCTTGACCTTCTAAAAAAAATGATGTCTTTATCATAACTTAAAATTGTTGTCTGTATCTGTTGAATGATTTCTCAATCGTTAATTGAAGATTGAATAATTGGTCTTTTGCGTATTGCTTGACCTGATATTGAGCATCGATAATGTTAATCGCAAGTAATTCTTCCCTACCATCGATAACCATGTAAACATCTGGTGAGGTTACAAGTTCATGCAACCATTCGGATTCTTCTTCGGTTAACCAATCGGATTTAATAACTATCTGGTCTTTGTATATTGTGTTGTATTGAGTTGTACCTCTTTGATATGGTTTGTATTCATATTTATTTAAAATCCATTCACCGAATTTCTTCTTGAACATATCACGAGTAGTAATTTGATAACTCTTATCCGATGGTGCAGTAAAGCTGAATGTATCATAACCTCCCATCTTATTTTGAAATATCAATTGGTAAGTATCACCAACATTGCATTCATTTCCAACCACAAAAGTTCTAACTTCAGTCAATGCCTGATTACTTGAATCAAATAATTGAACAGTATATTTAACTACGCTTTGAGATGTGAAAAATGGAACAGTTCCAATTGATGCAGAATATCCGGGTAAACTATTTGTGATTAGTTCAACATTTTTATATCCTACACCTACAAACTGAATGCGTTGATCTTCATTGTATGCTGTATCAAATTGAACACTAACAGTTGCTACATCATTAGAATCATATCCGGTATAAACAACATAACTTGCTGCATTTGATGCTGCTGTATTATTTAGAAAATATAAATAAGCTCTTGTATCAGTATAAACTTTTTGACTTGTTGGAGCATTAGTTAAAAACTTCTTTGTTGAATTTAAAATTGTGTAATCATCCATTGTTCTAAAATCACCTGCCCATTGATCAAAGTCAAGAGTTGCATTGATAACTCCATAAAAGTTAGAAGTTAAACTTGTAAGGTTGGGATAAACAACAACTGCGGATGATGCTCCATACTCTTCACCAAACTTTAACGTATAGTTTTTGTAACTATTTGAAGCATGATAAAATTCAATCCTTGTTCCATCACTTGGAGGATCTGATGACACAAAAGATTTAAGTATACCACTAACATCAAACACGCAATATCCATTTGTTGGATGAGGTGATTGCTTCATTCGGTAGTATGTAGGTTCACCATCAACATAAACATCGCAAACGTATTTAAAGTTAGATTGATTTACATTGTTTGAACTTACCGAAAACTCGGTAGGTATTGTAATCGGATTGAATCTATTCTCTGGTGTTTCGTTAACTGTTATCGCCATATTAAACTATTTTTTGAAACGCTACTTGAGCAACCTGACCAGTCAATTCAAATATCGCTGTTTTAATTTCTGCTGTGAATCCTGTAATCTCTGATGAAAACCAATTTGTACCTTTAAAACCTTTTTGATGAATCTTACGAGCAATTAGAAATGACAATTGTTTATTCCATTGCGCTGCTGTAAGTTTACGAGTATATGTTTTAATCGTTCCATCTTTTAACTTATATGTACCTGTGATTGTCTTTCCACTTCCACCAATTAATCCTTTATTAGCAATCCATCCGTTTGATCCTTGTAATTTTTTCCTGACTATACCTGATCCATTTTTACTTGTTGGTTCTCTACCTGTGTCAGTATATGAATAATAATCAGGCAACATCAAAACTATTCGAGTAATTCCCTGACCTGTTTTCTCAACTTTAAAACCATAAGCACCTTTATCCGAACCTAATGATTGCCATAGGTTATCAGTTGCTCTGTGATTATTTTTAGTTAAATTATCCTGCCACTTCTTAATATATTTTTGCAATACAACATCGATTAAATCAGTTGATAGTTCAACTTGAGATCTTTCAACCCCAAAGCCATTAACCAACGAATCAATCAAATCTTTATCTACTGCCATATCGCATTAACCTTCTTTGATGGTCTAAATGTTTTTCCTTTATCCGATAGTATTGAAGCGTATTTAAAAACGCTATCACATTCATATTTAAAAAGTAATCCCACTTTGTTCTGTCGTTGTTTGAAAGGTTGTCCAATACTTGAAACCACATTAATTCTTTTGGGAATTCGACAGGACTAACTCTTGTGCTTCCTTCATCAGTTGCTGCGACTGTTGTTGTAAATAGTCCGGCAAACTTTCTATTAAGTTGCTGAAGAGATTGCAAAAAAAAACCGCTAAAGGATAAGCTACTGAAACAGGAACATTTTTAAGTATTTCAAACTTCTGCTCGTCAGTTAGCTTTTTATATTTACGCAACCATTTAAATGGCTGACAAAATACTGAAAGGATCTTGTGTGAATTATTTAAAATCTCATCAGGTTTCTTTACCCACATATCC
>Ga0208784_1001006_pt1 | contig 12321 bp, 3 predicted proteins | sample DEB19_08_DNA_FD_184531 | JGI IMG/M metagenome (GOLD analysis project Ga0208784, IMG submission 184531) | Aqueous microbial communities from the Delaware River and Bay under freshwater to marine salinity gradient to study organic matter... | ecosystem: Environmental > Aquatic > Marine > Coastal ...
GCGACTGGGCCGGGCAAGGTGAAGCGCACGCAGGCGGCGATCTCGCCGGAGCGCTTCACGCTCGCCCTGCGCCTCTACCGCGTGCCGGACACCGAGGGCGACCTCGACCCACGCGTGCCGTTTCGGGACTCGCTCGACGCCTACGAGTGGGTGACGGTCGCGGCGAAGGCGATCTGCGACGCGCCGAACGAAGTCACGAAAGCCGTGCGCGAGAGGCGCGAGGCCGAGGCGCAGCGCGAGCTCTCGGAGATCAAGTCGCTCATGGAGAAGCACGAGGAGCGCACGCGTTCCGCGAAGCCTGCTTGATCTGATAGGATGACTCTGTCCACCGTCCACGGCCCACCCGGCGCGCGATCTGATGGCTGCTGAGACGACGTTCACAGTCAAGATCGCAGTGCAGCAGGATGGGTCGATCTCGCTGATCGACCAGGCCGGGCAGAAGATCGCCTCGCTCGGGCAGGCTGCGGATGCTGCGAAGGGCGGGCTCGGTGCCCTCGAGCAGGGCACGCAAGCCGTCGGGACCGCAGCGCAGTCTGCTGGCGGGCAGATGGGCGACGCCGGCAACAAGGCCGGCGAGCTTGGGTCGAAGGCGGCGTCCTCGAGCAGCGGGCTTTCCTCGATGGCCTCGTCGCTGCTCTCGCTCGACGCGGCCGTGCGGCTCGCGAACGTCGCGTTCGACATCGGCAAGGCTGCATTCGACGCGTTCTTCATGAATATCGTCGACCGCGCGGGCTCGCTCGACGACCTGTCCCAGAAGATCGGCGTTGCCGGCACGACGCTCTCGCAATTCAGCCTGGCAGCGCAGGCGACCGGAACGTCCGTCGAGGGACTCGGCACGGGCTTCAAAATGCTCTCGGTGAACCTGACCGAGGCGGCCAACGGAGGCAACGAGTCTGCTGCTGCGATGAAGAGCGCGTTCCAGACGCTCGGTGTGGACGTCACCGCAGCGCTCTCGGACACGAACAGCGCGCTGCTCACGATCTCCGACACCTTCGCGGCCATGCCGGACGGAGCCGAAAAGACGGCGCTCGCCATGCAACTCTTCGGCAAGGCCGGCGTCGAGATGATTCCGTTCCTGAATCAGGGCAGCGAGGGCATCGCCAAGATGACCGAGCTTAATGACAAGCTCGGGCTGTCGTTCTCCGGTGAGACCCTGTCGGCGCTCGACAACTTCGGCGACCAACTGACGATCCTCGGAAACGTCGGGACTGGAGTGTTCACGCAGCTCGTTTCGGGAGCGGCTCCGGTGCTGTCGCAGATGGCGGACGCGCTGGTCGACATGGCAGCGAAGGCCGGCATCAACAGCGGCACCCTCCAGGAGTGGGGACGGACGATTGCCGAGACGGTCGTCAATGCCGTCGCGACCGCCCTCGGAGCCATCGGTCAGTTCCTCGTCGACATCGAAAGTGCCGGGATCGGGTCCGCGCTCTACAACGCCTTTGCTGCGGCTTTCGAGTCCGTGAAGGCAGTCGCTGCGAGTGCCATGGCCTCGGTCAAGGCGTCGATCTACGACGCGCTGTCCGTGCTTCCGTTGATCGGATCTTCCTACGCGGAAGCTGCGGCGAACATGCGCGCGAGTGCTGCCAGTTACCTCGAGGGCGTGACGGCTATCGGTCAGGGCAGCACGGCTATCGGCAACGCTGGCCGTGCCCTTCTCGATACCTCCTCGGCTCTGAAGGGTGTGTCGTCGTCCGCCTCCGAGGCCGGTGGCGCCATCATGTCCGCTGCCGACGGCGCCGACCAGATGTCCTCTGGCATGTCGTCCGTCGCCAGCGGAGCCGATCTCGGCCACCAGGCTCTCCAGAAACTCACGGCTTCCGGCACGACCGCTGGCGGAGCCGTGAAGGGCGCCGGAGACGCAGCCGGTGCAGCAGGTGCAGCCGCCGGAGGAGCGGCCGGAGGCGTCGACAAGCTCTCGCAGGCGATGGACAAGCTCGCTCAGCAGTCCACGCAGATCGCGACCAAGCAGGGAATCTACGACGCCTACATCGAGGGCGCGATCAACTACGAGCAGGCTCTCATCGCGCTCGACACCGCCCAGATCGGCGGCGAGGAGGCGACGCAGAACCTGACCGTTGCCATGCAGGCCGAGGCCGTCGCGCGCGAGCAGGCCGCGATGGCGCTGACTCAGCAGACCGCTGAGCAGATGAACAAGAATGCGATCACCGAGGTGGAGATCGCGGCGCTTCAGGCTGCTGCGGCGGCTGGGCAGACCTATGAGCAGGCGCAGCTCGCAGCCTCAGCCGCATCGCTTCAGTATCAGGCGAACGAGAAGGTCGCAGCGGGAGCCACCGCAGAGTCTGCTGCAAAGTGGGCAGACGCGAAGATTGCCGCCGAGCAGTACACGAAGGCAAAGCAGGATGCTGCTCAGGCGAGCAAGAACAACGACTCGATCCGCATGCTCCAGCTCGAGCTCGACCTGACGAAGCAGGTCGCTGCGGGAACCATCACGAAGAGCCAGGCCGAGCGCCAGATGGCAGTCGCTGCGGCCGGCACGAACACGGTCCTGCAGGATCAAGCCGGGCAGATGTTCGACATCAAGAAGGAGACGGACGACCTCAAGGACTCGATGATCGACCTCGGATCGGTCATCGAGGGCGCCTTCACGCAGACGTTCGACGCGATCGTCAGCGGCACGCGCGACCTCGGAGACTCGCTCGAGGGCATCGGGATGTCGATCGGCAAGCAGTTCTTTTCCGCGATGCTGAAGGACAAGTTGAACTTCGACATGAAGGTTCAGACCAACTTCCTCGACCTCGGCGACTTCGGCACTAAGGTCTTTGGTCAGATTTTCGGGGATGCATCTGCTCAGGGCGGTGGGGCTGCTGGCTCTGGTGGAGGCATTGGCGGCATGCTCTCAGGCGTCGGTTCCTGGGTGAAGGGCCTGTTCACCGGAGGAAGCGGTGGTGGCGGTGGAGGGGCCACCGGCGGCTTCATGAACTGGGTCAGCACCGGCCTGTCGAGCCTTGGTTCCAGCGTGTGGAAAGGACTGACCGGCCTCGGATCGAGCATTGGTTCGATGTTCGGATTTGGAGGCGGTGGTGCGGTCGTTGCAGAGGCAGGGATGACATCTGTAGCGGGAGCCACCGAGGCCGTTGTCAGTGGAGCAACGGCTGCTGGTAGCGCAATGGCTGCGATCGTCCCAATTATTGCGGCGCTCGGTATCGCGATCATGCTCCTACTGCCGGCCATCAAGAAGTGGCTCGACACGACTACCGAGGGCACGAAGGTCCGAATGGAAGGCGAAGGCATCCTCAATGCCTCGTCCACGTTCGGCAAGGACTCGGCGCTTCAGAAGGCCCTCGGCCCGATCACTCGCGGCTACGACAACCTCCGCAACTTTGGGGGCGGCTACCAGAACAACGGACCCGTCTATCAGGTGGGTCGCGAACGGGCGACTGAGCGTTTCGTTGCCGGTGGAATGTCCGAGGAAGACGCGCGGCGGGCATCCGATGCAATCGCGGGTGGCGGCACGGCCCTGTTCACCAAACTCTTTTCCAAGGGAAAGAGCGACTCGCAGATGGTGAACGGCGCGAAGGACATGGGGAATATGATGGCCGAGTTCCTCTCGCGCGGACTCGCGGAGGGGATGACTTACGACCAGATGATGGTCTCGATGCGGCAGTTCGCGGACGAGGCTGGTGTGACGTTCAAGGTGGCTGTCGAGTCGGTTGCCAAGTTCGGCGAGGCAGCGGCGGGCGTATGGAATGACGCGACGGGCGCGACCGAGTTTGCTCGGGCCATGTACGGCACCATCGAAATCTTCAAGGGCGACTTCCCGGCTGGTGTGAACGTCGGGCAGGCAGCACTTGAGGCGATGACGAAGGACGGGGTGTCGGCCTTTGGCGACCTCAACGCGGCGACCCGCGACTGGTTGAACGAGGTCGGTCAAAGTCCAGAGGCGCTTCAGGCCGCTCTGGCTACGCTGAACGAGCAGGGCTTCAACATTGACACTGAGGCGTTCATGAACGCCCTCCAAGACCTGTCGCGCTCGGCTGAAGCGGTTGCTCCGGGGATTGCGAACATCTTCACGGGCGGCACGGTCTTCAGTGCCATCACCACGATGACCAACAAGGTCAAGACGGACGTGATGGCTGCCTTCCAAGAGATCGGGACCAAGGACCTGATAGACGGCACCCGGATAACGCAGTCCTTCCAGCCGGTCTACGCACTCCTGCGGCAACTCAAGGAGGGCACGATCGACATCTCCACCTCGGGCGGCATGGACTCGTTCATGCAGAACCTCGTCGCCGCAACGGCCGAGGGCAAGGCCAACCTCGAAGAGTACATCCCGCAGATGAAGGCGATGAAGGCGGCTGCGGACGAGGTTCAGAAGGCGCTGGACGAAGCCTTCAAGCCCGATGCGGCCGAGGAACTTGCCGCTGCCACCGAGGCGATGGCGGCGGGCCTCAAGCAATCTTTCGGTGGTGGACTGACTGCTGCCATGGACGCGGCGCTCGCTGAGGGTGGCAGTAGTGCCGATGGTATTGCCGCGTTTGGCGAGTCCATGCGCGGCTCGATCAAGGACTCGGTCAAGACCTCGATCATCCAAGGCATGGTCGAGGCCGCGACGCTTCAGGGTCCGCTTGCCGAGATGATGGCAACGTTCGGACAAGCCTTCAAAGCGGCGGTCGAAGGCGGCATCACCAGCGAAGAGCAGGCGATGCTGAACGCCTACCTCGGCCAGATGGGACAGGTCGCGGACCAGACGATCGCGTACCTTCAGCCGTCGGTCGATGCCGTGCTTCAGCTCGGAGAGGCGGCCGATTCCACCTTCGGCAAGCTGAACGGCGGCACGGGCGGCGTTCCGAACGACCCTGCCCTCGCGTAGTTCAAGAAGGACGTCGCCGAGGCCCAGACGACCCTTCAGACCGGCTTCTCCAGCGCAGTCTCGGCAGCCTTCTCGGCCATTGGAGCAGGCAAGTCTGTTAGCGAGGCCACGGCTGCCTTCAGCGAGTCATTCAAGCAGTCGATATCGCAGTCCGTTGCGGCCGGTCTTCAGGAGGCGCTCGTCCAGAGCGCCGTCATGGAAGGTGCCCTCGGACCGCTGATGGCGCAGTTCAAGGGAGCGACGGCTGCCGCGATGGCCGACGGTGTCATCACCGGGGCCGAGCAGGCGCAACTGGCCGGACTTGCCCAGCAGATCAAGACGACCGGAGAGGCGGCAGCCAACGCACTCGCGCCGGTGGTTGCATCGGTTGCGTCGATTGCCACCGGGGTCGCCTCTGGCAGCGATAGCGTTTCCTTCAACGTCAACACGAACGCCGAGGCCTCGGCGGCTGCTGCGGATGCGACAATCTCGAACAGCGCCACTGTCGCGAGCGAGACCGTCTCTGCTGCGACGACGAGCGCGGCAGATACCGTCACGGCAGCCGTCACGCAGGCTGGAGACGCGACGGCTGCGGCGGCGGCCGACAGCGCCACGACGACCTCGACCGCCTACGCAGGCGCAGCCACTCTCGCGTCCGACGCGCTGAACACGGCCGGCACGTCCCTCTCGACGGACGTGCAGGCAGCGACGGATAACGCGAAGACCGCCATCGAGGCGATCCTGGGCACGGGAGACGAGATCAGCCAGATGGCACCCGAGGCCGCCTACGGCATCGGCCAGTCCCTGGCGGACGTGCGCGACAAGGTCGCTCCTGAGATGCAGGCCCAGATTGACGCGCTAATCGGCTCGCTTGCGGACGCGAGCCTCTCGCCCGAGGAGTCCGAGCGACTCCAGCAGGTCCTCGGCAGCGTGGGCGGCCTCGGCGATGCCCTGCCTCCGGACATGGCGGCTCAGGCGCAGGCGGCCTTCCAGGCCGTCGGAGCCATCGGTCAGGCTCTCACGCCGGACATGGCCGCACAGGCGAACGCCGTCATCGCGGCCGTGGGAAACATCGGCGACGGCATCGACCCGGCCACGATCGCCAGCACGCAGCAGGCGCTCTCGTCGCTCGCAACCATCGGCACGGACGTCGACCCGTCCGGCGTCGCTCAGTTCTCGGCCGTCACGGCTGCACTGGCAGACAGCGCCGATGCCATCGGCGACCCGTCTGCGGTCGTCGATACGATGAAGGCTCTCGGCGAGGCGGCTCTGTCATCGGGCGACGCGGCCAACCTGGCCGGAACCATGCAGGCGCTCGGTGCCGCCGCCCTCGACTCTGGCACGGCCGCGAACATGAGCGCGACCCTCCAGGCCTTCGCAAGCGCGTCGGCCGAGGGAGCGAACAATACGACGGCCGTTATCGACGCCTTCTCGGGCATCGACGCCGGATCGTCCGCGCAGATCAAGGCATCGCTCGAGCAGCTTGTCTCGACCGGCGTGGTCGACGGCGCCGCGGCTCTATCGACCTCCCTCGGCGGAGACGCGCCGGACGCGATCGTCGCAGGGCTCCAGACCCTCCAGTCGCAGCTCGACGCGGGCGAGCTCTCGTCGCTCACGGACCCGCTCAACAAGGCTCTCGGCTCGATGGTCAACCCGGCCGACGGCGTAAAGAGCGCGCTCGACCGGCTGATGGATCCGACGAAGAACGTCACCGACCAGATGGGCACGCTCGAGGGCGCGACCCGAAACGTCATCAACGCCTTCAACAGCGCCGCCTCGAGCCTGAACGCTCGCGGTGGCACGCCAGCGGCAGCGACCGGCGGATCGTTCGCCGGCGGCAGCGCGGTCGTCGGCGAGGCCGGTCGGCCGGAGCTCGTCTCGTCTCGCCGAGGCGGCGGCTTCAACGTCACGCCGCTTACCTGGCCGCAGGCGAAGCACCTCATGCGCTCGGGCACACCGGGGATGGCGATCGGTGGTGTGGTCGGTGTTGGCAGCGGCGACGGAATCCCGCCTGCTCCACCGCCTCAACCGACTTACGTCCCTGACGCCGAGGGAGCCGAGTTCGCGGATTTCACGAGCGCGATTGTCGAGGCCTTCCGCGCGGGCTTCGAGGGCAGCAAGTCGTTCATCGAGGACTTCTCGGACTCGATCAACGACTCCGTGCGTACGCGTCTCGTCGACGCGATCATGCAGGGCTTCTCGGAGAGCCCAGCCATCCAGAAGTACGCCGACAACATCGACACGCTGATTACGAAGGCGCAGTCGCTGGCCGGCAACAACAAGCTCACGGCCGAGGAACTGGCGAACATCCAGAGCCAGATCAAGGAAAACACCGACGCCATCGGCGAGCAGGCGGACGTGATCGACGAGCTGCTCGAGCCCATGCGCCAGGCCGAGGCGATCTCGACGGCGATCTCGGACGGTCTCGACTTCTCAGGTGCCCTGACGAACCTCGCCCTGAACCCGAACGACCTCGACGGCTTCCGCAAGTCGATCGACCAGACCGTGAACGACGCCGTGCTGAACGGCGCGATTCAGGGCCTGCTTGCCTCCGGTCCGATTCAGGACGCCGTGAAGAAGTTCGGCGACTCGATGAACGACGCGATGGCGACGGCGCTTGAGGACGGCGTCATCACGGCGGAGGAGTCGAGCGCTCTACACGACCTCGCCGTCTCCGGCTCTGCCGAGATGAAGACCGCGATGGAGGCGCTCGGCCCAGTCCTCTCGGCACTCGGGATCGACCTCGGCGATGCCATGACCGAGGGCATCAACCGCGCCAAGGAGGTACTGAAGACAGCGTCCTCAGCGATGGACCCGTTCGCGGCTCTCGGAGATGGCGAGACGCAGTTCACGAACTTCACGCAGTCGATACGCGATCAGGTCTACGGGAATATCCGCGACGGCATGGTGCAGGCCTTCATCGACTCGGCCGTGACGCAGGGACTGCTTGCCGGCCCGATGATGGCGATCCAATCGATCTTCGACCAGATCGGCCAGAAGCAGATGACTACCGCACAGGCGAACGCCGCTCTTGCGGAGCAGGTCGCAGCGATCAACGGTTCGCTGAACGATCCGGCCTTCAAGACTGCGTTCGACACGACGATGGCGTCGATCAACCAGATCGGCCAGAGCCTCGGCCAGACCTCGCAGCGTGTGGAGTCGTCGGCCTCGACCGCCGCCAGTTCGGCGCAGGCCGTGACCGCTGCATCGAAGGACGTGTGCAGCGGCAAGTGCGAGCTCGAGAAGAACACGATGGAACTCGGTACGGCCGCCGTGAATACCTTCGGCCGTGCAGCGAGCGTCAGCATCGAGCGGATGCTGCCGAAGATGGCGGTCGGCGGACTGGTCACGAAGAAGACCATGGCCGTGATCGGCGAGGCCGGTCCAGAACTCGTGATCCCAACGAAGGAGCTTGCGACCGCAGCGTCCGCGATCGAGCGAGTCGACTTCGGCGCTGCTCGCCAGAGTGCTGCTGCCGGCATGGAGTCGCTCATGGCGGCCATGCCGACGACGCTTGCTGACTCGCTTGCCGGCACGCTCGGCGATACCCAGTCCGGGATGGCCGACAAGCTGAAGCAGGCCATGACTGCGAGCGGCGGCACGGCCGGGTCGCTCGAGGACGCTCTCAAGGGAGTCTCCGGTCTCTCGACGGCGTTCGCCGCATCGGGAACCGCCAGCCCGGACGCCATCCTGGCGCAGCGCCTGGCCGACATCGCCAGCACGGCGACCGAGAAGGCCGGCGGCCCTGCTTCGGCGGCCGTCGACATGAGCCGCATGATCGAGGGCTCGGACAATACCGTCACAGCCATCAAGGACCTGCACGATAGGCTCGACAAGCTCTCGGACGCGATCCTCGCGCAGCCGACGGAGGTGAGCGTACAGATGGACCGCGAGACCCTGATGCGAGCGATGGCGAAGGCTGACCGGCTGAAGAAGAAGGCGCGGTACGGAGCGACGGCCTGATGGCAACGATCAACAGCGGGAAGGACTTCCTCTACTCGGAGTGGGCAGGTCCGTATGTCCACACGAAGCACTCGGCTTCGGTCGGCACGGTCACGCTCAATTCGACCGGGACCACCCAGTTCAGCGGAATCACTCAGCCGACTCCGGTGTTCGCGGTCGGTGAGCAGGTGCGGCTTAAGAATTCGACCTCAAGCCTGATCGCCTACGCCTACGTCACGGCATCGACCGGCACGGCTGGCGGAACGGGCAATGTCACCATCCAGCCGTACTTCTCTGGATCTGATACGGGCTCCGTCGCGGGTGCTTCGTTCGGAAGCGCCACGCTTGAGTCGGTCGTCGCCACACCGAGGCGAGCCGCCTATCTCACGGTTGACCTGCGCGACGCTCCGGTCGGCGCTTCCTACACCTACCTGATTATCGGCACCGCCAACATCTCGCAGTCGAGCGCGTCGAATGTGTCGCACACATGGCTCCGGTCACTTGCGACGACGACCGACCCATACGCTGGGACGGCAGACATCGGCCGCGTTCGCGCGACGCACACCGGAAACACGACTCACAACTTCCTTGCCGCGCGACGGGAGACGCTGACCGCCGGCTCGCAGTACGTGTTTCAGGTCGAGTTCGCGTCTGACGACACGACCGGCGGAACGACGACCGCGCAGTACGCAGCCCTGTGCGCGCTTCGGTACACATCGGCAGTGGTCGGTACGGATAGCAATGGCACCTGCGCCGACATCACGCAGGCCAGCACGACGCTTACAACCGCAAAGGGTCTTACGTCGAACATCGCGGCGGGCACCTACCTGATCGTGGCGACTGGAGCTGTCGGGACGAGTAACGTCACCGACGACACGACGCTTCGGCTCGTAACCAACAGCGCCGGCACGAGCGTCATCGCTGACGGCCGCTTCAAGATGGAGAACGCAAGCGACTACTATCCGTTCTCCTACGTTGGCCTGAAGACCCTCACCGGCACGAACGAGGTCAAGCTTCAGATCGCGCGAAGCGCAGGCACGACATCGACGGCAAAGGTGAAGAACGTGCAACTCTGCGCGATCTCGCTCCCTGCATGGGTCGCTGCGACCGCATCGAGCGACCTGACGGGCCAAACGGCGTCCATCACGACATCGACGGGCTTCTTCAACCTCCTGCAGGCATCCGGCAACGTGTCGCTCGGGCAGGGTTTCCATCTAGAGGTAGTCTCTGCAGCGGTCGCGGCGACGACTGCTGGCACGAGTTTCGGACCGGCGTGGAACGATCCAGTCACGTTCTTCGGAACTCGCTATCAGGGCACTGCGTACGCCCAGACGCAGACCTTTGCCACGTCCTGGATCAAGGGCCGCACGCGCTCTGCCGGCTCGACGACGAATTGGCTGCTGGCTACGCCAACCACGACGAACACCGCCGTTGCGGTGAATCCACAGTTCTACTGGCTGCGGCAATCGACGTTCCCTGATCCAGGCGTCGAGTCGAAGCCGGCCTCGGCAGCGCTCGGAAACACCAACTTCCTGCGTACGGCGACGATTGCATCGAAGACCTCCGAGGCGACGAACTACCCTGCCCGCTACCTGCTCTCGGACCACCGCACGCGCCGCTGGAGGTCGACGGGTTCCGGGACGGCGCAGTCGATCGTGTTCGACCTCGGCTCAGATCGGCTGCCGACCATGCTGGCTCTGATCGACTACAATGGCACGACCGGCAACATCGTGCTCGAGTCGTCGTCCAATTCGTCGTTCTCGGCCGACCTGCAGACCTATACGTTCTGGACCGGCAGTCAGTCGGCGAACGCGAAGACGATCTGCTTCTACCCGGCCGTCGACAACTGGAACCAGCCGCCGGTAGCCCGCCAGTTCTGGCGCCTCACGCTCCCGGCCAACGCTACGGCGGACGCCTACCACGAGCTCGGCGGCGTCTGGCTCGGGACCTACGAGCCGTTCGACTACGTGAGCGGCCTGTCGGTCGACGTGAAGGACGACTCGCCGGTCGCCGAGTCTCGCTCGGGCGCGCGCTACGTCGATCAGTTCCGTCCGTCCGCGTCGCTCTCGTTCTCAGTCGAGTACCTGTCGCTCGCCTCGGCTCAGTCCCTGCGTGACCGGCTCCTCGGGCTCCGCCAGGATCCCGTGATCGTCGACGTGCATGCCGTCTCGACCGCGACCGGCCTCTACCCATACGGCCGGTTCTACGGCTACCTCGACCCGAGCGGAATCTCGGCCGACCTGCAGGGCGGAAACAATAACACCGTCTCGCTGTCATTCGTCGAGTCGAGAGGCTGATGGCACGCCACGACGTATTCTTCTCCGAGTCGCACTCGCCAGCGACGCACCGCAACAACACCGGCACGACCACGGGCGCGGTGATCCTCAAGGCCGAGGGCTCGAACTACGTGATCTCGGCCATGCCCTCGGCGGCGTTCGTCGAGGGTCAGATCGTGGCACTTGCTGGCGGCTCGCCGTCGAAGACCGCCTACTGCCGGATCGCGCGGGTCCAGACCGGAGCATCGGTCACTCTTACCCTGATCCCACTCCAGTCCGTCATCGACTCGGCCTCGGTGATCGGCTTCTCGTTTCCGATCGGCTCGACCATCACGTCGTCGATCGCCACGCCTGCCAGGGCGGCGACGCTCGTGGTCGACCTCACCGAGGCTTCGTTCTCGTCGTCCAAGTACCTGATCGTCGCGTCTGGCAACTTCCAGACGGATACGGCTAACGGCGTGGCGGGAGCCTGCCTTCGGACGATGGCTCTCGTCGGCGACCCATACTCAGGGTCAGGCGTGGACACCAGTGGCGGGCTCGGCAAGGGACAGACGAGTGTCACCTGGGGAACCAGCGTCGCCGAGCTGGCGCCGTTCATGGCCTCGACCGAGGTCACGCTCTCGGGAGGACAGCGCTACGAGTTCGCTGTCGAGTTCTGGTCCGCAACGTCTGACGCGATCGCCACGTTCGACGAGTGCGCGATCATGGCCGTGCGCGCGGACACGATCTACTCGAATACGAACGGACAAGGCGCAGAGACGACGACCACGAGCACGTCGGCGACCGACAAGTACGCGCTCACGACGAACCTTGCGGCTGGGACCTATCTGATCGTCGCGACCTGGGCACTCGGAGTGTCGAACACGTCCTATGATGTCATCGCCGACTTCGTCGGTGGTATTGCGGGACTGTCCGACAACCGCTCGCGCCTGACGCTCCGCTCGACCTCTGACTACATCTCATGCGGCGCGATGTTCGTCGCGTCGGTGCCAGCGGCGAATGCCATCAAGCTTCAACTCTCGTCGTCGAATACCTCCGGCACGGCGAAGATGCGTAACGCATACGTGGCAGCCATCCCGCTGCCTCGAGGGTTCGACGCTGGCCTCGTCGGACGGCCGACCGACAACACGAGCGCAGTCACCTCCTCGACCTCGGACATCACGGTTCAGGGACCAACCTCGTCGACCCTTCCGCATGCGGGCCGGACGGTCCAGGTCGTCTCCAGCGACGTAGGCACATCGACTGCCAGTTCCCGCACGCGTTGGCGCTCCCTCACGTCCGTAGGCACGAACA
>Ga0208784_1001013_pt1 | contig 12262 bp, 17 predicted proteins | sample DEB19_08_DNA_FD_184531 | JGI IMG/M metagenome (GOLD analysis project Ga0208784, IMG submission 184531) | Aqueous microbial communities from the Delaware River and Bay under freshwater to marine salinity gradient to study organic matter... | ecosystem: Environmental > Aquatic > Marine > Coastal ...
GTTTTGGGTTTGTCCTATCCTGGCAGACTAAAAGCAAAGGCGAGCGCGATCACGGCGCCGACAAGGCAGCATGCGAGCGTTTCCAGGATCACGCGGAGCGTGTGGCGGTTCATGCTCCGCCCTCCGCGTCCGGGAATTCCCGCTTGTATTCCGCGAAGGCGCGGTCAAAGGCGGCGTCGCTTTCCCATGCGCGGTCAAGATCCCGCTCCGCCTCCCCGCTGTTAACATAGGCGCGGAGTTGGATTTCCGCCCGGAGTGATTCAATAAACATTGCAAGGTGATTAGTGTGCATTGCGGCCACACTGTGTCCTTTCCCTCCCGCCCCTTACAAGCCCGAATGCCTCCGCCCCGCTTGTCAGTAGTTCGCCTTATGCCCGTATTCCCTTGCCTTATGCTCCCGCCCTCATTTGCAATTCCTCCGCCCGCTCAACCTTTCCCTCCCTTGTCTTCCCTCTCTCCCGCCCCCTCCCTTGCTCCCTCTTTGACAAGCCCGGATTCGGGCGGCTTGACCGAAAAGCCCGCCAAGCCGGGGAAGGGAAGACCGCGTAAGCGGGCAATTGCGGGCAGGAAAGCCCGGTTTAACGTCCTATTGAAAGCGGGCCGCCTTGAAGAGGCTTGCGCCTGGCATGAGCGGGCAGGTCTTGCCAGGTACGGCATCCCATTGCCCGCCCTACCGGCTCCGCCGCCGCCCGCTGCTAGCCCCTCAGCCCCCGACTCTGGCTCCGCCAGCCACGGGGGGGCGGGGGTCGCCCAGCGCCTGGGGCGGGAAAATTGGGATAAAACCACCCAGAATGGTCAAAATTCGCAGTACGGCTGTACAACCACCCACCAACTACAAAATTCGCAGTGCAGTCCGTTAGCTACTGCCACTACTGTGCCGCTGGCAGTTGAAGCTGACCTCACTCGTCTGGCAGCTAAAGCTGCTTACACTCCCACTGTCACTCCCCCTACGGGGGAGTCGGAGGGGGATAGCGAAAAAGTCAACACTATTCGTAATGAGGCTAGTAGATTGGCTTCTATGTGGCCGAAGGTTGCGGAGGGGATTGTGGGGAAGATGTGTCGGAACAAGCAGTACAATGAGCTTAGGGTGGTGGGGGAGGATGGGCGGGAGATGTGGACGAAGGTGGGGAACTGGCTGTTTACGAGTGGGCTGATTCGTGGAGAACGGGTGCTGGTGCGGAAGATCTGGGGAAGTGGCGATGACACGGATGCGGAGTATGAAGTGGTGAAGAGGCTGGATGTGAATGAGCCAGCGGAGGAGCGGAGGGCAGAGTCAGGGTCAGACTCGGGGTCAGAGTCGGTGGCGCCTGTTGTTGCTGACGAATCCGCTATTCGTGAACAGCAAACGCCCAAAGCATCATTAAATGCACAACAAGCACCCATGGCTATCCTGCCGCAGTTCCAGCGGGAGGAGCCGGACTACCCGCGTAAGCAGGAGTCGGCGGATGACTACATCGCCCGGATCAGGGCGGAGGCAGCCATGTGGGCCAACGGGCAAGGACGATGAGGGGCCATGCCGGAAGGAATCAAAACGGATGGCAGCCATGGCCGGACGACGTACTCACCGCAAAAGCTGGTCAACGATCTGGCGGTGGCTACGTTGGAGGGACGGGGGCTGGGGCTGAAGAAGCATCCTCGTCTTGGGTATGTGACCGAGGAGGACAAACGACTGTTTCAACGAATCGTGGGAATCACCGTGGAAGAATTCAACCAAAGACTCATTGGTAAGCTGGACAACCTGGCTGACCGCATCGTGGACCGGATGCTGGATACCGTGGAGGACACTCCACTGAACAGCCTCGGGTTTAACTTGGCCGTGGCGATTGACAAGCGGCAACGGCTGGCCGGGCTGAACGCCACGCAGGGCGCCAACGTCAACATCCAGGTCAACAACTACGGGCAGTTGAGCAAGGAAGAGATCGTGGCGCGGTTGAGCGGGAAGATGCCCGTCCCGACCGTGCAGGCGGCCCCCGTAGAGTTGCCTAACCCCAACGACATCGACGTTGAGGTGAAGAAGCCGACGAAGCAGACGGTGGTCAGTCAGCCGGCCTAATAGGCTCGGCTAGGGCACGGAACATCTCGTCACGTTGCTTGATAACGGCGGCTAGGCGTCGCTCTAGGTCACGAGCAAACTCCGCCTTTACCTTGGGATGCTGACCCGTTTGGAGGATTTCACGGACAGCGGCGTCAGTCAGCGGCGTGTCAGTCATGGCTGCGTCTCCTGCTTCTGTGGGTCGTTTTCGGGCCAATAGCCGACAACCATTCGTCCGTGCTCTGCCACGATGCGGAACTTGCCATCCTTGGCTAGGCGACGCAGCGCGATGGAATTGGCGGTAAGTGCGCCTGAGTCGGTGACAAGCGTATTGGCTACCTGACCGTTGTAGTCGCGGCCTGCTAGGCTGGTGTGGCAATGTTGCCGCGCCAAGTCCTCCATAATCTGACGTAGCGCCACGTTCTCATCGACTAGCGCGTTGTACTGGTCGAGCAGGCCGAAGAACGCATCGGCTTGCCGGCCAGCGTGCCATTTCTCCTCCGGTGTGAGTACGCGCATTGCGGCGTTCATCGTTTCTGCCTGTTCTTGTAGTAGTTCACGGTGCTGCAACTGATGCCGAGCTCGGAAGCGATCTCCCGCTCTTTCCTTCCTAGCTGGAAGTAAAGGTGCCGCACCAAAGCACCCCTGCGCTCCGCATCAAACGTGTTGGTGCGTCGTCCGCGTGTCATCCGAACCTCATCACCCGGTTCCGCTGCGTCCAGAACGGGCCGAATGACATCCTCACGCATACTTCGTCGCCTTGGTACTTGATGATGGTCACCGGCTCCAGATCACCGCACGGGAATTTGATGTAGGTCATTTCTTCTTCGCGGCCTGCGCCTCCAGCATCTGCTGCTTGATGATCGCCAGCTCCTCTTTGCGCCACGGCTCGGACAGCATCTCCAACAGCTTGGCGCTCTCAATCGGCACCACCACGGATGCCTGGTGCCCAAGCACCATCAGCGTGTCCATCCAGATGTCGTAGCCCGCCGCCCGCGCCAGATCACAGAACCCGTAATCCTCCGAGATGAACACGTTGGGTTCGTCGTAGCGGATTGTCAGCTCGCGCTCAATGCGTGCGCGGAGCACGGAGTCGTTCTTCACCTCGGCCAACGCCGCCCACACCTGCTTCAGTCGATGATCGCTGGTGTTCCTGCCTTTCAGCTCCATCGGGAATAACTCCGGCACGCTCTTCGGAGCGCGGTTGGGATCGGTCAGGATGGCAACCCGGTCTGGGTTCTGCGCCGCAATCCGCTGCAACACTGGCACCTTGATCTTGCAGAAGCCGATGCTGGCCCGCTCCACCCGTTGCAGTCCCGCCTCATCCGGTTCCTCGCCCTTGATCGCTTGAACGTGCCAGTGCGTGTCCAGCGACCGCGACGAGTAGACTGCCGTGACAATGTCCCGGTCGTGCCCGATCAGCCGCATAATCGCGCTGGCCGTCATGTCCTCGCCATTCCGCTGGGCCAGCACGTCCTTGTCCCAGAAGATCAGCTCATCGAACTTCTGCTCGACAGCATACGCAGCGATCTCGTTGCGGGCGATCTGCACCGCAGGCCCGTCCAACAAGATCCAGTCCAGCTTTACGTCGGGTATCTCCGCCGTCGCCAGTTGCAGACTGGTGCGGAAGTACGACTTGGGGATGTCTCCCTTGAGCGGCGTGCCGATGAGGATGCGTTTTTGGGCCATGTGGAGGTAAGAAAACCACAGTCGCATCGGTTGGAACACCAAATCCACCGAAGTTAGCTCATATTAGCGTAACTAATACCGTGTTACGCCGCATCCATCGGACTTTACCGCAGCTAATGGCCGATGTATTGGAGCTTATGGTCACAAAACGAGCGGTGGACGAGTGGTTGATTGAGCCGGACGTGGAGGGAGCGCGGGAATATGCCCGCATCAGCATCTACGCCGAGCCGGAAGGGCTGAACATCGACGGCCAAGGGCTGATTCCATGGGCGCAGGTCGAATCCAGCCGCCTCACCTACACCGTCCACATGAAAAAGCGCCATGCAGCTCGCTGACCGCTACTACGCAGACGATTTTCGTCCCGATTTTGGAATTCCGTGGATTCCAAACCCACCGGACGCCGAGTTGTTGAGCTGGCCGCACGACAAACTTGCTTCGTATTTGGCTTTTCGAGAGCAAAGAAACCAAGAAGCCCTGCAAAACCCCGTGGGAGCGGGCTGGATCCTACCGTCATGGCAGACGGTGATGAACAACTGGGGCAAGTACACGAACCACATCATACTAGGTGGAAATCGGAGCTCCAAATCAATGATAGCCAGCAGGTTATGCGTGTGGGCTGCTGGTACGATCCCCGGTGCCGAGGTCCGCGCCTACCACGTCAACGAGGATCGGAGCATCGAAGACCAGCAGAGGATGGTCTGGGACGCTCTCCCGCAAGGCATCCGCAATCTCCCGACCAAGAAAGGACTCAACCACAGTGTCCAGTACTCCCAGAAGAACGGCTTTACTGATAACATCTGTATCCTGCCTCCTGTTGCTGGTTTCCGCCGTGGTGGCAGCATCAAGTTTAGCAATTACCGCAGTTACCAAGCTGACGCGCAGGTAGCCGAGGGTTACCGCGCCCACTTGATCTGGTGCGACGAGGAATGTCCGCAGAAGATGTTTGAGACGCTACAGTACCGGACCACGGACTTCCATGGACGCATCATCCTCACGTTTACTACTCTCACAGGCTGGACACCTCTGGTACAGGACATCCTCGGGAAAACTCGTACCATTGAAAAGCGATTTGCCCCGCTGGTGGGTCGAGAGCTACCAGTCGTCCAAGAGTCCCTTTCCCGACCGGGAACTGTTATCTACTATTTCTGGACTGAAGACAACACGTTTATCGACACCTCCGACTTCCGAAACAAGTTGCTCGGTCGCTCCAAGGACGAAGTGTTGGCCCGTGCATATGGCGTTCCCACCAAAAGCATCACTAGCGTCTTTCCTGGCTTCAATAAGGACGTTAATGTCATTCCTCACGAAAAGATGCCGTGGACGAACAACGTGGACTACAACGTCACACGTTACATGGCACTGGACCCGGCAGGATCCAAAAACTGGTTCATGCTCTGGGTCGCCATCGACGCCGCCGGCACCTGGTGGGTCTACCGAGAGTGGCCCGATTACGACGACTGGGCCTTGCCCGGAGCCGGACCGGAAGGCAAAGCCGGCCCCGCGCAAAAAGGCAGCAAGAAAGGCATCAACGACTACGTTGAACTCATCAAGCACTGCGAGCAGGGCGAAACCATTTTCGAGAGGTTTATTGACCCGCGTCTCGGTGTAGCGGAAAAGCAGTCAGCCGAAGGCGCCACAACAATCATAAGCGAGTTGGACTCGGCGGGCATGGTGTTCCACCCCGCCCCCGGCGTTGAGATTGAAAACGGTCTCCAGCTCATCAATGGCCTCTTGTCCTACGACGAGAAGAAGCCGTTGTCCGCGCTCAACGCCCCGAAGCTCTACATCAGCGACCGCTGCCAAAACCTGATTTACTCATTGCAAGAGTACACGGCCAAAGGCGGCAAGGACGAGGCGACTAAAGACCCCATCGACTGCCTGCGCTACCTCTGCGTCTCCAACTGTAGCTTTGTGGACCCGCACGCCGCCGAGCAGGTGGATGACCGCACCTGGAGCTATTGAGTGCTTGCCACCTTTGTTATTGCGCTCATTAGGTGCGCTTATCAAAGCCCATGAGTTCCATTGACGGCAACGCCACCTCGGTTCCCCCTGATCCCGGTCTGCAACTAGCTCCGCCCGAGAACAAGGGGCCGGACTTCAATCTGCTCAAGAAGGCGTTTGAGGACTGTGTGCGCGACAATCAGCCGTTCATCGACCAATGCCGGCTGAACTACGAGACCCGTTACGCCATTTGGAACGGGCAGTCCGCTGACGGCAAGAAACACTCCCGCGAGGGCAGCAAGGTCAGCCCCACCCCGTGGGACGGCGCCAGTGACCTCCGTGTCTTCCTTGTCGATAACATCATCAACAAGAAGGTCGCCATGGAGTGCATGGCGTTCAAGCGGGCCAACCTGACGGCGGTTCCCGTGGGCGCCGAGGATGGGGCGCGTAGCCAGTTGGTCAGCAATTTCATGCGTTGGCTGATCCAGACGCAGATTCCCGAGGTGGAGCGCGAAGTCGAGATGTGCTCCAACTACATGAACGAAAAGGGCGTCGCGGTCATGGGGCAGTTCTGGGAAAAACGTCGGGAGAAAGTGCTGGTCAACGTCCGCGTGCAGGACTTGCAGCAGCAGTTCCCGAATATCGACATCGTGGCGCTGGTCGAGGACAAGTCCGCCGCCGATGACCTGAAGGCCATCTTCCAAGAGCAGTACGGATGCTCCAAGGACAAGGCGGCCCGTATGCTGCGCGAGCTGCGTGACACGGGTGAGACCACGGTTCCGATGGACGGACCCGAGCGTTCGTATCCCGTCATCCGTGCATTCAACTTGGACGAGCACGTCTTCATCCCGTCGTTCTCGACGGACCTTGAGCGTGCGCCCGGAATCTACCGCGTGGAGTACTTTACCGCCGAGCAACTGCGGGCGATGGTGTACACGGACGGCTGGGACGAGAAGTGGGTCGAAGCCGCGATCCAGAAGGTGCGCGGTAAGCTCATCACCATCAGCCCGAGCGAATACCTCCAGCCGATTTCCCGTTCGTTCGTCTACACACAGCAACGATTCACGGACCGCATCGGTGTCGTCTACGCCTACCAGCGGTTGTCCGACGAGGATGGCACGCCTGGCATCTACTGCACGGTGTTCAACCCGATGCTGCCGCCCGACCAGAACCACGATGGTTGCGCGAAGAACGGACTTCTGGGTTACGCTCACGGCGAGTATCCGTTTGTCCTGTACCGCCGCGAGTACTTGAGCCGCAAGTTGCATGACTCCCGTGGCCTGCCCGAGCCGGGCAAGCCGTGGCAGGATCAGATCAAGGCACACAAGGACAGCCGTATTGACGCCGCCTCTCTCGGCATCCTCCCGCCCATCTGCTACCCGCAAGGCCGCCCGCCGGGCCGCTGGGGTCCGGGCGCGATGATTTCGGAACGTCGTCCGAACGAGTACCACTACGCCGACCGTCCGATACCGGACATGAACACGGACAAGTCCGAGGCGCTTTTGGAGACTTCGTTCAAAGAGTACAACGGCTTTGCTAGCCGCGAGGGCGATCCCGCCATCGACCCGATCTACAACCAGTTTGAAGTCGATAAGTTCCTTGGCTGCCTCGCCAAGAGTTTCCGCCAAGTGTGGAAGCTCTACAAGCAGTACGGCATGGACCAGGTCACGTTCCGCGTGATGGGCGTCAAGGATCCCAACTTCCAGCTCTTCAACAAGGGCGACGTAAACGAGGAGTTCGATTTCTACCTCGCGTGGGATGTGCAGTCGCCGGACTTCAAGCGGATGAGCGAGAAGTGGACGGCCATCATCCAAGCCGCGCAGTCCCTCGACCGCGAAGGCGTCATCGACTGGTCTGCGCTCTGCACCGCGTTCGTGTCCACCATCGACCCGAACATCGCCGAGCGCATCATCCGTCCCGCGCAGCAAGGTCAGCAGCAGATCGTGCAGGACGAACAGCAGGATCTGGCGCAGATCTTCGCCGGCATCCCGAAGAACATCAAGCCCGGCACCCCGCCGCAGATCGGCTTGCAAGTCATCCAGCAGTACCTCCAGCAGCCTGACGTGCAACAGCGGTATCAGCAGGATCAGCCGTTCCGCGAGCGTTTGGATGCCCGTGCCAAGCAATACGAATTCCAGATCATGCAGGCCAGAAATTCGGTCATCGGTCGCCTTGGGGCGCAGATGCCCGGCCCGATGCCTGCCACCACTTCACGATGAAGAAACGCCGCGATCCGCACCTGACGTCAGCCGAGAAGTTTGGCCGGCTGCGTCAGGCCATGTTCCGTCTCGTTGGGAATGATGGCTTCCAAGACTTCATTGAGGAGCTGCGTGAAATGCAGCACTCGACGATGATCGATCTCTGCTCCGACGCCGTGGTGAAGGATGAACGGATGACACTCGCGGCTACTGGTGAACTGCGGGCGTACTCGCAGATCATCGGACTCTACGACGACTTCGTGCAGCAGCAGATGCAGCAGGCGGAGATCGACGCAGAGCAGCGGGCTGGATAAGTATTATTACTGCGGTCAGTAGTGCCGCTAATAATTCCTGTTGACAGACGGGTGTGTGAATCGCACCCGTAGCGACACTTGGCACCCGCCATGTCCACAGCCCTTGGGGGCTCTAATCCCATGTCTAACGAAACAGCAGAATCCGCTCCTTCACAGCCCGCCGAGGCGGCCCAAACCCCCGAGGCAAAAGGTGATGCACCGAAGAAAGGTAACTTGAGTGTCGCGCAAGCCGCGCAACGTCTCCTCAACATGGAGGCGGAAAACGCGAAGGCCCAACGACAGGTTGAACAAGCTACCCCCGCGCCGGACCAAGCGCAGTCCGATTCAACCAACCCAGATGAGGCTACCGCCGAATCTGCCGAGCCCAGCCAGCAGGCGGAAACGCCCGAAGGCGAGGCCGACGTTCCTTCCCAAGACATTACACCCGAGCTTCAGAAGAAGATCGACAAGCGTATCGGCAAGGAGGTTGCCAAGCGCAAAGCTCTGGAAGCCCAGTTGGCGGAGATGCAGGCGCAGTTGGCCCAAAAGGCCGACCAGCCCGAGCAAGCCGCCCAACCTGCACCTGCCCAGCCATTGCCCAGCAATGTGCCGTTGGCGCAGATTGAGGACTTCCAGTCCCTCCAGACCTTGAGAGATCAGGCGAAAGAGGCGAAACGCTTTGCCCAGGAGCAACTAGACCGGGATGACTTTGAACCTGTCCGCGTGGGTGACACCGTGCTGGGCAGGGGAGAGCTTAAGGCGATCCTCCGCAACGCGGAGAAGACCCTTGATGACGACATCCCAGCCCGAGCGCAGTTCCTGACGCAGAAGCAGGAGGCGCAGAAGGTTGCCCATCAGTTATTCCCGTATCTGAAGGACAAGCAGGCGCCCGAATACGTCCTTGCCCAGCAGGCGTTGTCACAGATGCCGTGGATGAGGAACCTGCCGAACGCGGACTGGATCATTGGTGTGCAAATCGAGGGCCTGAAAGCCCTTGAGGCCAAGCAGAAGGCGAAGCCAGAAGCCAAGCCGAAGCAGGCCATGAGCACCAAGCCACCGTCCAGTCAGGCGGTCGTATCTTCAGCCGGCGGCGATGTCCGCACCCCGAGTGCGGCCAAGACTGCCAATCAGTTGGAAGCTATGCGGATGCAATTGTCGAAGAAAGGCGGCGTCACGGCACACGAGGCAGCAGCGTTCCTTCTGGCCCGAGAAAAAGCTAAACTCAACCGTTAATCCTTCGTTAGTCATGGCCCTATCAACCACTTACAACGTAGCGGGAGATCGTGAAGATCTTACCGACTTCCTCACCATCCTCGCCCCCGAGGATACTCCTAAGATCTCGACCTTTGCCAAGACCAAGCGCATGACGAATGCGTATCAGGAGTGGCAGGTTGATACGCTGTCGCCGGTTTCGTTCGGTGGCGTGCTGGAAGGCCAGGATGTCCTGGCGTTCAGCAACCAAGCCGTGAACCGTGCGCGTCTCGGTAACTACGTCCAGCAGTTCCGCGAGCAATGGATGGTGTCCCGCCTCCAAGAGGCTTCCGACGTCGCTGGCGTTTCCAGCGAGGTTGCGAACGCCAAGATGAAGGCGATGCGCGAGATCAAGCGCGACATCGAAGCCTGCATCGGCTCCGACAATGACCGCCAGCAAGAGGCTCCTCCGGCGCCCTACAAGCTGCGCGCCCTAGGCAAGTGGATCAGCAACACGCCCGGCTCGGACGTTCCCGCTGCCTTCCGCACGCCCACCGCGAACATCGACACGACCGCCACCGGTTCGCTGTCCGAGTCCGCCTTCAACGACGTCTTCCAGTCCATCTTCCAGCAAGTTGGCGGTCGCCGTTCCTACACCCTGTTCGCTGGTCCGTCGCTCAAGCGTGCGATCTCCAAGTTCCAGCGTTCCGAGGGTGCGTCCGGCACCACGAAGACCTATCAGGTCACGCAGGATGCCTCCGAGCACCAGATCGACCTGGACGTCACGATGTACGTCGGTGACTTCCACACCGTGACCATCGTGCCCGACCTGTTCAACGGCATCCTTGATTCCGCTGATCCCTCGGCCACCACCAGCCAGCAGAAGGCCCGTGGCTACGTCATCGATCCCGAGCTGGTTGGCATCGGCTACATGCTCGGCATTGAGTCCAACGAGCTGCCGGACCTCGGCGGTGGTCGTCGCGGATTCATCCTCGCGGCCCTCACCCTGATGGTGAAGAACCCGCTCGGCCTCGGCAAGTTCGCCGCGTCCAGCTAAACCACAGCCACCAAAATAGGAGAATACTACCATGGCTGATACTGCTGTTACCATCGCCCGCGCCCGCACCAACTCGCTCTCGCTGCAAGAGCAGGCGCGTGGCTTCTCGCACAAGTTCACGGTCAAGTCGTCCGACGTTGCCTACGGTGCCGGTTCCACCGACACGGTCACGGTCACGCTGGGCGCCCTCCCGTCGAAGTATGTGCTCAACAATGCTCTGGTGAACATCACGACTGCCTTTGCCGGCACGACCGCGATGACGATCCAGGTTGGCACCACGACCACGACCAACAGCCTCGTCACCGCGCAATCGGTGCTGACCGCTGGTGTTCTGGCCGGTGTTCCGACGACCGCCACCATCCGTACCGCCACGGCGACTGCGAACTTGGTTGCGATCTTCACGAACGCCACCGGTGGCAGCCCGTCCGCCCTCACGGCTGGCGAACTGGACATCTACCTGAACATCGTCGATCTGTCCGATCCGACGAAGCTCGGATAACCGAGATACTACTGGGGGCATCCCGAAAGGGCTCTGCCCCCTCCCTCTTTTATGGTAAGCGACAGCGGCATAGTAACCCAAGTACCCAAGGAGTTCGTCCGCAAGTGGTGGGGCGAGATCGTGAACGGTCTCCCAGACGAGAAGGCCAAGGTCCATGAAGACCAAGCCCGTCTGGCCGCCAAGATGCGCGAACAGGGTTCCACCCGCATGGACGGGCTGGGTCAGATGGCCGCTCGCATCAACAGTCGCCTGTTCTTCCGGCTACAGGCGCAGCATGGCAACAATGTCCATGAGTGGATGCCGGAGTATTTGAAGGACAACCCGCACCTCTGCGCGACGGGTTACCGCCCGAAGGTTAATCCCGCCCGGCACGGCCTGACGGGAGGCTGGATGGGCAAGCAAAAGGACACTTGAGGACGACTCCGTACAGCACGGCGCTAACCCAGCTTTGCGGGCTTATTGGAGTCCCGACTAGCCGGCTGACCACGGAGACTGCGGAAAGCCTCAATACCCTGTTTAACGCGAATGTACGGCAGGTCTGGGGCGCCGGTAATTGGCCCGACCTGTCCATTTGGGGTGAGGCACGGTTTGCGGGTAACCTGCTGACCTACCCCAACGATGTCAGCCAGACGGCGTACTGGACGGCCACGAATGTCTCGGTAACGGCTAATTCCATCGCCAACCCCGCTGACAACCGCACCACAGCCAGTAAACTGCTGGAAACGGTCACTAACGGGCAGCACAAGGTCGCGGAGAGCGTCACCGGATTCCCGAGCACGCAGTACCAGGCGTCCGTGTACGCCCGTCCGAATGGCCGCAGCTACATCCAGTTGGTGGTTAATGACGGCACCACCAGCTTCAGCACGTTCTTCAACGTGCAGGCTGGCACGGTGGGCACGCAGGCCAACGTCTCGTCCGCCAACATCCAGCAGTGCCCGAACGGTTTTTTCCTCTGCACGATCACGTTCACCAGCGGCACTGCTTGCACCAGCCTAGCCTACTCGGTGGGTATTTCCACGGATGGCAGCACGATCTCCTACGCGGGCGACATTACCAAAGGCGTCTACCTCTGGGGCAACTTGATGGTGCAGGAGACGAATGTCAGCCCCAACCAGTTCATCGTCCCATACGACCAGACTGGCGAGAAGGTGATTGATGTTCTTTTCCAAGCGTGGATCGACAACCCCGCGATGGTGAGCTACCCCCGTCCCCAAGGCTTCGTGGTGACGACGGATGGGTTCCAGATGATTTCCACGGCTGGTGGCTTCATGGGGACGAATGGCTACGTCTCGTACAACACCAATCCTGCCAACCCGGTCTACCTGTTCTACCGCCGTGCCCCTTACAATTACAGCGGTGACA
>Ga0208784_1001014_pt1 | contig 12257 bp, 11 predicted proteins | sample DEB19_08_DNA_FD_184531 | JGI IMG/M metagenome (GOLD analysis project Ga0208784, IMG submission 184531) | Aqueous microbial communities from the Delaware River and Bay under freshwater to marine salinity gradient to study organic matter... | ecosystem: Environmental > Aquatic > Marine > Coastal ...
CAACGTCAACTTGGAGATTACTTGTCCAAGGTGGCAAACAACCAAGTGACCACTCCCGCCGAAGCTCAGCTACTCAAGGCGAACGCTGCAAACCAAGCGGGCATCTCGGCTCAATTGGCCTCGGCTCGTGGAGGGCTGGCTGGCTTAGCGGCTGCAAACTCAGCGTCCAGAACGGCATCCGAAACCGCAGGGCGGAAGATGAACACGGACTTGGCCGTGTTGCGCACAAATCAATCATTGGCGGCCCAGGACCAACTGGCGGGCCTGACAAATGCTATGCGTACCCAAGAGGTAAACCGTGCCCAAGATGTTGCACGGCTGGGGAATCTGAACACGATCCGCAACCAAACGGCTGCATCGGACGCGAAAGCCATGTCCATGGGAGCGCTGACCCGTGGTCTCGAGGGAACCATGGCGAGGCAACAAGCTCGGATGGATACGTACAACACGGCGGTTGGAAACGCCGATAAGTACGCCAAGTTCAACACCGAAATTTCGGAGCGAAATCTTGCGGGCAATCTGGGGGCCGTTCGAGATGGGGCCGTTGCCGCTGGCCAGCTATACAGCGAACTGAATCGTCCTGAATCCAAGAAACCATAACAAATACGGATAAACGATGTTACCACTTCTAGGATTAATGGCCGCCGGTATCATTGCAAAAGGCGTACAAGGCGCAATGCAAAAGGACGCCAGCGACTACCAGAACGAGACCACCAGACACGATATGAACGCGACCGATGAAGTGGTTGTACCTGGTCGCACAGATGTATACACGCGGTATTCTCCCGAACGTGATATGCGGTATCGGTTGGTTGATCGCGGTAGTAATGCCGATACATTTAGCGCGCTGAACGACCCCAACTCGCAGGCGTCTCGTTCGTTTTCGTTGGGCGGTTCGCCCGAGGCCGCGGCCGCGTGGGCCAACAGCTACCAAAACCAAGCCGAAGCCGCACGAAACATCCGTGGAAGTCGGATTGACTATGGAGCGGACGACGCCGTCGCGGCCCAGCAACTCGGCCTAGGGGGGATGTATCGTGCGCAGATGATGGGTTCCGGTCCTAGTGTTGCCGATCTGCAAGCCAGTGCTGCAAATCAGGTGAATATCCGGAATGCCTTGGCGGCTGGTATCGGTAACCCACGTAATCAGCGGGCGGCGATGTTGGGCGCAGCCATGACCGGATCTGATTTGGCGGCACGCGCAGGCGCAATGCGCTCCCAAGAGACCCTACAGGCTGGACAAAAGCTGGGGTCACTCCAAGGGCAAATGTCCCAAATGGGAATGGATCGAGCCATGGCCCAGGCCAAACTTGACAGTCAAATGGCTGATTTCAACGATAGCTTGGCAAACAAGTATTACGGACTCCAGCAAACGGCGTTGGATGCGCAAACTCGTGGGCAACGGGCACGCGGATTGGCGATGCAATTGGCGGATCGTGGTCGCAAAGACGAGAACTTCGGCGAAGCTCAGGGTGCGGCGGATCGTCATAATCGAGACGTAAACACCGTATTAGGCGGAATCTCGTCCGCTGCCGGTGGACTGGCGTCAGTTGCGTCCGCTGGATCGGGCGGTTCGAAAAAGTAAATACCTGTTTGGTCACTTGGGCCAGTCTACGATGGCCAGTTGAGTGGAACATGCCTATAGATTTGGATCAAAACCGACGCGCCCAGGCACTGTTGGCTTCTTTTGCCGAACCGGCAACGGTTCCGATGGAACCTGCGGTAATGATGACATCGGCCCAGCCGGCGATGATTCCTACCGCTGGACAACCCACGGTCCCAGGTGCACCCGAAATCCCCGGCGCCATAGCTATTCCGGAAATCGGCCCAGCTAACGTCGGAGATCGCAATAGTTTGCGATTCGTTGGACCAGGTATGAAACCAGGCGTGTTTAACGACCCGTTTGCAGGTAAGCCGCTTGCCGAAAGTGGTCCAGTTGCCGGACCCCCTGTATTGCCAACGACGGGCCTGGTAGTTACGGATCCGTTTTCTGGAAAACCGATATCCCAGCCACTGGTGGGACCAAACGCCAGCCAGGCTAGTAATGCACCCAGTCCACCCGGCCCAGCCAGTGTTGCAAACGTTCCTGGTAAGCCGGCGACCAAGTTGGCTCCAGTCGCCGTCTCAGTTGCCAGCCAGGCGCCCAGTGCCCTTCCGCTAAACAGTGGTTTGCCCACCGAAGAGGGTGGTGAATTGTTCCGGAAAACAGCCAGCCCTGCGTTGGACAAGTCCGTTGTGGCCGCCATAGACACCGGGAAGGCCACGCCGGAATGGTCTTCGGATCCAGCCACGCGCCAAAAACAAATTGGCGAGGCAATGGTGGCCCAGGTCAAAGACGAGGCTGCTTTGCAAGCTGCAAATATCAACGCCGCCGCAGCTCGTGAAGATGAAGTTCTGGCGAAAGAAGATCAATACAACTCCGAAGCAAGACTTCGAGAGGACGAACGCCAAAAGCGGGAAAACGAACGTCTGAAGATATTGACGAACGCCCAAGAAAAAATTTCCGCCGCCGAACAAGACGCGAAGAACTTTGACATCCAGGACGGTGGATTTGTCAAACGAAACCCAGGGGCCATCCTGGCCATGATCGGGGCGGTGTTCGGTGGGGCGCTGGCCGGCAGAACGGGACAACCAAATACTGCCCTGCAATCGCTGGATGCGATGATCAATCGAGACATCCAGGCTCAAAAAGATAAGTACAATCAAAAGCGTACCAGTGTTGCCGACGCTGCAACGTCTTATGGACGTTTACGGGAGCACTTTGGCGACGAACGTACGGCAGATTTGATGGCAGAGACGAACATTCGTCGGAATCTAAATGACGAACTAGCGAACATGATCGCCAAGTCGAAAAATGATCAGTTTCGCGAAACGGCTGCGATTATGCTGCAAGATGGTCGCAAAAAAGAGCTGAGTTTGTTGGATCAATTGACAGGTCGCGAAGTTGCAAAAGCCCAAGCGCAAGCCTCGGCAGTTCGCGCTGCAAGTGCCGAAGAGTCTAAGAGAGCGTTTGAGCTTATGAAGATGGGCATAAGCCACAAGTATAATATGGAGGAAAAGGGTATCGAGGCAGGCGATAAGCAACAAGCATCTTTGCAGCAACGATGGGTGCCCGCCGTCCAGGGGTTCGCCGCTAGCCCGGAAGAGGCAAAAGGTCTGAAAGATGCAACCGAGGTTCGCCAGCTAATTAATACCGAAGTACCGTCGATCATCGAACGGTTTAGAAAACTCGGTGCGCCGGGACGTGCTCTAGACTGGAATGGTGAGCGGTCAAAACTTGTCCAGGATCTTGGGCAGTTGGTGTCTGCCGTCAAAAACAAGATCACACAAGCTGGTAGTTCGTTGACGCAAACGGAAAAGGATTTGATCGGTATCAGCGAACAAGATGTGAATGCGATCTTCGACGTTCGTGACCAAGTACCTGCAAAGCTACAGAACTTTATGCGCGGCGTCTCCCAGGTTGTCGACACCCGTATCAACAATGCTGGGATTCAAAAGGGTACGCAATCCTATCGAGAGAACGCGGTTACCGGTCGCCTGGAGCCATATTACGAACTCAGCGGTTCAACGGTCAACGCAGTGCGTCCTGACTCATTTCCAAAAGCACCGGATAGCAAATAATGGCGGACCCGAATCAACCGCAGCAACCCGTTACAGGAACTGGAACACCGACCGCGCCGGTCGATCAGTTATTGCCACCCGTTGACAACGCCGTCAAAGTCATCAATCCGCAGGGAAATATCCATCTTGTGCCAGTCGACCAAGTGGACGCGGCACTAAAGAATGATCCATCGTTCCGTCCAATGACGGTTGCCGACCAGCGACGAGTTGATCTGGGCAAACAGTATGGTGGGTTTGTCGGGCAAGGATTGGCGGCTGGTTTGGGTCTCGCTAGGGGAGTCGGCGGACCACTGGTTGACGTGGCAGGAACCGCCATTGGCGGCGACAAATATCGGGAAATTGCAAGTGCCGTCGCCGAAGAAAATCCCGGTACGTTGATGGCCGGCGAACTTGCTGGATTTGTTGGACCTGCACTATTGACGGGTGGCGCATCGGTGGCCGCAAAAGCGGGTGCAACTGGTGCTGCAACGGCTGCAAAAGCAACCGGTGCCGGACTGGCAAAAGCCGGCATCTTCCCGAAGGCAGTTGAATTGGCGGGTAATATCGCCGAGCGCGGAGCCGAGAAACTGGTCGGAAACGCTGCGACGGGCGTGGTTGCGCGAGGGGCACAACGTGCGGCAGCAATGGGCTCCAGGTTTGCCGCTGAAACCGCTGCATTCGAGCTGTCAAATCAGGTTACGGATGATCTCGTAAAGAACCACGAGATGCACGCGGAAAACTATTTTTCAGCCGCTACACGTGGGGCGTTAACCGGGGCGGCAATCGGTGCACCGCTCGGGTTTGTCGGTGGGGTCATTGGGCGAGTCGCTGGCAAAGGTGCGGAATGGGTTGCTAAACCGTCGACACAAGCCAAGCTGGAAAACATTGCGTATGACAGCGCTGTCAAGGCCACGGGAGCCAAGACGCCAGAGCTGAAAAAGATCGTAGGCGTTCGGAACGTATATGACGCCGAAGGTAACTTGATTGCGGAAGCCGGCAGCAAAGCTGCTTACGATGCCTCGATTGAAAAGCTAGGTAAGACGCTACTGGAAAAGGATCCACTCGCCGGTGTGGCGCCGGTCAACATCACAACCAAGCCCGGCGAAGTTGCTGATTTCGCAAACTTGAAGATTCGTCAATTTCTCGGTAACGATCTTGGAAAGATTCATACAAAGGTGGCGGACGCCTCGTTTGATGTTGAAAAAGTGTTTCAGCGTCTGAATGACGAAGTGTTGGAAGATGCCGCGAGGAACGCATTTACATCGGAGCACACCTCTGCGGTTCGGCGCGTGTTGGATCTGTTTAACAACGCCGAAAACAGGTTGCTTGCCAAAGACTACGAGATTGTATTTGGTGGCAAATCCGAAATTCCTGGCAAGATCGGGTTTCACGATACCGACGCAAAGATTACTTGGTACAAGGACGACGGGGGGTATTTCCGACTAGAAAGCCAAGCGGGCCAGCCGGCACCGGTCAAGGTGTATGACCCGAAAGTCCAGCCATTTGCTCCCGATAAGAACAAATTGTCTTTGCTACAAGACATCTACCAGGATGTTGATCGTTCTACTGACTACAAGGTCCTGGCAGTCGAAAGCCCCATCAAAAACCAGTATTATCTGAAGACGCGCGGCATCCTTAGCGACGAATACCAACAGGCGGTTCGTTCCCAATATGGCGACGAATTAGCGGATCGACTGCGGGAATTGAATGACCAGTATTCAACCTGGAAGAACATCGAAGCTCTTAGTATGCCCCAGCTAAAGCGCAGCCAAAGCAACAATTTCTTTGGTTTGAATGACATTATCAAAGGTGGGGTGCTGGCAAGCATCGGTACGCACACTGGCGGTGCAATCGGCGCAATGGTCGGTGGTCCAGTGGGTGGCGCATTGGGTGGCGCATTACTGGGAACGGCTGGCGGTGTGGCCGGTGCACTAGGGAACAGATTTGTTCGCGGTCGCGCCTCTGCCGTGGTTGCTGATCGAGCGATGGCAGTCCTGGAGGCCAGTCGGTTAACGACCTTCGCAGGTGACGTAGAGAACAAGATCACCAAGGCAGCCGAGTCATTCGTACGCGGTACCGGACGCACCGGATCCCGTCTAATTGGCACCAGCGGAGTGTTGACCCCCAAGCAATACCAAACATCCGTCGAGACTGTGACCCGCCTGGCCCGCGATCCGATGGCGTTGAATAATCATGTAAGCCAAATGGTTACTCCCGCTATGGCAAGCTCATTGCCCAGTGTGGTTGCCAGCGTGGCTGGCACTGCCCAGCGACAAGTCCAGTTTCTGGCCAGCAAGCTACCCCCCGACCCCCAGCCCATAAACGCCCTACAGCCGACGATCCCTGGCAGCAAATACCCACGGATGCCATCCATGACGGACCGGGCTAAATGGTCCAGGTATATCGCCGCCGTCGAGAATCCAGAGTTGATGTTACGTCAAGCGGCGGCTGGTCAATTGGACCGTGAAACCGTCGAGGCCGTCCGAGCGGTATATCCGAACATGTTTAACCGCATGCGATCCGCCATTCTGACCGAGATCCCCAAGCTGAAAAAGCCACTGAACTCCCAGCAAACAGCCGCGTTGTCCCTGATTTTGGACACCCCCATTAGCCCGACCCAACAACCCAGTATGATCGCCATGTTCCAACAAGCCTTCGAGCCGAATTTCGCCGAGGAAACGGACAGTGGGGTTGGCCAGTCGAATGGTGCCGTAGGGGTGACCAATAGCAAGCCAGCTCGTCCCATTGACGTTGATGGCAAGTTCAAAACTACGGTTCAAGGCATGGAAGGGCGCATCCGGTGAGCGAATCCGAATCTACCAGACAGGCGTGGAATGTTATTCCTCCAGTTGCCAGCGCTACGCCGGGCGAAGGTGTCACCTCCCTGAGTACGTCCACGACTGCATCGGTTGTGGACTTGTTCGATGCGTCGGGAAACCCCTATAAGGGGTATTTTTTCCGGTACCTGACGATTGTCGCGGACGGGGCAGACGTGTACTTCGCCTTTAGTTCGGCAAACGCGCCGTCCATTAGCAACACCGTTTCGGGTGTCTCGGTAACGGCAGGAACAACTGCGGCTGTACCGGCAATTCTAAAAGATGGAGTGGCCATATCGGTACGGTTGGATTCAAATTCCCATCGGTACCTGCATCTAAAGGCGGCGTCCGGTACGCCATCGGTGCGGATCTATCCGTCCAGCCAGCCGCGAGCCTTGTAAGGTGGGCGATATGGAGCAATTGCGAGCCAGCGTGCCTGAGTCCACCAAGACATACTTGGACTATGCGATTGATGCGCTGGTGGTCATTGCCGCCAGCGTTCTGCTGTACTGCAAGGTCATCTCCGATACCCAGTGGACAGCCACGGTTGTTGCCGTATCGGCGGGACGTGTTGCGCTAAGGGTGCCCGGAAATAATGGCGGATCCCCTCCCAGTGGCGGCGCGGTAACTGCACTTGCAATCGGTGTGATGTCGTTTCTCAAAACACACGCACACAAACCCACACTTTAGAAAATCGCATAAAAATCCGCCTGGCGCGATACGGAATGACAATCATACTAGGGAGATGATTGCAATCCGCAAGTTTATCGCCATCGGTTTGTTCGCCGTAATAATCGGCTGTCAATTGTTGACGCCACGGGTGATTCGCAGCGTGTTGGACGCAACGGAGCTGGCGTGCGTACTGCTGGCCGAGTCAACGTCGGCGGACGAGTTGATGACAATGTGCCGGATTGCTCCTGACTTGCGGGACGCCGTTGAGAACGCAATCGGTGCACGTATTGCCGCGCAAAAGGCAGGAGCGTTGAAGTCACGTGCCGACGCATCTCCGGACGCCTCTAACTAGGCGAACGCTTCTGACGGGAGCGATTGCCGTGGCCACAACCGGAATGTTGGAGACTAGCATGTTGACATCGAATGGACGCGGCATGGGCGCGTTGCTACAGCCCGAGGACTACAGAGATTACGACGCGGGGGTGTTGTTTGACGAATCGGATCTGCCGGAGTCGGTGGATTTGACAGACCATCTCCCCGGAATCTTTGACCAGGGGTCGACTAATTCGTGCGTGGGGTGGGCCGTATGTACTGCCAGCTATGTGCGAGCGAAGGCGGCTGGCCTGCAAAACGTCTACTACCCCAGCCCAATGGCGTTGTATGCGCTGGGGCGTGCCCGGCTAACGGGATCTCCCAAAGTGCCATTGGTCGACCGTGGCTCGCAACCGCGTAGCGTACTGGCAGCGGCAGCAACCTGGGGGTTGATCCCGGAGACTGCCTACGGGTTTGACCCTGCGAAAATAAACCAGCGCCCTACGTGGCGAGCAATTGATGCGGGTGTCGGGTTCCGGCTCAAAGAATACTACTGGGTTTTGACCCACGGTCATGCGCGTGTCCTGGATGCCAAACGCGCACTGGCGAACGGTTATCCCGTCATCATGTCGGTCGCAGTTGATCCGAGCTTCGAAGATCACATGACCATTGCCATTGGAAAACCCACTACCCAGATACGTGGGTATCACATGATCACCCTGGTCGGATATCGCCCAGGCACCTCGGGGACCGTGTTCCAAGTGGCTAATTCGTGGGGCACCGGCTGGGGGTCCAATGGATTGGGGTGGCTGTCCGAGGAACGGTTGACGGATCTAACGACCAATTCGATTGCCGTGATTCAAACGGTTCCGGGTGAAAAGTGAATAAAATCATAAACTTAGCTGCGTTGTGTATGTTGGTCAGTGGATGCACCAAGGGATGTGCGTCCGATCCCGAACCGCCCAAGACGGTCGGATGTCCGGACGCTTGTGCCAAGTTGCGGGCGTTTGGATGTCCCGAAGGGCTGTCCGAGCATTGCGTTGCAGTATGCACAGAAATCCAAGAGTCCGGGTATCTCGAGGTTGATGTGCAATGCGTCGTCAATTCCAAAGATGCCATCCAAATCAAGGAGTGTGGTGTATGCGGGTCATGACCAACGATCACGATAACGGGCTGGCTCGGATCAATGTCGTGAACTTCGACGAGGCAACGGTCGACGAAATGCGACGTTCGGTAAACCACTGTTTGGAGCACGAACAGCCGGCGATGATGATCGATATCTGCACCGAAGGCGGATACGTCTATGAGTTGTTGGCCATGATTGACCTGGTGGAAGCGGCCAAGGCCAAGGGGGTCACAATTGTCACCTACGCCAGCGGCAAGGCGCTTAGTTCGGGGGCCGTATTGCTGGCCAGCGGCACACCGGGTCATCGGTATGCGGGTCACCATGCAACGGTGATGGTGCACGAGGTGCACGGCGGGGCATCTGGGGAGCCGACTCGCGCAACCGGAGGTGTTCGCGAGCTAACTCGGTTAAACAAGCGTCTGATCGGATTGTTGGGCGAGTACTCAGGCAAGGGCTACCAACATTTCGTCGAGTTAATCCAGTCCAAGGACGGACCGGACGTATACCTGGATGCTCCCAAGGCCAAACGCAACGGGTTGGTGGATCACATCGGGACGCCGTTTCACTTGGCTCGTACCGACATCTCGCACGTGGTGGTATAATGGCAGTTACATGGTCAAGTGAACTCGAGGGCGCACTGATCCGTATTCTGGGCGGGTGTGACTCGGTTGCGGACGCAATCGCAGTTGCCAACGATACACTGGGAATCCAGTTGACTCGCAAGGGGTTGAATCACCGATTTGCGGCAATGGGCTATGGCCCACCCAGCGTATTTCTCCGGACGGCAATCGCCGAACCGGAGCTGCGTCGGGTACTGTTTGTCCCCGATTGCCATCATCCATTCGTCGACCGTACGGCTTGGGATTTGTTACTGGAGACTGCCAGACGGTGGCAACCGCATGCGCTTGTGATCTTGGGGGATTTTGCCGACTTTTACGCGGTATCATTCTTCGCCAAGAATCCTGGGCGCAAGAATTTGCTGGCAGACGAAATAGCTGCAACCCGAACGGCGTTGGGCGAATTGGCAGGAGCGGCTGGCTCGCAATGTCGAACCCGTGTGTTCCTAGAGGGCAACCACGAAGAACGTTTAAAAAGGTACGTCACCCAAAATGCCCCCGCTTTGCATGGTCTATTGGACATCCAGGGCGCGCTGGGTATCCGAGAACACGGCTTTCAGTGGGTCCCGTACAAGCAATCCTACCAGATGGGTAAATTGCGGATCTCGCATGATTTCGGCAAGCATGGCGCAGGAGCGATCTTGGACGCTCGGAATACCGTCGAGGGGAATGCGGTCATTGGACACGTCCACTCGCTTGGGACCGTCTACAGGGCCAATATCCACGGGGATATTCACGTTGGAGCGGCGTTTGGCTGGCTGGGGGATTTCGGGGCCGTCGACTACAGGCACGCCGATAAAGCACGTCGGGACTGGGCGCACGGGTTTGGGATCGGCTACTTGGAGCAAAACGGGAACATCCATCTCCAGGCAATTCCGATAGTTGGCCGAAAAGTCGTCATTGACGGCAAAATAATCGAAAATGCACATGGTCAACAGGCGTGTGCCATTGCGGTGTGAACCGCCGTCCTGGACTAAGTACACGTAGGGCTGCCCGAAAACCGGCGAGTGGTGCACCTGCACCTGTGATCTCGTCTTTGAGTGCGTCATCGGGAGAACGATGGTTTGCGTCCACATCAATGACACTCAGTGGATCAAATTTTGACGCCGGAGCGGTTGTTAATTTCGGTGCGTCGTCGAACATTTCTGCCACTTATAGCGCTGGCGTATTGTCGTTTACGGTTCCAGAGTCCGAGTTTTATGAAACCGGCACCAAGAATGTAACGGTCACGTACAACGGCCAGACATCGAACGCACTGACGTTCACGGTTTCACAACCATCTATATTGATCCAGGATCTAAGGGCGGATCGTGGCATTACGCTAAACGGGTCTAAGGTGTCCGCGTGGTCAAGTAGTGACACATCCGGCGATTCAAACCGAACCGTCTCCCAGGCAACCGCCAGTTTGCAGCCTACGTTTCAATCGTCAGACTCGAACTTTAATAATAAGCCGTCTGTCAAGTTTACCAAGGCAAACGCTACGAGACTGGTGTCGGGCGCGTTTTCAACTGGAAATTGGGCGCAGACAACCTATGCAGGTGTGATCAAATCCGATCAATCCGGTAATGGCGCATGGTGGCTTGCGGACGGCTTAACTAGCGGAACCAGATCATTCGTCGGGTCGTACAACAACTTCTCTGCTTCTACCGGTTTCTTCATGTACCGAGGTGGAAGTACGGAAACCTTCGCTCTGAGTACAGTCACCACGGCGTCCGCGATATTCACACAATTCGAGGGTTCTGTAGGAGGCGCGACAACCGAGCGCATTTATGTACGTAGCGCATCTTCGGGTACAAGTGCGACCAAGGGAACAAATAACGGACAAACTGGTCTGACGCTTGGAGATCGATTCGCGGCATACACTACAGACGGTGCAGGTTCGTGGGAAGGTGCAGTTGCGGAATGGTTAATGTTCAATGCGCCATTGACGGAAGCCCAACGCACCCGACTAGGCAATTACTTTGGCAACCGATACGGCTCGGGCGTAATGACACCGTGAGTAATTCGAAATGCAATACGTAATATCCGACACGCAGACCATTCAACAGTTGTCCGATTTGGTGGACGCAGCCCTTGGGTTTCCTATTTGGGGCACGGATGCGGATACAGGTGAATTGATCTTGCCGACTCCTGGACAAGACCCTGCGACGGTCAGAGGGGTGTCGCTGCATTGGGCGCAACCGATCCCCAAGCATGATGACCCGACCCAATCTGCTTATCCGTACGATGCCACGACCGCCCCATTCTGCGATGCAGTCGGATTACAACCTGTTGAATTGCCGACCGACTGGTTCCCGCCGTTTCAACTTCCATGAGCATTCTGGACGCCGCGTATAACGATGCGTTTTTCGATGCGCTATTGAACCAGTGTCCGGCAGTTGGGATCGTACCCGAGGACTTTTTGTTGCTGATCGCAGGGGAGTGTGACTTCGTTTGGCGCGCAAAAAATAAATACGGCTTCCAGGGCATGACCCAAATGGGTGGTCCCGCGTTACTCGCAGCGGGATGGGACGCGACCAAGATGGGCGAGTTTTGCGCCGCATTGCCCGTTGTGCAGTTGCCGTACTCCCTGAGTTATTTTCGGCACTGGCGGAAATCGACGCCCAACAACCGATTTGAAAGCGCTGGAATGCTTTGGCTGGCCAATCTGGCGCCGGCGCACCTGAAACGGACCGATGGGGTGGTCTACTCGAAAGCCCAGCACCCGTTGCAATACAACGCCAACTCGGGGCTGGATTTGGACCGGGATGGGGTCATCTCGGTAAACGACCTGACGGCCAAGATGCAGCGACTCGTGGACGGCACGGCTCCCGGCAGAGCGCGTACCGCCAAACTGTACGCCGAAGCGGTTGCACGCCTGGAGGATCGCAGGCCACGCCCCGCACATGTCTCGGTGTATCCGGTCGTCGGAGACGGGGGCATCGTGTCCGTCGATGCCACCCCGGAGTCAAACTAGTAAACGACCCGCGTCATGTATCGGCGGATCGTTGTTGGAATCGGTTTCGGCACGCCCGTAAGTGCACCAAACCGATTGAAATAACGGTTGCAAAGTGCGTATCGAAGCAAATTGCAGCGTTTTCGAGCTTACAATTACCGTTACGAAGTAACTGTTTGAGT
>Ga0208784_1001017_pt1 | contig 12242 bp, 10 predicted proteins | sample DEB19_08_DNA_FD_184531 | JGI IMG/M metagenome (GOLD analysis project Ga0208784, IMG submission 184531) | Aqueous microbial communities from the Delaware River and Bay under freshwater to marine salinity gradient to study organic matter... | ecosystem: Environmental > Aquatic > Marine > Coastal ...
AATTTTTTTTTTATTAATTTTGAAAACACCTTCTATATTCCAATATTTCTTGATTTCCTTAGATATTATTGAATTACGTTGATTAATACATAGTATAAGCGCCGCTATTTGAACTCTTCCAGCACTTAAATGGTTCATATTGAATTTAGACCATAAGATTGGTGATACTTTGTATCCAATCATTCTATCAACTATTCTTCGCGTTTCTTGCGCTTTAACAACGTCAATATCAATATCTCGCGGACAGCTCAACGCATTTAAAATAGCATTTTTAGTAATTTCATTAAATGTTATTCTATAGCATTCTTTTCCTTTAATTAAATCATTAATACTATCTTTTACATTATTTGCGATTGCCTCTCCTTCTAAATCTGGATCAGCTGCCAAATATATTTTATTAGATTTTTTAACAAGTTCTCTGATATTATTAATAATTTTGATATTTGTTTTAACATATTCTATATCCCATGTTTCTGTATTAAAACCTAATTTATCTTTCGGCAAATTATAAATATGACCACTGCTAAATGTTATAATATAATTACTATCATTAATATATTTCTTAATAGTTTTAGTTTTTGTATAACTTTCTACAATAATTAAACAGGCCATTTATTTAAAATATATATAAATATATATCATTTTTTGATTATATGTAATGTTATATTTAACATATTATAATGGACATAATGACGGCTTTGGCGCTCAATATCAAAGAATATTAGGTATATATTCGATATGTAAAGAATATGATATTGGCTATTATCATACAGAAATTTCAGATATTGGATATCAGGGCGTAAATGCCCTTGAGCTAAATAGTAATGATGAAAAATTTATAATTAATTGTAATGATAGAATAAAAATAATTAATAGTGATGTAATTTTTGAAAAAACATTGTTATCTTTAAATATAGATTTAGAAACATTACTAAAATTAAAACAGCATAGTATCCATAATAACATTCTTCTAAAAATCAGATATCCATATAATATTACTGATAATATTATAAATATTTATTCCCATTGTCATGATATATATAAAATAAACATTCCTAAAAACAAAATATTTACTATCGGTATTCATGTCCGCAGAGGTGATTTATTTCTCGAAGCATACAAGGAAAGAATGCTCCCTAATGAACATTATATAAATATTGCAAAAAGAATTGCTAAAATATGTGAAAAAATTGGTATTAAATACATAATAGAATTATATACTGAATTACCTAATAAAGATATTGTTATTACTCCAAATCATCCAGGTATAAATAATGTAATATCTAATGATATTATAATATCGCGCGACAATCATTTTATTGAAGATTTTGATGTATTACCAAATTTAGTCAAATATATTAACGAGGATTTATTGTCATCTTTTGATAGAATGATTAATAGTGACATATTTATATCAAGTAAATCAAGTTTATCATCATGCGTAAGCTATTTAAAAAAAGGTATTACTATTTATCATAAATTTTGGCACACCTTTAATACAAAAGATATTGACTATTTAGATCCTTTATTTGAAGATAGAGTATTTAATTTTATAAATAATAATTATAGATAATAAAAATAAAATAATGGGGAGTGGAGGAAGTAAAGATGCGTGTAATGCTATTGATTGTGATAGTATATTAAATAAAGACGAAAAATATAGAGATTTAGTAAATGGGCGCGAAGAATATATTATAGATAAATGTTGTAGTAAAAAAAAAGAAAAATTTACATTATATACAGATATTAATCGGAATATTAATAGGGATATTAATAATGATATTAGTCATAATATTAATCTTATAATAATAATAATAATATTAGTTTTTAGCATATTTTTTCTAAATCAAATGAGATGACGTTATTATTATTATCGCGGATAACGCAATTATCGGCGAATGTTATTAATCCTTCATTATATCCTTTACATTTTTTTAAATCATTTAATACGGCATCAGTGCCATAATAATCATGCTTTATAATATTATTATCATTAATATTGTGCCCCAATGTTGCGCATAAAATGTTGCTAATATTTATAATGTGATCTTTTTCTAAAATAAAATTATACATATAATTACTATCAACGTATTCGCTATTTTTAATACTATTCGGAAAAACCCAAACATTATTTTTAATAGGATGGTATGGTGTTATTTGTAACCCATCGTTTATTTTAACCATATCACATTTATTATCATTACATTTTATTTTAATAACACATAATACTTTAGAATATCCCTTTTCTGTCACTACAATATCATCTTTAATAATTTCACTACACTTTTTATAAATATTAGGATATACCAATATTTTACTATCCTCGTGAAAACATCCACCGCTGGCATTATTAAAACTTTGCTTAAAATCAAAGTTTTTAGGTACTCCTTTTCTGACGGTGATATCTTTAGTAGAATTAGCATTTGAGGGAATAGGTGGCTCCATATTCGAATATATATCATCTATTTTTTCAACCAAAGTTTTAAACAATGTTCCTCCGTAATTTGCTATACTTTTATCTTTAAAATTATTACATAATTTATTTTTATGAGCATACATCAAAGAATAAATATAATTTTTACCCCATTTATCATATATATTGGTTGATGATATGGCTAATATCACCTGTTCTTTTAAATCTGTAATATATTCCTTACTTGAATTATATTTATAAGTAAAATCCTCTATATATTTATTTAAAAAATCAACATCCGGCATTTTTTTAATAATGGTATTTAACAAATCAATGTATTCAAATCTAATAATATTATTAATATTGTTATAATTATTTATTTCCGTGGATTTAACTATTTTTTTATTATTATTAAAAGTATATTCTAAATTTATATTGTAATTATAATCATTATTATTAGTTTCTAATACAACTATTAATTCACGTGTCTCTCCATAATTCACATTATTTATTTTTGTATCATCACCATATATCTTTTTAATAGTTGTTCCATTTTCCGTATTAATATTTATGATAGCATTTGTAGCGCAAATTGATTTAATATTCGCAATAGCATGAATCATAATAGTACCTACAAAACCAGAATCTGGGATAAATGAAAATGTTCCATTGCCAATGTTTGCTATATCGGCTAACAATTCAGTATCCAATGAATATCCGAATCCAAATGTATAAATAGTAGGTTTAATTTCAAATTTTTCAATATTTTTCTTTAAAGATTCTATAATACCTCTTGGGGGCAATAAATGATAGCTAGGAACTCCATCTGTCATAAACAAAATAGTTTTATTTCTATTTGATACATCAAATTGCTTTAATCCTAAATTTAAACCGGCCCAAATATTAGTACAACCTTTAACTTTTAAATTTCCTACGAGAGATTTTAAATATTTTTTATTACTTGGTGTCATTTCAATAAGACAACTTACAACATCGGCAGAATCAGAAAATGTTACTATGGATATTCTATCATTAGAATTAGCTGCTTCAATTATTGTTTTAATAGAGTGTTTAGTTATATCCAAAATAGTGAAACCGACATCATTTTGTTTTCCATCTTGATTAACGTATGCGACAGAATCCATTGAACCCGAGATATCAATAATAATAACAATATCATTAAATACTTCCTCGGTAATATCTTGTGGCTCAATAATTAAAGATACTATTTTATTATATTTATTAGTTTCAGAATATTCTTTTAAACATATTGGATATTCTTTAATAGTAGTTACATTATCAACATTATCATTTGTTACGTTACCCAATTTATAAGCCTGAATAGCGTCTTTTAATGATCTATTTAATTTTAAATCACATACATTTAAAATATTACGCGTAATAGGAGATGTATTATTATTAACAAGCCATTTTTTAATTGCTACCTCTTCATATGAGTTTCCCTCATTGTCAATATATGGCTCATTCATAATGTTATGTGTGATAGGGCATATAAAATATTGAGGGCAAAAACTCATATTTTATATTATAATATGGTGTAATATTTATATAAAAATATCTATATATTTATATATATGTCCGAAAAACTAAATATCCTTATAGATTCAAGAGAAGCTAATTTATATAATGATATAATCAATCGTGATTTAGATATATATACGGATAAAATAGAAATCAATAAAAACAATATTGATATTGGTGATATAAATATTAAATATCGCGACATTGAATATATTTTTGAAAGAAAAACCATAAAAGATTTAATATCATCAATACATGACGGGAGATATAGAGAGCAAAAGGCGAGAATGATTGATAATTATGATAATAAAAGGATAACATATATTATAGAAGGTGATGATATTCTTTCATCAAAATCTTATAATAATAGTAAGGTTTTACAGAGTACATATTTAAATATATTATTTAGAGACAATATAAGATTGGTATTTACTAAAAATGTTAATGAAACAGCTACTTTAATATTATCATTATCAATTAAAATCATCGAAAATCCTGAAAAATTTAATAATACTACTGATAATAATACTATATATACAGACCATTTAAAGTTAAAAAAAAAGAAAATAGAAAATATTGATGAAAAAACATGTTACTTAATGCAGTTATCACAGATACCTTATATATCAAATACAATATCTAAAAATATTTCAAATATATATCCGACTATGACATCATTAATTTTAGCTTTAAATGAAGTTGATGACAAAAATAAAGAATTATGTAAAATAGAAGGCGTCGGTAAAGAGAAGGCTTCATATATCATTAAATATTTGTTTAATAAGTAAATGAAAACATATCATTATTTAATATAATGTCCGAATACATTTGAATCGTATTTATTATTTTCAAAGCTCCTGTATCTTGTGTTTTAAATATATCTTCAAGTATATTTTCATTATTATTTTTTATGTATTCTTTGTAATATAACAAAGATTCATTATATCCCCTTACAAATGCTTTATTATTAAGAGATATCAAATATTTTTTTTCTTTTTTCATTTTAATTAATTCTTTAATTATTTTAATGGTTTCGTGCTCTTTGGATAAACAATCGTCATTTTGATAATTCCATATTTTAGTTTTATTATCTATAATTTTCGCAGTAGCAATAATTTTTCCTGATTTTTGGTTTTTTGTAATTTTAATATCAACCTTCAATACATCACTGGGGATATTAGTATCAATATTTTTTGACTTTACCTTTTCGGGTTTAAGATCAATTACCGCATTTTCTGTAAGCTGTATTTTTGCGGACAATTCTTTATTTTTTTTAGCACGTGGTTTTTTAGGCTCTGATAAAATCTCAATATATTTATCAAATAATAATGCTTTTACCATTTGTAACTTTAAATTATCAATGCGATTTTTCCTTTTATTTTCATCCTGATATATCGGTTTTACTTGTAAATTAGAATCTATTTCTTTCCAATAACTATCGTCTTTATCATATCCTGGCAATTCGTCAATACATAATGCGTATAATTGTAATAATGGTTTCATTATTTGATTAGTAATATAATGTAAATAATCAGGTGTTAATTTATTTTCAATAATAAACTCTGGATTTTCAATTCTGTCACCTTGTAATCCCGTTGTACTATTTGTTTTTATATATACATATGGGATACGCTCATTAATTACTGGGCGATTTCCCGGATCTCTCGCCCCAATTCTATCAGCAAGTACTTTATGTGCTATTTTAGAAGGATCTTTATAAGAAGCTCTTAAATTTTTGGTAATTACTAAATCATTAATAGATGTTTTGCCATTTACTAAATCATTTAATTCATCTTGTAAGAATTCTATAGAAGCTTGTAAATCTTGTTTTTGAAGAATAATATCAATAACCCCGCCATATATTTTTTTAACTATTTGAGCATTATCGCGTCTTTTTAATACAATACCCATAGATTTTTGCTTATATTTATTGACATCAAACTCGTATAAATTTCCCACATACCTTTTTTTACTAAATAATATAAAAGGATATAGAGATTTTTCGTAATTTAATTTTTGAGGTTTTGGCATTATTTTAGCAATTTCTTTTTCTACTTTTTTTCCAATTTCAATAGCATAAGGTAACGCATCTTTTCCTTGAACAATATTACCAGCTCCATCTTTTAAAGGAAACTTACAAAATATTGAATCTGTATCTCCATAAATTACATCCGCGTTATAATTTTCTTCCACAAACTTTTTAGCCAACATAATCATTTCTCTTCCCGTCGCAGTAGTACAAGCCGCAATTTCTTTAAGATATATAGAAGAAGTTCTGGCGCCTATCTGACCATATAATGAATTTGCTGTAATTTTATATGCCAATTGTAAAGAGTCAAATACATCCTGCTCAAAACTATTATAAGTTTGCTTAATGCTTTCTACCATATTCTTATTAATAGTTGTTTTGCTATTTGTATCAATATCTAAAATATCGTAAAACTCACCATTATCTTCGCATATACCACTTATTTCCATGCCATCGTAAATAATTGTCTGATAATCTATTTTTTTTCGCGTATTCTTTCTTTTTTTTAAAAGCATATCCAATATATCAGCAATTATACCTTTTTTACCATCTTTATATTGTACGAAAGTACATTTCTTTTCCCCAACTTTCTTTTTTTTATCTCCCTTTCCTTCGTATAAATCATAATATATATCTTTATATTCAATGTTATCATCAGCAACTCTATATTTTTCGTCAATTAAATAACAATCATGAGATAAATTACGAGATATCATAGACGATGGATATAGAGACCCGTAATCAAATACTACTATAGGTTCGTTTAAATATATTCCTTCTTTAGGATCTAAAACAACAGCTCCTTCATATCCATCATCTTCGTCTATAACATTTTCACGATATGATTTAATTACAGGAATCAAAGTATTTCTATCCATACATTGTTTAGCAATAAGTGAAAATATTTTAATTCCTTGTCCTCTTCTAAATAAGAAATTGAGAGGAACAAGGCATACATTTCCCATACCAATATTATTTTCAATTATTTTCAATTTATGTATCAACCTGTTAATAAGACAACAATCCTGAATACAATATTCGGCAATTACACATCTATCCTTGCTATCTCCTTTGAATTTGCTAAAAATTTCTTGAGGTTTTAAGTCATTCTTTTTATCACCTAAAAATATTGACGCTACATTATCCAATTTATAGCTATCTAATTTTTGTTCTCTCTGCATAACTTTTAGCAAATCAATTAAAACTATGCCATCATAATCTATATATTTTAATATATTATCACCCATTGCCGATGATGATAATTGTTGCTCTACCAATCCACATTTTCTCGTAATTAACCTTCCAAGCCCAATGCTAAAATCTTCAATAATATTTAGTTCTTTAGCCCTATCCCATATATAGGGCATATCAAAACCAAATATATTATATCCCGTTATTATATCGCTATTTAAATCATTCATAACATCTTTCCATTTATTTAGCAATTCTTTTTCAGTTTTACAAGAAACAACAACACATCCCTCAATATCATCACAGCTATTCAATGATATTATATTTTTATAAATTATTTTATCAGAACCATATAAATGAACTGATGTGCCAATTTGTATTATTTTATCTCCCTCAAGAGGTAATAATAATTTATCTAAAATATTACAAACTTTCAACTCTTCCGCATTTATTTCTGCCACAGTCATATTAATATCATCTTCTTCATCATCATCATCATCATTAACAGACGAGGCAATTTTATCAAGTATATTTGTAATATTAGAAATTTCATTTTTCAACAAATTAGGAATATTATCAATATATTCTTTCGTTACTTTTGAAGCACTATTTTTAGCATATACTTTGTTAATTTTTAAATCAGTTTCTTCATCTATAATTACATCATCTGTAAAAATAGTTTGTATCCAATTTATAATATATTCTTCGCTACAATCATAACCAGCTTTTGCTACTAATGCTAAATCTTGCGCTACCTTACTATATGTTTTTTTAGCAACCGGAAAATCACCATGGCTACTTGTACATTCAATATCAAAAGACGTCACAAGAATAGGAGCGATTACATTTTTATCAATAGGCACTATATTTTTATGGTTTGTCTTAATGTTATAATCGCATCTACTAATATCGTCACCAATATCATATTTGTTAATTCTTACCCAGCTACATGGTTTAATATCTTGAATATGTAAATATTTTAAGAATGGGTCTATATTACTTTCATATGCTTTAAAACCCGATGTTTCAAGAGTTTTAAAATAATATTTCAAAGTATTATATAATTTCATTGATTTAACCTCAATCTTTAAAAATTTAAATATTTTATTATTAGTAAACCCCCAAAAATCCTTTTTACTTTCCACGCTAATGTTTTTAAAATGATTTTCTAAATTCTTAGGAATTATTTTTTTTTCATACTGACTCGTTTTATAAGTAGCAGTATATTTTTGTGTTAAAAGTGTATCTTTAAATTCATCCACTTTTGCTTGAAAACTGCTATCATTCAAACATTCCCAACTCTCAGGAGGTTTAATATAAAAGAAAGGGCAGAAATTTTTAACATTAACGCAAAAAGTTGCCCCGTCTTCGCGAGTACCAAATATCAGCAATGTATATAATTCATCATTATCTTTTTCCTTATATCTGTCATTTTCAGGGACAAATATATCAGTTATTTGAAACTCTACAATATCACTATCGTAACTCCCATTATTGCCATTTGTAATTTTAGACTTAAGCGGATTATGTTGTTTGCGTGGAAAATCCATTATAAATAATCTTATTATTTTTCTTTTAAATAATATAAATCAATTTTTAATTTATTGTAATATATAGAGAATGGAAATAGGTTCCGAAGGTTTAGTGATATTAGTATTAATATTAATCTGTTTTTATTTAGTATATCACTATAATAATGAAAAAGGGCTCACTAAAGTTGTTAGCAATGTAGATAATGAAGCCTATACCGTTCAAATAAAAGATGATTCTAAGGAGGCTGCCGATTTAATAGCAAAAATTAAAAAAAGGTTAATTATTTTACTGGAACACTTAAAAAAAACTTATGGAAATAGTGATAATCGCGTATCTTCATTAGAAAGAAATTTTAGACCAGACGCTATTAAGGAAGGTGTTCAAACGCCTGGATATACAAGTTATTCCGTAAATAAAGGAGAGCAAATTATTTTGTGCCTGCGAAATAAAGATTCATTGGTAGATATTAATACTATGATGTTTGTAGTTTTACACGAATTCGCACATTTAGCAACCGAAAGCATTGGACATACAACTGAGTTTTGGGATAATTTTAGATGGATTTTAGAAGAATCTATTAACATTGGTATTTATACAAAGCAAGATTTTGAAAAAAAGAGCGTTGAATATTGCGGAATGGATATAACATCATCTCCATTAAAATAAATATATAAGATTATTATATATTTATTTATTTAAAAAAATATGATAAATCATTTAGTTATTGCTGATGATAATTATTATATTTTTGAATTATTCATATTTTTATCTTTATTATTAATGCCTATCAGCAAAAAATTGACAAATCTTTATATATCTAATTTGGTAGTTAAAAGAAAATTGAATCAATATACTAATTGGAATATTCTTTTAATATTTTTAAATTATATTTATATTAATTTATCTGGAGTAGAAAATCCATATATATCTAAATTTATAGCTCATAATTCATTACTAATAAATATATTATTTCATGGATTTATGTTATATGATAGCCGAATATTATTTGAAAAAATAGACGACACTAAACCATTTAGCAGATATTTATCTATATTTAATAAAATATCAGATAGATCTTTATTAAATTATGAATATATAATATGTGATATTATTTTACATATTCTACCTGTTTATTATTATTATGATAATATAGTAAATTATAGAATATACCCATATGATATAAACATGTATCCATATACTCTGTTTTTTAAGTTTATGTGGGCATTAAATATTATAGAGGGTTTTAATGTATCGTCTATATATGTTCCATCGCTAGATATATGTAATATTAAAATTATTAATTTAATAGTTATTATGGATTATACGCTGGATAAAACCCTAATATCATTATAATTTTTATATAAACAATATATTATGATTAATAATTAAATTATGATACCTAAAATTATACATCAAACATGGAAGACTGAAGAATTACCACCAATTATGAAATATATATATGCTGAAAATGTTAAACTACTTAAAAGTAAGGGTTATGAATTTAAATTGTGGTCTGATAAAGAAATAACAGATTTAATAAATAGCTACTATCCGGATTTTTTTGAAATTTATAGTTTTGCTAGAACGGGAGTACAGCGCGGTGATATTTCGCGTATTATTATTTTGTATCATTATGGTGGTATATACATAGATTTAGATGTTTTAGTAATGCGTGATTTTGCCGAATTATTAGATATGAGTAAAGATACTTTCTATATATCTTATGAACCACTATGTCAAACAAAGGCATTATATAATGATGAAAAATATATATGTAACGCTTTCTTTGCTGCGAATAAAAATAATAATTTTGTAGAAAAATTATTACGAGGAATACCAAATACTATATTACAACATGGAGTTAATATTTTTTCAAAATTTGATATATTTGGAGGCAGTTATATAAAACAACAGATAGATAAATATAAAACTAATGGTTTTGATATACATATTATAGAAGATCGTGAATTAATCTACCCTATTAATGATTTAAAATTACATAATTTGCCGTGTAATTTAGAAGATTGGAAAATGGTTAAAAGCGGAGTATATGACATGAATCCAATTATGATACATTATTGGATTCATGGCGATTTTGAATCTAAAAACTTAATAGAACGCTATAAACCTGATAAAAATCTTGATGTTAATGAGAATATATATATGTTCTTTAAAACATTATATCCAAATATAGTAGAAAAATTGACTTTATAAAATATACTATTATATTAAATGTTATTTTTGAAAAAAGTAATAATAATATTACTCTTTCATATGAATCATATAAAATGTTATTCATGTTCTATAGTAATTAAAAGTAAATTGTGTTTAATCAAAAATACTATTATTAATGATGATAAAATGCCAATACTTTACACTAATAATATTAATTTAATTATCCCAAAGAATAATTTTTTAACCGCAGAACATATATATCCTCAATCTTTATTAAAAGATTGTGAAAACAAAGATATGCACAATATTATTAAAACATTTAACACTTTAAATGTAAATAGGTCTAACTACAAATATTGTGATATTTATGATTTAACAGATAAAAACTGGTTTAAACTTGAATATGATAATTATGTAAATCATAAAAAAAAATTATTTATACCAAATATTAATTCGCGAGGTTTCATATCACGTGCGATATTATATATGTGTCGCGAATATAACCTTGATTTTAATAATATTATTGATAAATCAACATTAATAAGGTGGTTTTATAAATATTCGCCCACAACTCACGAATTATATCATAATGATGTTGTTAGAAATATTCAAAATAAGAACAATATATTTATATCTTCGTATAATAAAAAAAATTCTTATATAAAAAGATATATAGAAAATTTATAAATATCTTAGGTTGTCGCATATCCTTTGGCTATCTAGCGTATAGAATACATCATATGTATATTTATTTACTTTTGAATAGGTCTATATACTTTACATTATATGTATATTTCTTTGGTTTATTACGCTCCAATGTTATAAAGTCGTAGTCATACAATGGTGTATGAGGATTATTTTTTATATCTATAAACTGAATACTGATATTTTTTTCACTACTACTAAAACCACATTCTTTCATTTTACGAATAAGCTCAACAAACTCAGCCTCTTCTATTTTCCTAGATATCAAAAACTCTAGGGATAGGGATTTAAATGTATAAGGAAGCTTCTTTTTCCCGCCTTTAATCGTTTTAGATACGATTTGGATTCTTTCTATAAATGTAGTGTTTTCGGATTGTAAACATCCAATGAGTTGTTTGCATTTAAATATATTATCATTAATAGATTTTCCTTTAAAGTTCAACTGATTTTCGTTAGTACAATAAATTCTACTCTTGAAGTTCATAACCATATTATATAATAATTATATTATATAATTGTTATATAATAATTATATAATTGTTATATAATTATATTATTATAAATAAAAATTGATATTTTCTATAATAATATAATTATTTAATTATTTAATTATTAAATGGATTGTTTAAATAATAAACAGAAGAATGCTGTAGA
>Ga0208784_1001028_pt1 | contig 12196 bp, 10 predicted proteins | sample DEB19_08_DNA_FD_184531 | JGI IMG/M metagenome (GOLD analysis project Ga0208784, IMG submission 184531) | Aqueous microbial communities from the Delaware River and Bay under freshwater to marine salinity gradient to study organic matter... | ecosystem: Environmental > Aquatic > Marine > Coastal ...
ATCAATTGCTGGCCCTCGCCTACTCGAACATATTGTTGATGTGGTTTTAAATTTCGAAGGCGAACGCCATTCACGACTTCGTTTAATTCGTGCGATTAAAAATCGTTTTGGCGCATCCGATGAAGTCGGCTGCTTTGATATGAACGACTCCGGAATTCAGGGAGTTGCAGATCCGACAGGTTTATTTACTTCACGTCATGCCGAACCAGTTCCAGGTACTTGTGTGACAGTTACCTTAGAAGGCCGCCGTCCTTTGCTTGCTGAAATTCAAGCGCTAGTTAGCGCTGGCCGCGAAAATGATTACGGAAATGCGCGCAGAGTTACAAGCGGCATGGATTCTTCCCGTACCTCAATGACTTTAGCGGTGCTCGAATTACGCGCAAATATTCGACTATCTGGCCGAGATGTATATGTCGCAACTGTCGGTGGCATGAAGATGTCCGAACCTGCTGCAGATTTAGCTGCGGCTCTTGCAATTGCATCGGCTGCTAAAGGGCTAGCGCTACCTGCAGATTTAGTTGCAATTGGCGAAGTTGGATTAGCAGGCGAAATTCGCAAAGTATCTGGAGTACAACGTCGCCTCGAAGAAGCTTTCCGTTTAGGTTTTAAGCGCGCATTTATTCCCGCCGGAAGCGACGTTAAATTACCAGGAATGGAGATCGTCGAAGTTTCTCGAATCGATCAAGCAATCGGAAAAGTTAAGATTTAAGCTTTCTCAACTTTAACTACATCTCCAAAATCTCCCGCTTCAATTACAGAAATCCTTACGCCTTTTAAAGTCACAAATTCTCCAGGTTTAAGTGCGGCTAAAGCTAATTTAAACCCTCCGAATTGGGAGTCTTGAGTAGAAGTACATGGCCGCTGATCAGGGCAATAAACTTTTAAGCCATCTCCGTGTACTGTGTAATCATCCATATCTTTTGTGTTTAATAAATAAACAACTGCACCATGTTGAGCTTTAGGTAATTTGTAGTTAAATCCTGAATTTCTAAAGGATTCAACACCAATTGCCTCAAATTCGTTCAATCTTACAAGGAGGAGTTTTTCGTACTCCCCTTTCACGGTTGAAGGTTTTATCCAATGTACAGAAGTCTCATTAGGAGCCGCACATCTAATTTGGTTATCAGAGACCATTTTTGCAGTCCATTTATCCCAAACCAAATGATCTGTCATTGCCCTGGACATATTTCCCCAATTTCCAGCGCCAACATCATTGCCACCGTAATCAGCATCTCCGTAATAATCTTCGGCTGTTCCAAAAATATGCATCATTTCATGTATAAAACCAAATGGTTCTCTTGATATCCAATAAGGTGACTTAAAGTCATCTATGTATGAAGTTATATATCCATTCAATCCAAAAGTTTTTTCATTCGTTACTATTGTTCGGCCATAAGCTATTTGATTAGACAAAACACTTCTAGGCACTGATCTTGGTGTAACAAAAAAGACGTAGTCAAATCCAGAAAAATTTATTTCTGGATCTGCAACTTTAATTACGTCATTAATTAACTCATATCTACGATCTGTAGCAGCAGAGTCTCCGTGACTTACCTCGCCACTTAATTTATATTCTGTAAGTTTCTTTGATATTTTAAAGTATTTTGGAGCTACCTCTATCCGATAATTAGAGCCGACATCTGTCATATTCTCTAGCGAGGACTTTATCCATGCAAAATATGGACCCCATTCGGTCTGAGGATTTGCTTCAGATGGAAAATCGGTAGAGGCAAATGGCACAACCATTATCGAAATATTCGGATTCAATAAGTAGTTACCATTAATTGCTGCTTGGACATTAGCCGAACGTTCCAATTTGCAACTTGCGACTGGAAGAATTTTATTTCTGTCGGTTTGCATGTTGCTAGGCGTGATTGTTGTTAATTCTTTGACTACATATCTGTATGGTGGTGCGCATTGAAATCTAGATAAATTTTCTTGGAATGCTTTCCAGGCTTCAGGTACTTCTGGATCTAGGTCACAAAAAGTCTTGAATTCAAAAGCTGGCTTTGAGGTTATTGTTGTAGTTCCAGCAGGAGTTGGCGAAGCAACTGGTTTAGAGACTACTACGCCTTTATTCCAGATTAATTTCTTACCTGATTTAATACAGGTGAATTTCTTGCCTGAGGCAATTGCAGTCTGACCAGCTTTGCCGCATTTTTCGCCGTATTTAACTGCTGAATTTGCTGGTATTAAGAATAAATTGAGAGCAAAAAGGCAGGTAATAAAGAGAGCAACTCTGCGCATAAACAGATGTTAAAGGTTTATTCGCAGAGTTGCTACAAGGAAACGATATTAAATAGTTTCTGGTTCGAGCGCTTCAGGTGAATCTGGGGTGCCACCCTTTGGTTCGCCTTTAAAGGTAAATGTAGCGGTATCGCCTTCACCTTCAGTGCCGACCAAAATGATTTCTCCGGCCTTTAGCTCGCTAAACAAGATTCGCTCTGATAACGCATCTTCGATTTCGCGCTGAATAACACGGCGTAATGGACGTGCACCAAGCAATGGATCGTAACCGCGCTTTGCAAGAAGCAACTTAGCATCTTGAGTAAGTTCGATTCCCATATCCTTTGATTGCAGACGCTTATCAAGATTCGCAACCATCAAATCAACGATTTCAATAATCTGTTCTTGATTCAACTGGTGGAAGACGATGACATCATCAATACGGTTGAGGAACTCTGGGCGGAAGTGGCTCTTTAGCTCATCGCTAACTTTGCCCTTCATGCGCTCATAGTTAGTTAATGTGTCATCAGTATTCGCAAAACCCAAACCAAGTGACTTAGAAATATCTTTAGTACCAAGGTTGGTAGTCATGATGATGATGGTGTTCTTGAAATCAACCGTGCGACCTTGTGAATCTGTTAGTCGGCCATCTTCAAGGACCTGCAAGAGTGAATTAAAGATATCTGGATGCGCCTTTTCGATCTCATCGAATAGCACTACTGAGAACGGACGACGGCGAACTTTCTCAGTTAGCTGACCACCCTCGTCATAACCCACGTATCCCGGAGGAGCACCGAATAGTCGTGAAGCAGTGTGACGCTCTGAATATTCAGACATATCAAGCTGAATTAGCGCATCTTCATCACCAAACAAGAATGAAGCAAGGGTGCGTGAAAGTTCGGTTTTACCAACGCCGGATGGACCAGCGAAGATAAATGATCCGCCAGGTCGGCGAGGATCTTTAAGACCTGCACGAGTACGACGAATTGCTTGTGAAAGCGCTTTGATTGCTTGTTCTTGTCCGATCACACGCTTGTGTAATTCATCTTCCATGCGAAGCAGACGTGCAGTCTCTTCTTCGGTCAACTTGAATACTGGAATACCGGTTGATGCAGAGAGTACCTGTGCAATTAATTCTTCATCAACTTCAGTTACTTGATCAAGAGCGCCATCTTTCCAAGCTTTCTCTTTCTCTTGACGTTCATTGATTAGATTCTTCTCATCATCACGTAGTGATGCTGCTTTTTCAAAATCTTGACCATCAATCGCAGATTCCTTTTCGCGACGAACGTTCGCAATCTTTTCATCGTATTCACGAATCTCAGGTGGCACCGTCATGCGCTTAATGCGTAAGCGTGAACCTGCTTCATCAATTAGGTCGATTGCCTTATCTGGCAGGAAGCGATCTGAAATATAACGATCTGCATAGTTTGCTGCAGCTGCGAGCGCACCATCAGTAATTGATACACGGTGATGTGTTTCGTAGCGATCGCGCAGTCCTTTAAGAATTTCAATGGTGTGAGCGATTGATGGCTCTTTAACTTGAATCGGTTGGAAACGACGCTCAAGAGCTGCATCCTTTTCAAGATGCTTGCGGTATTCATCGAGAGTAGTCGCACCGATTGTCTGGAGCTCACCGCGAGCAAGCATTGGCTTAAGAATTGAAGCTGCATCAATTGCACCTTCTGCCGCGCCAGCACCAACCAGAGTGTGAATTTCATCGATGAAAATGATGATATCGCCGCGTGTTTTAATCTCTTTTAGCACTTTCTTTAAGCGCTCTTCGAAATCACCGCGATAACGAGAGCCGGCAACTAACGCGCCAAGATCAAGTGAGTAAAGATGCTTATCTTTCAAAGTCTCTGGAACATCATTGCGAACAATTGCTTGTGCTAGTCCTTCTACAACTGCAGTCTTACCAACGCCTGGTTCGCCAATTAAAACTGGATTGTTCTTCGTGCGACGAGAGAGAACTTGCATCACGCGTTCGATTTCATTGTCGCGGCCAATAACTGGATCTAACTTACCTTCGCGCGCTGCTTGAGTTAAGTTACGACCAAATTGGTCAAGAATTGTTGATGATGCTGGAGTGCCTTCAGCAGGTCCACCTTGTTGCGCTGGCTCTTTTCCTTGGTAGCCAGAAAGCAATTGAATAACTTGTTGACGTACGCGATTTAAATCAGCGCCCAGTTTTACTAATACTTGTGCCGCTACACCTTCACCTTCGCGAATTAATCCAAGCAGGATATGTTCGGTACCAATGTAATTGTGTCCAAGTTGTAGCGCTTCACGTAATGAAAGTTCTAGAACTTTCTTTGCACGTGGTGTAAATGGAATATGTCCTGATGGTGCCTGCTGACCTTGGCCGATGATCTCTTCAACTTGGCCACGCACTGCATCAAGTGAGATGCCCATAGATTCCAAAGCTTTAGCTGCTACGCCTTCACCTTCGTGAATTAGTCCAAGCAGAATATGTTCGGTACCGATGTAATTGTGGTTGAGCAGGCGAGCTTCTTCTTGTGCCAATACGACAACTCGACGAGCTCGATCTGTAAAGCGCTCAACCATCTAGGGCCTCCATGGATAACTTATGTACAAATAGCCTAACCAAAAAGGGGCGAGATTTATGCCCCCAATAAGCGCTTAGATGGCCTTAGAGCACCTTCACCATACGGGTATTTCCGAGCGTATTGGGCTTGGAGGACTCTAAATCGAGCAGCTCGGCGATACCTTCATCGTAGGAGCGAAGCAGCTGCTGATAGACCTCGGGATCCACCGGGGCTCCCTGAATCTCTTCAAATCCATGGCGGCCAAAGAATTCCGTCTCAAAAGTTAGGCAGAAGATCTTCTTTACTCCGACTGCACGAGCTCGATCAATTAACTGTTCAAGAATTTTGTGCCCCACGCCTTTGCCGCGAAGTTCTTCAGTCACCGCAACGGTACGAACTTCGGCAACATCTTCCCAAAGCACATGCATCGCGCCGCAACCAACTACATTTTCGCCATCGACTGCAACTACAAATTCTTGAACAGATTCATAAAGGGTAACAGTCTCTTTTGAAAGAATTCTTCGCTGCGGTGCATAAGTATCTATTAACTTACGAATGCCTTTGACATCCGAAGTTTTTGCGGCACGAACAACAATCGACATTGTTAAGAATGTTCCGGCTTTACAAGTGGAAAGAGAATTGTTTCGCGAATTCCAAGTCCAGTAAGGGCCATCAGTAAACGATCGGCCCCCATACCCATGCCACCCATTGGAGGCATACCAAATTCCATTGCACGCAAGAAGTCTTCGTCTAATGGCATGGCTTCTTCATCGCCTTTAGCGCCAAGACGAGCTTGCTCTTCTAAACGTTCTCTTTGGATTACAGGATCGATTAATTCCGAATAGCCTGTTGCAAGTTCGAATCCATCAACATAAAGATCCCATTTCTCTACAACTCCTGGAATTTCGCGATGTTGGCGAACTAATGGCGAGGTATCAACTGGGAAACCCATAACAAATGTTGGTTTGATTAGATTTTCTTTTCCAACATGTTCAAAGATTTCTTCCGCAAGCTTTCCGGTGATCCACTTTGGATCTACCTTCATGCCTAATTTATCTGCGATTTTCTTTAAGTCTGCATACGGGGTTAGCGCGGTAACTTCTTGACCAACGCCATTAGAAATTACCTCATATAGAGAAACTTCTGCCCATTGCCCACCTAAGTCAGATTGACGTCCGTCATGATGAGTAACGACATGAGTGCCGAATACATCCATAGCCGCGTTCTGCACCAAGGAGCGAGTTAAATCAGCGATTGTACGCCAATCTCCGTATGCCTGATAAGACTCAATCATTGCGAACTCTGGTGAATGACTCGAATCCGCACCTTCATTTCTGAAGTTTCGATTGATTTCGAAAACGCGCTCAATGCCACCTACCACGCAACGCTTCAAGAAAAGTTCTGGCGCAATACGTAAGAAAAGCGGGATGTCATAAGCATTTGAATGAGTTTTGAATGGGCGTGCTGCAGCACCACCATGCATAACTTGTAACATCGGAGTTTCGACCTCAAGAAAATCTTGACTAGCGAAAGTCTTTCGCAATGAATTCATTACTTGCGGACGAATTCGCGCCATTTCTCTAGCTTGCGGACGAACAATTAAATCTACATAACGTTGACGTACTCGAGTCTCTTCATTTAACTCTTTATGCTCGACCGGAAGCGGACGAAGCGCCTTTGCTGCCAACATGAATTCATTTGCCAGAATTGATAGTTCGCCACGCTTTGAAGTGATTACTTCACCGGTTACAGAGACAATGTCACCTAAATCGATATCAGATTTCCAAGCATCAAGTTGATCAGGTCCGACTTTGTCTAGTGAAAGCATTACTTGCAGTTCGGTGCCATCACCTTCACGAAGATTTGCGAATGCAAGTTTTCCAGTATCGCGCTTGAAAATAATACGTCCAGTTACGGATTCGATATCACCTGTTGTTATATCTATTGCTAGGCCTTCATATTTTGAGCGAATATCGGCTAGAGATTTGGTGCGCGGCACCGAGACTGGGTAAGCCTCTCTCCCAGATTCGATAATACGTTCGCGCTTTTCGCGTCTGATACGTAACTGCTCTGGGAGTTCTAGCTCAGTATTTTCTTGATTGCTCATAACGGACGGCAGTCTATCTAATCAGCTATTGCGCTCGTGAATCAGACGTAGCCCAATTAGCGTTAAATCAGGCTCATATTCGTCCAAAGTATCTGCTACCCCAAATATCAATGGCGCTAAACCGCCAGTTGCAATCACAGTTGGCGCTTCTTTGAATTGCACTTCCAGCTCTTCAGAAATTCTAGAGACCAATCCATCTACTTGCCCTGCAAATCCATAAATTGTGCCGGATTGCAAAGCTTCTACAGTGTTCTTGCCGATTACCGACTTTGGTTTAATTAATTCAACTTTGCGAAGTTGTGCAGCTCTTTGCGCTAACGCATCTACTGAGATCTCAATGCCTGGCGCCAAGGCACCACCCAAGAATTCACCTTTTGGAGAAACTACATCCAAATTAGTTGAAGTTCCAAAATCAACTACGATCGCAGGACCCCCAAAGAGAGTATGTGCCGCAAGCGTATTTACAATTCGATCGGCTCCTATTTCCTTCGGATTATCAACAAGTAAAGGAACGCCAGTCTTAATTCCTGGCTCAACTATTGTGGTTGGTACATTTTTAAAATAAGTGTCAAACATGGTTCGCATTTCGCGAAGTACGGCTGGAACTGTCGAACATAATGAAATACCAGTGATATCAATATCCTCCACTAACGCTCGCATCTGCAGCCACAACTCATCAGCGGTGCTACGAGGGTCGGTTTTTACTCGCCATGAATGAACTAAATCTTCACCAAGGAAAGTGCCAAGGACTGTGTTGGTATTACCAACATCGATAGTTAGTAACATTTCATTACTCCTTATATTCCATGTTATCTATTAAACGAATCCCGCCAATCCAACCGGCAATTATCGCTCGCTGCTTGGGGGCAAATTCTTCTTTGAAATTCTCTGGATTGATTACCGTTGCATAATCTGTTTTCCATGCTGGTTCGGAAGCTAACACTGCATTCATTTGGTCGCGGCTAGAGTTTAGGGCTTTATAAATTATCGCTGCTTTCGCCCGATCTTCTGATGAGAGCCTGATATTTCTGGAAGACAAAGCTAAACCATCTGCTTCGCGAATAGTTGGGTGAGCAATTATTTCAATTGGCAGATTAAAATTTCTAACCATCTGCTTGATCAGAAATAACTGTTGAAAATCTTTCTCACCAAATATTGCAAAATCAGGTTGCACTAAATCAAATAAACGTTTAACTACCGTCAAAACACCATCAAAATGTCCAGGTCTTGAAAATCCTTCAAAGACTTCTCCAATTGGCCCTGCCTTAACTAATTCCGGATTACTTGGATAAATCTCTTCAACTGTCGGGAACCAAACTTCGCTCGCACCTGCGGCCAGCGCTAATTCACGGTCATGATCAGGGGTGCGTGGGTATTTCTCTAAATCTTTTGGGTCATTAAATTGCAATGGATTTACAAAGATACTTACCACTACATGATTGCTTCTTTTACGTGCAGCACTTATCAACGCAGCATGCCCAGCATGCAGCGCGCCCATAGTCGGGACGAATCCCTTTTCTGCCATTTAACACTCCAGTCCAACTTGGGTACCGGGTACAACGCAATTATAACTTAGAAATTAATTCTGAAATCTTTCCGTGGGTCAACAAGATAGCCTCTGGCTCAATCTCTGCCCAAGGTTCTAACACAAATTTACGCTCATGAGCACGAGGGTGCGGAAGCATTAACTCTTCTGCATTTGAAAGCAAAGATCCATATTGAATTATGTCTAAATCTAAAGTTCTTGGGCCCCATTTAATTGTTCTTTCGCGACCCATCGCCTTCTCAATGCCATGCAGCATATTAAGTAATTCCATTGCAGGTAGTTCTGTCTCAATAATGCAGACTGCGTTTACGAAATCTGGCTGGTCTTCATATCCAACTGGTTTAGTTATGTAATAGCTCGAAACTTTCTCGACATTTGTAGCTTCTTGCAACAACGCGACTGCCAAATCCAAATTTTCTTTGGGGTTCCCTAAATTGGAACCTAACGCAATTACTGCTCTCATCGATTTCGTTCGATAGTTACAGCAATGTCAAGTACGTTGCCATTTACTGGTGCACTTGGTTTATGAATGGTTACTGAGACTCGATTAATTTTATGGAATTCAAAGAGAATTCGGTCTGCGATGCGACCGCCTAGATGTTCGATTAAATCACATGGATCTGATTCGATATCTTCCACAACTAAATCAACTATCGCTCCGTAATCAACAGTGTCATTTAAATCATCACTATTTGAAGCTGCTTCTAAATCTAACTCTGCACAAATATCGGCGTAGAAAGTTTGGCCATCACGACGTTCTTCGGGAAATACACCGTGGAAACCAAATGCTTCAATTCCCTTTAATTCAATACGGTCGCTCATAAAACCTGTCCGACAACTTTAATCGCATCAACATGAGGCTTTACCGAATGTGTTCTCACACCCCAAATATGTTTAGTAGCCAACCAAGTTGTCAATGCAATTGATGAGCTTTCGCGCTCTGATGGATTTTCCCCGCCTAAGAAACGCTTTCTTGAACCACCAACCAAAATTGGAAAGCCTAATTCTTTAAACTTATCAATATTTCTAAGTATTTCCCAGTTTTGTTCTGCATTCTTTGCAAAACCTAATCCTGGATCTACAACAAGTTTTGTAGGCTCAATACCTGCCAATAACGCTGATGCCACTTGCTTTGTTAGCTCGTTAATTACATCAGTAACTACATCGTCATAAACTGCTAAAGAATCCATCTCTTTTGACTGACCACGCCAATGCATGCATATATATTGAACTTTTAGCGCCGCCGCGGTTGCATGCATGGCTGGATCAGCCAAGCCACCGCTAACATCATTAATAATGCTGGCGCCCGCTGCTACTGCCATTGCTGCAGTTTCGGCGCGCATCGTGTCGACACTTACTTTGGCACCTGCTTTGGCAAGCGCATGCACAACCGGAATCACACGCGTTAATTCTTCTTCTAACGTTACGCGCTCAGCACCTGGCTTAGTTGATTCTCCGCCAACATCAATAATTGTTGCACCTTCGTCGACCATTTCTAATCCACGTGCAATTGCTTTTGCAGGATCTAGATATTCGCCACCATCAGAAAAAGAATCGGGCGTGACATTCAAAATGCCCATTACCAATGTCATAGGTAACTTTTCCTAATTAGCTCTTAGTAATTAAGCTGATTGCTTCGGCACGTGTGGCTGGATTACGAAGTTCCCCACGCACTGCTGAGGTAACAGTGCGAGCTTCTGCTTTTCGAACTCCGCGCATTGACATACATAAATGTTCGCAATCAATAATTACAATTACACCAGCGCAATCAAGGATTTCCACCATTGCATCAGCAATCTGCGAAGTCAATCTTTCCTGAACTTGCGGACGACGTGCAAACACATCTACCAAACGTGCTATTTTCGATAGGCCAGTAATTTTTCCTTTTGGAATATAACCAACGTGAGCTACTCCATGAAATGGTGTTAGGTGATGTTCGCACTGTGAAAAGACTTCAATGTCGCGAACAATTACCAACTCTTCATGACCGATATCAAAAGTTGTGGTTAAAACATCTCTAGGTGATTGATATAAACCAGCAAAGTTCTCTGCATAAGCTCTGGCCACTCGGGCTGGCGTATCTTGCAAGCCTTCACGATCTGGATCTTCGCCAAGTGCTAGCAATAGCTCTCGGACTGCAGCTTCTGCACGCTTTGCATCATAAGGATGTTTTGCACGACCACCTTCAGGTCCCATTGATACAGATTCGACGCGATCGCTCAAGTTACTCAGCCTTTTTACGGGTAGCGCGCTTCTTTGGCTTCTCTTTTGCAGAATCAGGAATCGCAACTGGAGGTTGATTAGAAGGCTTACGTGAATCAGATCCAGTCCACGCCGGACGTGGTTTTACTGATCTAACGTTCTTAAATACTTCTTCAATCTCATCCTTAAGAATGGTCTCTTTCTCAAGAAGTACGATTACCAATTCATCAAGAATCGCACGGTTGGCTTCGAGAATATCAAAAGCTTCTTGATGAGCATTGTCGATTAGTTTTCTAATTTCTGAGTCAACAACTGCGGCCAAATTCTCTGAGTAGTCGCGCTGATGTGAAAGATCGCGACCTAAGAATGGTTCTGAAGAATTTGTGCCAAGTTTTACCGCACCAATAGTTTCGGTCATTCCGTATTGAGTAACCATCTGGCGCGCTAACGCAGTTGCTTTTTCAATATCGTTACTTGCGCCAGTAGATGGATCATGGAAGATCAACTCTTCCGCTGCGCGACCACCTAAGGTGTAAGCCAACTGATCTAATAACTGATTGCGCGTTACTGAATATTTATCCTCATCCGGAAGCACCATTGTGTAACCAAGTGCTCGCCCACGCGGCATGATTGTGATTTTATGGACCGGATCTGTATGTGGAAGTGCATGCGCTACCAATGCATGTCCGCCTTCGTGATAAGCAGTTACGCGACGCTCTTCATCACTCATAACTCGAGTCTTCTTTTGTGGCCCGGCCATTACTCGATCAATTGATTCATCAATTGAACCTAAAGTAATGACTTTTTCATTATTGCGTGCCGTTAATAGTGCCGCTTCATTAAGCACATTTGCTAAATCTGCACCGGTAAAACCAGGGGTGCGACGTGCAATGGCCAATAAATCTAAGTCTTTTTCAAATGGCTTGTTCTTGGCATGTACTTTGAGAATTGCTTCGCGACCCTTCAAGTCTGGCCGTTCAACTGGAATTTGGCGATCAAAGCGGCCAGGACGTAACAAAGCGGGATCTAAAACATCTGGGCGGTTAGTTGCGGCAATCAAAATGACTTGTGTTTGATCATCAAAGCCATCCATCTCAACAAGTAATTGGTTGAGAGTCTGTTCGCGTTCATCATGTCCGCCACCTAGTCCAGCACCGCGCTGACGACCAACTGCATCAATCTCATCAACGAAAACAATCGCTGGAGAATTCTCTTTTGCGCGATTAAACAAATCACGAACACGTGCCGCACCGACACCAACAAACATTTCTACGAAATCTGAACCTGAAATTGAATAGAAAGGAACTTTTGCTTCTCCAGCTACTGCGCGAGCAAGCAGAGTTTTACCGGTACCCGGTGGTCCATAAAGCAACACACCTTTAGGAATCTTGGCGCCAATTTCTTTGTACTTGGCAGGAGCCGCTAAAAAGTCTCGAATCTCTTCGAGCTCTTGAACTGCTTCATCTGCACCAGCAACATCTGCAAAAGTTGTTTTAGGAGTTTCATCATCTTGCAATTTCGCTCGGGATTTACCGAATTGCATTGCTTTCCCGCCGCCATTTGCAT
>Ga0208784_1001029_pt1 | contig 12181 bp, 30 predicted proteins | sample DEB19_08_DNA_FD_184531 | JGI IMG/M metagenome (GOLD analysis project Ga0208784, IMG submission 184531) | Aqueous microbial communities from the Delaware River and Bay under freshwater to marine salinity gradient to study organic matter... | ecosystem: Environmental > Aquatic > Marine > Coastal ...
GCTGTCTACGGTATCCTGACCAAAAGCAAACTTGAATTGGTCTAGGGTTTCGCAGATTTCTTCAATGACCATGTTCCGATACGGATTCAGATTAGCGGTATCTGTTTGGGTTTGATTTTCCATTCTCTTTCCGACCTCCCCGATTGAGACTTGACGATGTTGCCTGTCAACATTATTAAATCCATACGCTCTAATTCTGTCAATCGCTTGCCGATTTGGTAGCCAATCAGCCCGATTTTGCTAGCTATCCCGTCCTTTCCCAGAGGGCCAAAGTGACCCAGACACCAGAGGATTAACTCATAGTGCTTGTCTGCTGTGGGTTGGATGGAATCTGCCGCCTCGAATGAGGTGATGGGATCTGTGGCTCGGGTACGAAAATGCTCCATTGTGTGCTCCTTAAGTGGTGGGCGGGTCGCATAAAGCAGCGTTGGCTTGAACAACACTTGTAAAAGTGACCACGGCGCTAACCCGTTTTCCCGCCCGTATTATTTAAAAGGGAACGTCATCGTACCCATCGTCTTTTGGCAAGCCTTGGAATCGCTCCTCTTTAGGACGATGTAGGAAGGCTTTGAAGTATCCATCCCAATTGGCAGACTGAGGGATGCTGTCTAGCTTGATGGTGACTTTACCCTCCTCATCCATCCACATAGTTCCGTGGTTGCTCCAGTAAGTCTTTTCCTGACCATCTTGGGTGGTGTACTTACGGGCGGCAAATTTAATGTCGTACTGCTTTTTCATGCGATTAATTTGTTGAGTTGGTCAACCTTGGCAGAGACTTCTGCAAGGAACTTTTTGATTTCAGATTCAATCTCCTTTATGAAAGCATCATCCCTTGGAACCCGTTTAATGAAGATTTGAGCCTTCTGTGGCATCCGAGGGTCAAAGGATACGAAATCGCACCACTGACGACCCGTACAGGCCATTTGAAACTGCATCTGGGTGATGTATTTAGCGGGGACTGTCTGGGTCAGCAGGGTGTCGATATGGGTTGCTGTGTTGGGGCATTTGATCTCCACCAATCCATCTTCACCCACCAGCCCGTCTGGGGATGCGCCAGCCATCTCAATCGTTGGGTGATCGACTAGGCCGGTTTCGTCAACCAGGACGTTCTGTTGGACTTCATAAGCCGCCCTTGCAAACGGCTCTTGATCTGTGCCCCAAACCATAGCTGCGTTGGTGTATGACTCTGCCTGGGTGTTAGTCAGACGTTCAACAACTAACTGAGCCATGTAGTTCTCACGGCTGGCGCTGTAACCCGTCTTGGTCTTGGCGATTACGTCAGCAACACGGCTGGCGGTGACTTTGCCTAGACGGGCGGCAAACCATTCTTCTGATCTTTGATCCATTAAATTGCCTCCTTAATTATTGTTTCAAACTCTTGTGCTTTTATTGCGTAATTTTCAGGCAATTGATGCTTTGCTTTTGTGTGCTGGCTCACCGCAACAGAATCATCTTTCAGGGCATAACAAACCGTGTTGTGGAATTGTCCTAATTCATACACAGATTCATATATGCCCAAAGCATTCTCTGTTGACCATTGCCAATCATCAAGTAGCCCACAAACCTCGTCCATTTCTTTTTGGACACGCTTTCCAATAATGGTGTTTTTCTTTGGTTTGATTAGCCAATAACCTTCATAGATTGTCGGCAAAGTAAACCCAGATCGAACAGTTTTTTCTTTGTAGATCAATCCCAAACCTTGACGTTCAATCCTGACCACTGCCTCTGCGTTTTCTTTTGTCAGCAATTCGCGTTTTGCTTTCAATGCTGTTTCTTTTGCTCTTTTAAATTTAGTCACAGCAAATCCAGCAAAGTCACTTGGTAAAAGGTAGTGCTTTCTCATGTGTCTACCCCTAACTGTTTTGCCAGTCTTTCTATGCAGTCTTGAGGACTAATGCTCAATGCTTTTTGAATCAGTTTTAAAGATTCATTAATGATTTCATCATAAGTACCGGGGTCTGCTTCTTTGATTGCTTCAAGGGTAAATTGAGCATCTTGCAACGCAGACAAATCGGCACTGTTTAATTCAAAAAGCAAATCTATGTCTTGTTTGTTATCCATTTGTCAGCACCTTTTTCTGTTTGTCTTTTGCTGCCATAACCTTTGCTTGCCACATAGCATCCCCGTCACAAGCGGCATAGGCGGCGTTGTAGACTGTCTTGAGAGAGCCCATGTCAGCACAAGCCTCAATCGCTGCCAGGTGGTCTGCCATCTGTTTGGGATCAACCTTGGTGGTGGGTTTCTCTGGGCGGCGTGATGCAGAGTTACCGTCATCATCTTCTGGTGCGATTCCACAAGCCGCCATGAGGCTGTATCGGCGTGCGTAAGTAAGAGCCGAGCCGTAGCCTTGTGCGTCATGTTTGACAGCAGGAACATGAAGCAATCCAGACTCCATGACCTCGCCAGATTCGTGGACGAATACTGTCTCAACCATCACACCTTCTTTGCACTCATAGGTCTTTTGCATGAGTGCGATTCCGTTTGCATTGAGTGCGTCAATGACTGCCTCTACGCAAGCTGAGAGGTCTGCGTATCGAGAACGGAAGTGAGGATTTGTTGAGGACTTCAGCGCAGGACCGAAGGCTTTTTGTGCTTTGACGAACGCAGATGCGATCTTTGCTTGAATGGGCGTTTCCATGTGTGTGCTCCTTAAAACTGATATTTAGGCCCGCAGGTGACTTCAACCACCGTTTCGACAGTATAGCCACCAATCTTACGTTTGGCATACAAAGGGATTGCTCTGAGTCCTGATGTTTCGCACTGGCGAACTGCATCAATGACTTCATTGCGTCCCATTGGTTGAACCTTGTCGTCAACGATTAACTCTTGATTGGGAGGCTTGGGTGCTCCTGGCAGACTAGAGCAGCCAGCCATGATGATTCCCATCGAACACAAAAAAGCATAGGTGAACATACGCATCTCAATTCTCCAAAGTCTTTTGTATGCGGCGCAGTTCTTCCGCAACGTTGTTGTACAGGTAACAGATTTCACGGATGCGAGACTCAAGCAAACCAATCTTGAAGGCTAGCTTGTCATCTCTTGCGGCATCCATGTACATCTTGTTTGTTGTTTCTTCAGCGTTAGCAATCAACAGATCAGCATTCATCATCAGTCTCCATACAGTTATCACAGCCAGGGTGGTCAGGGTCACGGCAATCAGGGTTAAGCATCAGTGCGGCGTGACGTTTGCGCTCAAAGTAAACCTGTGCGCGTAGTTCTTCAATTTCTGAATCTTCTTCAAAGTAGTTCATGTCAGCCCCCAATCAGTACGATGCCGCACACAAACCCAAAAGCAAACGCATAAACGTAGCCAAGAACTTTGTCTGACAGGTCATATTGCGGATTGGATTGTGCGTAGCCAGTGGTGAACTGAGTCTCTGCAAGAGTGCGAGGGGTTTTGATGTTTTTCATGCGTGCTCCAAAAAAGGTGAATCGGGGAAATCTTCAAGACGTTTGCGTTGGTACGCTTGTTCTTGTTGAGGAGTCCAGGGTACTGGTCCCCCTGGTGGGGGAAAGGGCCAGCTCATGCTTGTACAAAATCAATTGCTGAGAAACCAAAGTTCTGGACAACCGCGGTGTTATTGCGGGGCAGAATTTTTGTTTTTTGGTATTGACCGTTGATGAACAAAGCCCATGCAATTTGACGTGCGTTTTGTTGACGCACTTCAATTGTGATGGTGTTTGTTTTGTTGGTGTAAATCATGTTGATGCTCCTTAAAAGACCGCTTGCAATTCGCTACGGCATGGGATGAAGTATAAGCCAACTTATGCAGGTGTCAAATGTTTTTTTGTAGGGACTTACCCTAATACGGCAAAGTGTTGCTTTTAAGTATAATCTGTCTTATGTCCAAAGAATATTTTATTCGTCTTGCAGGCTCACAGCGTAAGCTAGGTGAGTTGCTTGGCATCAGCCAGGCCGCGATTTCCCAATGGAAAGAAGTTCCCATTGCAAGGATCTGGCAGTTGCGTTTTTTGCGTCCAGAGTGGTTTAAGTAGGGACTTTCCCTAGTGTGTTGGTTTTTTACAAAGGAGTTTTAACCATGAAAAAAGCACTCATTGCCGTTTGGTTTGCCATGACCGCCTCACTGGTCTGGGCATCTTGCACGACTCACACGATCATGCAGGGAGGCCGTATGGTCACTTGCACGACCTGCTGCTACGGAAACAATTGCAACACAACCTGTTTCTGAGTTATATTGGTTTGGAACCCGGCTAGGTGCGAAGTCATGAGCGCACCGAAAAGCGAGCCTCCCCGCCTGCCGATGGTTTCTTTCTGTGGAGGACAGCGGAAGGAAAATTTATGCGTTTGCAACCAAAAAACTGGTCCGTCTTTCAGCATTACAAAGATCGCTCACCACCGTGGATAAAACTCCACCGTGACCTGCTTATCAACCGAGATTTCATCTGCTTGCCTATTGCTAGCAAGGCGCTAGCACCATTGCTTTGGTTGCTAGCAAGTGAGTCTAAGGATGGCATTTTTGATGCCTCTTTTGAGGAACTTCAATTTCGTTTGCACATCTCCAGAAAAGAATATGACGAAGGCATTAAGCCATTGATTGATAAAGAGTTTTTTGCTGTTGCTAGCGGTGTGCTAGCAGAGTGCAAGCAACTTGCTATCCCAGAGACAGAGAGAGAGACAGAGAAAGAGGAGAGGCAGAAGGTGCAGCGCGGTTCGCGCTTGCCAATCCCATTTATGTTTCCTGAACACTGGATTCTTTTCTGCCGACAGACTCGACCAGAATTGAATCCAAACGATGTGTTCGATCAATTTGTTGATTACTGGGTTGCTCAACCTGGTCAAAAAGGCGTAAAGACAAATTGGGATGCAACCTGGCGTAATTGGGTTCGCAGACAAAGCGTCCCAAAGATTGCTCCTGCCGACATTGCCAGAATCACTGTGCCTGGTAGCCAAGAACGTGACCCTGCCCTTGTCAAGCTGGATCTGGACCGTCAGAAGGCCAAACCACCGTCCTTGGAAGTCTTGGCAAAGATGGCGGCATTAAGGGGTAAAGCATGAACCGAGATGACATCATCCGCATGGCGCAGAAGGCTCATTTAGTGATGTATGACTATGACCATCCTAGCCTTGAACGCTTTGCCGCCCTTGTCGCCGCCGCAGAGCGTGAGGCGTGTGCTCAGTCGCTGGACAAACAAGCGGACCTTGCCGCTGATGAGATTGACAGGCAGTGGGCGCAAGAAATGGCAGCATCTGTCCGCGCAAGGGGGGAAGCATGAGCAAACTCAAAACTCTCACCATTCCAAATCACCACAAAGTCAACGCCAAGGCGGTCTTGAATGAGGCCATTGACGAAGAACCAGATACTACGATCGTGCTGTCATTCTGGTACGACAAAGGCCAGTTCAAGATCAAAACCTCTTCAACACCAGACCGGCTCACTTTGATCGGGATGCTGGAAGAAGCCAAGGCCAAAGTTATTTCGGATGGGTATGCATCATGAAACAATTAAGCAAACTGCACGCGGAAGCCGTTGCCAAGGCAAAGACAGACGATGCGAAAGTCAAAGCCGCAGCGGTTGCAATGATTGAAACGCCGATGGAGATGATCCGCGCCATCTTGCTCAAGCACGAGCAAGCAGTCATTGAGGTGATGAAGGAGTTGTCTGAGGAGCGTGATCGTGCGCTTGACCTGCTGCGCCGCGCAGAGACAGAGATGCGCTACGCCGGATGGAACAAGTACGAGACAGACAACAGCGCCCGCAACGGCGTGTACGAGCAGATCGTGGGGTTTTTGAAATGAAAGAAGACATCATCAGCATGGCGCGGGAGGCTGGGATTTCACAATCCCATGCGGAAGGCATGGCTGATTTTCTTGAACGCTTTGCCGCCCTTGTCGTTGCAGCAGAGCGTGAGGCGTGTGCAAAGGTGTGCGAGAGACGAGGCATGGTGAAGGGGGGTGAAGTTTTTGCCGCAAGAATCCGAGCAAGGGGACAAGCATGAATTTATTTGAAGCCAACAAAATCCTTGACCGACACAAAGAGGGAAGCCATGCGTATTCGCTCCTCACCATCACAAAAGCCCTCTATCTCACCGGAGACATTGGAACACATGAGGAATTGCGAGGCCCGGGATTGGATAAAGAGATACCGGGAGAAGATGAAGGAAGTTGGACCGAACGAAGCCAGGAGATGGTGGGATAGAACAGTCAGCCATATTGAGCGAATAAGAGGCCAAGATGCTGCATTTGATCTCAGACAAAGAATGAACAAATTTAAGGATATTTGATGACATTCGTAATTCATTTTCACGTTGAGGGCATACCTAAAGCAAAAAAGCGCCCTCGGTTTCGCCAGTTCAATGGCATTGTTCAGTCCTACACCGACAAAGGAACCCGAGAGTACGAAGATCATGTCCGGTTGACCTCCCAAACCGCGATGGGGACAACCGAACCCATAGAAACCGCTGTGGGCGTTTATTTGTACATCAGGCTACCCATCCCTAAGTCGCACTCAAAAAAACGCACTGAGGACTGTTTAGAGGGCCGGGAGAAGCCAATTAAGAAGCCAGACATTGACAACTTGGCGAAATCCTTGCTGGATGGCATGAACGGGGTGGTTTTTAAGGACGATTCCCAGATCGTTTCGTTGCACTGCACAAAAGTGTATTCAAGCGAACCTGGGGTGGACATTATGGTGAGGGAGGAATTGGAATGATTAAAGCAATGAAACAGGCGCTGGAGGCGTTGGAAATATTAGCCCGTTACGAAAATCCTGAAACCAGGATTCAAGTCAGGAAGCCTAAAGACGGTGGCCCAATAGTGACCATGTATCCCCATAAAGTTGCGTCAGATGCGGCTCAATTCCTACGCCAAGCCATAGAGCAGGCTGAGAAGCAAGAGCCTGTGGTTTGGATGTACCAAGATAAAAGCACTCACGAGGTGCGTTTTCAAAAACACATGAGAAGTTTTGTTGACCACGGTGCGACATACGAAACACCCCTCTACACCACCCCACAACCACAGCGTGAACTTAATTGCGTGTGTGGGGCTGTTTGGGAAGGCGACGAAATGGTTTGTGTGCCGCACAAGCGTGAATGGGTTGGGCTGACGGATGAGGAAATTGCTTTGGTGTGCGCTGAATGCGCGGCATCTGCACATAACTGGGACGACATCAGTTTTGCCCGAGCCATCGAAGCCAAACTCAAGGAGAAGAACACATGACTCCTGAAAAATCAGCAGAATCAATCCGAGAAAAAGCACCGCACTATGGCAGAGCAAAAGGATTAAGAACTCATCTAGAGGAATTTAGACGGGTTCAAAAAGCGATATTGATGAAAGATGCGCTGACAAAAGGAATTGAAGCTGCTAATGCACAAGAAAGAGAAGCGTTGGCAGATCCTGAATATAAAAGATTAATAAAACAATTGGCTGATGCAATTGAGGAGGAGGAGACACTTAAATGGGAATTAGAAAGCCACAGACTTGATATTGAGATTTGGCGAACACGCCAAGCAAGTGAAAGACTGCAAATAAGGAGCCATGAATGACCGAACAAGACCTGATTAAATTCAAAGAATTGTCCATGCAAGACGGGCGATTAAATCTGCAATGGTTTGCTGAATATGTTGCCCAGGCAGAGCGTGAAGAATGGGCAAATGAGTTTGCTGGTTTGGGCGAATGGAATGCCGTACACATTCTTGAAAATAGAGAAGCTATCCGCGCAAGAGGCGAATCGTGACCGGCTGGCGCAAGCGACAAATTGAGAACCTTATGTTTCAAAAACGCCAATATGTCCGTAGCCAAAAACTATTGAAAGCCGTGTCTAAGCTGGATTGCCAGTGCTGTGGGGCTGGTGGACCAACTCAAGCGGCGCACTCCAATTGGGGCGGCGGTAAAGGTAAGGGAATCAAAGCTGACGACAATCTTACAGCGGCGCTGTGTTTGAAGTGTCACTATGAGATTGACCAGGGCAAGAACCTGACCAAAGAAGAACGGCAAGAAAAGTGGTTGAAGGCACACAAGAACACTGTGGCTTTACTTTTAGTCCGTGGGGAGTGGCCTGAGAATGTGCCTGTGCCACAATGGGATGCCTGACCGTCTGGGTTGTCTCCTCCCGCAGTTGCCTTGGTCGGGTGGGGGGTTTCTTGCCCCCCTCTTTTTTGTTATAGTGAAACCATGAATGATGAAGTTGCCGAATTTGTCGCTACGTTGCTGCACTCCAGCACCGTTACGCATTTCATGCACTGGTCAACTGACAGCTACGCCAAGCACCAAGCCCTTGGTGAGTACTACGATCAAATCATTGATCTGACGGATCAGTTTGCTGAAGCCTACATGGGCAAGTATGAGCAACTCAAAAAGTTCCCCTCTGAATTTCACGATGGCAAAGATCCCGTGAAGTATTTGGAGAGCATCAAATCCTTTGTGGGCGAGGCAAGAGAGCATCTTCCGCAGGATAGTGAACTGCAAAATCTAGTTGATGAAATTGCAGATCTGATCAACAGCACCCTGTACAAACTCAGATTCTTGGAGTGACAAAATGGCAGAAATTATGAAGAAAGAGCCGAAAGGCTACGGCACTCACGCAACCATGAAGGGCAACCCTTCTGCTGCTGACACCGCTGGCGAGCGCAAAGGCACGTTTAAGGGCATGGTTCCGAGTGGCGAGAGCGAAATGGTTAAGGGTGGCGACAAGAAGTTTGACGGTGGTCGTCACTCTGGCATTTGCTACACTCACACCCGTAGCGCCTACAAGTAAAGCGAAATCCGCAAGGTGAGTCACCACCAAGCGGATCTCTAGCCACTAAAAAGGAGGTTTTAATGGTTGGAAAGCATTTTAATTGCGGAGCCTGCCGTTTTTGGCAAGACCAGAACATCATTGGTCTTTGCCGCAGGTATCCCACGCATCAAAACAAGCACAAGCACGACTGGTGCGGTGAATGGGTTTCGTCTGAAGAACCCGCCATAGTTGCTCTCCCTGTTGTGGAGATGCCTGTGGAGAACCCTGTGCAAAAGCGCAAATACACACGGAGGCAAGATGTTAATCCCTCTGCGTGACAAGATCATTGTCAAACCCGAACAGCGTTTCACGTCTGCTTTGCTCGATCTGAGCCAGGTAAAAGGCGCTGACACCGTGGGCTATGTGGTTGCTGTTGGACCTGAAGCCGCTGATGTGGGGTTAAACATTGGCGACAAGGTTCATTTCGGAACCACGGCGGCTGATGCTGACAATGAATACCTGAAATTTGAGCCAATCGAAATTGATGGGTATAGACATTTGAAAATGTCGTGGCAAGATGTGTGCTTTGTTGAGGAGCCAGAATGACTGACAAAGAACTGTTAGAACTGGCGGCAAAGGCGGCAGGATTCATTTACAAGACCGTTGACAATGTTTTGTACATTCAGCGTAAACGTAATCCAAAGGATGATTGGTATGGATGGAATCCCATCACTGATGACGGAGATGCACTACGGCTGGCGGTAAAGTTGAACATTGATTTAAACCATTCTTGGGTGGTTGTAAATGGAGATGACAACTATCCCATGGCATCAATTCATGCATCGTGTAATGGGCAGAACTTTTTTTATGAGTTAAAAGAGTCTGATCCTCATGCCGCCACAAGACGCGCAATTGTCATGGTTGCCGCTGAACTGGCAAAAACGGAGAAATTCGCATGAAAACTGGACTTTATGCCAACATCGCAGCAAAGAAAAAACGTATTGCTCAAGGCTCTGGCGAGAAGATGCGTAAGGTAGGATCTAAAGGTGCACCTACAGCTAAAGCTTTTAAAGAGTCTGCAAAGACAGCTAAAAAGAAATGATTAAGAAGGGTAAGGAAACGTTTTCTGGTTATAACAAACCTAAAGCCACGCCTAGCCACCCTACTAAATCACACGCTGTATTAGCTAAATCTGGCGACAAAGAAAAGCTTATACGTTTTGGACAAAAAGGTGTAAGTGGTGACAAAACAAATACAGATAGAGCAAAGTCTTTTAAAGCAAGACACGCTAAAAACATAGCAAAAGGTAAGATGTCTGCCGCATATTGGGCTAACAAAGTAAAGTGGTAATTTAACAACTAGGAGGCGATGACCCTATATGGAGTCGCAAAAAACTTTAGATACTGGGTATAGACCACGAGTCCCCCAAAAACTGATACACAATGCAGTCAAAGATCATAGGTTTGTGGTAGTCGTAGCACACAGACGTATGGGGAAGACTGTATCTGCTATTAATCAACTTATACATAGTGCTCTTACATGCACAAAAAAAGAACCTAGATACGCATATGTAGCTCCTACATATAATCAATCTAAACGTATTGCATGGGACTATCTTGTAAACTATACAAGACCTTTAGGTGCTAAAGTAAACATTGCTGAACTTCGTGTAGACTTCATGGGTAGACGTATCTCACTTTATGGTGCAGATAACCCAGACTCACTTCGTGGTATCTACCTCGATGGGGCAGTTATAGACGAAGTAGGTAATATCAATCCATCCGTCTTCAGTGACATCATCCGACCTGCGTTGACAGACCGACTAGGTTTCTGCGTTGCTATGGGTACGCCCAAGGGCAACAATCACTTTAGAGGGTTGCGAGATAGAGCCGCTGAAGGACAAGGATGGAAACTATTAGAGTTTAAATCTTCAGATACTAAACTACTAAACGAACAAGAATTAACAGCAGCTCGCCTTGAAATGGGTGAAGATAAGTTTATGCAAGAGTTTGAGTGTAATTTTAACTCTCCTGTAGAAGGATCTTACTACTCTAAACTTATAAATGAAATAGAAGAAAAAGCACACATGACAGAAATACCTCGTGATGACTTGTGTCGTAATTACACAGCATGGGACTTGGGTATGTCTGATTCTACAGCTATATGGGTAGCCCAACTTACAGGCAAAGAAATAAGACTTATTGATTATATGGAAAATCATGGTCAAGGATTAGATTATTATGTGTCATGGTTAAGAGATAACGACTATGCACATTTTACTCACATACTTCCACATGACGTGGAGGTAAGAGAATTAGGCACAGGCAAATCTCGTAGGGAAACTTTAGAAGATGCAGGTCTCAATATTGTAACTGCTCCTCGCCTTAATGTTGCTGATGGCATACAAGCAGTAAGAAGAATAATTCCTAGATGTTGGTTTGACCCAAAAGCAAAACAAGGTTTAGATGCTCTTCGTAACTATCGTAGACACTATGATGAAAAAAGAGCTGTATTCCATGATAGACCATTACATGATTGGTCATCACATGCTGCTGACGCATTTAGATACCTAGCAACAGGCTTGGATGAGAGTCCAGCAGAAGAGTGGAATAAACCTATTAACGTAAACACTAAATGGATAGTTTAATGGATATTAACAAATTAAAAAGCATTATCGAGTCTGAAATTGATGATTCTATTGGCTATGTTGAAACAGACACAGTTGCAGAACGTCAAGAAGCACTTGAATACTATCTTCGTGAGCCTTATGGTAACGAAGTAGAAGGTAAATCACAAATTGTTACTGGTGAAGTAGCAGAAGTTGTAGACGGAGCATTACCTCAACTTATTCGTGTATTTACATCTACAGACGGTGTGGTTGAATTTCAACCTGTAAACGATGGTGACGAACCTTTTGCACAACAAGCAACAGAATATTGTAACTGGGTATTCTATCGTAATAATGATGGCTTTTTAATTCTACATAACTGGTTTAAAGACGCACTATTACAAAAAACAGGTATTGTAAAAGCGTATTGGGATGAAAAGATTGACGTTACTAAAGAGTCTTATGAAGACTTAACTGACGATCAACTCATCATGCTTATGCAAGACGAAGATTTAGAAGTTGTTGAGCAAAAAACAGAAGAAGAAATTGACGAAATTACTGACCCAATGACAGGTCAGGTGTTCCAAAACATTAAACGTGAACACTATGTTAAAGTAAAACGCACTAAAAAAGATGGTCGTGTCGTTGTTGAAAACGTACCACCAGAAGAATTCCTTATCTCTAAACGTGCTAGAACTATTCAAGACTCACCATTCGTAGCTCACCGTAGAATGATGACTCGTTCAGAGTTAATTGCAATGGGATTCAAAAAAGATATTGTTGAAACTCTACAATCTGGCGACACTTTAGAGTTTAGTCCAGACAGAATTGCTCGTTACTCTCGTGGTGAACAACCTAACAGCATGGGCTCACAAGATCAATCTATGGAAGTCGTAGA
>Ga0208784_1001031_pt1 | contig 12164 bp, 12 predicted proteins | sample DEB19_08_DNA_FD_184531 | JGI IMG/M metagenome (GOLD analysis project Ga0208784, IMG submission 184531) | Aqueous microbial communities from the Delaware River and Bay under freshwater to marine salinity gradient to study organic matter... | ecosystem: Environmental > Aquatic > Marine > Coastal ...
GGCCTTGGCCTCGACGGCCGCGAGCTTCGCCTCCAGTTCACCGTGCTTCAAGATGCAGGGCGGCGGGCTCTGGCTGGGCGTCTGCGACTTCAGCTCCAGCTCCTTCATCTTTAGCTCGTGCGACTGCTTCGTCTGCTGGGAGTAGAACTTCCACGCCGCGCCGCCGCCTGCGACCGCCACGACTGCGAGGCCCAGGGCGAGCGCGCTGTTGCCACCAGCCGCACCGACGAGGCCTTGAATCTCGCTGGCGGCGGTGGTCGGGTCGGGAGCGAGCGTCTGGGCAACGGGTTCCGGGGCGGGAGCGGGCGCAGCGGCCGGAGCTTCAGGCGCGGCGACAGGCGCTTCGGGAGCCGGAGCGGGGGCAGGAGTAGGGAGAGCAGCGGGATCCATGTGTTCTTCCTCCAGGTGAAAGCCGGCGTCGGCTTCAAAGGTGCAGTCCGCGATGCGGTACACGCCGCCTCTCGGATGCTCGATGCGCCCACCGGGGAGCAGCACGCCTGTTTCCCCGGCGTTGAAGTAGCAGCGGTCAGGGGCTTCCGGTTCCATCGCCAGCGGTGGCGGGGACGGACACGGACGTGACGCCCTGCACCGCTTCGGCCGCGATGCGTGGGTCAACACCCTTCAGGAGCGCGACGATTCCGATGAGGAAGATCACCATCGCTACGAGCGCGCCCAGGAACTGAACGCGAAAGACGCGCAGCTCCTTGATGACATCCGTATGCATCGTCTGAAGCGTCTGGATGAGCGCCGTTTCAAGCGGTGTCAATCCTTCCGGCAGCGGGGATGCCATCAGACAACCAGCGCCGCGTCGATGGAGGGCACGGCGTCGGCGGCGGCCTTCGCGGCCTGCTCCTGCTCATAGCGAATCGCCGTCTGGGCGATGCCGGCCACGAAACCCTTTCCGATCTCGGTCACCACGTCCTGCTTCGAGGGCACGTCGGCGTCCGGCTTCGTCAGGAGGGCGGTGTACGCGGAAACGATGCGCGCCGCGTCCGCATCCGCGAGGGTGAAAGAAACGGCAGCGCCGTCGAGCGAGAACGAGATGTCGGCCACGTTGCCTCCTAAGGTGCGATGAGGCCCAGGCTACGCATCCGAGCGAGCAGGGCGTTGAGCTGAGCGACCACGTCCCCCGTCCCCGTGCTGTCCGCGACGGCGGCCGGCTGCGTGACGGGCGTGGTTCCGAAGAAGCCGAGCTTTTGCGTGGTCGCGGTCGCGATCTTCGTGCCGGTCGTCGTACCGACCGCAATGTTCTTAGCGTCCGCGAAGATAAACGACCCGCTGGAGTTGATGGTCAGGCAGGTAAAGCCATCGGTCTGGAACTCCATCCCGCGCCCGATCCCCGTTCCGCCCTTCTCCGTTCCAATCGTAAACGTGCTGCCGACCCAGCCCACCTTCGCGCGTTCGTAGTTGGTCACGCCTGCGTCAGTCGTGGCGTAGATGCGGAACATCTGCGCGCTGGTGCCGTTGCGCTGTGCAAGGGTGTTCGCGGCGTCGCGCCGCAACACGAGGTCCGCCGTGGCGTTGTTAGTCGTGGCGGAAGACCACGAGAACAGCCAGTCTGACGCGAGGCGGGATTCAAGGTTCGTCGCGTTGTAGTTCTGCGCGATGATGCCGCCGGCCCATACCGCGAGGTTCGATGCATTCGCACCGAGCCCCATATTCGTCGCGGTCAGGAACGAGATGCCCGGCGAGTTGCCGGCGACCACCGAACCGAGCGGGAACTGCGCTTGCGTGCTGGTCAGCGACGTGGTGGACGGGATCGTGAGTGCGCCGGCCTTGGACACGGCAAACTTCGAGACGCCGCCCACCTGGAGATCGAGCAGGTTCGACGCCGCCGCGGAGGCCGTGTCCGTCACGTTGAGCTTGACGCCCGTGAACGTCACCGCGCCAGCATTCCACGTCTGCGCGAGGTCGAGCAGCGGCGCGGACGTCGTTACGGCGCCGGACGAGATCGAGAGCTGCTTCCCGATCGTGAGCTTGCCAGTGGCCGAATCGAACGTGAGGCCCGCGTCACCCGCGAACGCCCCCGCGCTGTTGTATTGAACCTGAGTATTCGACCCGCCAGGACTGGTCGCGCCACCACCGCCCGAGATGTTCATCGGCCACCCTCCACCACCACCTCGACGACCGTAGCCGGCGTCGCGGAAGTCACGAAGAACGTAAAGGTTCCTTGGAGGAAGAGCTGCGTGGCGGCGTTCGCGGTGAGCGTCACATAGGACGCAGCGCCGAGCGCCCCGCCGTCCGTGAGGCCGGACGCCGCACTACCGAAACACACCTTGGAAGCGTTGGTCCGCGGGACGAACGTGATCCGCGTTGCACCGCTGGGAACGGTGACCTTCGTAACAACGTTGGCAAGGCCGGTGGTCAGGTTCGAGAGCTGCGGGAGAGCTCCGGTAATATCTACAGCCACTTAGCACCCCTCGAGGCGAGGTTATCATACCTCCTGTTCGATGCGAACGCTGCCCACCTGCAACACTTCGCCCGGCGATGACAGCTCGCTCCCCATCACGCCCGCGTCGGCGTCGAGGCGGAGCGTATCTACTAGGATTCGCCCGTAAAGCGAAGCCTCCGGGTTGAGCAGTCGGATCCCGCTGGTGCCCGGCGCGCTGCTCTGCTGAGGAATCGCCGGCACATAGATCACTGGTGTCGTCGCGCCGCCTGTTTCGGTGATGATGCCAGCCACCGAAAGCGCCGCGTCGGCAGGCGCTGCGAGGCCCGCCGCCCCGGTGTACCCGAGCGTGAAGTAATCGGGCTCTGCGGGGAGCTGGTAGAGCTGGCTCTGATCTACGCCGTCATCCCACGCGATCTCTACCGTGCGCCGCGTCGGCCCCAGCTTCCGCACCTGGCGCGCGCCGCTCCGCGTCTCCGTCACCTCGTAGGCCGGCGCAAAGCCGAGGGAGCGCCCGCGGCTGTACTGGCGCAGCACGCGCACCTTCCCGATGAGCAGCGTCCCGAGCTCGAGGTAGTCCTCGGTGGTGTCCTGCGCTGGGATGCGGAGCATCAGTACGTCGGTGGAGGCCATGCCCTCGAAGAGGAAGAGGCCCGCAGTCATCCGCAACGTCAGCGTACCGGAGGCCGGGTCGCCCGCGTCGTAGCTCTCGAGTTCGAGGCGAGTGGACAGATAGGAACCCGTCGCCGAGTTCGTCCACGCGCCCGACGTGTTGGTCTTTACCTTCCGCACCCGCCCGCCGCCAAAGTCAACGTGAGCGCCGACGAGGGCCGCTTCGGGGAAGTAGATCGAGCTTGTGGACGCGCCGCCGACGTTCGACGGGTAGACGAGTCCTCGCGTCCTGGTGAACGGCAGCGACGTGAGGCCGTGCGCGAGGTCCAGATCGAGCAGCTTATTGACGGCCCCGGTGTCTCGATACAGCGTAGCCGTGCGCCAGTTCGCACCCGCCACATAGCAGGCCCACAGGTCGCCACCGAAGGCGCCGAGGTCGAGCCCGCTGATCGTGATGTCCTCTGCGACGTTGTCGCGCGTGGAGCGCCACTTCCGGCGCGGCGACGGGGACACGAACGGATTGATCGCGCTCGCTGGGTACTCCCACGAGGCCGACGTCTGGAACGTGTCGCCACCGACGGAGGGACCATCGACGCCGTGAACGCGGTAGCCCTGCGTCAGATGCATCGGGCTCCCCGCCGTCGTGACGATAGCGCCGCGGTCGGTCGGCGCTGCACTGTCGGCGATGTTGCCCGCCGTCGTCTGACCCGCCGAATAGTAGGCCCACCGATACGTCGCAGTCCCAGCCGCGCCGGCCGCGCCCCAGATGAGCGCGTTCGTGGTAGCGCCGCCCGACTGGAGCGTGTTCGACGTGCCGATCTGCGTCCAAAGACGGTCCTGCCGCGGGCCATGTGTCACGACTCCGGCCGAGTACGGGCCATCGATGCGCGCCCATGCCCGCACGCGACCGACGTTCGTGCCCCACGCGCCGGAGGCCTTGTCGAGCGCGACGCGGATCACGACTCCGCTCGTAGCGTCCATGCTGATCGACGCCAGATCGGCGCCCGCGTTCATGTCGCGTAGCGTGATCGTGGTCGTCGTCACGTTGACGCGCGCCTGGTAGTCGTTGGTCCCGTCGCTGATCCGGAGCGTATGTCCGAGCGTGCCAGCCGATACGGTGAGCTGCCACTCCGCGACGATGCCCTGCCCCTCGTAGCCAGTCGTTACCGGCGTCGTCGTGTAGTACACGCGATCGGCGGCTGTCGCGGTGATCGTCAGTCCATCCGAGCCCACGGCCTCCGTCGCCGCGCCGGTCTGCGTCGTCGTCCAGGTCGCGCCGTTGTCGCGCGGGAGGTCCGTCGGCACATAGGTCCAGTCCCAGCCGCCGATCTCCCATCGCTTGCCGTTCGTGGCGCGCATGGCCACGGAGGACCACCCGCCGAGGTACGCGGCGCACAAGCTCGTAAAGTTGGTGGCCACGCCGCCGGGGTTCGTCTGCGGCGAATGGAAGAGGATCACGCGGCCACGCTCCGCGACCGCGCACAAGTCGCGGAGGGCCGTCGCCGCCGAGCCGCTATACGCGATGTTCTGCGCGGCCGTGTAGGTGTGCGAGCTCAAATGGTTGTCGTACCAGGTCTGCCCGCTGTCGGTGCTCACGCGCACCATCGTCTCCCGCGTCCCGGTGTACGCGAGGTAGCCGAACTCGGTTGAATAGGTCCAGAGGTACCCGTCATCGGTCGCGCAGAGCGCGAAGTCCCCCGCGGTGAAGACGCCGCCCGCATACGTCGCCGGCTGCTCGAACGTCGCACCCGTGCCGGAGGCGTCGGCCCCGGTCGCCGAGGACAGCGCCTGGCCCGCGCTCGAGAGGCGGTACACATACGGCCGGATCGGCGGCGTCCAGGACGCGCTGTACTGGAGCAGGCCGACGTAGATCGCGCCTCCGCTCACGCACACGTCCGGGTAGGCCGCGTCGGCGCTAAACGACGTTTCGACCAGCGTCCACTGGTTCCCGCCGTCGCTGCTGACGTACTGGTAGATCACGTCCGCGCCGCCCGTCTGTGCCCAGATGAACAGCGCGGTCAGGCCGTTCAAGTAGGCAGCGCGGACACGAAGCACATCCGAGCTCGCCATCGTCAACGGCGTGTCGAGGCCCGCGGTAGAGCCCTGCGTCCAGGTCGCGCCGTCGTCGTCGCTGTAGGAGCTGCGGATCTGCGTCCGCGTGCTGCTCACCTGGTACGAGTAGATGCAGACCAGACGCCCCGACGGCAGCTCGATCAGCGTTGCCCGCGTGGTGTTGCCCGTGTCCTCGACCGTCGCAGAGCTCCACTTCCCCCGCGCGGACTGCCGATAGACGCGAACTTCGTTGCCGCTGAAGATGACAGACACGGCCACAAGGCCGGTGGCGGCGCGGCGGACGGCGTGCGGGTGACGGTACCGGCTGGCGACCGTAGACCGTGCCACGAACTCCCATCCAGACTGAAGCAGCGGCGGCTCCCAGCTCCGCATGGATTCGCCGACGAACCGCCATCGCTGGGTCGCCTCGCCGACGTTCCCGCCGAGTAGCGTCTCGAGTTCGATCACGCTGCCCGTCGAGGCGGACGTAGCAGAGTCCAGCGAGCCGGACGAATGCAGCACGAGGCCCGTCGCCTGGTCAGGCACAACCGGACCCGCATACGGCGACGCCTGCGTGGACGACGTGTAACTCGCCTCTGCGAACGCTCGCGCCGGGATCACGAGGCCGCGGAGATCGCCCTTCGGCTGCTGTTTCGCCATCTCGTCACGTCCTCGCTTGCGGGTTGTCGAGCATCCAAAGTGTGAGCGTCAAGTATCCGGACCCGTCCGTAACTACCTCTCGCACAAGGGAAACCGCGTCGGAGAGATAGAGATCGGCGTCTGTCAACGTCGCCACCATGCCACGCTCGACGTGAACGAACTCGCTCTCGGGGACGCGGTACTGCACCGAGCGCGCCGACGTGGCATAGGCCGCCGCCATCCACTCGAGGACGGCGTAGGCCGTCGCGTCGTCGTACACCCAGGCGGACGATACCGACCGTTCTGCAACGACGCCCGTGCGTGCGCGCCCGCGCTCGCATGCCGGATGAATGACCACCGCGTCGTCTTCGACCTTGTCGGCGGCCGTGCCGAAGGTCAGCGTCTGGACGTGCCTCGAGGTGCGGTAGCTGTAGGCGTATGACAGAGAGAGGCGGTTTGCGCGCTCGGAGTCGTCGTACTTCACGCGGTCGACGCGGTCGATCGCCGGGTTCGCGTCGGCGTCGATACGCACGGTCGCGTCGGCCGCCGTCGCATCGAAGCGCCAGACGATCAGATACAGCCCGTTCGGCCCCGAGCAGATCGAAACCGGAAGCAGCGACAGGATTTCATCCTTCAGCACATCCCAGGGCGAGATGCGATCGGTGATCACGCCGTCGAGCAGGAAGCGCGAGAGCAGCGGCTTCGCAGCGGCGATCCGCGCGCGATCCACCGTCTGCGACGTGAGGCCGAGGAGGTACTCGATCACGTCGCCAGCCTCGCGGACGATGCCGCCCTCCATCATCAGGCCGCCGCCCGTTGCGCTGTCGTCGTCGTTGCCGTCGTACCATCCGACGTAGAGCTGGCGTTCCGGGTCCGCCTGCCAGGTGTCGTAGTCCAGCGTCTTGTCGCCGAGGCCATACGACGGCCCCGCCGGGGAGAAGTCCGGATCGGTCGCGTTGTACGTCGTGTAGGTCGCTGTCCCGTCGTACACGATCTGCTGATCGGAGGTCGTCGTCAGGTAGAACGGCACGAAGGCGATCGGCTGTCCGAGGTCGTCCCAGCCATTGACGACGCGGAACCGCTTGCCCAGCGTGTCGTCGGCGTGATTGAGGTAGACGCGGCGAGCGCGGACGTGGTGCCCAGCGATGAGCAGGATCAACCGGCTGTAGAACGAGCCTTCGTCCGTGGGGTCATGGTAGACCCAGATCCCAGGCGAGCCCGTTACCCAATTTCGCACGCTGATACTCGTTGATACACGCCCCGGCTTGCCGATGACGATCGGGTACGGCGCCCCCTTGCTCGTGCTCGGCAAGTCCTCAAACGTGAACCACGAGGCCGACGCTACGAGCTGGAACGGCGACGGGACCAGCGTCTGATCGTCGATCAACATCTCCTCGAGGCTCGTGGCGATGGGCTCCCCGTCCGCGCCGTACTCCGGATCGGTGAGCCGGCCGCGGAGGACCACGCGCCGCTCCTCGTAGTTGGTGCCCTCTACCCACCTCGAGAGCTCGCCCCGCGCCGCGCTGAAGTCGTCGCCGAGCGCGATGCGCTCCGTGATCGAGACATCGCCCGGCGGGATGAACTCAAGCGGGACCGAGAGCTGCCCCGCGCTGTCGCCGATGAGGTCGATCGCCTCGCTCACCTCCACGTCGTCGAGCCCGGCCGAGAACTGATACACGGCGCCTGTGTCGCTCTCGACGTCCACCTGATCGTTCGCCAGGCGGATCACCAGCCCGCTCCATTCGATCGTGAGCAGCCAGTAGATACGCTTGCCCGCGGACTGCGACGGATAGAGCGAGCTCACCTACGCCTCCCGGTGGCCAGTCGGCCGGGTTCGGTTTGAGCGGTTGATCTCGCGCGACAGCCGCCCGCCCTGCTGGATCGTGCGCGCCACGCTCTGATCGAGCACGCGATGACCGAGCTTCACCTGGAGGATGCTCACGCCGCCACCCCCACCCGCGCCGACCTGGCGCTGAAGCTCGGCAGGGTCACGCGCCGCGGCGAAGTAATCGCCGGCCGCGAGGCTCACGTTGCCGCGCGTGCCCATCTGTTGCACGCCTGGCGTGTCGTTGAAGCTCGGCGGCGGACTTGCAGCGATTCCAGCCACTTGCGCCGCTCCGGCCGTTGAAGCCGCGGCCATCGCGATCAGGTTGGCCGGAGGCGGGAGCGTGTTCGCGCTTGAGATGGCGAGGAAGGTGTTGGTGATCGCCTGCGCCAACGCCGCGGCTTTCGAGACGACAAACATCGTCATCGCGGCCTTCTTGTGGGACTCGCCCTGCTTCTCGGCAGCCTGCGCCGCGAGGTCGGACACGGAGCCGAACAGGTCGGCCGATGCGTTGATCGTCGCGTCGGCGATCTCCTTCAGGCGCTTCGCCGCTTCGGCCATCGCCGTCTTGATCTGCGCCTGGAGCTCCGTGATCGACGAGGCCGCGGTAGCCAGCTCACCCTCGAGGATTAGCCCGCGCTGCTCGGCGTAGTTGCGCGCGATCTCCGTCTTCCCAGCCTCGATCTCCTCTTGCAGCTTCGCGCCCGCGCGTGCGGCCTCCTCGTACCGTGCGACGGCCTCCGCCTCGCGCTCGGCGAGCTTGTCCATCTCGGACATCCGGAAGTCACCGGATTCCTTCACGATCTGGTCTGCGCGAAGGCTCGCCTCCTCGACGGTGCGGAGCTTCGCGGCGAACGCTTCGGCCTCGCGCGCCTTGGCCGCGGCCAGCGCAAGCGTGGTGTCCTTCTGCTCCTTCTGTGCCGCCGAGACGGCCTTCGTCACCTTCCGGCTCGCCTCTTGCGCGAGGATCGCCTTCTCGCTGCGCTCCACAAGAGTCTTCGTGGCGTCTGCCGTCGTCGCGATGTTCTTGTGCAGCCCGTCGATCTCTTGCTGGAGCTCGGCGCTCGAGGTCGTCAGACCATCAAATGCCCAGGACGACAGCCCGATCCAGTCGTACTGCTCCTGCAACGACGTGACTACGTCCACGGCCTGCGTAATATAGGAGCCCTGCTGCTTCCGCAGCTCTTGGATCTTGTCCGAGGATTCCTTCGTCGCGGACGCGAACTGCGCGCCGGCCTGCATCCGGTTCTTCGCGAGCTGCCCTTCAAGCGCGGTGAGCTCACCCGTGGCGACAGCCAGATCGATTGTCGCAACGCGCGTAGCGTCAAGGATCGGCTTCATCGCCTCATAGGCCGCGGCCGTGTTGGCGGCGATGGTCGCTGCTCGCTCGCTCTCCTCGTTGACTGCGCGCCATGCGACATACGCGCCGCCCACCGCAACCGCGAGGGCGCCAAGGCCCGCGATGAGGCCAGCCGTCGAAACGCCCAGCGCTTCGGCTGCTACGGCCGCGACCTCGCCAACATCAGCGAAGTCCGCCACGCTGCGCGCGGCCTCGCCGGCACCGGGGCCGATAAGCGAGAGCGCGCCCGCGAGCTTGCCCGCCGAGCTGCCAACTGCTCCGGCAGACTGCCCGAACTTGTCCACGGATGCGCTGGCATCGTCGAGCGCCTTCTTCGCTTCGCGCCCTGCTCCAGCGGCTGCGGCCTTCGCAGCCTTCGCAGCGGCGATGCTCGCCTTCTCCGACGCCTTGATGCTCTTGTTGAGCTCGCTCGTCATCTTGGCCGCGGCATCGGCCGACAAGCCAGGGATCGACTCAAGCTGCTTCCGAAGCGCGGAGAGGTCGGCAGCGACTGTCAGATTTACTTCGGCCATACGCCCTCCTTATCGTTTCACAATGCGGTCGGCGGCGCGTTGAAGGGCCGCGTCAAGGTCGGACGCGCGCGCCTCGACAATGTCCGCCCCCTCGCGCAACACGAGCTCTCGCCAGACGTTCTTCCCGTCGCTTGCGAGCGGATTTCGTTGCTGCCGATAGAGGCCCATCGGCTGACCCGTTTTGCTGTAGCTCTGGACCTTCACCTCTGAAGGCAGCTTCCCCGTCTGGCGAAACTGACGCATCGCCGCCGAGTACTCTGCAGGAGTTAGCAGCCGGCTCACCATCGACAGCGGGCCAGGACGCTTCACCATGTAAGACACCTTGTCCGGTGCCAAGACAACGGCGTTCAGCTTGTCCGCCCGCGTGCGAAGCTCTGTCGAGAGCTGCCCCGTCCGGCCAGTGCGCTTGCGGACCTGCGTGTACCACTTGCCTTCCGCGTTCACTTCGGCATCGTCGGCGATGTCCACCAGCGCCGCGCCGAGCTCGGTGAGAGCGGCGTCAACGACCGCTGACAGCGTCTTCGCGAGGCTCGCGGTGTCGGCGGTGACGCGGATCATTCAAGCCCCCAGAACGCGCGCCCGGCGTCCGTTCCCTTGACCTTGCCTCCGATCTTGCGCTCCTTCTTCGGCTGCCTCGCGCGGAGCCAGCCCAGGACGCGCTCCTGCGTCTCCGGCGACCAGGTGTAGAAGGCCTCCGGATCGCCGCAGTAGGTCAAGCCAACCTCGAGAGCTACGGCGTCGAGGCGCCCGTCGTCGGAGCGGTAAAACTCTCGGCGGCTGCGACGCCCGCCTCCGTGAGCTGCGCGCCGGTGAGCACCTCGAGAGCGACGGACGCCGCCGCCCAGATGTCCGCCTCCGGCACGCCGAGGCCGTGGAGCTCGTCCACGACGGCCGCGCCGTAGTCGCACACAGAGAAGCCGTGCGCCTTCAACGTGGCCCGCAGCGGCTTCCCGCCCCAGCACGCGCCGAGGGCCGCGCCGAGGCCGAGGATGCTGTTCCCCTGCATGCCCACGATGACCGCCCGGCCCACCGCGAAGGACGCGGGAGGACGAAGCGGGACTTCAACGCTGCCGATCTGGACGGTACGCATCAGGCCGCCGAGATCACGCCGTAGACGGTGCCCGAGATCGAGTAGCTGTCAGGATCGCCCTCGCTCACGGTGACGGTGATCCGCACGTCGTTGAGCGTGAGGACGTGATCGGCGCTGTCGCCGAAGTTGGTGCCCTCGATGGTGAACACCAGCTTGTACGTCATCGCGTCCGCGTTGGCGCCGAGCGTGGAGACCGCCGAAGCGAACGACCCGGTCTTGCGCGCGAGGTCGTAGAGCGTGGGGCTCGTCGCGTCGGAGAGGTCGGTGAAGTGCGCGGTAAACTGGAACGTCGGGAAGGTGCGGTTGGTCTTCCGCAGGGACGCGAACTCGCCGCGGTCGAGGTAGGCCGTCGTATCAACGAGGCCTTCGTTCAGGCCGTCGATCGAGAAGTCGCCGGCCTCATAGAGCACGGTGAGCGAGAGCGGCGTCGGCGTGGTGCCGTCGCTGAAGGTCAGCGTGCCGTCGCGGAAATTCTTGATCACACTGGAGATGGGCATGTCTACCTCACATAAGCGGAAGGGTGTGGACCACTGTGTAGGACTGCGTCCCGAGGTACCATTCCCCGGAGGCCGATACCTCCGAGGAAACGGAGCGGAGTTGGACCTTCAAATCGCCCGGCCACGTCGCGTCGTAGGCCATCATCGAGACGATCAGCTCCTGCCCCGCAGCTTCGGCCGCGTCGCGGCTGTCCACCTGGGCCTTCGGTTGGAGCCGATAGCCAAAGCGAACCGAGAGCTCGGTATCCGTGAGCAGGCCGACGCTCGGCTTCCCGCGGTACCCGTCCGCGCGACGGTCCACGGTGTTCTCGAGGCCGACGGCGAAGCCCTTATGGAGCGTCGAATCCGGATCGCGCCCGAATACGTCCGCAGCGAAGCGCGACTCAGTCCAGCCCGACAACACGGCCAGGCGGGCGGCGACAAGCGCCCGAACGTCTGCGCGCGTCCTCGAGGCCATCAGCGCACCTTGTACGTCGGATAGGTGATCCCACCGCGTCCACAGAGCCAGAGCGTCGGCGTGCCAGACGTGCGGCGCGTCTCCACCTTGTTCTCGTCCGTCTCGTCATACGAGAACGTGAGCCGGCCCCAGGCCTCCTCGTACCCGCGGCCATAGTGGTCCGCGAGCTGTTGATACCTCGAGGTGTCGCCGGCCGACGTGGCGTAGTCGAGCCAGATGAGGTGCAGCGTGAGGTTGATATGCACGTCGCGCAGCGCGCTCGGCGACATCACAAGCCAGGTACGCTTCCCGCCCGAGATCATCCGGTTCTCGACGACGGCGAAGGCCTCGTCAATGTAGTCCTGGTAGCTTGTCACGCCCGACGCACGAAGCTGCGTCAGGTCGCTATGGCGCCGGAGTAGATCGGCGTCCGTGACCACCGGGTAAAGCCGGCGCCGGACCAGCGCCGCGTCTCGGCGGAAGGTGTGCGCTACGCCGTCGGGCATCGTCAACGCCCACTCAACGAGCCACCCTTCCTCGAGAGCGTAGGTGGCCAGCGTGCTCGTCTGGTACGTCGCCACCGAGCTCGTGATCGTGACGGCAGCCGACGACACGACGGCCGTCTGGTCGGCCTTGAAGATCGAGACCGTACCAGACGACGGCGCCACGAGCGACCCGAGCCGGTACACCGGACAGGTGATCGTGTTGGCCCGCCCCCGCTCGAACATTTCGGGCGAGAGGAACCGCGCGGT
>Ga0208784_1001033_pt1 | contig 12138 bp, 15 predicted proteins | sample DEB19_08_DNA_FD_184531 | JGI IMG/M metagenome (GOLD analysis project Ga0208784, IMG submission 184531) | Aqueous microbial communities from the Delaware River and Bay under freshwater to marine salinity gradient to study organic matter... | ecosystem: Environmental > Aquatic > Marine > Coastal ...
TTGGCCGATCGTCCCCACGATCAGCCGGATCGGTTCCAGTAGATCTTGAATTGCCAGCAGTGTCGGATCTTCGCCGTCATAGGTTCCGGCGAGTGCTTCCAGCAGCTCGACGAACTGGCCGATAACCGGCAGTCCTTCGATGAAGTCCATGAACAGCTGCGGCAGGTCTTCCGGGCCTTGGATGTCGGCCGGACTGGAGTTGGCGATCAAAGAGTTCACGCCGGACCAGATGTTGGTCAGGATTCCGAACGGGCTCAGATCCGACATGATGTCGCCGCCGGTGGAGCTGCCGAAGATGGCCGGCATCTGCTCACCGGCGCGGGACCGTATCGCGCCCGCGCTCTGATCCTGCAGCCTCGCGCCGAGGGTTTCGACAGTCAGCGCGCCGATCGGAAGATTCGGAACACCGGCGGGTGTTGTCACCGGCGCACCGCCCGGGCGGCCTTCGGGATGCGCTTGGGAACGTCCGGAGCGTCATCGGTCAGTGCGATGTACGGTTCGGCGTCGGTGTGCTGCGGCGGGTCCGGTAACTTGACCGACTCCTGGCGCACGCCGTCAGTGATCCACGCCGGGGCATGGACGGCGTTCGGGTCGATGAGGTCGGTCTGCCGGACGCCGAGTGCCACCAGCTGGGCGGCCAGATCGGCCACGACAGGCTGCAACATGTGCAGCGGCATCTCGGTCGCGGTCAACAGTGCTGAGGCCAGTGCGCCGCCGATCGCCTGGGCCTGGCCGTCGATGTCATCCAGCGCTGGAACCTTCTTCGGAATGACTGCCGTTTCGATGACCTCGTCGGCGAGTGCCTTGGCACTCTCGGGAGTCAGCTCTTCGGTCACCACAATCCGATCTGTTGAAGTCCACTCATGGACTTGGCGATCAATTCCGACATGTGCTCGATGCCGTCCTTCTTGCTTCGGGTCGCCCCGAACTGCGCCGAGATCGTGAGGCCTTTGCCGCCGTCCCAGCCGATCTCAAGTTCGCGGCAGCGGCGCACGAACACGCGCGGCATGAGGTACTTCTGCGTCCCGCCGACACGGTCACCGAGCCACCAATGGCCGAAGCCGTTATCCCCGATCAGCCACGGGGTGGCGTTGGCGACGCGCAGCGTGAACGCCGTATCGGGGTCGGTCTCGCGCCGGCGGGCTCGGAGGTCCATCACGCTGGCGGCGGTGAAGGCCTGGGTGATGTTGGTCGAGGTGGTTTCGAGGTAATGACCCCAGCCCTGCTGAGATACCCGGTACAACAACGGGACCGAGATATTAGCGAGGATCGAGTCGCGGTAGATCGGGTTCAAGAATGAGTCCAGAGCGCCGCCGAGTGAACCGATGGACACCTGGACGCCGAGCGCGGAGGTGATGATCGAGGAGAGATTGTCGCCGAGTACGTCGCCGCCGTACTGGATCGCTGCAGAGATTAATTCGTTGAGTGGCTAGATTGCCCGCGCCCCACCGGTTCCCCGGCGGGGCGCAAGCAACCCCCGGCATCGACTGTCCACCGACAGTGATCCTTCCTGGGCCACCCGGCGAGCGGGAGAACTCCGAAGTCTGAATGCCGGTGATGTCACCGTCGCGGTAGACGACGTAAGGGTGCGGGGCTTCGGTGCCGAGGAATCCAGGCAGCCGATAGCCGGTCTCGTCGATGGTCTCTCCGGTGACCATGTCGTAGGAGTCCTCGACATGATTGGAGAGCACTGAGGAGATGGTGCGGGTTAATCCGGTGAAGAGGTTTCCGCCGATCGAGGTGCCCTGGCGGAATCCGCTCTTATCGCGGATGTCGACGAACAGGGTTCCCTGGCGGAAGTTAGTTCCGGCACCGGGCCACGGCTCCGGGTCACCGTTGAGCCAGCGGCGCGTCCACAGCTGCAGCTCGGCGTCTTCGAGGATTGGGGCGGCCACGTCGAACCATGACGTGCGGATCGAGCCGACGACCAGCGCCAGCGGAGCCACCGAATCGCCGATCGCGCGCGGCATCACGATGATCTGGGATTGCGCCCATAAGTCCAGCGGGTTGGACGGCCAGGTCGACGGGTCGAGTAGATCCGAGGGCAGCTGAATGTTTGTCAGCTGCAGGCGAAGTAGGTTCGCGGCCAGGGTGAGCAGCAGGCCGTGATCGGCCGGCGCCAGTAGCATCCAGGCCTTGGGCTGCTGTATTAGAGCCAGCGGCAGGAATGGGTTACCGGCGGTGTGGACGTGATGAAGCTCCTGGACGTCGTCGAGGAAGTCGATCGTGACCTCATCGCCCTTGTCGCCGCGGGTGATCGTCACGCCATGCTGGGGCTTCATACGGCCACTGATTCGGGCGCCCATCGTCTCGATGACGACGTGGATATTGGTGGTGCCTCGGGACTCTTCGTCCAATGCCCAGAACGCAGCCCAAGTCCGACGCGGATCATCGAGGTCGATCGGCAGCTTGAGCTGGATCGTGCCGGTTTGGTTGACGATCGGATTGACCCGGCCGGAGATCTCGCCATAGACGGTTCCGCGGTAGTTCCAGTCGCCGTCATAGAGCTTGATGACGGGGCGGTCGTAGGCCCGCTCGATGCGGTACTCGCGCAGTTCGCGCGCCCACGCGGAGAAGTCGTCGTGACTGGTGCCGGTGAACGGTTCAGCGAACGCTGCGACGGTCATTCCAGACCGCTTTCCGCTGACCAGAATCGGCGCTGGCGCAAGGTCACTTTGGCACCGGATGGTCCGGCGCACACCACCGGAACCGTCACCGTGCTGGTGTAGGGCGGAACCGCATAGATCGGCTCCACGCCGTTGAACAGACCGGCCGCATTGGACAGGTCAGCGGAGACGTAGGTATCCATCATCGGATCTGACATGACCGACAGCAGCTGGGTGAGTTCCGGTGTGACGATCATGCGGGCGGCGTCCTGGCCGACGGTGCGGCCCCACTTGCGTTCCTGACCGAAGGCGAAGTCGGGGAACTTCCAATAGGTCGCAGGATCGAATTCCCATTCGGGCCAGAGATCCTGATCGGTCGGATTCCACAGGTCGAAGTACGAGGTATTCGGATTCGGAACCACGCGCGCAATGTGGATGCCGGCGGTTGAGCGTCCGGTGAACAGTGCCACCAGGAACCCGTTGAGCGGACCGGTCATGAATGACAGGGCAAAGCCAAAGAGCGTTGATGTCACCGTCACACCGCCGGTGCCGATGTTGCCCAGCTGTTCGAGTGCCTGCTGAATGCTCGTAGCTGAGGAGCCGAAGGTTATCGGGGCGGTGGTCTGGTCGCCCACCGTGATCGTGAAGTTCAGGGTGCCCAGCGTGATCGAGAGTTGAACCGGCGCCAGTGATGTGCCGTCGACGGTCAGCATTCCCGGCTTGCTCGTCGGGGTCAGGACGGTCCAATGGCCGGGGTTACCCGACACGGTGACATTCCCGGCGCCCAACGTCGACAGCGCCTCAAGGGCGGCCTGGACGGTGGCGGCGTTGGCGTTGTACGGGATTAGCCCGGTCAATTCGCCGGCGTAGCCGAGGGTGAAGGTTCCCGACGTGGCAGCGAGGTACACGGTGAAGTTGCCGGGGTTGACCCACTCCTGCACATCTTCGGCGGCCTCGAACATCGGATTGACTGCCAGCGCCGTAACGACCGCGTGGTAGTCGTCGCTGATTGCCGCGTCGAATCCGTCCTGGGTCGTGTACTTGATCTCTTTGGCCAACTTCAGCGTCAGCGAGCGTCGGCCTGATGGGCCGTCGTAGTGCCACTTGACCTTATGGAAGTTGCCCGGTGTTCCCCAGAGTCGCTGGAACCGCGGCCGCGATGCCGGGGTGAGCCAGAACGGCAGGACCATCTCGCGGATCGGGACGGACTCGCCGATGATCCGGCCTCCGTGCTCGAATGCGCCACTGGAGGTCCGGACGGTAAACCCGGTGTCGTACATACCATCCGGGTTGGTGTCGAGGATGATGTCGTCGTCGAGGAACTCATCGTTCGGCGCCGAGACGACGACCGAGTCACCGTTAGACGATTCGAGGGTGATCGTTGCAACGGCCAACTTAGAACCTCGCTAGATTCGCTGCGGCGCGCTCTTTTTCGATGCGCTGAGACGCCAAGTAGGCGGGCTCGATGTCAGTGGTCTGGATGTTGTAGGTCGTCACAGGGCCAGGAGCTTTACCGCCGGCTGATCCATGAACCCCGCTCAATGCGCCACCGACGGCACTGGTGACCGCCGACACCGCGGGCGCCGCTGATACCGGAGCCATATCGCTGCCGATCGGACCGCCTTCGCCGCCGCCTGCACCGCCGCTGCCGATCTTGACGCTGCCGACCAACTCTGAGATTCCCTTGAGCCAGCCCGGGGAATCGTTGATGCCGAATGCGCCCAGCGCGGAGGAGACCTGGCCGGTCACTGCTGCACTACCGGCTTCGGGAAAGTATGCCGCCGGGTCGCGGCGTCCCGGTTCGGATACTGCGTCCTTGCCCAACGCATCGAAGCCGATACCCGAAAACTGAGATATAGAACTGGGAAGGCTCATGCTCTGACTACCCGCCGAAACGGTTCCAGTATCTCCAGCTGGTGCTGCAGATGTTGCAGGAGTGTCGGTGCTAACGCCGAGGTTGGACAGCATCTCTGAGCTGGTTGTTGTTGACGGTCGCGCACTTTTGCCCAGCGCCCAGTGCACATGGTCGCCGTGTGCGGCCATGAGTCCGGAGCCGTAGAAGGCGGTGCCGTCTCCGACATCCTTGCCGTTCTTGATGTTGTGCCCGAACGGGCTATGGATGAGTTCGAGGCTGTCGGGATAGTTCGAGGCGATCCACGATGCGATCGAGCCCATGCCGGGGCCGCTGATGTCGATGGCGCGGCCGGCGTTGTGGAAGTCGGGGTGACCTTCGGTCATCACGGTGCGGGTGGCGCTGGACAGGACGGCTTCGGGGAACTTGCCGCGGATCGCATCCCACATGGACTGCTGCTCGCCGGTCGTGATTCCGGGGCCGCTGATGTTGCCGAGCTGGACCTTGCCGCCGTCTTTGAATCCAGGCAGCGCGCCGTTGTTGTTAAGGTAGTCGAGCAGGCCCGGGTAGGCGTTCTCGATGCGCTGGGTCGACGCGGCCTTGATGACATGCTCGCCGCCGTGCACCACCCCGGCGATCTGGTCGGTAGCGACATTCCCGGTGTATCCGCCGTCGCTGAACGAGAACTTCGGAAGCTTGGGAATCGTCACGTCCAACGCAGTCCCGGGAAGATCCAGGCTCATCGCGTCGGCGAAGCTGTTCCACTTGTCGCCGATCCAGTTCAGGACCGATACAAGACCGCCCTTCAGCCCTTCCCACATCCCCTTGGCGGCGGCGGTGATCATCCCGGGGAGACCCTTGACGAAGTCGACGATGGAGGTGAACTGGTTCTTGACGCCGTCCCAGACCAGTTTTGCGCCCTTGACCATGTTGTCCCAGATGCCGCTGATCACATCCCAGGCAGCACTGAACGCCGTCTTGATGGCCTCCCAGGCGATCTGCAGGTATTCGGTGAACGCGGCCCAGATCTTGCGGCCCAGTTCGGTTTTGGTGAAGAACAACACCAGGCCCGCGACGACGGCGGCGATAGCGGCCACGATCAATCCGATCGGGTTGGCGATCAGCGCGGCGTTCCAGAGCAGCTGCGCCTTGGATGCGATTCCAGTGGCGACCGAGATCGACTGAGCGCCAGCCGATGCCAGCGTCGCCGCGCCGTTCATCGCGGTGAGCAGCGGAGTCGCCGATCCTAGCGCGCTGTTGAGGGTATCCAGCCCGGGCGCGGCCCAGGAGTCGTTACCACCGAGCAGCTGCTTAGCGGCGTCGACTCCGGAGGTGATTCCGCCGAGGGTGTTGGTGATCGTGGCCGCAGCACCGCCGATGACGCCTGATGCGTTCGTCAATCCACCGGCCACCGAGTTGCCGATGGCCACGCCGATCTCGGTGGCGTTGTTGGCCGCCTTGACCGCTTTCGTCAGGCCATTCATCACGGCTCGGCCCGCCGTGTCGAGGCGTTGTTTGCCGATGGCGTCGGTCAGCGCGATGCCGATTGCGGTGGCCAGCGCGGTGCCTGCAGCTGCTCCGGCGGTGGGCAGTGAATTGCGCAGTGCCGTCCCGATGCGCTGTGCAGCACCAGTTAGGCCGGTGGGGATCTGCTGAGCGAGCTTCTCGCCGAGCAGTCGGCCACCTTCTTCGCCGGCGCCCTGGAGCGCACCGATGATCGCCTGGCCGACAGCCGAGGACGATCCCGATGCGCCCTTGGCTACTGCCTCGCCGGTCTTCTTTCCGGTCTCCTCGGCCGCACGCTGGTCGACCTTCGGCTCGACCGTGACCGCTTTGGTGTGCTTCTCGACCGTTTCGCGGGTCTTCTTGCCCGCGGCCTCGGATGCCCGTTCGTCGACCTTCGGCTCGATCGTGACATTGACGACCTTGCCTTCGACCTGCTTCTCGATCGCCTCGGTGACGCCCTGAAGGGAGGGGATGATTTGCAGAGTCGCGTAACCGATTGTCGGCATTCATTCACCCCTTTTCAGATTGTTCACGCTTGCGCATGAGGAACAGCGACTTCAGTGACGTCTTCGCGGCGGCCTTCGCCTTGGCGGTGATCTCGGCGCGGGCCGGATGATCGAAATCGTCGGCCAGTGAACCCTTTTCGGAGTTCACCCGGACCTGCAACGTCCACAGGTCGCCGAGCAGCTGGTCGGTGATTGACCACATCGGCTGGCCGTCGTTGATAGACGTCACCGTTGCCGATTCCCGAGGAAGGTGTCGGATCAGCACGCCGAGCCGCCGGGACGAGAGCCGCCCGCGGTAGAAGTCGCACAGATCGAGTTGGTAGAACCTGGCCAGGTCGGCCTCTATCGCATCGCCGTGCTCATCGAGCAGGGCAAAGAGGCCGGCTAGTTTCCCAGTACGTCAGTGAGCTTCTTGCCGATCTCGGCGAAGTCCCCGACGGTCGGATTGGCGGCCAGGAACGCCGACCACTGTTCAGCGCCGAGCAGCAGCTCGGTTCCGCGCATCTCGTCGTCGTCCTTGAACGCCATGTATGCGGCCAGGGGGACGTTCTCGCCGAGCGGGATGCGCAGCGCGATGCCGCACTGCTCGATGTCGATGAAGCCGTCGGCCTCCGCTTTGCGGGCGTCGGCCGACTTCTTCTTCTTCCGATCCTGCGGCTGGGCTGCGCCCGTGGGAACGTCAGCCACCGATGCTCTGGAAGACGTCGCCGTCGGCGTCGGCGACGTGGTGCACGACGCACTCGGCGTAGGACAACTCGCCATCGACGATGCCGCCGTGGTTCTTCACCTCGACCGGGGACGGACGCAGCGAGACCCACACATGGGAGTCGGCGTCGTCGGTGTACCGGTAGGCGACGTAGACCTGGACATCCTTCGGGATACCGACCTTGTTGTCCGCCGACCCGGGCAGCACGAACTTCTTGGTCACCGCGTTGTTCTCGAACACGGTAAAGCCGGACTTCAGCTTGCCCTTCTTCAGCTTCACCCTGAAGCTCGGATGACCAAAGGCGTCGTACTCCTTGACCTCGATCGACGGGTCGAGCGGGATGCCCTTCTTGTCGTCGATCAGGCCGGAGAACTCCCAGTCGAGTGCGGCCAGGTCGGCGTTGGCGGATGTGGGGATCATCGCGCTGATGTCGGCCACGTCGGCCTTGAGCGCCAGCCAGACTTCGGCCTTGTCGGGGATCAGAGTCGCGTCGGGATTGATTGCCATAATGCGTTTCCCTCCTAAAGGGCGTATCTATTGCCCTTCGCGGGCGTGAACCCCGCCCGGGATTGGGCGGGACGGTTACTACTTGCTTTTCCGCTTACGGGTCCGACGGGCAGGCTTGTCCGTCGAAGTCTTCTTCTTGGCCGGCGGGTACTTGGCCGGTCGCACCTCCAGGCCGACCGCGGCGGCCGCCTTGGATAGCACGCCGTCCTTGGCCTGGGCGGCGGGAGGAACGCGCACAAATGCCTTTGCGCGGTCGGTGGTGCGCAGTTCCATCACGGCACCGTCACCGGCAGCGTTGGCGACCTGCTGGGCCAGGGCAGCGATCTCGTCGGCGACGAGTTCCTTGAGGACTTCGGCACCGCCGGCGATGTCGAGCTTGAAGACCATTTAGACCTCGACGGTCTTTGCTTGGACGGTGAGCAGCACCGAGGCCATGAAGGCACCGGTCTCGGTATCGCGGGCATCCAGTACCGACCCCATCTCGGGGTCGACGTGAGCGATTCCAGTGGGGCGGCCATCGCCGAGGAGTCCGGCGGCCAGGACGACGATCGCGCGGGCCGCCGTGCGTCCAGCGGCATACGACGTCAGCCGGATGGTGTGCTGCGACTTGATCGGCCACAGCGTCGGCCCGCCGTCGTCGGCGACGACCAGGATCGCACCATTGGCGGGTATCCAGCGTTCCGGAACGTTGAGCCGCACCTCGGCGTCCTCGATGCGGCTGCTGAGCCAATCCTTGACGGACGGGATGACGTCGGCCTGCACGCGGGTCACGGCGTCGCTCCAGACTTGGCCGAGGCCAGGATCTCAACGCCGCCGCGGCCGTTCTCGTCCCACACCTTGACGCGGCCGACGCACACCTGATCGCGGATGGTGATCGTGAAGTTCTCGGTCAGCAGTGTTGAGGTGCGGACCCATCCGGTCGGACGGCTGACCATCAGCGGCAGGTAGACGATGAAGTCCACGACGTCGAGGTCGCTATCGGCGCCAGGCTTGATCAACGTGTTGCCCGGTGCGACCAGGCCGCGCAGGGTGACCGGATCACCGGCCGGCAGCGGGTCGTCGTTGGCGTCGATCCCCGACCGTGGGGTGATGACAACGGCCTCGCTCACGCCGAGCGCTCCAGGGCGTACTTGTCGAGCACGGCCAGTTCGGCTGAGCTGAAGATCGCCCCACCGGTCAGCCCGCTGGTGTCGTACTGGAACGGTCCGATCGAGCGGAGCTGGACACCGCTTCCGGCGGCGAATCCGCCGCGCTCAATCGCCGAGAGGACGGCGGCGTCGAAGTCGGGCGCCGAGGCGAAGCCGTGCGAGATGGTGGCGGTGATGCCCTGGAAGCATTCGGTCCAGAAGTTCCAGGGCCGGAACTGATGCGGGAATGCGCTCACTGGGAAGGCGTAGGGGCGCTTCTTAAGCACCATGCCGCGCGCCGACCAGGCCAAGTAGTTGACGTCCAGGGTGTGGCCATCTTCGACGATGGCGGTCAGTGCGGTCAGGTTCTGGGTGGGCAGCGCCAGCATCGGGCCGCCGGGGCCGTCGATGGTGATCTGCACGTCGGTCAGCACCGGTGCGACGTGCCAGCCGCAGTAGTTGCGGGCAGCTGCCAGCGCGGCATCGAGCTGGCGCGCAGTGTCGGGGTCGTCGCGGTCAAGCCGTCCCTGTGTGAACGCCTCGACGGCGACGACATCGAGAGCCATTTAGCTGTCGCCGCCCTTGGTTGCGCTCGCGGCGCGGCGCTTGTTGGCCGGGTGACGGCCCTTGTTGGCCGGCGCTTCGGCGGCCTTGGCCTCGACCGCGTCGGCGGCGGGCTCGGCGGCGGGCGCCGGTGCGGCCTTGACAGCCGCGGGAGCGGGGACCAGGCCGCGCTTGCGGGCGTCCTCATCGGTGAGCAGCAGAGTGGTGCTCATGCCGTTGAGTTGGATCTCGTAACGCTTCACTGGTCCTCCGGAGTTGGTGTGGTGTGCCACGCGGCCAGGAGGGTTAGTCCTGGCCGCGTGCCACATCAGCGAGGTGCCTGTTAGGCGGTCAGGTCCAGCGACACGAATGCCGTCGGACGGGTCACACCGAAGGCGAGACGCTCCTCAGCGAGCACGGCCACCAGGTTGCGGATGAAGAAGTCCGCATGGCTGTCGGTCATCGTGACCGTGGTCTGCTCGCGGTCCCAGACGACGGCCTTGGAGAAGTCGCCGAGCAGGCCGGTGCCGGTGGCCTGGCTCTCCGACTCCACGACCGGGACGCCCCAGATGGTGCGCTGGCCGAGAGCCTGCGGGCCGCCGTAGTAGTAGCGGTCGTTGCCGTCCTGGGCCAGGTCGATGCGCTCGGCGTCAGACGGGTTGAGCACCAGGGCGGTCGGGTTGACCCGGCCAACCGTGCGGGCCTTGGTGACGCCCTTACGGATGGTGGTGAACAGGTCGGTCGCCCAGGCCTGGGTCTGGATGCCCGAGGTCGCGGTGATGCCGGTGAAGTTCTCACCCTGGCCGTCGCCGTTGAGGATCTGATCCTCTTCGGCCTCGACGATGTCGTTCTGGAGTTCCTGATTGATCAGGCCTTCCAGCTGCGCGACGTCGGCCAGTGCCCGCTTGGTGACCGGAACCCACTCGGCGATGGTCTTGACCACAGCGGTCTTGACCTCGAACGCCCAGGCGCCCTCGGGCTTGTAGCCGCCTCCGGAGACGTTGGCGAACGTCACCGCACCGCCGTTGCCCGCGGTTGCGGTCTGGCCGGCCGAGCTGGTCGCCTCGGCGACCACAGCGGCGTTGTTGGTGTGCGAGGTCTCGGCGACGAATTCCACCGTGTCGGAGGTGGTCCGACGGTTGGAGACCAGGCTGCGGATGGTCAGCGGCTTGCGGCCGAGCATCTCGACGATGTCGGTGCGCTCGTTGATGACGAACGCGCCGGCCGAGGTCGACGAAGCGCCGGTGAACAGCGACTTCACCGAGATCGGCGAGGACTGCACGCGGCTCTTCGACGGCACGCGGCCCTCGGGGAATCCGGCCAGCAGCGACTTGAACTCCGGGGAGTCGACGACGGTCAGGCCGAGGCTCTTGACGCGGGCCTTGATGTCGGCCTTCTCGGCGACGCCGACGCTGTCGGCGAACTCCTTGGCCTGGGCCATGACAGCCTCGTCGGCCTTGACGGCCTTGATGCCGTCGAGAACCTCGGTCAGGGACTTCATCGAGGTCTCGTAGGTGTGCCGCTCATCGTCGGTCATCTCCCGACCTTCGTCGGCGGCCTTCTGGGCCACTTCGCGCGCCGTCTTGGACTCAGCCTCGGCGCGCTCTTTGAGCATGGTGATGCGTGTACTCATGTGAGCTTTTCCTTTCGGATGCGGTTTAAGCGACCTCGGCCATGACTTGGCCGAGCATCGCATCGGTGATCGCCGAGTAGTCGACGGACGGCGCCGGACTGGCCTCACGCGGCGACTCCTCGGACACCTCGGCCACGTCCGGATCGGACTTGGTCGTGATGTCGTCGTTCGCCTGGCAAGACGGGACCGGCTCGCTGGCCTTCTGCTCGTCAGTGGTGCCGTTGAGGACGGACAGCACACGGCTCAGTGCCATATGTGCGCTGCGGATCTCGCCCTCGTTTTTGGCCGACAGCATTCGGCCAGCTTTAACTTCGGCGATCATGCGATCGGCGTATTCGCCGGCCCGCTTGACGGCCAGGATCTCGGTCTCCTGATTGGCACCGAGGGTGACGACGGAGACCTCGTACAGCTTGACTTCGAGGATCTGGGAGACCTCGACGTCGCCTTCGAGGTAGGTCTCGACCTTCTCGACGACGTCGTAGGCGAAGCTCATCTGGTCGATGCGGCGGCCCTTGATGAGCCGGTAGACCTGCTTGGCCTTCGGGTTCTCCAGGTCGAGCTGGCAGGTCACGCGCAGGCCGATCGAATCCTCGACGGCTTCCATGACATGGCCGATGTTGTAATCAGGGTCGTCCATGTTGTGGCCGAAGAGGAGCGGGATGTAGTTGCCCGTAGTAGCCCAGCGCGCAAGGTCTTTCGCGAACGCGCCACGCACGACGATGTCGCCGCAGGAGTCGACATTGCCGAAGACCGAGGCGTAGGCGACGAACTGGCCTTCGATGAGTCCGTCGGCCGGACCGGCTTTCACCTCAATCGTGGCGGTGTTCTTGGTGAGCATTTTTTCTCCTGTCCGGTCTAGGCCGGGGGCATCTGATCGGCCGGCGGGGCTGCCGGGATCGGCGTTTGAGATCCGTTCTGGGTGACGTTGAGCGGGACGATCATGTTGTCGCCGCCATCGACTGGAGGACGGTTGTCCAGGGCGCGGGCCTCATTGACCGTCATCGTCGGGCCGCCGACGGCCGAGGCGATCGCGGCGGCGCGTTCCTCGAACGATCCGGTCAGCTTCTCGCGCAAGTTGAATTCGACGTAGAAGCGATCCGGTGCCGGCTCGAAGTCGGGGATCAGCTGCAGCTCGATCTCTTCCTGCACCAT
>Ga0208784_1001035_pt1 | contig 12127 bp, 28 predicted proteins | sample DEB19_08_DNA_FD_184531 | JGI IMG/M metagenome (GOLD analysis project Ga0208784, IMG submission 184531) | Aqueous microbial communities from the Delaware River and Bay under freshwater to marine salinity gradient to study organic matter... | ecosystem: Environmental > Aquatic > Marine > Coastal ...
ATCCCTTGGAAGGGAGCTTGGAAACAGACTGGAAAAAAATGTCGCCTTGACGAGCTTGAAACATAGTGAACTCCTAAGTTAGAAACCAAAACAATCGTAACACACTTTTAATTCGCAATCAAGTTTCCTGTGACGGCGAATAATCTTTTTCATCCTTCCCGAACGTCCAAGCCACGGCAGCCTTGCACGTTTTTACGGTAGGAGGCACACAAAGGAAGTATGCCTTGAACGAACCATCCGGTTCTGCGGTACTATTCCAAACACGAACATACCGGATAGGTTCATCAAACACTCCCTTAATCTCAAACAAAATCTGGTCTTTATCTGCGTCCTTGTGAATCACTTTGGCATTCTTGGACTTTAAGACCCTGTCAAATCCGATAATTTTAAGGCCGACATAACGCACCTCCTGATTGGTGTTCTTGAGAACTTCCTCAAGTGTTAGCAACTCTGGGTTACTAATCGCTTGATGATACTTCGGGGGAATTCTTATATTTTCGAAATAATAGTGTATCGAGCCGAAACGATCAGCATCTACACCATGTTTACGCCCGTCACGATACCAGATGATCCTTGTAGGACTTCTCCAAGCTGGTTCATGGTCAGCATGAAGATTATTAACTTCGTTGCGAATTGTTTTAATTCCCTCTTCAGGTGTTGTGAAGGGAAATTCTTTGCCCATGTAGTCCAACCGGGCTTTCCAAGCTTCAAATCCATGATTTTTCATAACAATCAAACTCCTAAAGGATTAAGAAACCGCTCCCTAATAAAACACTCGACCTTTGCCTTATTCTCGTTTAAATATGCTTTGCCCTTTTCGTCATCAGCATAAATAAACAATTCGTTTTTACCACCATCTTGTTCACAGTAGGTGAAATTAAGCTGATGGCCGTGATAAACGAAACCTTTGATTAAATTACAAAAATTCATTGTCGTCACCCCTAAATTATACCAAAGGTATTTAGAGGGAATGGGTTAATTAATTCCAGTCAGAACGCCAAGAGTTCTTCTTTTTGTCCTGACGGCGTTTGTCCTTAAACACCCGGCTGGGAGGGGGCATAAAGCCCCTCTCCTTGGGTCGCTCGATAACCAAAGTGTTGGACTCAACTTTCTTAGCCTTGAGAGTAATCATGTCGAACTCCTTAGTTAGTGGTTACATCATACGGGGTTACCAAAGGCTACTTTAGGCAAAATTATTTAGATATCTTCTGCAATACTTTCCATAGTGCTAACAAGCCATTCGATTTCATGTTGTTCTAGTGTAACATTACCACGATGACTGAATGGGCCAGCAATCCTTAAAGTTCCTGTTTGCAAGACTTTATTTAAATCTTCAACTTCCGTCCAATAGTTTTGATCGGTTGTCCAAGCAAGATTAACAGTAGCTGTATCATTATCCGGGTTATAAGCCAATTTTATGCTACTATTATATTTGCCTTCAAGACTTCTAGTTATGAGTGCCATTTAGTTGCCTCCTTATCCAGTCCTTATCTTCCTGAACCAACCAATAATGTACATTACCATCCAGAATTGACTTCTCTAGGGCTACTTCTACGGGATTACTTGCAACCCATTCCCCATGATCGGGGAGAAAGGTTACAATGTTATCCTCTAGGATAAGATTACCGCCAACATTATACTTTAACCTCTTCATGTTGCACCTTGGTGTGCTGGTTGATATGTTTCTCGAACAGGTAAGCTACCCAAGCATATTCATCTTGGGTGGGGGTGTAGGTGAATTCCTTGTCGCTACGAATCATTTCGTATTCTTCCATATCTTCAATGGAAGATTCGACGGAATACTTATTATCCCGTGAAACGAATCCGACAACTGCGGACAGCGTCTGGGGGTAGAAGCGATAGTAAAGCTTGCCGTAGCTCTTAGTCAGATTACATTGAATGTAGCTGGTAGCCATAGTGAACTCCTTTGGTTAGTTGTTACATCATACGGGGTTACTTTTCAAACCATTCGGCAAAATTATTCTGCTATCATTCGTGCTTCTAAGATAGGCGACCTTTCTCCGTCGATATAATTCAAAGGAACTTCCCAATCGAAATCCTTGCTTTTCAATTCCCTGCCTAATCTTTTTTCAATACAGAGAACACAAAAGAACTTGTCTGTATCATCTTTGGTTGCTTTATCCCATACTTCTTCATGTAGGAAATAGTCGTATTCCCATTCGTCATATACATTTATATGGCAGTCATGGCAGCAACCGCTCATCTTGCTGCGGTTTTTTACCAGTGCGTCAATAACCAATGAAACAAGGTTAGTAGCATCTTTATTTTTAAGAACAGTATCAACAACCACTAGGGAAGAAAAGTGTCTAACCAGTTCATCCCTGATAGCAAGTTTAGTTTCGACATCACAGACCATATGATCTTCCCATTTATTCTTTGCAAGTTGGTCTTGCATAAAATTAATGGCGTTAAGAATTCTTTTGGTTTTACCCACAAAGAATTCGTTAGCTTTGTTCAGTTTAATTAGGTTCTTGTTCATTTTGCCTCCACTTGTTGCTTGTCTTCGACCCGAATTGGCATATCACGGACGATTTCATAAGCATCGACAAATGCTTGGGCGACCTCGTAATTGCCTTTTTTGGAAGCTTCTTCCACCAACTTCCAAATTTTAACCAGTATCTCTGACCGCATCTGGGTACGACCAGCGTTGATTGAAATGTGAATTAAACTTTTGCTCATAGTGAACTCCTTATGAAATACGGGGTTCCAGATGCTTAGTTTAGGCAAAATTATTGTGATAGCTTAACTTCTGTATCGTTTAGCAATTGATACAAGATGTCTGAGAATCTTTGTAGGGATCTTGACTTCAATATCTGGACTGAGGTAATTCCATCCAGAGTCCCATTCCCGGTCAAATAGAAGGATATCCCCCTCTACTGCTTCCAGTTCTGCGCCGGTATATTCGGATTCATGCTGTTCGCCACCTTCTTCGGTATCGAAGCATTGAAATTCAAATACAACATCATTGACATGAGATGCCCATTTGGCCCCAACACGGATTGGGAAACGGGCTTCTGGAACTACAAATTGATTGTCCTGTAAATAAGCGGGATGGTTAACATCCACGCCTTCTTTCCACTCCTTAAGCTTGTTAGCAACCCATTCTTTTCTGGTTGGTGCTTTCATGTCCCAAAACATAGCAGTCCTCCTTATGACATACGGGGTTTTGGTTTGTTAAATTCGGCAAATTTATTGGGCTACCAGCTGAAAGCAATAATTTTTTCTTTGATATTCTGTTCTTTCCGACGTTTATTGATTAAACGCCAGATAGCATCAGTATCATAAATGTCGAAGTTATCTTTGACTTCAAACGTCATTGAGGTTGGGCAATTAGGGGGTACTTTGTCGCCCAACTCGTCTGGGTCATAACCCTCGTAAGTAAGCAGGTCTACAGTTAGTTGCATTTTCTGTACCTCTGTGCCAGATAGTGTCGGCGTTCAGCCTTACGCTTTTGATCCTGAATATCTTTCATAGCGAGCATCCACAGAATTACAAATATAAGAATAACCATTACAGACTCCTTTTGTAGTTTTCGATAGCAACCAATGCAGCCTTAGTTTCATCATCAGCCCGGTCTAAATTGATTCTTTTTTTATTATCATCGTGCATGCCAATAATCAAATCCAGCCAGTATTCTGGCGGACGATTATAGAAGTTAGTGACCATCAGATTGGTATGTTCCCAATCTATGGTATCGCCGTTATGTACATACCAAAACCCTTCAGTCTTGGTTATGCCATAAGGAAGTTTGTGCTTTTTAAGCAGCCGTCTGACTTGGTCAGGTGTAGTTTTCATCATAAACTCCGTAGTTAGGGTTACACCATACGGGGTTATTAGTTTGTACTTTAGGCAAAATTATTTAGATATCAGAAGTAGCCATGATGGGGCTCGAACCCATACTGTCAGGTTTTTAAGACCTGTTCCTCTGCCAATTGGGATACATGGCCATACAATTAAATACTAACAAAAATAAAACTATCAGTCAATCTTTTTTTTTCTTTTGTTCCTCCCACAAAAAGTTTCTAACTGCGAATCACAGTTTGGACAAAGCAATCTTAAATTTTCTAACCTGTTATCATCATTCTTTCCGTTAATGTGATCTAATCTTAGCACTATCGGCTTGCCGTTCCATGTTTGTGTTATGCAACAACCCTCCATGTAACATCTTTTTTCCAACAAGCCAGATTTTAGCAATCTCTCTTTTAACTTGAATGTTTGATAATATGAACCATTAATAAGTATATCCTCTAGCGGACGCTTTGGCGCATTAGGGTTATGCTTTCCTTTGAGCCAACCTTTGCCCACAAGATGACTGGTATCTATTTTTAAACAGGCAATATGATTCTTAACTGTTTTATAATTACCGCCAGCTTCACGCAAAGATAATTTAGATAACACTTGTCTCAAGCTAACACTAGAAGCAACGGCATCACGAAGTTCTTGTTCTGTATACTTTCTCTTGCTCAATATTCCTCCGAGGGTAAACGCTACATACTTAATGTATAATAGCGTTTACCCTCAGATTTTTTAATCAACTTCCAAATTTCTTTGCAAGGTGTTTTTGGTAACCATCGATGAACGCTTGTTCCTCTGCGGTTGGCCTTCGGTTGTGAACGCCCTTTGCCTGCTTAATTTCAAGATTAGGCGACACTTCGATGGTGATAAGGGACTTCTTAGGTTCTTTCTTCAATCGCATGAATACGATGAAAGTTTCCTTGGCAAGCACCCTTGGGACATAGCTGCCCACACAATGGTTTTGCATATTACCTTCCTTGATAATATCAACCGGGGAGGTAGGCAACACAATCTCATATTCGGATGAGGCAGGTTCAAAATATTCAAGCCTTCCAATATCTTCGAGAAGTGAAGTTTCAAAAGGTGCTTGAAGTTTCCTTGCCTGCCAAATCTTGTAGTTCATTGTGGTAACATCGTGGGCAGTAGCCATGAATCGTGGATACTTATCGTAATCCACTTCCATTTCTTGATTCATGCGAACATAATCACGATACTCACCGAAACCATCGTTCTGATCAGTATCAGAGGTAACAGGGTGACCTTGATTACCCAAATCGTACATCAAGTAGTCCACAAGTCTTTTATACTCATGTCCTGCCTCCGTAAGCATCTTGACAAGATCGAGGCATTTAAGAGGCTTTTTGTACTTTTCCCAGCAGTATTCAAATACATGATGGAATTTATTCTTTTTGAATTCCGTATATGTATCACGGAAGGTAGCCAAGGCAACTGCATCCTCGTAAACTACACCATCCCTATTCCAACGGGTGCAGCTAACTTGATAGCCGGGGGCAGTAAGTTCAGCGGCGTGTTCTGTAAACCAGTTTGAGATTGTGTGTTTCAACAGTACAGACGCACTAGCTGTAAAATCTACCCTTTCACCTCTTTCGAGACCCTGAGCCATCTTGATAATTTCAGTTGAACTATAGTGATTCAAAGCTGGGCACAAAACGACTGATTCAAAATTAGCCAGAATTTGTGGGGCGTGTTCCACAGTAGAGTTGCTGCCCATAAAGATATGAAACCGGCAACGGCGTTTCATATCAAGGCCATAGTGTTTATCAGCCCAAGAATGAAGCAGTTGGAAAAACCTTCTGGATTTATCACCCGTGCAATAATTTTGCATATTGTTCCAAAGCTGGATATCGAAATCTGCAACATCATCTAAATCCAGCTTATTGATATGGGAAGCCAGAAATGGAGTGCCGTCACTATGGCACAAAACCTTTTCGGCAAAATTATAGAAGCAAGAGGTTCCATTCTTAAAGTTGAATACCAGTCCTTTAGTTTCATCCCAAGTAACATCTTTGATGCCAACATAGTCAACTGCTGAACCACGCTTTTTGGGCGGGTTCTTGAGCTTGTTAACAACCTTGAGAATTGCCTCAACATCAACGCCAGTCAAATCGATCTTGTTATCGCCAATGACCAGTTCATTACCCATGACAAACTCCTTTAGTTAGGGGACACCATACGGGGAAACCAGAACTCAATTTCGGCAAAATTATTTAGATATCTTGGCTTGTGCCAAGTCATACCAAGCATCGGTGATGGTGTAGACCATTTCCTCATGCTTGTTGAGCCATGCCATTTGGGCATCCGTTAGTTCATAGCAATCAACAGTTCCCTCGCCAAGATAGCACCAGTAGGTGGAACAGACAGTGCCATCCTTGGTTTTGAGGTACACCATAGCAGGAGTGCCCAGACCCGGATCTTCGGGGAAAATTTGTTGTTGGTCAAGAACAAGTTTCAAATTGCCCCGCTCGAACACAATCTTCTCATTACCAAGTTTCTTATCGCCAGTAGTCATAGTGAACTCCTTAGTTAGTGGTTACACAATACGGGGTTACTGGTTTGCACTTTCGGCAAAATTTATTCCATATGGATACCTATCAGAATATTATTCATGTATATTGGTTCGCCATCAAAGCTTTTAACATCGTGGCGGATTAACGCTGCTAATACCGCCAAAGCTCCAGTTACTTCTTCGCTTTGAGTTGTTTCATTCAAAGCCTCTTCCAAGTCTTTAAGTGCGCTCTTCAGCGTAATACTAGGCATTTTTCATAACCTCCCTTAAAACTTCTGCCTTGGCTTCTTCCGACATAGAAGGTAGCAAAGGTAGAACATCCTCTTTTGGCAGATTTACTTCGCCGTTTTCATCGCTTAGGACATAGCTTTCGATCTTACACTCCTCAATTGTGTACTTGCCGTTCAATTCCACAATTTTAAGAGTGTAAGTAACATCAGCATAATACTCGTTATCTTTGTAAGTAATCAGCTGTTCATAATTGGTATACTTTTTTGTATATTCTTCTTGGCCGTAATATGGTTCTTCGCAATGTTCCCAGAGCAGGTTCATTTAAGTCCTCCTTTACTTTACATTTACATACTTGCAAACAGTAGCCATCAAATGGTCATAATTACCTTTTGTGGCTTCTTTCATAAACTCATCTGCTTCTTTGGCCATGCCTGCTTCGCAAAGAGCAGCATCTACCAATCCTAGAATAGCAAAGGCATTGCCATCTTCGCCACTCAGCCTTACTGTTGGCTTTTTCTTATCCATGATAAACTCCATAAAAAACCTAGGTGGTGTGCCCTAGGCTTTATTAAATCCCCACACCGGGATTAGAATCAAACATCAAAATGCTTAATCAAATCACTCATTTTAACATCGCTTAGGTCAACAACGGATTTACCACGCTTAGTCTTGGCAGTCCACAAAAAGCTTTCGAGAATGCTATTGTCAGGAGAAGTCTCTGCTGTAACCTTGTCAGCAATCAATTCCTCAACATTATCATCATCCAGATCGACATTGACCTCCATTTCCTTTAGAACCAAATAACGAACCTTTACCTTTTGGACAGATTTAATCTTTTCCATCTCAAACTCCTTTTAAAGTTACCAGATACACCATACGGGGATATGCAAGTCCAACTTTCGGCAAAATTATTGTGATATCACTTGGCTGATAGGGTGACGATATGTGACTTGCCTTCCTTGCCACTTACTCTAGCCCACTCAGCTGTATGAATAGGTTTCTTTTCGCTATTAACGAAAGTGTCACAAGTATAGGGATTATAATAGGCGGTATCGCCCGCATTTGAAAACCACATACAAACTGTATGTAACAAACCTAAATTAAACTCCATAGTTCCAGTTATAAAAGCATGGACATTCTTGCGCTTACTTTCTCTTACCTTCTCTTGTCCCTTCTTGCGTACAACAAACTTAACATCCCTTAAAATCAAATCACTTGTGTAAGCAATTACCTTGCCTTTGTGTTGCACAGAATACACTACACCCTTCTTGTGCAAATTCCTATATAGTTTTACTTTCAGTTCCATGACTTACTCCTTCTCTTTATTGAAAGTTAAGCTTATATAATCAAGACCAGCCAATCCTAATTCATCCATCTTAGATTCTTCTGTAACATACTCAAATTTCTCGCCATCGGCAGACATTACTTCTAAGGCCATTACAAGCTGTACAGACCTTCCATCTGGCAATAGAAAGCCAGTTACGAGTCCACCATGATCTACGACCTCAACTAATTTGGAATCAACCTCCATGAATTCACCACGAATCTCAAAGCTGTAAGTAGCCATAGTTACTCCTTTGGCATTTGCCGATTACGGACTTTCAAATAGGTATCCAGTTGTTTGGTTTCCCATTTGAGTCGCCCCATGTCAGGGATATAACCCAAAACCGCTGCTCCGGTGACTAATGCCACCCCAATCACCATCGTAACCATAAGCCAGTCAATAAGCTTCATAGTGACTCCTTAAACACAGGTAACCCCGTATGCCACTTATGACATACGGGGTTAAACAAAACTACTTTAGGCAAAATTATTTTGCTATACTTTTCTAACTGAAATTATCTGGATGGTAACACCATCATAACGATCTTTGATAATTTGTCTAGCTTGACTAGAGGAGTTGGCTTTAACTACCTCTTCTGTTGTTTTACCTTTAAGTTTAAAGGTAACTAGGTAAGAGGACAGCGGGGCATACTCAACATAAACAATTGGGGCATCCATGATTTACTCCTTTAATTACACTAGCCTGTTTTTAAAATAATTCAGGTAGAACCATGCAGCTTCCCACCGGCACTGCTATTACATTGATAGCAACATGGTATGATATTATCAATGCCATCATGGCCCCCTTTAATCACTGGAATTTTATGTTCTTTTGTGACAACCCCCAACTTTCTCGAACTTATTCTTGCCGGTATATCTTCCCATTTTCTATTACAAAAGGGACAAGATGTATATGTTTTTACTAAATCAAGCCATTGCTTTCTAGTATGTGAGCCACCATTTTTTTTAAGTTGCTCTTGATATTTCCTTGCTCTATTATTTCTGCATAGCTTGCAGTGTCTGCCCATAACATTTTTGGTTCTGTGATAACCCCAATCGTTGCTGCCACATCTTTTGCAGCAACCCTTTTGTGACAACACTCTTATCTGTTCTTCTATGACTTCTATTGTCAACATGACTCTCTCCATGAGTATACCACAGTAAGTTAAACAACTTCCCGTCCATTGATGTCTAAAGTTTGTTCAAGAATACGCTTTTGTGTGTAAGCTAACTTTATATCAGTATATTCTTTGGTATCTTGCAAAAGCCAACCTTCTGTTTGTAACTTTTGCAATTTCTTATTATTTTCACTATCTGAAGTGCAAACTTGTTGTTGTCCATTTTTGGACAAAATGTGTAGGAAGAATATTTTTTTCATAGTATCTTAAATTAGTAATATCCCCCGGAAGTTACTCCGGGGGATATAAAGGACATTACCGGACGAACAGGGGGAATCTCTTTTGTTCTTCGCCCTTGAATTCATCCGAATGGCGACCTTGCCTTGCTGCGTCCTGTTTGAAGAAGAACACAGTCCCTTGGGCCTCGCACTGGGTACGAATCTCATCTACCCAAGCATCTTCCATAGGCCGGAAGTTATTGCCCACAGTAGATTCCCCGCCGACGATAACCCATTCAATCTTAGAAAGATTGACAGTTCCCAAGGCTTCCAGCAGGGGTTCCATGCTGCTCCACCGGATTCCACCCCAATCTGGGACAGCCCTCAAGTCATCCAGACGGGACAGGCTGGCTTTAACGCCAACGCTACCGCCCAAATGAACATGGGAATATTCCCCGGAATAGAAATCCTCTGGAACCATGCTGGGAATCAGCTGGGTTCGCTTGCTAAGAATCAACCAATCAAGATTCTTACACTCCCTAACAATTTTCCACCATTCCGCTCTCCAAGGAACGCAATCGGGATGGGCATCAAAAAAGTCGCTCAAGGAACTCATAAAGACTTTCGTCCTAGTCCCAGAACGAATTGCCTCCCGGTTTAATGCCCGGGCAGACTTTTCAGCCGTAATGGTCTTATAACGAGGGGTATCTTTCCCCCACTTAGCTCGACCATAACGCTTCTCTTGAGTCTCCGCATAACAATTCAAACACTCAGGAGACACCTTATGACAACCGATCCAAGCATTAATCGTACTATCAGTCCAAGAAATCTTCGTTTCTACTGCCATAGTCACTCCTAGTTAAAAACAACAACACCACCAACAACATTAGCCACTTTTAAAAATAATTCAAGTCCAAATTAAAAATTATTTTTAATAAAGTTTAGTCCAGCCTACTTCCTCACAAAGGAAAGTCCCTTCGCTTGTAATTACAATATCTCCCACACTTGTAGAGCGGGATTGTTTAACAAGCTTAACGCCCTCGTTATCCCACCAAGCACAATTAACATGATTGGTAAGGTTGAATGCCTCTTCTAGGGATTCAGTTTCAAGTTCAGCTACAAGCTGATACTCTTCTGGCCATTTAGGTGTAACGCCATAACCAAATGTAGGTTTAGTGGCGTGAAATACTTTACTCATCTTATTCCTCCTCTTGAAAAGCATAATTTCCACCAATCTTGAATTCAAAAGAAGCGCTATGATTATATCCAAACAAACCGCTGTTAGAAAAAAATTCGCTAAACAAGAAAGACCCCGCTTGATCTTGGGCAGCACAACCGCTTTTATCGCTATCGAACCAAGCAGATTTGCTACTAAAACTTATTGATTTAAAAAGCATTTTGAACTCCTTATGTCATACGGGGATATGGAAGTCCAACTTTCGGCAAAATTATTTTGATATATAAAACCCCAAGGTAGTACGCCTTGGGGTGTGGAACGACTCCCGTACCGGAGGGGATATCATCAGTCATCAAGAGGTGCCATGCACCAGTTGGGCTGATATACAAGCTCAACGGCGTTGAGGCTGATCACAACGCTCGACCCGATGGGGTCTTCGTTGCTGGGGCGGTCTTGGGACGATGCACCGGATGACTCGACCGCCCGGGCCTGAGCCAGAACCACAAAATCCTCGCCAACAGTTGACAGGATGCCCCGGTAGTTGAACCGGGCGCAAAGGATCGCCAAGGGCTGGCCGACATACATTTGAAGGGCATCCTTCATAATGGTAGCCTTGGTCTTCTCAACAGCCACACGCTCCACGGACGAAACAGACTTCTTAGCCATAACACCAACTCCTTAAAAGGCACTACTTATTAGCGACTAGGTTAGTGCCATCACCCAGCCGTCAGCAAAACCCGCTGAACACTATACGGGGTTGTTACCCCCGTAAATTCGGCAAAATTATTCAGATATCAAACACTAGCAAGAAACTGTTTGAGCTTAGCGACCATAACCCGGAGGCTGGATTTTGTGTCACTCAACACGATGAAGTTTCCTTTGCCGTATAAAGCCTCACCCATGCGATTATCAAAGGCATTCTGGATACCGATGCCGAATACCTTTACGCCCCGTTTACGGGCATCCTTGACGCATTTTTCGGTGTGTTTGATGGCTTCCCAACCGCCGTAACCATGAGCAGCTGGCTGGCCATCACTCACAACGAACAGGAACCTTTTGCCGTCTACTGGCACTTCAAGCATCCGGTCAGCAATGTACTTGATTGCCAACCCGTCGAAGTTCTGCCGTCTGGCTTGTGCAGTAGAAAGACGATAGCCGAAATCCTGTTTAGCCGTAACATACGGAATCATAATGCAATCCGTTTCGTTACGCTCCTGACCGGAGTGACCATATACGATTTTCTTGATACTCCTGTAAGATTTAAGACCTTCTAAGAGCATAATGCAAACATCAGCTGCATCACGCATTTTTTCAGTACCCATGCTGCCTGACTGGTCAAGCAGGATACCGATTGTGTGTTCAGGTTGTTTTGCGATATCCTTACGCTCATAAACGAATTCTTTATCAAATCCAATCTTCCACAAGTTGGCATCATCTAAATCGCCAGTTGTAAGACCCCTAGTGTAGATTGCATTCTGGTTCTCTTGGAACAAGAAGCATTTTTCTACTTGTGCGATACCTTGACGCAAAAAAGCGATTCTTTTCTTGTAAACATTCTTTGAGACTTGCTCATAATCTGGTTGATAATTTGTATCATCAAGAACAGTTCGGTAAGCATCCACCTTGCAAGCATCGTCACTTGGGTCACCTGAAACATCTGCCCAATCCGGCCTAGTGGTATCTACCTTTTGGCCCATTAGGGAGTTGTCACCTAGAC
>Ga0208784_1001037_pt1 | contig 12121 bp, 17 predicted proteins | sample DEB19_08_DNA_FD_184531 | JGI IMG/M metagenome (GOLD analysis project Ga0208784, IMG submission 184531) | Aqueous microbial communities from the Delaware River and Bay under freshwater to marine salinity gradient to study organic matter... | ecosystem: Environmental > Aquatic > Marine > Coastal ...
TCGATGCCATCTAAAATCCCCTTCCTACTCGTGCCCAGCCTTGGCGATGTCCCGCAGTTCTGAGGGCCATCGGTTGACCAACCACCGGGGCGGAGGTTGTGGTCGTCGTGATCCCAGACCACCCAACGTGGAACACACGCGGATCGGTGTTGCGTGCCACTGGCACAGAGTCCAAATTGTACGCGCCGCCCCACCCGTCATTTCCGCTCAGTGGATCGAATCCGCCAAGATTGTATAGCGCCTGAATGCTTCCTCGGCGAATTGAGTCAGGATGAGCACCGTTGTAGAGGCTCAGCATCTCCTGAGCGGTCAGGGCTACATTCCACATGCAGACATGCGACACGGCTCCATCCCAGTAAGACCCCGCATTGCCACTCGAATCCGATCCTGCCCCAATGCGAATCTGTGAGACGCTAGCCGGCGTAATTGACGTCGTGCCAGTGGCTAGCGAACTTCCATTCTTATACAACGCTCGTGACGTTGTCGCACTTGCAACGATCCCCAAATGCATCCACTGACCAGCCGCCGCATTACCCGCCGATTGCGTGTTCTGCGTGCTCGGTCCGGTGCATTGAAGAATTAACGCTGTACCGTTGAACCCAATTCGCCACCCATGAGCGGTCGATGGTGCTTGTACTCCGAATGCGTAGTGCGTTCCGGTCGTCGTATCTGAGTAGACCCAGCCAGCAAGCGTAAACGCCACCGCAGACACCGGGCTGGTGCTGCTCTTGCTGACGTCGCTTGTGCCGTTGTAGTCCGCTGCCACGGGTTAGGCTTCCTTGATTTCCACGCCGAGCAATTCCAGGTCGCCTACTGCCGTGTCGTTTGTGACGTCGCGAGCCACCTTGAACCGGAACGATTCGCCCGCAGCCACGCTATCCGTAGCCGCCCCCGCCGTGATCGTAAGCGAGGCTATTTTGACGTTTCCTGACGTCCCTGGAACCGTGACAGCCGTGACGGTCTGGTCTGACCCAAATCCGTCAGCATCGATATCTTGGGAGCCGTCCCCGATCCTTTCAAACGCAAGCAGCCAACCTCCCGTTCCACTCGTGGCAGACACCGCCGAGAAGTGGATGTAGGCGACAAGGTTTCCTCCCGCGTAGTTGCGCGGCATCGTAAACTTGAAGTAGCACGTCTCCGACGTGGTGTCGTCGAAGAGGAGCGTCGGGTGCGTGTTGCGCGTTCCCTGACCTGGATAGTTTGACGACGGGAAGAACGCCATGCGGCATTCCGCCATTACAAGCGTGTCACCTGAGGCCATTAGCGGTTATCCTCCACGGCGGCCACTTCCGCGACGGTCGTACATGCCAGCACGGCCGCCCGCAGTGCTCGACCTTCCGCCTTAGTGGTCAGCACAAACACGCCTACCAGCCCCACGATACGCTTGAAGTCGTTCAGGCTGTTGATGACATACACGCCGCCGTTCGTTGCGCTAACCTCTTGCGGGAACGTCAACAGGCCGATGTCATATAGGCCCTTCATCCCATTCAACGACGTCTGAGCGGCGAGGCTGGTGCTGATATCCACGCCGTTGACGTTGACCGAGCCGGCGTCAATGATCTCTCCGGTCCTGGCGTCGATCTGCCTGTTGCGAGCCTCCTTGGCGGATTCCAATTCAGACGCCAAGAACGCCGACAATTCCTCGGGGCTTGGTGCGCGAACTTCGTCGCCATCGATCACCCAGTGAGATTGCGGTATGCCTTCAACGCCGCTTAAGTCGGGATTGCGAATGGCGCCATCGACGAATCCGTAATCCGGGTGGGGGTAGACCCATTGCCTTGTCGAGCGGTCTAAGTAGCGTGCCATCGTTCCTAACCCTTTTTGCTCTCGCTGTCGAGAATCTTTTCGATCATCGCTTCGACTCGCGGAGCCAATAAATGTAACACGCTCACCGCGAACACCGCCGTTGCTGCGCTTCCGGCAAGCAAATAATCCGTCGTTCTGGGGTAGCCGATCCACTGCATCGCACCGGGAGCGAACGCGATTCCTGACAACATGGAAGCTCCGAACTTTAGCGAAAGTCGCCGAGTGCGGTTCTCCTCCGTGTCGCCAGTTGGTGGAAATACTGCAATAGCCAGAAACGCGCCGATCAAGCTCCCGAACACGCAAATACTAGCCAACCTTACGTCGTCAAATACATCGCCCTTTTCGCTGCTGGCCACAAAACCAACAACGGCAGCATCAGCGCCGGCAATTGCAGCGACAAACAATACGACTTTGTACACGCATAACCCCCAGGTTGCAGCGATACTTAGCTTCCAATCCGCTCGTTAATCAACAACAATCTTTCGACGAACGGAACCATGCGCGGTTGTGCTCGTAGTACCGCACCGATGACGCCGATCCGCTGTTCTGTGCGTTGAGGTTCGTCCGCCTCACCCCACCATAGTGCGCGAGTGTCGGCGCTGTTGGCTTGGCTTCCCAGTTCGGCGTGCGGGTCTTGCGTGTCATCCTGCATTGACCACCTCCGACTCGTCGCAAATCCTTTTGACCGCTTGCACAGCCTCTATCACGTTGTTGCCGCGTGCGTGATACCACGTCGATTGCTTGCTGCCCTGCGATCTCCGAGCGATGGCAAGCCACGGGCGAGCGTTGTTGCGCGCGTCTCGCTCGGCGGTGATTTGCCAGTCTCGGTAGGTTTCGCGGTGGGTTGTCATTCTGCTTTCGACACATCCTTGCCTTGGAACTGCTGCACCGTCTGCGTCGGTGGCGTTGTAGGTCCAATCGGCGGCGGGAGCGGTGCCGGGTCAATCGCCGGAATGTTGTCCCGCTTCCGGCATGTCTCACACGGAGGAATCAACGCCCCGTAGCCATCGCGACCGCCGCACACTGAGCACGTTGGCGGGTTACTGTGCGTAAATTCGAGACAATCTGGCATGGCTTACCAATCTGTGACGTAGGTGGTTGTGGATGTCGTCGCGATAACGCGCCCCGAATCCAGCACAGCCGGAACCGCTCCCGATTTCGTAGAGGGTGGCGTGGCGTACTCTTTGTGCGAATTGTCGTGAGCGGGCGCGATGGGGGCAAGACGAATCACGGCGAACAACATCACGAGCAACGCCACCAACAACGACAACGGCGTCGCCGCCATCATCACTCGGAATCCGATTTGCCAATCTTCTTCTCGCCTTCTCGAAACGCCGATAACGCACGTATCAGAAGGCCCGCCACCTCTGGGAGCTTCCGAACTCCATATCGACCCGTCGTCCATCCCGCACATAGCCCAAGTAAGAAGGCTTGCAGGTACGCATCTGGCGAGTGCAGTAAACAACCGCCCGACGCGAGGATACCGACCACGCCGCAATTCAGACCAGCGAGAACGGAGCCAGCCAGGGTTCTCGGTTTCGGGCGATTCATCCAACCCACCCACCCGCCGAGCGTCGCCGATGCGAAGGAAGCCATCATCAACCAAGTTTGTGCCCAGTTGATCGTCAGTTCGGTTGTCGTTGTCGTTGTCGTCACTCATGGCATCCCTTCGGTCTAAGTGTTCCAGTTTGCGAACAGTACGACCGCCTATTCCCTCACGTATTTCGACTCACGCGCCCAATCCGCGACGTTGACGATCTGGCCGCTCTTCGTCCGCACCCACAACGCGCCTTCGATGCGTCCGTAAGCGCTTCTTTCCTTTGCAGGCCTCCACTCGACGTACATCTGCCCGCCCTCGGCAAGCTTTCGAAGGGCATCGCGTGCCAGCGTCCCTTTGGCAATTTCCGCCGCCCACTCTTCGTTGCTGAAATGCTTGAACGGCTCAGTTTGTCGCGTTTTCGTCACTTCATAGGCATCGAACCCGGCCGCTCGAATCTCTTGATTGACAAGGCAAGTCGACCAGGGCAACAAAACGTCTCCGATCACCGTATCGGCGTCATGGATGCGAACACGAACGACCTCGAACGAATACGGAGGAAGCGTCGCCGGCTCGAACGAATCGTCACCACTCGCTGATGCACAGAGCAGCAAGGCGACGACCAGCAAGGGGCAAGAGTTGAGAAATCGAGTCATCGAAAAACTCCGCTGTGTTTCAAACCCTGCCCGAGGGGGACGGTCCAGGGGCAGGGGAAAGACCGGCACCGCAGCGCCGGCCTTTTATGGACGATTAACCGCGACGACCGACAAACAGCCACGCGACGCCGCGGGCCGCGCGACGCACGGGCCGAACGGCAGCGAGGCCCTTAGCGATACGTTGGCGGGGCAACTCGCCCGCTTGTCGCTTCTCGCGACGATGGGCCGCGATAGCTTTCCCAGCGCGGAAAATTCCGACCGGTGCGCGAGCGATGGGTACGAACAGGCGAGCGGGCCGCACGCCGCACGCGCCGCCCGAACAATCAAGGGCCTTCGCGTCGCTGGCAGGCACAAGTAGGGCCGCCATCACGAGCACAATCACAAACGCAAACGGTTTCATGGGTACGCTTCCTTTCGAGTTGTTTTCCGATTTGAACGCCAGTTCCGAAGATCGCAGCGAGAACGCCGAGTACCATCACGAACGCGATGACGTAAACGATGGTGAAGCCTACGGAATTAATATCGCGTCCACGCCCCATCGACTCGCCCTCGCTGAATTCGTTATCAGTGCTTCGCACCGATTATCGCCTCCGAAAGAACCCACCAAACACGCCACGCCGCGTTCTCACGCTTCCCGACGAACACGAGCCATCGGAGCAGTCCGCGTATTCGCTCGCCGCTTGCTGGGGTTCGCCTTCGCTTTGCTGATCGCTTTCGCTCGTGTCGTCGTCGGCCGGCTTGTCAATCGCGATTTGATGCGAGCCAGTGCGACCAGTTCCGCCGCACACTTTGCAAGTCAGCATCACAACGCCGTCGCCGACTTTTCCCCGCCCGTTGCAGTTCTCGCAAACCCCATCGGCAGGTCCGCTCGGCGTGATCGCTGGACCGGCTTTCGCGTTCGTCGTCGCCAAGCACCACGAGCACAAACCAGCCGCGTAATTCACGTCGCGCGGGTCGGCTTTCTTGGAGGCACTGAGAGCGCCGGCGTTGCTCGCGACGAACACGGCCGCGATGGCAGCAATCCACCAATAGCGTTTCACGATATCGCTCATATGATCGAGCCTCCGTAATCGGGAAGATTCGGCCTGTCCCAGCCTTTGATGCCCGCGTAGACGCTGAAATCGCGATTGCGAATCTCGCTCCACTTTGTCCACCAGCAGCCCTTGGGAATCATCAGGCAGCCGGTTTGCGGGTTGACGATATCGCACGCGACAAGATCAACGTGATAACCGCAAATCTTGTCGACGGTGGCTTGGATGCTCGGCACCATGCCGGCGCTCAAATAAATGTCGCGCGGCCCGTCGTTCCATCCTCCCCAGTTGTTGTTGCCGAGAACGATCGGTTCGCCGAAAATCTTGACGATCTCCGGCCGGTCATCGGTCCCGCTGATCTTGAACCCATGCGACCAACTCCCGCGACGTGGCGAGTAACCGTACTTGTCGCGGGTGGACGAATAGCCTTGCCCGCCACATGAGTTGATGCCGCGAATCGAGCCGCAAGCGTCGCGAAGTTCCTCGAACGTGTTCGCCTCAACGACCCCGTGGAGTTGGTGCGGCTTTCCCAGGTTGGCGATTTCATCGGGCGGTTTGCGAGAGCCGTACTTGCCGGCCAGTGAGCCGGAGTAATCCCGCATGTCAATCACGCCTTCGTAGTTGTTCCGCAACAGGCAGCCACGTTCGAGCGAGACTTCGGCCGCCGTTGGGCAGTCCCAGCCATCGCCGTTGTATCCGCGCCACCAGTATTGGAACTCCGAAGACGTAACGCCGTTCTTGATCCCCACGGGATCGACTTTCGGGATGCCTTCCATCTTGTTCGTGGCTTGATCTGGTAGGCCCGTGGCGATGTCTCCCGCGATGGTCGTTCGCTGGGCACCGCTGGCAGCGTGCGAAACACAATCGCCCCGCTCTTGGGCCGCACCGGGAAGGCACCCCGGCCAGAAGATCATTTCCCAAATGTAGGGAATGCACAGAGTGCCGGCGAACTTGTCAGCGAAACCGTAGCGGTGCGAGACTTCCGCGAACTGCGAAAAACCCGTCTTGCGTTTCTGCGATTCGAGCACCGCCGCTTTGCGTTCTTCGTTGACAAACGTTCCAGTGTGGCCTGATTCGTAAAGGGCAATGAGGCGCGACGATGAGCGAGTCACTTGAGACTGACCATGCCAACTCGAACCGAACACGCCGCCCACGTTGACCGTGGCGGAAGTCGTTTCAGCCGGGAAGATCGCGTCTTCCGGCCAGGGTTCGGTGCCTTTGGGGCGCATGGGACCGGGCATTACTTGCCTCCTTCCATCGCCCACGCAATCGCGTCGAGCACGTCTGCGAGTCGCTGTCGCTTCGCCGCGTCCAACGGGGCGTCTTCCAGTCCAATCGCCTGGGCAATTGCTGCATCGACCAGCGGGCCGCTACCGAGAGCACCGACAAGCGGCGTCTTGAGTGCGAACATTTGATCGGCCGCAATCTTGGCCGCTCGGAATTGACCGGTTGTCGTGATCTGCTTGTCGTCGCGTCGCACGACATCGGCAGCCGCTCGATAGAGCGCCGCCGTCTTGACCGCCGCTTCGGGATTCTTCGCGTGGAGCGGAAGCACGTCGGCCACGATGGTCTGCATTTCCGCAGACGGTCCCGATTGAACGGCCACAGGTGCGGCGGGAGTGTCACGGCCGCTCGGCTGGCTCTTGCCTTGGTTCGCAAACATCAGCAAGGCGAGAACAGCGCCTGCGATGTACAAAGGTCGCTTGTCTTCCATCGGAGCGACCTCCTAGGCGATGGCGGGGGCGAGAACGGGCGACGACTTGGCGACCGGAACTCCGGTGAGCGAAGCAGGCCGCAAGGGCAGGTCAGGCAACGAGACGCCTTTGAGCTTCAGCAGGACTTGGAGAATGGGGTACAGGCTCGCCAGCAACTGGAGAATCTTCTCGACCTTCGAGAGGTCGATCTGACCGCCGTCAGACGCCGCTTGCGTGTGCTCGTGAATCTCTTTGAAGAGCGCGGCCACGTTGCCGGCCAGGGCTTTCTCGTTCGGGTCCGAATCGCTCGACTTCGGGGTAATCGCCATTTCGATCTGCTTCCCAAGATTTCCGATCGCTCGCAGCATGTCGTCAATGCGCGTATTCGGCAAATCGGGAATCAGCGATACGGGCGAGACAGGCGAAGGCACCGGAGAAGGCGACGGGCTAGGTCTCGGCGTCGGTCCCGGCTTCTTGGCGAACATCTGCCAAAGCTGCAAACCGAGAACGATGAGCACCATGAGCGACGAATTTCCGCCGCCGCCGAGAAGTAAACCAATCAGGTCAGCGATTCCGTCCCCGAAAAGATACATTTTGTCCGTCCCCCATTGCGAGTGTGAAAGCAATCACAGCGAGCACCGCCCCCGCGCACTCGCGCCGCGAATGGTTGAGACTCGCGGCGCGAGCGGGCGCAGTGGGACGGTTGGCAGCGCGAAGTAGTGCATCGGGTTTCGTTTTTGTCAACGAACGCCGTTCGCTATGCTTCGCCAGTCTTGAGCAGGAAGAGCGACCATTGCTTGATCGTGATCGAATAGGGCGCGAAGTAGCTCGAGCCTTCGAGCCAGAAAGGGATGACTCCAGGCGCAGCGACGGTGATCGATCCTACCGCAGTTGCCGTCGTATAGGCCGTGATTCCTTGGTTTCGTCCCTGCGCGTATCCTTGCACGCCATCGCCGACGATGTCGTTTTTTGCCCACAATTTGAATTGCCAATCCGTCGCGGGAAAGCCTCCACCGGAAAGCAATTGAGGATCGATCGTGGCCGTGGCCTGGGCAGAGACTTGATAGATGCCGGGAACGTCGATCCACAATCGATTGCCAACGTATCGCCCCGCGTTTCCCGCGTGCGCGTCGAGTGCGTCCGTTGTCAGTTCGGCCGTCCACCCGCCACCGCTGACGACAAGTCCCGACGTCGTTGAGTAGGCATAGTCAAGCCGCGCCCAACGAATCACTTCGGCTTGAGCGCCTCCGCCCGCAATCCACCACTCCCCGCCCGCCTCGGGGCCTTTGATATGGTCGACGATGACATAGGAACCGACAGGCAAATACTGCGACGGCCACGTGCGCGCGATGACGACCGGCCCTCGCGGGCGGCTCGTGAGCGACGACATGCCGGGGGCCACGGGTGAGAACGCCGCGGACAAGAGCTCGACCTCGAACGTGTCGCCGGTTCCGGTCGCTGGATAACTTGCCGATCGCTCGACCGTTTTCCCCAGCCAGCGCTCGCGGGGAAACGAGAACGCGGCCGTCTTTGGGAACGAGTTGACGACGCGCCGCAACTCGGCCAGTTCCGTTTCGAGTCGCGCGATGCGATGCTGGTCGCCCATCTTAACCTCCAAAGACTTCGGCCGCATTCACGGCGCCGGGTCGATCGAACGCCCGCCGCTCGACGCCTTGGGCATCGCGAACCGGTGGCGGCGCTTGAATGTTGAGCGGGTCTAGCTCGCCGGCGCTGGTCGTGATCGTCATGTTCGGAGACGTCGGACTGCCTGGGCCATCATGCACGGCCCAACTGATCCGCAGTTCGGTGATCGGCGACACGCAATCGACCGCCTGCGCGTTGTCTTTCAGATTGTCGCCGACTCTCACGACGAGGTCGCCGAGCTTCACGACGCCGTCGCCTTTGAGTCGCGTCGTCGTGATCGATACGACGCGATGAGGCTCTGAGTACCACGCGTAGGCGATCTTGGCGAGCGCCGCCAATTGTCGCGACGCCTCGCGGGGTCGCTCGATCCAAACACCTTGGCCGGTCGTCAGTAGTCCTTCGAGATAGCTCGGATCGCTCGTGACGTCGACCGCCGTCCCGCCAACGAGGTAAATCTCTTCGTAGTGATCCGCCGCTCGAATCTCGTGAACGCGAATCAGGTCGACGTTGCCGGCGACGTTGTCGGGGTAGCGATGCTCGATATGGAGTCCGTTTTCGAGCGCCACGGTCGCCCGTAGTTGCTGGTAATCGTAGACGCCGCCGTAATCGTCCTCTGGCAGTTGCACGAACGATTCGCCGGCGATGACGTGCTGCGGCTTGCCACTGACGCGCACGCGTAGCGAGCGGCCGTCCTTACCTACGCTCGCCGCCGCGGTACATGCCGGGATGTCGTCGGCAGACACAGAACCCAGTTCAGCGAGCCGGCCCATCTCTTGCCCGAGCACGAAATTGTCAGTATCGGGCCGCGCGAAGAAGAGCAGGATCGGCAGATACTCGCGATCGTTTTCGGGCTCGTCTTGAATGCCCGCGATCTTTTGCCCCACCAAATCGGCCGCATGCGTCGCGTAATCAAACCCGTAATAGAGGGGTAAATTCGGCATCAACTTCCAACTTACCCACGGGGTGTTGCCGTGGATGTTCTGCATGCCCTTGTAAGCCGCGAAGACTTCGTTCCCCGAGACGTCCTTGCCGTTCCAGTCGGCCGGGATCTTGAATCGCGAAAACACGTCTTCAAGCGTCACCCGGGAACGCGACACCGCGTTGGCTCGCTGCGCGTCGACAAGCGACAAAGCGGCGTAGTTCGGATCTCCGCTCGCGGCCGTGCGATACTTTTCCTCTTCGGCCGGCGTCCAATCGGGCGACCAGTCTTCGAGGTTGTCGGTTCGCAACTTTGAGAATCCGACCGTGCAAACATATTGCAGCGGGCGCCCGCGAACGACGACCTGGTCGCAGGTCGGGAGTCCCGAGTCTTTGACGACGCACGTCGTCTCCTTGTCGACGTCGAATGTCAGATGCAGTTGGCGCGTGCTCTTGGGAATCGTGTGGCCGGCGATTTGATCGTTCGGGCCGGGAGGTAAATCGGTAAACAGGTCCTCTTTTAGGATCGTCTGCGTGACGAGCTCGACGACGTCGCCGCCCGCGTCGGGATCGTCCTCGACGACTTCTAGCCACCAATTGAGCAATCGTCCGCGATGCAACAGGTTATTTAGCAGCGACAAGACGGTCGCGTTCTCTTGCGACACTTCGGGACGGTCCCAGTCGGGAACGTAGCAGCTTGAGCGCAAGCGAAACGGAACGCGCACCACTCCGCCAGGATCTTCGGGAATCGCCGCCCCGAGCAAATAACGCACGATCTCTTTCGTGTTCCAATGCTGCGCGTCCTCGGGGAGGTAGTAGAAAGACTTGTAATCCGGCCCCAGGTCGCCTACAGAGCAGTTCTTGAGACCGTCGCGGTTGAACGTCTCGCGCAATCCTTGCCGCAGCGTGACGCCGACTCCTGTCGAGAACGCCGACGACATGATCGGCGTGATCGATAGCAAATGCTCGAGACCGTAGCCGACGATTGTCTGCTGACCGCTGGCGAGCGGCTTCGGTTCTTCCTTGTCGCCGCGCACGATCACGCCGCCGTCTTGATCGATCGATATTTGCAACACGCCATACCATGTCCGCGTCGACCACACTTCGGGATCTTCGGCGACCAGTTGGCACTCGGCGACGATCTTCGCGTACTTCGGCCACTTCCAGTCGAGCTTTGCGACGTCCTCGTAGGCGATTGAATTCGGGCGCAGCATGCGGCCATAGTCCCAGCGCAGGGACGCCGTTGGCATGGCCGGCTGGCAACTCCATACGATCTCCGTCGCGTGCAAGTGCTCGACCTCCTGCCAATCGTCCTCCCACTTATCGCGCACGTAGACGGTGCATTTTCCGACCTTGCGAATGCCCGTATCGTTGAAGTTGACAGTCGTCGCCATCGGCGAAACTCCTAGGCGCTCGGGCTGCCGTTGACGACCACCGACCCGCGACACAAAGGCTTTGCTAAGTCGCCATCGGAATCGTCCTCGACAAACAATTCGAAGTTGTACCGACCCGCCGCGATTGCGGCGGTTTGCGTCTCGTGAAAGCGTACCGTCACGCGGGCGGGAGTCGTGCCGCTCGTCCCGACGTCGACGACCGTGACCTTGCTTTCGGTTCCGCTCGTGTTCGCCGTCCAATCGGGCGACGCGCCGTCCGTGTCCCACAAGCGAGCCTCGACGACGTCACTCACGGATAGAACGAGCGGCGTTTCGCCGTCAGGTCCGTACAAGTCGAGCGTGACGTCGGTCGTGCGGCCCACGTAGAGCGGGAAAGATCCGATATTGAAACGGGCATTAGCGGGCATGCTCGACCTCCTAGCAATGGCAGACGGAAACGATTTGAGCGGTCGCCAGCGTCGACTCGACGACTACTGCCGTCGCGGACACGCTCGGAGCGAGCGACGGTCGATCTAGACCGGGGCCCGAAACCGAAGGAATAAATGGATCGGAATCGATCGCCACGATACGAGCGGTCGCGAATCGCAGCGACACGATCACGGCGCCAAAGGGACAAAGGCACGTCTCGCCGTTTCCGGCCGGAACGGGCCACGGAATCGACACAAGCGGACGACGACGCTCGGGTAGCTTCGCCCGTAGAAATACCGGCAGCGGGACGAATGCCGACGTGCTCGTGCTCGTCGTCGCGTCCGGCACGAATCCGATGAACGGCTGGCGAGCGCGGCGCGACTCCAACCGGCGAACCTTGGAGACGATCGCGGGCACCACCGACGAATCGACCTCGGTCACTTCGCCGAGGTCGCCAAGCGAGAGCAGGGAGAGCGGCGTCTGCTGAAACAGCCTGCGCCGGGCGATTTTGCGGGCCCGATGCACGATCACGGACGGGACGTCGCCGGTTGTGCCTCCCGAGTAATAGACGCTGGCCTCGACGTACTGAATGCGGGCGCTCGATCCGCTCGCGGTCGTGCATTGAATGCGAAACCCGAAAGACGTCGAGTTGATGTCGGCGTCATCCAGGCCTGCAGACCAGTCGTCGCTCGACGAACCGTAGGAACCGGTCCCGAACGATCCCGGCCAAGTCGTGACGCCGTCGGCTTTGTCGCTGCCCTGCGGCGTACCGGTCGAATCGACGACGCGAATCGAACTGTCGACCGTGTCGCCGAGCGAGTCCCGCTTGATCGTCAAGGCAATGCCGAGGATCGTCGCACCGGTCGGGATTGCGAACCCGAAGTTGTCGACCTGCAAGATGTCCGACGTCTGACCGGAGCCGAGCGAGACCACGGCGTAATCGGAATCGTCCGCCAGCACGTTGCTCGCGTTGATCCAGCCTTGGTCCCCGCCGCCGCCGTTGGCAGCCGCGCCGGGCGCGAGCGTCACGACG
>Ga0208784_1001038_pt1 | contig 12116 bp, 14 predicted proteins | sample DEB19_08_DNA_FD_184531 | JGI IMG/M metagenome (GOLD analysis project Ga0208784, IMG submission 184531) | Aqueous microbial communities from the Delaware River and Bay under freshwater to marine salinity gradient to study organic matter... | ecosystem: Environmental > Aquatic > Marine > Coastal ...
GGGAAATACTGGACCACAGGGCCCACAAGGCCCTCAAGGCCCACAGGGACCACAGGGCACGGCAGGCACCAACGGCACCAATGGCAGTCCCGGTGTAGCAGTGCCCACCGTGGATATTGTAGGATACGCATCAAGTAATGCTATGAGTTTTCAAAAGTTAGTCAGTGGCACATTTGTTCCCGCCACTACTACGCTGACAGCACAGGCACGCGGATTCTCGGGTAATATCACATATAGTTGGACCGTGACAGGTGGCACTGCCAACACTCTAAGCAGTCAAAATATAACAATCACTCCCAGCACCACGGCTAACAATGTCGTCGTTAGTGTCACAGCCACAGGCATTCCCACAAACGGCACCACCAGTGTCAGTGCTCAAGCACAGATCAGTATGCCCATAGCCACTGAAGGTGCTGTGGGACAGGCAGGACAAAATGGTATAGGTGTAGCAGTGCTCACGGTGTATCAATGGAATTCTAACACACCCACTGCCATACCCACAGGCACCGTAGTGGATTATCGCTGGGATATCAATGGTTATAATCCACCTAATAGTTTTTGGAGTCGTGATTCAAATGGCCCCACAGCATATAGTCAATATCAGCGAGCAGCAGGTAGATACTTATGGGAACTCAAATATGTATTGAGCACCACGGTAAATTCTTTTAATCAAACAAGTCAAATAGACTGGGGCTATGCCACTATGCGAGCCATAAGTTATCAATCGGCAGATGGACAGCAGGGCATACAGGGTGTCGCTGGACCACAGGGATCAAGTCAGATCTTTATAGACAGGGGCAGCAATAATGTCAGCACCAGTCCCACCACAACTGAATACAGCAATGCCACTGGTGGTAGAACTACACCACAGGCTGGTGATATTGCCACTATAACTTATAACAATAAAAACAACAGCGTGACTTATGGTTATTTCAGCAATAGTTGGATACTTCAAGCAACAATATTTTCTGGCAGTATTATAGCAGATGGAACTATCAGTGCCAGCAAGTTAGTTAGCAATGCGGTTTTAACCAACGCACTGCGTGTGGGCAATGCCACAAGAAATAACACTACTATGACAGCCAATACCAGTGGTGCTTATTTAGAACAAGCGGGTCCATTTACCCTGGGCAGTCCCGCAACTAATATAACTTATAATGGCAGTGTATTGACACTAAACGGTGACATAGTAGGCAGCACTAACATTCGAGCAGGTGCTATCACTGCGGAAAAAATAGCAGCAGGTGCTGTCACCGCAGATGTATTCACAGCAGGCAGCATAACTGGTGACAAGTTAGCAGCAGGTAGCATTACAGCAGATAAAATCAATAGTGCCACGGTATTCACTAACACACTTAGAGTTGGCAGCACTCCTGCGGTAAGTGGCACTTCAATGACTGGATCAGGTGCTGTGGTCAATAACACAGGCACATTTGCTTTAGGCACTGCCACAACTAATATAACTTATAATGGCACCTCACTGAACCTAAATGGACAGATCATTGCCAACGGAAACTTACAAACCAATAGTGTCAGCACTGCCACTATACAGGCCAATGCTGTGACAGATGCGGGATCAGGCACCGTAATAGGCAGCAGTTATAGGGCTTCAACTTTTAGTGCCAGTATAGTGATTCCCGCTAATACTGCTATGATATATCTATGGACTGATGCTGGCATTTATAAAACCAGTGTCAGTGGAGGTGGTGAAGCAGGTCCAGTAGAAACTATTGAAGCAGTGCGTTATTATGTAAAAATTGTTGAATCTAACTATCAAATCATTCCCAATGCCACAGGCACTGGCTCGCAACAGGCCTGGCAACGCAGTGTGGGTCACTGGGCTTTACCCAATCCCGTGGCAGGCACTTACACGGTGCGTATATATATGGACTATCCCAATGCTGCTCCAGGTGACACAGCCAATGATGCTTATCCGAGAATAAGTTATTTGATATTGAAGAAATAATATGATCAATTACCAATTACTATTTGTTATCTATGACATACAGGGCCTTATTCGCTTGCGTGGTGTCACAGCCAGTAGTGAATTTATTCAAGCAAACACACAGCCGGGTGATAGTGTTCATTGGGGCGATGAAGTAGCACGACAAGTATTTGAGCAGTTGGGATTTTAGCACGGTTTAGAATCGCTAAATATATTAAACTGAAGTCACACTTATGTGATTTCTTTTATCCCTTAGGAGCGGCATAGCAATGGCAGGCATACTCAATTTCAGCAACTATATTGGAGGAGCGGATTCAATACAACTCCAACAAATATTTCCCAGCAACCAACGAGTCTTACGATATACATTTGGTGAGAATATCACTGGTTGGACATTTGCTTTAGATCATCAAACATTAGTGGTTGATCCAGTGACATTTGACAGAAACACTGGAGAACCCAACTTTGCCACCAGTCAGGTCATAGGATACTTTCCCAAAGTGGATTTAACAACAACCACAGCCGTTGTAAATGTGGTCAATGCCAATACGGGTGTAGTAGATATAACGGTGCCTGCTAACTTATATACAGGTCCCATACTGCCAGATGCTCGCAGCCGTGTTCCTGTCACGGTGTTTGCTGTGACTTGGACCAAGCCCAGTAGCAATCCCAATGCCACAGAAACTTTTACACATAGATGGGCATTTATTCAATCATATGAGCCAGATGTGCCCATAGGAGATCCCACTACCAGCACTAATCCACTATACACTGCGATTAGCATATAAGGAGCAGCAATGGCGATAACCGTAAGCATAAATGAACCCACCATATCAGTCACATCAGCAGACAGCCCCAGTGTAAATGTAAGTTTAACATCAAGCACACTACAGGTTGTTGAAAGCAACGACATACTGGCCAATACTGATGGATTGCCTGAAGGCACTTATAACAAATATTATTACACAACAAGACTTTTAACAGACTTACAAAATATATTTGACGCTGGAATACAAGTCAATACGCTGACCGTTGGAACACTAAACAATCTCAGTGAAAATACCGTTATACACGGCAGTGCTCGCGTGTTAGAAACGCTGTATTTGGGCAAGCCCGCTAATTATGAACAGGGCATCGTCATCGGTGCTGGCACCGCTGGCAATGCTGTTGTGGCTACAGATCCCACTACACACAGACTAAAATGGAATTATAGCAGTGATGGAATAACCAGCAGTGCTTGGTATGAACTGCCACGAACCACAGATGATTTAGCAGAAGGCAGCACTAACTTATATCACACACAGGAACGAGTAGAAGACACCGTGGCCAATATGGTCAATGGTGGTCAAGGCTTGGTCACAAGTTATAACGATGCCACAGGCGTGCTTACTATCAGTGTAGATCCCACAGAAGCCGCCACTATGACTGACCTCACACTTACTGGCAATCTAACCACACAAAACATTATTATTCCAGTTGATGGCAATAACTCAGGTGTTAAACGCGGCATACAGGGCACCGTGGGCACAGATGATTATTGGTTCATTGGAGCAGCCAGCACAAGCACAACTGGACCTCTTGGCTCAGGAGATGGCACCGCAGGCTACTTAGAAATCGCCACTGCCAATAACGGCACAGAGCCCATATATGTTCGCCAATATAACACTTCTGGCTTGCCCTGGGACACTGCTCCTGGTGGCACAATCAAAACACTGACACTATTAGACTCGTCAGGTAATACTCAAATGCCTGGCACACTACAAGTAAGTGGTAATATTATTAAATCAAGCACAGGTGGTAGTGCTATAACTTTAAGTGGCAACAGCATTATTGTAGGCAGTTCTACACAGACATCTGGACTAACGGTGACAGCCAACGCTACTATATCAGGTGATATAGCGGTAAATGGTGGTGATCTTACGACTACAGCATCAACATTTAGATTATTGCCCAGTAATGTCACTACACTGACCATAGGCGAAAATATGAATAATGGTTATATTGGTATAGGTAATTCCAATAAAACCGGATATACTGAAATACGCAATCCAGTGAATTTCTTAGATGGTGCCAGTGTATATAGACGAACATTTCACGGATTTGACGCACCACGAATATTGACCGTTAGCAATACTTTAGATCCCAGTAGCAGCGAACCCACTGCGGGCATAGGTGCCAGTATAATGTTTAATGTAGAAACCAGTAGAGGAAACACTGAAGATGGTTTATTATTCAGTGCGGTTGCTACAGATGTCACTCCAGGTCAGGAAGATTTTGATTTTGTAATCTTTTTAATGGAAAACGGATACGCAAATTATACCAGTGATAAGTTTCGTGTTCGCAGCACAGGTGACATATATGTAAGAAGAAATATAACAATGGTGGGTGATTCAATTGACATAGGATCACGCAGCCAAATACAAGCACCCACAGGTATCAGCAGCAATGATACTGCTGCGGTGATATTAGATAGTTTCGCAAAGACAGCGTATAGAACAGCAAAGTATATTATACAAGCAACTACTTCCAGTGCGACTCATAGTGCTGAAGCCTTGGTCATACACGATGGCACCGACAGCCAAGTCTCAATATACGCCGAACTAAAATCAACTACAGCAGGGCTATGGACTAATTTAACAACCACTATAGCAGGCAGCAATGTTGAGTTGAGTGTGACACCCGCCAGTGCCGCACCCACAAATTTCAAAGTCACTAAGATTTTGATGGTTTAATCATAAGGATATATGAATTATGGCAAATAAGAATTTCAAAGTTAGACAGGGCTTGGAAGTTGGTGATAATTTTACCGTAGCAGCCAGCACTGGTAATCTTACAATGGGTGGGGATTTAGTTGTCAGCGGTAATTTAACCGTAAATGGCACAACTACCACACTGAATACAGATGTTTTAAGCGTAGAAGATAATGAGATTATTCTAAACGCTAATCAAACAGGATCAGCAGCACTTGACGCTTTAGTCACCGTTGAGCGAGGTGACGACACCAATGTTGCTATCAAATGGAATGAAACCAGCAACAAGTGGCAATTTACCAATAACGGCAGCACATACTATGACTTACTAACTGCTGATGAAAATACCAGTTATACGGTTTCAGCAGTGGATGGCACCAGTGGTAAGAAGATTATTCGTTTAACAGGATCCGATGCCACTACAGATGATGTCACACTGGTAGAAGGCACTGGTATTACACTTTCAAGAACCAATGATGAAATCACTATTACAAATAGTGGTATGGGCACAACTTACTCAATCAGTGCTGAGACCGTTATGGGCGGTGCCAATATTAGATTGACTGGCAGCGATAGTTCAACAGACAACTTAAAGATTGCTCAGGGCACTGGTATCACCGTGACCCGCACCAGTGCTGATATTATTACACTGGCTACAACCATCACACAATACGCTGATTCTGATGCTCGCAGTGCTGTCAGTGTCACCGACGCAGGTGGTGATGGCAGTTTAAGTTATGACAGCGGCACAGGCGTTATAACATATACAGGACCCAGTGCCACAGAAGTTCGTGCTCACTTTACAGCAGGAACAGGCGTCACAATTACCAGTGGCAGCGTTGCTATTGGACAAGCCGTAGGCACCAGCGACGCACCAAGTTTTGCCGCAGTCAGCATTGACAGCGTTGCCAACATTGACACAGCCACACTGACAACTTCAGCCACAACTGCTAACCAAGTATTAGATAGTTGGAGCACATCAACTTATCGCAGTGCCAAGTATCAGATTCAAATGTCATCAGGCAGTGCTTATCAAGCAGTGGAAATGTTGGTTGTTCAAGATGGCACGGGAGCACATCAAACCACTTACGCAGATGTAGCCTCAGGCAGTGATTTGGCCACATTCTCAGTGGATATCAACTCAGGCAATTGCCGTGTGCTGACAACACCAGCGAATGCCGCAACTACATATAAGATAGTAAGAACCGCAGTAGTGGTTTAATAATTTATAGCATAGCATAGGGAGTGTGGAACTATGGCAGACAAAAAGTTCAAAGTAAGACACGGATTGGAAGCAGGTGCTTTCAGTGTTGATACTTCAAATAACGCAGTAAGTTTAGGAGCCGTTGGCAATGTCAGTATTACTGGCGGCACTGCGGGACAATATTTACAAACAAATGGATCAGGTGTTTTAACTTGGGCCACCGTAAGTGGTGGTGGTGGAGGAGGTGCCAGTGCGTTAGATGATCTAACAGATGTCACAATCTCCAGTCCCACATCAGGACAAGTATTAAAATATAATGGCAGTGCTTGGGTCAATGACACAGATGCCACAGGCGGGGGTGCTTCTGGAGACGCATTCAGTCCTTTTTTACTAATGGGAGCATAATATGGCAACAACATACAAAGTTTTAGGACAAGTCAGTCCCAGTGCCGCCACAGCAACTACACTATACACCGTGCCCAGTGCCACCAGCACCGTTGCCAGCACATTAGTTATATGTAATCGCAGCACAACCACAACGGTTCGTGTAGCAGTGCGACCCGCAGGTGCCACACTGGCAGATACACATTATATAATTTATGATTACGCCGTCAATGGCAATGATAGTGTGTTTATGACTATTGGTCTAACTCTGGCTGCCACAGATGTTGTCACGGTCTATGCCGGCACTGCCAATGTAAGTTTTAATTTATATGGCAGCGAGGTAGCATAATGAGTGTAAAGTTATTAGACGACACTTATACTAAACACTCACCAGGGCGAAACTATTTTCCAGATATAACTGAAAGTGCCACACCCTGGGTGAGAAATGCCAACTGGATATCAATGCCCAGTATTGGGGACAACGAGCAAAAAGTTGCCATATTAGTTGCTGTGTTTAATAGTGAGACAAACTGGGTAAGTTTTCTTTGCCAAGGTAATTACACGGTGGATTGGGGTGATGGCACAACAGAAAACTTTAATGGTGGTGTTCAATGTAGTCATAACTATGATTACACTGACGCTGATTTGAATAATAGCCATCCCGATTATAAGCAAGCACTGATTATAATAACGCCGCAGTCTGGACAAAATCTTACCACGGTTCAATTGTTAAATAAAGCCACTGGTCTTCAAAATAATTATAACACAACTTACTTGGATCTTAAAATATCTTGTCCAAATTTGAATAATTTTAGTTTGGGTTGGCCCGCCGCCACCGCCTCTACAAAATTTCCCTTACTGGAGCGAATAACAATTCAAAAGTGCGGTGGCAGTGGCGGTTATGTTTGGAATTATGCCAATGCTTTTGCCTATTTGGAGAATTTAAGGCGTATTGAGTTTGATCCTAATACTACTTTCTCAACCTTACAACAATTATTTCAAGGTTGTCATAGACTACAGGAATTTCCCGAAAGTTTTACGCTGAATAGTAATTGCTCAGCGACCAGTGCTTTTGCTGATTGTAGGCAACTGACACGGATGCCACAACTTATAAACTTACAAAATGTCACCAATTGGAGCAGCACATTTCAGAATTGTTGGAACCTAAGATATACATATCCTATAACTGAAACTAACAGCAGTATAACAACTTATGCCTTTATGTTTCAATATTGTTATAGTTTAGAAACGGCTCCTTATATTAAATTTAACACCAGTGCGAATTCAACAGCAAGTAATATGTTTGATGGTTGTTATAATTTAAGTAAAATCCCCAGTTATGACACCAGTCGTGTGACAAATATGAATAGTATGTTTCAAAATTGTAATAGTTTAAGGTCAGTGCCCTATTTAGATATGAGCATAGTGACTACAAGTTCGCTTATGTTCTTCAATTGTAATAGTTTGACTGAAATTAAACGAGTGATTTCAAGTTCAACTAATACAACAATGAACGGCATATTCTACAATTGTTATAGTTTGACCAGCGTTCCCGCACTTGATTTTAGTAAGACAACAACCGCTGCCAACTTATTCACAAATTGTAGAAGCCTACAAGCAGTGGGTGATATTGATATTAGCAGTGCCACCACTGCCAGTAGTATGTTTGATAGTTGTTCAAATCTAAAAACGATAGCGTCAATTACCACTACAACTGCTTTGACAAATACCGGTAATATGCTAACTACCTGTGGAAATTTGGAATCAGTGCCGTTATTTACAACATCAAATGTCACTACTGCCAGCAGTATGTTTAGTAGTTGTTATAAATTGACGACTATTCCTGCGTTTAATTTTGGTAATGCTACCACGGTCTCCAGTATGTTTAGCAATTGTTATAATCTTACAAGTCTGCCCAGCCTTGATTTCAGTAAAACTACCACCAGTGGCTGTAGTAATTTATTCACAAGTTGTTATAGTATGCGTGAAGTCACTAATATCACTTTTAATAGTGCCAGTCAAACCATTTCTTATATAAGCGGATTTTCCAGTTTAGGTAATCTGCGGCGAATATCAGTTAGTAATGTAAATGCCAATTTTAATATATCAAATTGTGGTTTAGGTGCCACAGCACTAAACGAAGTATATACAAATTTAAGTGCTACTGGCACTGGTAAAACTATAACGGTGACAGGTAATTGGGGCACTGCCAGTGATAACCCCGCAATAGCCACAGCCAAAGGCTGGACGGTGACAGGATAAGGAGCAGGTATGAGTTTTTATAAATTAGACGACGGCGTATTATTAGTGGCACCAAATTTCGTGTTAAATCAGGACTATGAACTGCGTCGTGAATTAAAAGACACTTATCAATATCCAGTAGCGGGTTGGTATTGGTTTGACACAGAACCTGCGGCAAGAACATTCTTTAATTTACCAGATGCTGAATTATGACAACACCAATAATAGGAATACGGCCCGTGTCACCAAAATCAGAAAGTGAAGACTTAAACCTTCACACACATCTTTGTGCTGAGCGATATCGGCAATTGGAACAACGCTTGGAGGCATTTGATGAAAGACTTGTTAAAGTGGAGACTCAGATCTCAAATCTTAAAGTGGAATTTAATCGCGGCATCCAGGAAATACGCTTACTCCTTGAACAGCAAAATAATTCGCGAAGTAGGCAAATTATAGCCAGTGCTGGAGCCATTGTTGTAGCCATTATAAGTCTTGCTGGCTATATAGTCAGTCACTTGCCTAAATGACCTTGACTGCTATATAGTGCTATGAGCCATAATTTAGGACCAACGATGTGGCGACATCGTTGGGGTCCAGACAGCAAGTTATATTATCCTGATCCCAGAATAGCCCTGGCACGACACATTGAGTGGAGTCGCAATGGGCTGGGAGAAACACAATTCACTATACCTGAACCTGACAACTATAACTATGCCATATTGGCACAGCGTGGTGTAGAGTGTGATATAATTAAAAATCAAGTGTTTTACAAAGACACGCACCGCAATGGTTGGATCACACTTTACTATGTGCCCGACGATCAGGATCAGTGTTTTAATGCGTGGTTGGCTCAGGCACCCTGGCGTAGTTATTGGCGTAGTAATAGACCCGTTGCTGTCAGACAGCCAAGACCTTTATTATGGAATCGCCAACGAGCCACAGAACTTACACTGGAAGAAAGATTATACACACAGGGTTATTATCGCGATTTTGCTGCTAAGTATTTTAGTGATGACACAAATTCATTTGTGGAAAGAATTTTAGGCAGGCCAAGAGACCTGCTTGAAATATATCGGGTTCAAGAAGAACCTGATAACGAATATGACTTTTGAAAGGAACGGCTGTTCTTTTTTGAAGTAATTTCGTATGTGAAACTTTAACTATACTTCTCCGGGCTGTTGCGTAAAAACGACAGCCTTTTTTTTGGCTGTTTAATTGATACAAAATGGCGTTTCGTGTATTATTACGATACTGAAACAACGCTCAAGGAGAGCAAAGATGTATAAGGTCAAAAATACCAAAACTGGACAGATTTGCCGCAGTATGAGAGAGGCCAGTAAGGTCACTGGTATCACAAGTCTGGGCTACTTTATTAGATCTAATAAAAGCGACTGGGTCATAGTATCGGGCGATCATAAGCCCTATGAGCGGTGGGATATGACTGGCGTCTCCTGTCGTAAGGCACTGCCCCAAGTGACAGAGCCAGTGAGTCTATATACTGACAGCCGTATAAGCCAGTTAGAGGCTCGTATAGACGCTCTCACAGACTCTAACAACCGCTTACGGGGTGACATACAGGCTCTAATAGATCTCATATTAGAGGGCACTGCGGGTCCTAAGGACACTATACAGCCGCCCCCGGCGTCCCCGGACTATCAGTATGAGTCGCTATATTAGACTTTAGTTGACACATATATGGCGTATCGTGTATTATTACGATACGCTGTAAATACAGCGTTATTTTTAACTAACTTAAAGGGTTATTATGAGTAAGTTTACTTTTGTCGTTTGCGATGACGAGTATAATGAGTATACCATCAACTCTACTATTGCTGATAAAATGTATCAGGCTTGGGTTGATGCCCACCCAGAGTTTGGGCCCACTGGCGATAAGATTCCCTTTGAGGGCGATGGCATTGCTTATCTACCCTGGATGGTCTCTGATGAGGAGTTTGCTCGTGCTAAGGTTGAGGATGAGGTTGATGCTTATTGTGCCTTGCTGTGGTTGCTTTGCGACATTGCCAGGGCTACCATTGACCCTGACTTTGCCTTTACTACATATTGTAGTATTAGTGTTGACAGCCGTTTTTTTAATTGACACATATATGGCGTATCGTGTATTATTACGATACGCTGTAAATACAGCGTTATTTTTAACTAACAGAGGACGAGTAAAATGGGACAGGCAAAAAACCGTAAAGCAGAGATTTTGGCACTTAAAGCCGCAGGATCTAAACATATTAAACCCTTTATCATCCGCGGTAATATCGTAGATGGTCGGGTGGTTTATGATACTACTAAATTAGAGCCGGCTCAGGCTCGCTTTGTAGATGGATGCGTTAAATCCATAAATGAGGCAATCATTCCAGAGCATACTCCTACTAAAGAGACGCATCTTACATTTGCGTCGTGGCGTAATCAAGATGACTTTATCGGCACTCTAATGGGTCCCTTTACTGATGGTAATACGCCTGACAGCATATATGCTGATGCGGCTATGCGGTTTAATAAGAGCCAAAGTAAATATCCGCAGGTGGGCTTTACTTACACTCGTGATGAGATAGTAGAGTTAGGCACCGAGACGGCAGGCTGTATGATGGATCTTTTGGCAGAGGGCGGACACTGGCCCTGGCCAAATGCCCGTGCTATGTTCCAAAAGCAGGGTGATGTTTTGGTAGTGATAAAAACCTTTTAGTCTATCTTTAATTGACACAAATAGCATACTCATATATACTATGGGTATGCTGTAAATGACAGCATATTTTTAACTAACAGAGGAGTAGTAAAATGGGACAGGCAAAAAACCGTAAAGCAGAGATCGCGGCCCTTAAAGCACGGTCGGCACGGGCCAGCAATGATTTTGGTGTCTTAGATGTTATGTATGAGTTGGGTGATGGTGAATGGGCTGATCATAATCGTAATCAGATGCTATATCAGATCATACAGGCTATAAAGGCTAATCTGGGTAATATTATGGCAAATACCCTTAAAGGTAAGACCACTCGTGTTGCCGGCGTTGAGATAGGGTTTGAACCAGGTAAGTTGAACACTATCAGCGACTATCATATCAGTGTAGAGAGTCCAAACCTAATAGATGCCATTACAGCATTTGAACAGGCATTTATGATGGCTCCAAAAAAGCGGTTGTTAGAATTTGGTTTTATGACTGATGCGGCGACTAAAACGCTGGCACCGTTTATGGCCTATATGAGGCCAGGCTGTAATATCGTTATTACCATATGTGCTGAAGGCACTATTATTAGGTTCTTAGATGATGCCTATGTAGATCGGTTTGATGCTACAGGAGACCCAGTAGCGGATGCCAAATCTATCGCAGAATACGCTAATAAGCACTTTATATAAGACTGCTACATCGGCCTTTAATTGACACGAAATAGCATACTCATATATACTATGGGTATGCTGTAAATGACAGCACACTTTTAACACACATAGAGGAGTAGTAAAATGTCTAATGAGTGCTTTTTAATAGTAAAGACAGGCCGCAATGGTGCCAGTATAGCGGATTTAGAGGAGACCCAAGTCAATATTGGTTCGCGTAGTGTAAAGTTATCAGGTAATTGTCGGTTGA
>Ga0208784_1001041_pt1 | contig 12103 bp, 40 predicted proteins | sample DEB19_08_DNA_FD_184531 | JGI IMG/M metagenome (GOLD analysis project Ga0208784, IMG submission 184531) | Aqueous microbial communities from the Delaware River and Bay under freshwater to marine salinity gradient to study organic matter... | ecosystem: Environmental > Aquatic > Marine > Coastal ...
GAGTTCATCAATGGCGGGCTCAACTCCCGTCAGATCACCCTCGCCGCCCTCCTCGGGAATGGACGGCCCCTGTGAGTCCCGGTGATCTCGTTCAAGTCAGAAAGGGCGTCCAGGGACAGGGTGACATTGGAGTCGTACTCTGTGAGGTCGAGTCTCAATGGAACAGCGGCCTCCTTCTCCAGGTCATGTTCCCCGATGGGCTCCGTGACTGCCACACATCGAATCTCCAGAAGCCCGATGGTAGGACCCGGAGGCGAACATGAATCCCGGTGATATCCGCCGGTGGAACGTCCCCGATGGAAAGGGGACTCACTTCCTGGTGCTCGAGGTCGAGAAGTGGTCCGGTTTCGGCGAATACGGCGAGTCCACCGTCACCTTCCTCTCGGATGGGCGGGTCATTCGTGACGATGCCAACTACATCAAGGACATCAGCGGGGCGGTCAATGAAACCCGGTGACCTACTCAAGCGCAGAAGTTGGAACAGCAAGTACAGCGTTCCGATCACTCGACTCAATGTCTGGAATAAACCAGAGGGATTGAACGGGTGGCAGGGAACCTGGGACGAAGGCGAGACCGGCGTCCTCCTCGAGGGAAAGCACGTGAAACGCGTCACTCACCTGCCTGATGAATCCACCATGGTTGAGGTACTCCTCAAGGGCAAGATCTGCTGGGTCGATCAAGATTACGTTGCAGTGCTCAATGAAGCCCGGTGATCTCCGTCGATGGAAAATTCCCTGGGAGATGCCGTCCTTCTCAGAATCCAGATTCTTCCTCATCCTCAGGGTCGGAGAACACGCAGTCGATTTCCTCGCAAACGGTAAGCATGTTCGTGGATGGAGATACGAATACATCATTGAGAACTCGGAGCTCATCGCATGAAACCCGGTGATCTCATCAGATACCACAAGATCGACGTCTGGATGCCTCCACCCGACATCAAGAACGGGACCATCGGAGTTGTCATCAAGAGGCTCAGCGATTTCGAATATGAGGTGCTGATTGAAGGAAAGATCCGAATCATCAACACATGCCTGCTTAGAGTGATCAATGAAGCCCGGTGATCTCGCAATTATCAAGTGTAAGAAGAATCCTGGAATCAACGAAAGGGTGGTCATCCTCCTCGAATGGCAGAAACCAGCACAGGCATTCCAGGGAAGCCGTTGGATCTGTCTCCTCGATGGTGTGGAACGTTCCATCCAGTCGGGCTGGTTGAAGGAGGTCAAGTGAAACCAGGCGATCTCGTCCAGGTCACATTCCGACGCCGGGGTTCCACCGAACCACTCCCGATCGGAATCCTCATCGACATCCGCAGGAACGAGTATCCCCTCCAGGGAGAGCGTGAGCTGGACTACATCGTGGTGGTGGACGGAAAGGAGAGGAACCTGAAGCGCCGCTGGCTGAGGTCCATCGATGAAACCGGGTGATCTCGTTCGCTTCAGAGAGGGCACGCCCATCTTCAAGCGGCAAGGTGAGACATATGCGCTCATCACACGGATCATCAATGTTGTTGATACGAACATCAAGTTCCTCTATCTTCTCATGCCCACCGGCGAGGTGAAGGTGAGAAGGTCTGAGGATGTCGAGGTGGTCATTGAAGCCGGGTGAACTCAGGGTCTTCAACCAACGGATGGTTGTCCGTGATGGGGTTGCACCCGTAGGAAAAGCCTTTCTCCTCCTTGACCCCATCGAGGATGAGCCCTCCTTCTACAAACGCTGGTGGATTCTCATCGATGGGAAGAGGGACATCGTCGACGAACACACACTCATTAGGTTCACAGATGAAGCCCGGTGATCTCGTTCAGGTGACTACGCCACTTCCGGAGTTCGGAAAGATCGGGATCGTGGTCGGACCCGATGTCAAGTGGAACCTCAATCCACGGGTCAGGGTGATGTTCCCAGACGGGGAGAGGGAGTTCCACTTCACCAACCTCCGGAGGGTCGATGAAACGCGGTGACATCGCCCGTCTCAAGGACGTCGGCATCCGAAGCGGGGAGATCGTCACAATCGTCAGGGTGCACCCACCTCGTCCCCTCCCCAGTGTCTTCGGTTCCTGGACGTGCGTCGACTACCTCCATGACGGGGAGCTCGTGGAAGAGTGTGACTCAAGCTTTCTCGAGGTGATCGAATGCGAGTGAAGAAGGGACAACTGAGACGTTGGAACCATGACGTCGAAACCCTTGGTGGTCGGAATTTCCTGACCGTCAGTTCACGGATCATACGAGACAGGGAACGCGATGATCTCGGGTGGGGAGAACGCGGCAGGGGAGAGATCCTCTGGACGATCCTTGAGGACGGGAACATCGTCGAGGACATTCCACAGATGGCCATTCATGCCAACAGTGAGGTGATCGATGAGACCGGGTGAACTTCGACGGTGGGCAGGCCACAGGTGGGACAATGTCGATGACAAGGTCCATCCCTTCTTGGTCGTCTCTATCGCCGAGGATGGATCCGTCACGGTCATCGATGATGGGCAGGAGTACACCTTCAGGCATCACGACCTCGAGATGTACTCTGTGAAACTTCCGGAGGCTGACCATGAGACCCGGTGACCTCGTGCGGCTCGACCACCGGATCTTCGGTGAGGACTTCCACAGTAGTTTCGATCCGACAATCGGAGATCCCGTGCTCCTGGTCACAGCCACGAGGGAGATCATGGGCAGTCCCTACATCACACTCCTCAACACTCACACCGGTGCCGAGTTCGTGGACAAGGCCGAACACTACAGGCTCGTTGATAGTTAATTGCGAGGCATCCGCACATGGTCGTGACTTTCGATTTCGATGACACCCTCCTCTGGAAGAGGTACGAGCGTGACGAGGACGGGGAGATTGTCGAAGTGGTTGTCGATGGTCCCAACCCAGAGGGACTTGCGCTCCTGAAGCGTGCCATCAGCGACGGTCATGAGGTCCACATCGTCACCACACGTTTCGAGAGGATGAGGAATGACACGACGGAGTGGCTCATGAAGTGGGGCGTCCTGGGTGGGATTGCGGGAATCCACTTCACGAATGGCCAGTTGAAGAGGGACACACTGGCAAGTCTCGTTTCTCGTGTACACCATGATGACGATGAGGAGGAACTGGAGAACCTGCCACCGGGATGCCGCGGAGTCCAGCTATTCCCGCATCCAAGCCAGACTGAGAGGTTCATGGAATCCCTACTTCGTCGCCTGGTGAGGGAGAACATTCGAAAATAAAAGTTCCCAGAAGGTGTCCTCCTGGTTCGAAATGAATTAAAAGATCATAGGAGGAAGGAAACATGGAGAACTTCGGAAAGGGTGATCTGGTCCGATTCATCGTCGACCAGCCGTCTGCCTGGAGGCGGACCACCGGTGAGGAGCGCCAGGAGTGGTATCGCCAGCTGGCCGAGGACTGCAAGGCCGGACGGGATGTCCCGTACGATTCCGGAGGGGAATCGAAGCTCGCTCCCCAGGACCACTGGTTGCGTTTCACCGATCCGCTCTGCACGAAACTCATCGTGAATCGGTCTCGTGTGAAGGCGCCCTGTGGTTACGGTTCCCGGCCCCACTGCATGGAGGTCACGGATCCGGCCACCGGCCAGACTTTCTTCGTCCAGAAGAGGCAGGTCACCCGAGTCAACGGAGGCTGAGGAGTCGCATGAATCTCAAGGTGGTCAAGGATGCCAGGGAGACTGAGGAAGCGTTTGAATGGTTCAGTGATGGAGAGTGGCTCCATCGCTACCCCGAGCCCAAGCGTCCCATCGAGCCCGGTGAGCTCCTCTGGCCCAACAGCAAGGGGAAGCACCTGGGTCTCGTCGGTCCCATCCTCGTGGTCGGAGTGTCTGCCCAACCCAGGCGCTACGATGTCATGCACCGGGGTGAGCTCCTCAACTGGTCAGCCCGTCAGCTTGAGTGCCACACAAAATTGTCGGAAAATGCTCCCTGAGGGTGTTCCTCTGGTTAGAAAGGAATTAAAGGATCAAAGGAGGAAGGAAACAATGGAAATCGACTTCACCCCCACTGCCTACACTGTCATGAGCCCCGGCGACGGATCCCAGGTCCGCTACGAGGGGGAACAGTGGGACTGGGACATCCGGCGGGCCAAGAGCATCTACGAGGAGTTCGCCACCGACTACCCCGCCCTCGCGGCGCTGGTCGTCCCCGACCACTTCGTCCAGGAATACTGCCGTGGATGTGACTCCGCCTCCTGGTCAGGTTCCACCTTCCGGGAGTGGAACGAGGTCTTCCTCGAACTTGTGAATCGTGCCATCGTCCACTCGAAGTTCAACTGAGGGGAGAAAACATGGACCTCACCCAACGCGTTCTCAATCGTCTCCGTGGCCGCCTGGACATCATCATCTCCCACCCAAAGATCGCAGGAAAGCTGGTCGTCATGGGTGTAACCAGGGACGCGTCTGATTATTGGTGGGAGGACATGCCCCTGGAGATGAGGGTGGACCGTGAGGTCTACTGTTGCCGGCCGGCCTGGGATGAGACTCTCCCGGCAATCTTCGTCTTCGCAGATGAGATCACGGTGGTGGATGCCCCGGCCGACATGGTGGTCGATGAGATGCTCGACATGCTTTGCGAGGCTGGTCTCGATGAAGCGGTCAACCGCCTCGAGGACTTGGACGAGGCCTGGCACGGGGAAGAGGAATGATCGAGGTCGGGCAGCTCCGGCGTTGGACCTACGCGGGACGGGACCATGGCAAGCTCTTCCTCGTGCTGGAGCGGTCGCCGTTCGTGATCGGCCCCGATCTCGTGGACGACGGCTGGTTCATCATGGAATCGGGTGACGAGCCCCGTTGGGAGATCACAGAGCATATCGAGGAGTCAAGCGAGGAGGTGAAACAGTGATCGAGCCCGGCCAGCTTCGCAGGTGGAAGGAAGACGTCGACGGCGTTGCAGGAGACTTCCTTGTCCTGCGATCCCAGGGAAAGTTCTTCCCGATGGGAATGCGCCGTACGGGTGGGAAGCAGGACCACTGGGAGATTCTCACGGTCGATGGTCCCATGACCGGATGGAGCGATGAGCTCATCAACGCTCTCTCAGAGCCCATCAATGAAACCCGGTGACCTCCTCCGTCCGCGGCGGTGGAACCTCTACCACAATGTTCGCATCAACTACCTCGACGTCTGGAATCGTCCCGATGGCACGGATGACTGGCAGGGGAAGTGGGAACACGGTCAGGTGGGTGTCCTCCTCGAAGGAAGATACATGACAGGAGATCCCGACATCGACATGTCGGCTGTGACAATGATCGAGGTCCTCCTCGAGGGAAGGAAGTGCTGGGCAGTGGAAGATGAGGTGGAGGTGTTGAAGTGAAACCCGGTGACCTCGTCAGGATCGATGAGAGCCGACCAACGGGACACGTCAACCACAACCTCGTATACTACGCAACGAAAGAGACCATCTTCATCGTCGACAAGGTGGAGCTGGTTGAGGATCCCCTCGGTCCTACAGGAGACCTCTTCGTCACTGTGATCGATCCCACGGACGGTGGGAGATGGGTGATCGACGGGAATGTCCTCACAAAAATAGTTTGAGAAAAGTGTTGCAGAAGGTGTCCTCTGTTATTCCAGTGAATTAAAGGATCAAAGGAGGAAGGAATCCAATGAGAACCCGCGACCCCATCGACACCGCCGCGGACGTGGCCGATGCAAACCTCCGCCTTCCCATCGGCACCCGGGTGAGGACACTGTCGAACCCAAGCCCAGGCACTGTCCGTTGGCACCCGTTCGTCTGTGATGCCGGTACGGTTTCAGTGGTAGTCGCCTGGGACAACCTTCCGCCTGAGCGGAACACCCACTACGTCTTCACCCGCAACCTGGTGGTCATCGCATGAAGGAATGCAAGCACTGCGGCATCGAGTTCGATCCGCACTCTCCGCAAAAGCGAAGGGTCGGCGGTCTCATCAACGAGTGTTCCGACTGTGTCGAGGAACTCGGTACCGAACGGGCACCCACCACCATCGGGGTCATCTCCGGTGACGGAAAGTCCGGGATGATGACCATGCTCCGCTTCAAGGATGAGGCGAATGCCAACGCCTACATGAAGGCATGGAGGCACTCCACCGGCCACAACAAGGGCAAGTCCTGTCAGATGGGAGCGACCACAGTGCTCAGTATGGACAAGTTCGGAGCCCAGAAGGTGGGCGAGTTTGGTGGCAACCCCAACCACAAGGGACACAAGTCATGAACAAGCAATTCACAGAACGTTATCGAGGAGAAAACGCAGTCGATGCATTCAGGACCGGCACAAGGGTCTCAAGGGATGCATATGGCATGGGGCTTGGAAACCTCTGCGACAAGTCGTCTTTCAGGGTCATCACTCCCATCGGGCCTGTCATCCTTGATGACGATGTATGGAACCACCAGCTTCCCTCGTGGGTTCGAGATCCCTGGGGTCCTGCCGCCTGTGTTGAACTTGGTGGGGGCAACTTCCTCTTCTTTGGCGTTGCACCCGTGACGTAATATGCTTAATCTGCGTTATACAGTGAACTGTTTCTCATAAAATTGCAAAACGGAGACGTTATGAACATCAAGTTTCTTACATACGACACATGCTTTGGCAACGGCGCCCAGACCCTCGCGCAGAACACGCTTCGACATGTCAATGGCCACCCCGATAAGGGCATGGTAGTTGTTGCTCCAGTTGAGGAGAAGTCCACACCTGATCGGACTGCAAAGGCAAAGGATCGCCGCCGTGCCAAGGTACGCTCTCTCTTTGGCGAGGGTGTAGAGGTCGCGTGTGACGACGATGAGATTGTTGAGGCTTGTAAGGATGCCGATGCTGTCTTCGTCCTGATGTTCATCAAGAATGTGTGGCCAACGGCAAAGGAGTGCCTCGGTCGTATCAAGGCTCCCAAGGTCGTCTTCAGCCTTGGAACCCAGGAGAGTCGTGTCTGCGGTGATTTCTATCGCCTTGGTGTCTGGGACGCCTGGTGGTCTGAGCGGCCACTTATTCGTGACTACAACATCAAGCGTGGTTTCGTCACGGAGGAGACACCCTATATCGTAGGCTGTAATGTCTACGACCTGACCTGTACACGCAGCCCGGAAGAGGTTGCTCGAGACCGCAATCCCAATTCCATCGTGACGAATGCCCGTTGGACGACTAGCAAGGGAGCCGTTCCCCTCCTCGAGATGTTCGATGCCCTGGTGAAGAGCAAGAATCCACCTGACATGGCTGCGTGGGGCTGGAATCCCGTCGAGGGCGGCATCTCCTTCTACTCTGCCGTGAAGAGCCGACCAGATCGCTGGGAGGCCTGGGGTCGGGTTTCCCACCTCGCTCGTGGAACCTACAGTCGAGGAGACATCCCACGAATCCTCGGTGGCGAAGGCAAGGGCACAGCGCCTCGACTTGCCGTCGACCTCACCAACTACCGAGGAGACGGTTCCGTATGGGGTGATGGCGGCCTACAGTACTGTCAGGCCGAGGCCATCGACTGGGGTGCGGTTCCTGTGGTTGACCGTGGCTTCCACCCAGGTGAAGGCTGGGACGATATCCTCCTCCGTGTTCCTGATGACTGTCTCGATGAGGATGGTCTCACTGACGGCGTGAAGCTGGCCGCCTGGCTCCAGGAGTCCGTACTGTCAAAGTGGAGCGAGTCTGAGCATGCCGAGCGGATTCACAAGGGCCGTGAGTACATCAAGGAGAATCTCAGTCTGAAGCGTTTCAACCAGTCAATCGATGAGATTGCTGATCGACTTCGGATTCGCTGAGTGTTCGTCAAGGGTGACCTGGTAACTGACAAGTCCATATTAAAAATTGGCATTGTCATGGAGGCTCTTGATGGCTATCCAGGTACTCTGGAGCCCTGGTTTGCTGACTTGTATGACATCCCGTACACACGGGTGTTCTGGTTTGACTCAGGTGAGCAGCTCCTGCACCCACAGGATGAGCTTCGTGATGCACGTGCGCAGGGTTATTCCCGTGTTATCCAAAATTAAGTTGGATGGATATATCCATTCCTTCCTTCAAACGGGATAAACACGGGTCACTCCTACATATGTAGAAATATGCAGAAGCCTACTGGAACGGCACCCATTGCGGCGGCAACCTCGATGCGAGGACCATCTTGGGCACGCACCAACGTCGCCCTTGCCCCGGCACCAAAGGAACCACCACAGCAGGACCTCGATGATCCTGTTGGCCTTGTCGCAGGAGAGAGGGTTCGACTGACTTGGGACGAGATTCACGGTGAGGCGCTGATTCGCGCCCTCGTCAGGGCAGAACTCCTAAAATAGTTTACGAAATGGTTGTCCATTTTCCCATAGTTGATTAAGATCACTATAGGAGGTAGGATGTTCCATGTTGGTGACATCGTAAAGATGAAGGCAGGCTATTCTTCTCCTGGCACGGTTCTTGAGGTGATGGAACGGCATCCAAGGGCGGATGAACCCAAGTTCCACACTATCAAGAATGTCCTCGGACTGCCGCACGCAAAAGTGCTCTGGTCTGATCATGAGAGCGTGAATTTCGTTCCAACCTTTCAGATCGTGAGGGTCGAATGCGAGTAAACTTCCGAAAGGGCGACATCGTGCGTGACACCATTGAGGAATCTGATCGATGGGTGGGCCTTGTTGTTGGAACAAGGGAGCGAGTAGCTGAAGTCTACTATCCCCAGTACTCTGGTCGTATCTGGCTCCCTTTTGATTGCCTCGAGCGAATGGAGAACGTCCAGGAAGTTGCAGCCTTTGTAATGCCAGAATAGCACTATGAAGTACAGCTACAATGTGCTTATTGAGTCGGTTAAGCTTTCAACGTCGCCGAAGCTCGCCTACAACATGGCAAAGGAACTCCTCGGATATGACCCACAACAACGTGCAAACCTCAGCCGAGAATGCCTCGATTCTGCATGGGCTGATGCTTCAAGATTCAACAGAATGATTGAGCGCCTTGAAGGCAAACTTCAGAGACCTGCTCGAAAGACTTTCAATGAAAGCCTCGCACAAGGTGAGATTGAACGAGTCCTATCTTCAAGGAAGCCCATCAAGGAGTTCGGAAGGATACTTGCAGAGTATGATGCCTGTACGGTCCAGTATGTCTATGAAACCGTTGGACAACATCTAGAAAGTAAGGTTACAGATCATGTTCACACCAGGAACGATAGTAAGACTCAAGGATGAACTCACGATGAGAATGTGGTTTGTCACAGAGGCCACAGGCATCGTGAAGTCATCAAGACAGTTTGGACCAACAGAATCGATGGTGACAGTCATGTTTGGAAACAAGTGCATCCACACTTCGTCAACAAACCTTGTCATAGTCCCTCCATGAGAAACTTATCGGGCAACGACATCCTCTTCCACGTAGAGCGTCCTAATGGAAGAGTGGATGAGTTCCGAAAGGGCGACCTCGCAACATACAGGCAGCAAGCTGTCACGATCATCGACATTCCTGAAACTGTGATGGGCCATTTCAAGGAAACGACTGAGGGCTCGATCATATGCCTTGACATCTGCACTGTTCTCATCGATGGTGCGATCAAGAACGTGCAGACAGAGGACGTCTTCCACATCCGAGGATTGTGAACAAAAGTTTCACAGAATGTGTCCTCCTGATTCAAAATGAATTAAAGGATCATATCAAGGAGTGGAAATGTCCTTCAACATCCGACTCACCTCCGAAGAGTGGTCCAAGCTCAACGCTCTCCTGAAGGAGGGTCCCGTCAACAAGATCGCGGCCATCAAGCTCGTGAGGGATGCGAAGCTGCACCACACCGTGGACCCGGTGACGGGTCACACCAGGCCCGGCGTCGGCCTCAAGGAGGCGAAGGAGGCTGTGGAGCACTACATGTCCTCCCGTGGAATGAAGAACTCCGACGGGTCCGAGCCTTGGTCGGGTGGTGAGCCCTCCGCTCGCATCGTCCCCTTCCAGCCCATCCGCCGGATCGTGATCGACATGGGGGAGGGTGAGGTGGAGGTCGACATGGACGGCATGTCCCTCAAGTTCCTCAGCACCATGACCACCCTCAAGCTCGAAGACCTCGCGAAGCTGGTGGACCTCTACAACCGTGTGAAGGACTGGGAGAAGGGACTGTGAATCCTGTCCGTCCCGGTGACCTCGTCCTCGTCAGGAAGCTCCCAAAGTACTGGGGAGCCGAGGACCTCCGTGGGAAGTGGGGGACCGTCCTTGAGCAGGGAGGGCATGAGAACCGCTGGATTGTCCTCATCGAGAACAGGGAGATCTCACTTCACCGCAATCACATCTCACTTCCGGAGGAAGTCGATGCCCAGGTCAGGTGACATCGTGAGGACGAACACGTGGGGCTGGGACGAAAGGTATTCCGGACAGCACTTTATCGTGGCAAGGGTCGAGTGGGACGCAGAGCACATGAAGCACATCCTCCTCCTACAGGACCACATCGGTGGCGGCTTCATCTGGGCCGGTGAGGATGAGGTTGAAGAAGAAAAAATGTTCACAAAGATGTGTCCTTCTGATCCAGAATGAATTAAAGGTATACAGGAGGCCAAGGAAACAACATGGAAACCCTGAACACCATCACCAACAACTTCTTCATCCTCTCCAACGCCACGGTCGACTGGTCGCCCACGGCCGGCCCCATCTGGCTCCTCGGGATGACCATCATCATGGCGGTCTATGGTGCATTCGCCCTGGTCCACATCTCTCGCCAGGATGCCGCCGAGCGTCGCAAGGAGACCTACCTCGCCGCCCAGAAGGTGGCGACCCGCCGCCTCGAGCGGAAGGAGGCGCTCGGCTACATGGAATACAGGAACTTCTGATGGGAAACTACGAACCCCGCCTCCCCAAGGCCGGCGAGATCTGGACTGTCATCGATACTTTCGACCTCGGCAGCCGAAAGTTGGAGGTCCTGAAAATCCGCCCGGGTGATCCCCTTGTGATCCTCGACCTCATCAAGATGAGCGGTCCCACCGTGGCCGTCCTCCGGGTCCTCGTGATGGAGGAGATCCACGAGATCTACGTCAACCTCTCCAACATCATGCCAATCGGAGCTCACCGTGTCCAGGTCCACCCGCCACAAGCTGAAGGCTACCACACTCAAGCGGATCGAGACTTTCCGTCTACTCCGTGGATTTGACCGGGCTGCCCACTTCGCGGCCGGTGGTACCCCTGCCGACTGGCGTGGGACCCATGACATCAGACCGGACGAGGCGAAGGAGAACGACAAGTACCTTTGCCGAGAGGAGATCCCCGAGGAGGAGTGGGAGGATGATGAGTGATGAAAGCAGGTGACATTCGTAGGTGGGTCAACATACCTCCGCCGGGAACTGTGGGTCCCACATTCCTCCTGTTGAACGAGCATCGTGACTACGGAGGAAACTACTACTGGTCCTGCCTCACCGAGAATGGAGTTCGTGATTTCAACGGAGACCTTATCAGGATCGGCTCTATGCCGCTGCGAGAAGAGTCGAATGATCAACCCAGGTGACCTCGTCAAGATATCCCAGCGGTTCTACAAGGGAATCATCGGGCACTCCCCTCTGGTGAAGGACGAGATCAACCGACCCGCCATCATCATCCCCGGAAACAGTGTCATGCTCTACCTCGGCTTCGACGGACCTTGGAGCGACATCAAGATGCAGAACATGGCGAGGGTCATGTGGGGAGAGCAGGAGATGGTTGTGGTGGAGGGCTGCATCATTCCCGTGGACGAACATGAAGCCCGGTGACCTCATCTACTTCGCATGGCCGGATGACATCGTCAAAATCGATGAGCATCCAGATTGGGAGTCCCCCAAGGTTGGTCTCTTTCTGGAAGTCACAGCCCATCGTCCAGGTGATGAAAAATTTGGAGACGAGTGGTTAGTATTACACAACAGCGAAAGATGGTCAGTCCCCAGCACGTGGTGTCGCCCACTCAAGGTTTAGCATGAACAACATTCGTGAAGTCTTGCTGCGACACAAGTGGTCGATCGCCAGGATCTACTCCTACGTCCTCATAGCCCAGCTCATCCTCCTCGTGGAGCCCTGGCTTCTCGGTCGGGCCATCGATGGTCTTCTCGCTGGCACCTACACCTATGTCTGCCTGCTCCTCTCTGCCTTCCTCCTCGAGAGCACCTTCATCTACAAGCGGATGGTCCTCGACACGAAGGTCTACCTGCAGGTCTACAACGAGATCATCCTCGACTATCTCAGGCGGAACAAGGACGCT
>Ga0208784_1001044_pt1 | contig 12072 bp, 8 predicted proteins | sample DEB19_08_DNA_FD_184531 | JGI IMG/M metagenome (GOLD analysis project Ga0208784, IMG submission 184531) | Aqueous microbial communities from the Delaware River and Bay under freshwater to marine salinity gradient to study organic matter... | ecosystem: Environmental > Aquatic > Marine > Coastal ...
GCCGACGCGGTGCCGGACGTGCTCTCTGCCTTCGCCGCGCCCCCCACCGACGCGTCCCTGGGCCTCTACCTCCACGTGCCGTTCTGTCGCAAGCGGTGCAAGTTCTGCTACTTCCGCGTCTACACCGACGTGGCGGCGGCCGACGTGGAGCGGTATTCGCTCGCGCTTGCCCGTGAGGCGGCGATCGCCGCCGCGTGTCCGGCCGTGGCCGGTCGCACCCTTCGCTATGTCTACTTCGGTGGCGGCACCCCGTCGTTTCTTTCGGTGAAGCAACTCGATCGCCTCGTGGCCGGCCTCCACGAGAGCTTCGGCTGGGACACGGCGGAGGAGGTGACGTTTGAGTGCGAGCCCGGCACGCTCTCGGAGCCGAAGGTGCAGGCGCTCAAGGCGCTCGGCATGACGCGGATCTCGCTGGGCGTCGAGAACTTCTCGGACGCGATCCTCGAGGCGAATGGTCGGGCCCATCTGTCGGCCGAGATCTTTCGGGCCTGGGAGTGGATCCAGAAGGCCGGCTTCCCCAGCGTCAACATCGATCTCATTGCCGGCATGGTCGGCGAGACCGATGAGTCGTGGCAGGATACCGTCTCGAAGACGCTGGCGCTCGAGCCTGACAGTGTGACGATCTACCAGATGGAGCTTCCCTTCAACACGGTCTTCGTGAAGGATTCCAAGGGAAGCGGACGCGATGTTCCCGTGGCCGATTGGGACACCAAGCGGCGGTGGGTGGGTGAGGCGTTTGATCGATTCGTGGCGGCGGGGTACGCCCTCTCGAGCGGCTATACGCTGGTGCGTGATCCCTCCCGCGTGCAGTTTCGGTATCGCGACATGCTCTGGGAGGGAAGCGACCTCGTGGCGCTTGGCGTGGCGAGTTTCGGCCACCTCTCGGGCGTGCACTATCAAAACGAGCCGCACTGGGATCCCTACCTCGATGCCGTCGAGGCCGGACGATTGCCGATCCATCGCGGGCTGAGGCCGACGCCTCGTCAGCGGCTCATTCGAGAACTCGTGCTGGGCCTCAAGAAGGGCACGGTTGACACGAGACGACTGGCGACCCGCTACGGTATCGACCCGATGCAGGAATGGGCCTCGGCGTGGGACCGGCTGGAGGCTGATGGATGGCTTGCGTCGCGGGAACCAGTTCCCGTGCTCACGCGGGAAGGCCTCCTCCGCGTCGACTCACTTCTGCCCATTTTCTTCGAGCCGGAAGAAGCCGTCGGGGGTGGCGGCACCTGAGCCCGGCCCTCGACAGGCCACGGGGGTGGTCCTACGCTTTCTCTGGTCGGCATCCGCGTTGGTGACGGCCCCCGCCTGTTCTCCCACCTCGAGGTTTCCGTGCCACGAACTGCCGCGGTCGAGTCGAGCACCGCCACGGTGGCCGCTCCTGTCGACACCCTCGCGTGTCCCGAGTCGAAACTCCTGCGCGATCGTCTCCGGTCCCTTGCGGCGGAGATGGTCGTTGAATGGAAGGCAAATGGGATGCCCGCGGGCGTTCGCGCGGCCGCAGGGCTTCGCGAGAAGGCCGTACACATCGGACGCGCGGCCAGGGCTCCCGAGGCCGTCGCGGGCTGGACGATGGTGGCTCTCGTGACGGAATACTGGCGGGAACGGCTCGCCGGGCTGCCTGCCGGTCGACGGCTCCTGCTGCTTCCTGATTGCCCGGTGGCGACCGGGGAGGGGACGCCCGGCGTGCCGCATGTCTGTGGGCCGGCCTGTGGGATCGCCCGCATCTGGGCGGCAGCCCGTGACCACGGATGGGTGGTCCAATCGACGGATCAGGCGGTGTCGGCGATCGGCTCGCTCCTGACCGGTCAGTACGACGGTGTCCTCGGAGTGGCGCGGCTGGCCGATCTGGAGAAAGCGTTTGCCATGCTGCCGGCCTTCGCGCTGCCGATCGCCGCAGTGCCCTATCAGCCGGTCGATCTGCCGGAGGGATCGTGTGCCGACACGCTGGCCGCATCGGCGATCGACGTGGAGAGCGTGCTCGCGCTCGTCGGGGAACGTCGCAAGGAGTCGGCGCCGTCGGGAGGCTTTCTCCCGCTGGTGCGCGAGGCGGCCGGCCTGTTCACGCCCGATTCGATCCGTGCGATGGCCAACGACCTCGGTCTCCCCGATCTCTTCGACGCCACCGGCACCGCCACGGCGGGCGGCTGGCACCCGCTCGATGCCGCGGCTGGCATGTCGGCCGAGTTTCTCCTGCGGGGCGGCAAGTTTCTGAGGCCGTTTGTCACGCTCGCGGCCTACGATGCGGTGGCCGCCGATCGATCGGCTGATACGGCTGAGGCGCCTGCGTCACGACGGGCTGCGGCTGCGGCCGCGATGGCCATCGAGATCTTCCATAAGGCATCGCTCGTCCACGACGACATCGAAGACAGCGACGAGATCCGCTACGGACGTGCCACCCTGCATGAAGAGGTGGGAGTGCCTTCGGCGATCAACGCGGGCGATTATCTCCTCGGGGTCGGCTACCGCGTGATGGCGGCCCTGCCGGGAATCGATCCCGTGATGCTGCGCGATGCCGTGGCTATCCTCGCCGACGCCCACGTGCGTTTGGCGCGTGGCCAGGGGGCCGAACTGTGGTGGCGGGACGCCCCGCATGACGGTTCCACGACGCGGCTCCTGACCCCCGACGAGGCGCTCACGATCTACGGCCTCAAAACCTCGCCCGCGTTCGAGGCAGCCGTGGCGATCGGCGTGCGTCTGGCTGGTGCGACGCCCGGCCACGTCGCCGATGTCGCCCGCTACGCTCTTCACATCGGCACCGGGTTTCAGGTGCTCAATGATCTCAAGGATTGGGCGGGGGACCTCGAAAACGACCGAAGGGCGGCGGGCGATCTGATCGGAGGACGGCCCACGCTGCTCTGGGCACTGGCGCATGAGAGGCTTGGGACGTCCGACGCCGCGCGGCTCACGGCCATCGCACGACGGGCTCGATCCGAGGGCGTGGACGAGAGCGAGACGATCGCCGCCGTGTCCGAGGCTCGTCTGCTCTACGAGCGGGCCGATGTCGTCGGCCGTGCCGGGCGGATCGCTGCGGAGCAGCGACGTCAGGCGGGTGACGTGATCGCGCGATGCAGCATGCCACGTCTCCGGGAGGTGCTCGAGTTTCTCCTCGATCTCGCGATTCCTTCGACGGCCCTCCCTCAATGAACGCCGAGCCCGTGGGCGATCGCGAATCATCGGTGTGCCGCGCTGCGGAACTCGTCGGGCTGTTTTGTGCCGATCCTCGCGAGTTTGGCCGGATCGAGGCGGTGACCGCCGCCCACGTGCCGCCGGTGCCGAGGGCGCTGCTCGATCACCACAGCCACATGACCGTGACGATGGAGCGGCATCATGGCTGTCCGATGACGCTTCGCGTGGTGGCCGTGCGCGACGGTGATGCCTCGGGCCGCGGCTACGCGCGGGAGATCCTGCTTGCCACGCCGGACGGCACCGTGGTGCAGCACGGGATCGTGCGGATGGATCTCAGCACGATGGACCCCGCCACGGCCGATGCGATTCGTGGTCGTGGCGAGCCCCTCGGGCGCATCTTCGTCGCCGCGGGCATGCTCTGCGAGGTGCAGCGGGTGGAACTGCTTCGGATCGAAGCGGGCCCCCACCTGCGGGCGATTCTTGGGCCGTCGGTCAACGAGGTGTATGGTCGCGTTGCTGAGATCGCCGTGGCGGGCCGACGGGTGATCGAGTTGTTGGAAATCGCCGCACCGGCGTCATGATGGCGCCAGGATGCCATGCTTCCGTGCCGCAGGCTGCGTGGTGCCGGAAACATCGGTGCCTGGAGCATTTCGGCGATTTCGCGTAAGCCCTTCAGGAAACAAGGGTTTACGTCGGCTAGGTCGATATTGACTCGTTGCGCACGGCATCTGTAGAGTTGGGTCGTCTGGCAAGGATGGCACGCATGGAGGCCCGGCGAGAAAAGGATTTTCTCCTTTCCCGCCCTCTCCAGTCGGTCCCAGTTCCCTGCCGGCGGCGGTGCGGTCGGCCGGCAGCACGGAGTGCGATGCCGGAAGCCGCGGCGGGTGAAACTTCGGTTGTTCCTGGCAAGGAGGCCTAGGCATTCGGGGCTGAGTCGCAGGTGAGGAGGCCCCGGGTTCCGTTTTGACTAGCTGCACCACGGCTAGGGAGAGGGTGGTCAAGCACATGCAAAAGACCGTGTATACGACTGGCGAAGCTGCCAAGATCTGCAAGGTGAGCCAGCAGACGATTATCCGCTGCTTTGATTCTGGGCAGCTGAAGGGATTTCGGGTTCCGGGCAGCCGGTTCCGCCGGATTCCCCGTGATCAACTGTTCCTGTTCATGCGGGACAACGGGATTCCCACCGACGCGCTGGAAAGCGGCCGGCGGAAGATTCTCGTCGTCGACGACGACCAGGATCTCGTCGAGCTGATCACCGACTTCCTCGAGAAGGACGGGCGATTCGAGACTCGGAGTGTCAACAACGGCTTTGATGCCGGCATGATGGTGAAGGACTACCGTCCCGACCTCATCGTGCTCGACGTGATGCTGCCGGACATCAACGGCAAGGAAGTGTGCCAGCGGGTTCGAAGCGATTCGACCATGGACGAGGTGCGGATCATCTGCATCTCGGGCATGTGCGAGCCCGACAAGATCGAGGAGCTCAAGGCTTCCGGCGCGAACGAGTTCCTCCAGAAGCCCTTCGAGGCCGAGGTGCTCGTCGATCGGATTTGTGGCCTGCTCGAAATCGAAACCGGCGTGGCCGGTTCCGGTTCGAACGCCGCGGTCTGACGCCCGAACGTATCGTGCACCAATCCGCCGCCCGCGTCTCCTTTCGGGGACGCGGGCGGCGTGCGTTGGATCGATGGCAAGGAGGTTCGTGATGGAGGCAGACGGCCTCGGTCCTTCGGCGAGTCGTGCGTCGGGGGTGGCGCTGTCCATTCCCGGAGAGGCTCCGCTTCCGGTGTCGCGAGCCGGATGCATCGCGGCGGCGCGGGCTGTCGCCGGCGAGGCGAGGGGGCATGAGCCCTCGCAGGTGGAGGCGTGGTGGGCCTCGGCGACGAACGATGCGGCGATCGCGGCATGGAGTGCGGCCACCGCGCCGGCGCCGGGAGAACGGCTTGCCGGCCGCCTCGCCGCCGCCCTGATTCCCGCCGCCACACGGACCTGCGAGGCGGACCTTCTCCTCGACCTGCTCGGCATCGTGGCCGATCGCGATCAGGCGTCCGAACGACTGGCCGTCGCCGTGGCCGAGGAGCGGTTCGAGGCGGCGCGGGAGCTGGCGTATGGCGCCGGCCATGAGATCAACAACCCGCTGGCCAACATCGCCACGCGGGCGCAATCGCTGCTCCCTGGCGAGGCTGACCCCGAACGTCGTCGACGGCTGTCGATCATCGTTGACCAGGCGTTTCGGGCTCGCGACATGATCGGCGGGCTGATGGTGTATGCGCGGCCGCCGAGGGCCCAGCCGGAGATGGTGGGGCTCGATGCCCTCGTGCGGGTGGCCGTGGAGGCGGTGCGTGGGGCCTCGGACGCACGAGGCGTGCGGCTTCACGCCCGTGAATCGCCAATGACCTTGAGCGTGGTGGTCGATGCGGCCCAGGTTGGCGAAGCCTTGCGGGCCCTGGCGGTGAACGCGCTGGAGGCCGTCGACGATGGCGGTCGAGTCGAGATTGAGACGAGCAGCGGCTCGGATGGGATGCACCGTATCGTCATCAAGGACGATGGTCGGGGTCTGGACGCGGAGTCGGCCCGACGGGCGTTCGATCCTTTTTACAGCGGCCGCGAGGCGGGCCGTGGCATCGGTCTTGGGCTTCCGAAAGCCCTGCGGCTGATCGAGGGCAGCGGGGGGACCGTGGCGATGCACTCCAAGCCGGCGGGTGGAACGCATGTGGTCGTTGATCTGCCGGCCGCGCCAGCCCTCACCTGAGCCCGCACGCAGCCTGCAAAGTTCCCCTATTTTGCCTCGTGTGTCATCGCGTGGCGGCGCGGTGATTCCACACTGACCCGGGGCGGTCCTTTCCTGTTCGGCCGCCCTTGTCGCTCTGCCCGGGGTTCTCTATCCTCCCCGAATCTCCGGTTCGCGGGCGAAGGACTGCCCGTAGGGTACGCCAGCAGGGATGGATGCATGAGTCTTACCGGACCTCGTTCCAACGAAATCAGTTCGGAGCCTGTCGAAGGATCGACCCCCTCCGCCACCATGGTTCGTGATGGTGTGCCTCGGAGTCGCTCCTCGGTGACCCGAACGTCGCCGTTCAGCAGCACGGACGACGTGGCCGCGGCGATCGAACGCACCGAGCGTTTTCTTCGGCGAAAGCAGGCCCCCGATGGTCACTGGCGGGCCCCGCTCGAGGGCGACACCATCCTGGAGAGCGAATACCTGCTGGTGCGCGCCTGGGACGGCCGTCTCGACGGTGCCACCGTGCGCGGCGCCGCCGACCGCATCCTCTCCCAGCAACTCGCGCAGGGCGGGTGGGCGATCTACCCGGGAGGGCCCGTCGACGTTAGCGCCAGCGTGAAGGCGTATCTCGCCCTCAAACTGATGGGGCATTCGGCTGATGAGCCCGACCTCGTGCGGGCGCAGCGGGCCATCGCCAAGGCAGGCGGTCCCTGGGCGGTCAACAGTTTCACGCGGTTCTACCTGGCGCTGCTTGGTCAGATGCCCTACACGGCCTGTCCGGCGGTGCCACCGGAGGCCGTGCTGCTTCCTGAGTGGTTTCCGGTGAACCTGAGCCGGGTCTCGGCCTGGTCTCGCACAATGATCGTGCCCCTCTCGTTGATGTGGGCCTTCAAGCCGGTGCGGTTCGTCCCGGCCGACCGGGGCATCGCCGAACTCTTCGGAAACGATCGCGATCCGAGCGGTCCTCCCATGCCGACTGATGCCAGCTTCTGGAGCCGTTTCTTTCGGGGTGTCGATTGGGGAATGAAGGCGTGCGAATCCCTCGGATTGACCCCGCTTCGGGCTCGTGCCGTTCAGGCCTGTCGCCGCTGGATGCTGGCCCGGTTCGAGGCGAGCGACGGGCTTGGAGCCATCTTTCCACCGATCGTGTGGAGCATCATCGCGCTGAAGTCGATGGGCTGCGACGACGACGCCCCCGAGGTTCAGGAGGCCCGCCTTCAGCTCGAGCGACTGGTTGAACACGAACCCGACGGCACGGTGCGTCTGGAGCCCTGTCGTTCCCCCGTGTGGGACACCGCCATCACGCTGATTGCACTCACCGAGGCTTCTCACGGTCGGACGGGCGTCGATCCCGCCTCCGACCGGGCCGTCGACTGGCTGCTCGCCAATGAGATCCGAGAGCGGGGAGACTGGTCGGAGCGGGTGGATGCCGAGCCGGCTGGCTGGTGCTTCGAATACGCCAATCGCTTCTACCCGGACGTGGATGACACGGCGATGGTCGTGATCGCCCTGCAGGCATGGAGAAAGACGGCCCCCGACGGCGATCGTCAAGCCGCGGTCGGAGCCGCCATCAGCCGGGCCGTTCGTTGGCTCGAGGCGATGCAGAATGCCGACGGCGGCTGGGGCGCGTTCGACCGCGACAACAACTGTGAGTTTCTCTGCAAGGTTCCCTTCGCCGACCACAATGCGATGATCGATCCGAGCTCGCCCGACCTGGCCGGACGGGTGCTCGAGGCGTTTGGACGCGTCGGCCTCACCCTTGGCCATCCGTGTGTCGATCGGGCGCTGGCCTACATTCGTCGTTCCCAGGAGCCCGACGGCTGCTGGTTTGGACGCTGGGGTGTGAACTACATCTACGGCACCTGGCAGGTTCTCGAAGGGCTCCGGGCCGTCGGCGTGCCGGTCGACGATCCGCTCGTGACGCGGGCCGCGAAGTGGCTCGAGGTGCACCAGCAGTCGGACGGGAGCTGGGGCGAGACGCCCGAGAGCTACGCCGACCGCGGGCTGGCGGGCTCCGGCGATCCGACGGCGTCGCAGACAGCCTGGGCCATTTCGGGGCTGGTGGCCGCTGGTCGCGGCGAGTCGTCGGCGGTGCGACGTGGCGTCACCTGGCTCGTTCGGCGTCAGAAGTCGAACGGCACATGGGATCAGGACGAGTTCACGGGCACCGGGTTCCCGCAGGTGTTCTACCTGCGCTACCACTGGTATCCGATTTATTTCCCGCTCATCTCCCTCGCGCGGTCGCGTCGGGCCGGAGCGATTGCACGACGGGAGCAGGTGGCGTGAGTGTTCCGATTGGCCAGATGATCGCTGTGCTCAGGCACGTCGCCAGGAACCGCCTGCGCGGAAACCGGCGTTATCCCCTCGTGCTGATGCTCGAGCCGCTCTTTCGATGCAACCTCGCCTGCGGCGGCTGCGGCAAGATCCAGCATCCCGTCGACGTGCTGCGGTCGCACCTCTCGCCCGAGCAGTGCCTGGCGGCTGTGGATGAGTGCGGCGCCCCGATCGTCTCGATTCCCGGTGGCGAGCCGCTGCTCCATCCACAGATCGTGGAGATCGTGGAGGGCATCGTCGCCCGGCGAAAGTATCTCTACCTCTGCACCAATGCGATCAAGCTGGTGGAGATGCTCCCGCAGTTCACTCCATCGCCCTACCTGGCCTTCTCGGTGCACCTCGACGGTCCGCGGGAGGAGCACGATCACGCGGTGTGTCGCGAGGGGGTGTATGACGCGGCGGTCGCCGCGATTCGTGCGGCCAGGGGCGCTGGATTCCGGGTGACGACCAACTCCACGCTCTTCACCGATGCCGACCCGGTGCGCTACCGAAGGTTTTTTGACGAGGTGATGGCGCTCGGTGTCGAGGGGATGATGATCTCCCCGGGCTATTCCTATTCCAAGGCGCCCGACCAGGATCACTTCCTGCCCCGCCAGCGGAGCCAGTCGCTTTTCCAGCGGATCCTCGACCGTGCGCCCGGTCGATGGAAGTTCAACCAGTCGCCTGTGTTTCTCGAGTTTCTCAAGGGCGATTGGAACCTCGACTGCAGCCCGTGGGGCACGCCCACCTACAACCTCTTTGGCTGGCAGCGGCCCTGCTACCTCCTCGACGAAGGCTATGTCGCGAGCTTTCGCGAACTGATGGAAGACACCGCCTGGGACCGCTACGGACGGGCCAGCGGCAATCCGAAGTGCAGCGACTGCATGGTTCATTGTGGCTATGAGCCGGCGGCGGTTGAGGCGACATTTGGCTCGCTCCGGGGCCTGCTCGCGACGGCCCGGCTCGTGCTGGTGGGACCGCCGCGCCGTGCCCGGGAGGCAGCGTCTGCGCCCGTGCCGGCCCCACGTTCACAGCCCAACGGCCTGCCCGCCCTGCCCGTGCTCGATCACGTGGCGTAATCGACGCGACTGCTTGTCGCCGCCGTCCCGGTGTCGGCTCCGGCTTGGGATCGCTTGTGTGGTGGCCCGCTTCGGGGTTGCCCCGTGGAAGCCCAACGGCGTGAGCCGTGGGACCGGCGCGGGGAACCGCGCGGCGTGTTCTGCCGTCCCGGCGTCGTCTCCGGCTTGGGGGCGCTCTTGCGCACTCTACGGCGTATCGTTGAAACACGCTTCGGGGTTGCCCACACCCCGTCGCCGGACGCTCGCGTCGGGCATCCCTGCCCTTTGGCTCGCTCGGCATTGGCTTCGCTCCGCCATCCTGGCTCCGCTCGCCACTGACGCCGTCTCCCGGGGCGTGGACAACCCCTCGCTCGTCACACGGCGGTGCGGGGCGGTGCGGTGCTTCGGGTGCCCGTGGAAGCCCAACGGCGTGAGCCGTGGGACCGGCGCGGTGAACCGCGCGGGGTGTTTGGCGAGTTGGGGGTGGTCGTATCCGCTCGCCCCATGGCGTCGGGAGCCGTAGCGAGGCGTTTCCCAGGCCTGACGGCCTTGGGCTTGGACAGAGGGTTGCGCAGCTGCTCCGTGGAAGCCCAGCGGCGTGAGCCGTTGGACCGGCGCGGGGAACCGTGCGGCGTGTTTGGCGTGGACCCTCGTGTCGCGTGGCGACAACTCGGCTGTCAGCGCCGGGCGGGCTTCGTCCATTCGAGAACCTGGCCGTCGTCACGCAGCCGTTCGCGGAGACGATCGTAGGGCACGTCCTGAATCACCACCCCCGATTCGATCGCCAGACACGCTGCCGTTGCGGCCGACTGGCCGAGCACCATGAACACCGGCTCCATGCGGATCGAGCCATAGGCGATGTGCGACGCCGACAGGCAGACCGGGACGAGGAGGTTGGTGCATTCCTCCCGCTTCGGACGGATGCTGCGATAGGAAATCCGGTACGGCGTGACACCAACCTGGATGTCGCCTTCGTTGCGGACCTTGCCGTCGGACGTCACCAGCCGGCGAACGTTGTGCGAGTCCATGTTGTAGGCGCCGAGACCGACCGGGTCGTCGGCCACCTCACGCTGCTGGCAGTGGTGCTGCGTCATCACCACGTCGGAGATCATTCGACGGGCTTCACGGACGTACAACTGGTGAGGCCAGTGGTCGTTGTCCACAAACTCATCCTTGGCAGGGCCCCACCGACGGAAATGGGCTCGTACCGACTCCGGCACTCTCGCATGATGGGCGAGCGTCCACATCAGCCCCTGCTGGTAGTCGCGATGGGCCGCGATGATCCTCTCCCGGTCTTCATAGTCGCTGCACGGATACGCTCCATTCGCCCCGAGGTAGTCGGTGCTGATCGCGAAGTTGTTGTTGGTGTCGGTTTTCCGATTGGGCATCATCGTCGGATGCCACGGCACGCGATGGTCGCCCGCCTCGAAGTTCCGCAGGAGGAGTTCGTAGTTTCGTTCGTCGTAGACGGCAGGCTTCGTCCACTCGGCCCGGTTCTCCGGCACGTCGGTGGTGCACATCCGGAAGCAGTAGGCCTGCAGCCGTCCGTCGCCGTCGCCGTCGTTGCCGGCAGGCTCTGCGGAGATCAGCGGCAGCAGGCCGCTCGTCGGATCACCCGGCACCACGTAGGGATCGACATCGTGCGTGAACTGGTGCTTCACAGCCCGTGTCAGCTGGATGCCATTGAGGGTTTCGCCGTAGGCCGCGTTGGCTTCCCGGCCGACGTGAAACGACACGCCGCTCCCCGCCATGACATCTCCCTCGTAGGTCGTGTCGAGAAACATCCGACCGACGAAGGTGCGGCCCGATTCCATGCGGAGCGCACGGATCGAGCCGCCTTCCATCAGCACGCCCCCGTCGAGGTCGAGCCGTTCGCCAAGGACGAGTTCGACGCCAGCCTCCGCGAGCCACTCGCGAAAGATCCGCTCGGCAACGTGCGGCTCGAAGGTCCACATCTCCGCCTCCCCTGCCGCCGTGCGGCGGGCCAGCCTGTCGCCCGGAGGCTCGTGGCTCCAGGCGGCCGGATCGGCGTAGTGGTTCCCGATACGACGATAGAACTCACGAGACAATCCGCCAATGGCCGCCTTGTTGCCGATATCGGTCGCCCCAAGGCCGCCAGACGAGAGGCCGCCGACGTGGTGTCCTGGTTCGATGAGCACCACCGTGTGGCCCATGGCTCGAGCTTGGATCGACGCCACGACGCCCCCCGACGTGGCCCCGTAGACCACGATGTCGTGCGGCGGTTCGGCCGCCATGCCACTCAGGCAGGCGAGCAGGGCCACGGCGGCGGCCGCGAAACCGGCGACGTCATGCACAGATCCGTCCTCACGGCGTTTGATCATGGGGCAGTCGTGCGGCCTCGATGGCCGCGCCCCGCGCCCCGGCAGTGTCACCATGCGGCATCACGTGGATGGGGAGCGATGCCTGCTCCTCCCGCTGCTCCGGCATTCCCGCGCGGACCTCATCGAGGAACCACCGCTGAAACTCCTTCGACGTCTCGACGGCGCCGCCGCCGACGATCAAAGCGTCGGGATCGAACACGTTGATCATTTCGTCGAAGAACAGACCAAGGGCACGGGCCTGAACACGAAAAATGGCCCGGCACATCTCGTCGCCACGTTCGGCCATTCCCCGCACCTTCGTGGCAGCCGTCGCGATGTCGTCGGCGGCCAGGATGTGATCGGGGTGCTTGGCCAGAAAATACGGCAGCAGCGTGCGACGGATGGCCGTCAGGGAGCAGAGCGATTCGAGGTCGCCCGTGCGGCCGCAGTTACACGCCGGGACGAGCCCCTCGATGTCTGGAATCGACTGAAAGGGGATCAGCACGTGGCCGAGTTCGCCGCCAAACCCGTT